>VOFE01000612.1_pt1 | contig 65542 bp, 90 predicted proteins | sample 5384071 | NCBI WGS metagenome assembly VOFE01 (sample SAMN12384724, study PRJNA508395) | human gut metagenome | isolation source: healthy gut D | host: Homo sapiens
ACGCTTGTGTCAAGCCTTCTTCCATGCAGTTTTCCTCCATTTCCGTATCGCTTCTCAGAATGTGGGATTTCTTATGAAAAGCCCGGGATTCAGGCTCCATTTCCGCCGCCCTGGGGCATATCGAGAAAATCAAAGATGGAGCTGGTTACGACGGAACCGTATTGTTTCAAAAAGGTTTCGCTGTCCATGCCGCGGCTGCGGCACAGCCAGTGATTGACCGTATAACAAAGGCTGTTGCCGAAATAGCCCGCCAGTTCCTCCTCGCTCATCGTTCCCAGCTTCTCCGGCCGGCCATACCGGCGGAACATCTCAGTGAACAGCTGCTGAACGTTTTCTTCGAACAAATCTTCAAAGCTGTTCTGACCGGTAATGAAAGCGATCTGATAAAACTCCCGATTCTCTACGAAATTATCGAGCATCGCCTTAACCGCCTGAAGGAATTGCCTTTTCTCTATATAAGGAAGCGCAGTTTCCACGGTGTCCAGATAGATGATATAGCTTAAGGCGGCGTACTTATCCTCGAAATAGTTGTAAAACGTCGCGCGGATGACGCCGGTCTTATCGCAGATTTGCTTGATTGTAATCTTTTCAAAGCTTTTCTGCAGCATGAGTTCTTTCAGACTTTCTGCCAGAAAGCGTTTCATCATCCCCCGTTTTTCCATACTTATCCCCCTAGCGCAGATGCGTCAGCACCTGAACAGAACCTTAAGGCTGATCAAAAAAGAGAATAACGCTGCCGGCTGTGAAAATCGTCCGGCGATAGGCCAGTCCCAGCCGATAGCCGATCTGTTGTCCCAACTCCACACAGGCCAGTGTGACCAGCGTTGAGATCAGGCAGACCTGGAAAGCGTCTGCTTGAAGCAGCGTCATACTGGTTCCCAACAGGAACACATCGACGCTGGTGATCAATCCCAGGATCAGCACTTTTTGTAGTTAAAGCTGTCGTCATGGCGTTCTTCAATCGCTTTCTGCCGAAACGCCTGGATCAGCAGGAAGCAGCCCAGCGCAAACAGGATCAGCGCGGCGATCACTTGATTGACATGCAGCACAAGCTGACTTTTTGATCAGGAACCCGCCAGCGACCCCAACACGATCATCAGCAGGCTGGAACCCGCAAAGATCAAACTGTTGATCAACGAACGGCGATGTTCCTGAGGATTCATCATCGCGCCCCGCGCCATCATCACCACGAAGCAGTCCAGCGACAAAGCCAGGCAGGTGACCAGTATTTCGATTGTATTCACCTGATTCTCCCTCCTCTATTGTTTACAGTCCAAGTATAGCTGAAGGTGATCTGGGAAGCGATAGACAATCGTTAAATTCTGTCAATTCTTCCTTATTCTGACAGTAGGGATCCGAATTTATAATTTGTGCAAAACCCTGCGGACTGATCCTCGTTTTTATATAAGACTTCCTCCTCAGCGTTCCGCTGCGGATCATAAAAAAATCAGCGGAACTTGAGATCCGCTGATTCAAAGACCGGGTTATTCGATCATAATGGTTTTCTTGGTTTCCACAGCCGGCGCATCCTTCTTCGGCAGAACAATTTTTAATTCGCCGTTGTCATAATGCGCTTTGATATCCTCCGGCGTTACAGCTTCGCCGACATAGAAGCTTCTGGAGCAGGAACCTTGAACCCGTTCCTGACGGATAATGTTGCCCTGATCATCCTTTTCTTCTTTCCTGGTATCACGGACGGCGGAAACGGTCAGATAGCCGTCTTCCAAATCCATTTTAATATCTTCCTTCTTGCAGCCTGGCAGCTCGATATCCAGCAAATAACTGCCGTCCTTCTCACGGATGTCGCAGCGCATCGCCGTAACTGCGTTGCGGTGCAGCAGCGGTTCATCAAACATGTCATCAAAGAAGTCGTCAAACATCATTCTCGGTAGTAATCTCATACATCACACCTCTTTCTGTTTTCAACTTATGCGATTCTGCCTGATCTGAACTCTGATCGCTCAGAGAAGTTATTCGATCGAAATGGTTTTCTTGGTCTGCAGGGGCTTCGGATCCTTCTTCGGAACGAAGACCTTCAGTTCGCCGTTTTCATAACGGGCTTTGATATCCTCGACATTCATTTCCTCACCGATAAAGTAGGTCCGGGTGCGCTGCCGCTGAAGCGTTCCTGGCGAACGAGCTTGCCTTGTTCGCTGCGTTCTTCATTGAAGCTGTGCGGGCGGCCGCGATCGTCAGATAACCGTCTTCCAGTTCCATTTTGATTTCTTCCTTTTAAATCCAGGGAGTTCAATATCCAGAAGATAGCCATCTTCTTGTTCGCGAATATCGGTTTTCATGACAGCCGGGACGTTATTCTTTCTGAAAAATGGATCCTTAAGAACCTCGTCGGCCAAGTTGTCCATCCAGGTATTTGGTACAAATCTCATCTTGAATCGCCTCTTTCTATCTGTCTTATTCCTGGCTTCATTGGGTCTTTCCCAACTTGCAATTTTAGTATATCACGTTTATTAGCACTGTCAAGATGTAAGTGCTAATTTTAAAATTTAATTTTCACAAGTTCACAAAGTTCGCCGTTCATAAAGCATGGCGATGATCTTGTCGATCCTGCGAATGCGTTGTTCCTCTGCGCCTTGCTCAGCATAGCGAACGATCCGTTCCCGCTGCTCTGCGTCAAGCAGCTGAAAAAAAATAATAAGCGCTGCGGTTGGCCAGAAGGGCTTCCTGCAAGGCCTGGGGGCATTGTGTTAAACTCTCGTTAGCCTCCGGCGCCAGCCAGATTTCAACGGAGGTACCCTCAGTCATCGGCAAAGTACAGGCTTCGGCAGGCAGCTCCAGCGTCCAGCCGCGCTCTTTTCTTTCCGCTTTCTGTTTGAATAACATTGTTTTCAGCATAACGATTAACGCCCTCAGGCAGCTCCGCTTCCGCGCTGAATTCGAGATGCGGCTGCGGGGTATCCCGAATTATTCCTTCAATCTGCATCATGGTTTCCTCCTGGCCTCTAGTATGCCTCAAGGGATCCAATTTATTTTTGTTTTCCCGTCCGGCTGCCTGGAAAAAGAAATCAAAAGGAATAATTTTGATCGTCTGACTCCTTTATGGATTTTCCAGATTTTCAAAACGTCTCGTTGTCCTCCTTTTGCTTTTCCCGGCTAGCTTCGAAAATTGACCTCTTTTTGCGCCAAAACTTTGCGGCTAAAAGAAAATAAAAATGCCGGGTAACTCTGTCAGAGCTGCCGGCCGTTCTTTTGTCTTATAACAAATCATTTATTGGTCTTTAAGATTGGTTTCGTAAAAAACTTTCAGCGATTGGATCAGCGGATCTTTTTTCCTTTGCGCTCCTGCCGTGTCAGCAAGGCCAGAAAGACAAGGCCGCCCTTAAAAAGCAGACGATCATATCCGTCATCGTATCGTAAACGCCCTGGGTATAGTGATTGATCGCGTCGATATTCAGGAAAATCAGACAGGCGAATTCAAAACATTCCCACAGGAAGGCGATCATCATGTTGATCCCCTGAATTGACAGGCATTTTAAAGGTAATGCCGGAACGAGTCCTCGGTCCATTGTTGCTTCAGCCAGCAGTAGACTAAGGTGATCGCGGCGCAGATCAGAATCCCGGAGCTGAAATGCAGAACTTTATCAAAATAGGGAATCGCGTAGCCGTTCAGGGTATTCCCGATAATCATCGCGATGGCGATAAACAGCTGCGTCCAGAACAACAGACCCCAGGCGTCTTTTTAATTTCAATCCTTTGACAACCAGCGGGCCGATCAGCTGCACGCCCAGCGCCATCGCCAGATAGCCCAGCTTGGCATAGAGCTGATGCTGCAGCTGAAAGACCGTACTGTAAATCATCAGCGCTGCGGAAGCGCCGTATAGAAATAAACATGCTTTTTTCATGATCAAACAGGACCTCCTCCTCCGGACTCACTTTTGCCGGAAGCTTTTTTTTCAGCTTCTTTCCTGGTGAAATGCCGCTGATTTTGTTTTTCACGGATTCCGATTCTTCATCGGTTCCGGCCATCGTAATTCTTTAATATACCCCGGTTTCCTGCCGTTCCTGATCAAAACTTTTCTTGATGGTTTTTAGCGCGATCGGCACGAAGATCACAGCCACAAGCAGCTCCGCCGCCGGATAACAGAACCAGACGGCGCCCAGCCCGCCCAGCTGACCGAGAATCCAGGCCAGCGGAATAATGAATACCAGCTGGCGCAATAACGACATAACCAAGCTCATCATGCCTTTGCCCAGCGCCTGAAACATCGTTGTCATGATAATGCTGCAGGCCGCCGGCAAAAGCACAGCGCGAGAACCCGCAGCGCATAGCTGCCCAGCTGAAGCATCTGATCGGAACCATTGAACAGTTTCAGCAGCATCTCCGGCATTGTCCAGAACAGGACGGTGCCGATCACCATGATCGCGAGTGCGACTCCGAAGGAGAGCGCCAGCGTGCGGGTAAAGCGTTTTTCATCCGCCGCGCCGTAATTGTAGCCCAGAATCGGCATTGCGCCCTGGTTCAGGCCGAAAATTGGCATGAAGACAAACGACTGGAGCTTGAAATAGATCCCCAGCACCGCCACGGCGGTCGCGGAAAAGCCCATCAGAATCGCGTTCATCGCGGTCGTTGTCAGCGAGCCGATCGCATTCATGACAAACGTCGGAATCCCCACGCGGTAGATATCCTTGGCCGCCTGCATTTGCGGGTGATGCCGCCACGGCGCGATGTCGACCTCATGCGTACCGACTTTCAAGACGATCAAAACGAAGATCATCGCCAGAATCTGACCGATGACCGTCGCCACGGCCGCGCCGGCCACACCCATTTTCGGAACACCGAAATAGCCGAAGATAAAAATCGGATCGAGGATGATATTGGTAATGGCCCCGATCAGCTGGGGAGATCATCGGCACAATCATGTTGCCGGTTGCCTGCAGCACGCGGGAGCAGGTCATTTCAATCATGACGCCGACCGAGAATACCATAACGATCATCAAATATTGCGAGCCCATCGTGAACACCGCGGCGTCCTGGGTAAACAGGCCGACAAATGGTTTCGCCAGAAACAGGCCGACGAGCATGCACAGCGCCATGTTGATCAACGACAGCACGATCCCGGTGTTCGCCGCGATATTGGCTTCCTCCCGGCGTTTCTCGCCTAACCGGCGGGCGATCAGCGCATTGGTGCCGACACCGACACCCAGCGCCAGCGCGATGATCAGCATCTGCAGCGGGAAAGCGATTGAAACCGCAACCAGTGCATCCTCGCTCACCTGCGCCACGAAAATACTGTCGACCACGTTGTATAACGACTGCACCAGCATGGAAAAGATCGCCGGTACCGACATGCTGAAAAAGCAGCTTGCCGACCGGCATCGTCCCCATTTTATCTGAATTGAATTTACTCATAAAACCCCTGCTTTCTTAAATCAATAGTCTTATTCTAGTTGAATTGGACATATTCTACAAGTCCTATTTTAAAGGGATTCCGCACGGGAACGAGCGATCGGTTTTTCTTTTATAATATAGAACAGGCTATGCACGCTAAAATTCTGGAAGTCAGGAAGGATTGTTTGAGACTGGAAATCATGATAAGATGAAAAACAAGAGGTGATCGCATGCGGTTGAAAGAAGATTTTCATCACACGATCGTGATCGAACGGTCGGAATTTATCTGTTATGTACGCAAATGTCTGGATGAAGCGCAGGCTAAGGCGTTTATTCAGGAAATCCGCAGACTGCATCCGGAAGCGAATCATCATTGTTACGCTTATATCGCCGGGCAGCACAACGAGCTGCAGCGTTCCAACGACGCAGGAGAGCCCAGCGGCACCGCGGGCGTGCCGATGCTGGAATCCTTGAAGCTCAGCGGTCTGCAGGATTGCTGCGCAGTCACGGTGCGGTATTTCGGCGGAATCAAGCTGGGCGCGGGCGGATTGGTCGGGCGTATTCCCGGTCGGTAAGCGAAACGTTGAAGCTGGCGCCGAAGGTGGAAACGATCCTGATGGACCGCTACACGCTGACCTTTTCCTACGACCTGATCGGCAAGCTGGATTATTTATTAAAGGATCAGGCGGATGTTGTAACGAAGACGTATGGCGAGCAGGTGGTTTATGAGTTTTTTTAACAACTATTGAATCCCTTACCTGAAAAGATCCAGGAGCTGACCAGCGGACGTTATCTCTGCCGCTGGCTTGCGCGGGAGCTGGTGGAAAAGGATTGCAGCTGAAGCCTCCGCAACTGGATACAGTGCCTGTGAAACATTGTCAACCGTTTATACGCAGGATGGCGGCACTTCGTTTTCCAAGTTCGCCGGGGCCGCAGCCGACGATTTTACCGCACAGTCTTCCGGTCTGAGCTGAAAAACGCTCACAGAAAATTTGCGGTCTTTACCCATCACGAACGTTAAGCCAGTTGGCTAATACTTATCTTTATATGCACGGGACATGGCTGCCTGGGGCGGTATCCATGGGCCTCCCGCAAAGATTTTGAAGTCTATACGCATCCTGTCGTTGCTCGTGACGATCCGGCAAATGAAGTAAAAATTATTCATCCCGATACAATGACGGTCGACGCTGTCGGAAAAAGAACAAGTTTCCTCAGCATCGTTCAGTTTGTTCAAAGTCGAACGCTTTTCTAAGGCTTCCCGCCACACAGGGGCAGTGTTATAATAAATTACAGATTTTCAGACGCTGCGTCTAATAGAGGAATAACAAATGAATTTAAAGCTTCAGCCGTTTCTGCCCTCCGGCTTCGATCCCCGGGAGGGCAGACATTTATTGAAAGAAACGATCGACCTGGCCTGGCCGGCAACGGTGGAATCGATCTTCGTCGGGTTGGCGTCGCTGGTCGATACAATCATGGTCAGCGCCTTGGGTACAACCGCGATTGCGGCGATCGGTCTGACCAACCAGCCGAAATTTATCGCGATCGCTTTCATCGCTTCCCTGAATGTCGGCATCACGGCGATCATTTCCCGCCGGATCGGCGCCAGCCGGCTGGACGACGCCAATGCCTGTCTGCGGCAGTCGCTGTTGATGTCCGTGCTGATCTCCGCCTTGGTCTGCGGCTTATCATTCCTGTTTGCCCGGCCTTATATTCAATTTGCGGGCGCACAGGCGGACACGATCGAGCTGGCAGTGCAGTATTTCCGGATTGTCATCATCGGCCAGTTCTTCGACAATATCGGAATGACGATCAACGCTGCCCAGCGCTGCGCCGGCAACAGTAAGATCTCGATGCGCACCAACCTGGCGGCTAACGGAATCAATGTGATTTTTAATTATCTTTTGATCGGCGGACATTTTGGCTTTCCACGCTTAGAGGTTGCGGGCGCGGCGATTGCAACGGCGCTGGGCTGCTTCATCGCGTTTTTAATGAGCGTCCAGTCGTTGGTCAGTCCCAAAAGCAAGCTCCGGCTGACATTAAAAAAGCTGGCTGCCCAGCCGGGAGATCCTGGCGCCGGTCGGCGAGATTTCGTTCAGCGCGTTTGTGGAACAGCTGTGCATGCGGCTGGGCTTCTTCCTATATGCCTTGATCGTTGCGGGACTGGGCACCAAGATGTTCGCGACGCATCAGATCTGCATGAATATCTGCAACATCTGTTTCAGCTGCTACGACGGCTTTTGCGGCCGCCGCCGCGGCCTTAGTGGGTCAGAACTTAGGCCGCAAACGCAGTGACCGGGCGGAATGCGTCACCGTGATCTGCAACCGGCTGGCGACGACGATGGCCATCCTCATGGTCGCCGGGCTGATCCTGTTCCGGGCGCCATTGATCCAAATGTTTACCGCGGATCCGGAAATCATTCAGCTGGGATCGTGGATTATGATTTTGTTCGCGCTCAGTGTTCCGTCTTTGAGTGCGATGACGGTCTATGGCGGTGCGCTGCGCGGAGCGGGCGATACGCGCTTAATCGCAGTGTATGCCTTAATTTCGACGACGATCATCCGCCCCGCCCCTGTCCTGGCTCTTATGTTATCCGGTGGGGTTAGGTGTAATCGGCCCATGGATCGGTTTGCTTGTCGACTTTGTGTTGCGGTTTTTGCTTTGCCGCCGGCGTTACCGGACAGGATTGTGGAAGCAGCGGGTTTATTAATATCGCTAAACAGACTTGGATTTTCACGAAACTCAAAAGCTTTGGGACAGCGCTTAAATTTTCATTCAACCCCAAACAAAAAGCTGGTCATGCTCAGCCTGAATTCAGGTTGGATATGGCCAGCTTTTATATCATTACTTCCACCGCAAGTCCATGCGGTTTCATATCCCAGTTAAATTTCCGGATCTTTGAAAACCGTTATCTTTTTCTGTTTGGTTGAATTAAGCTTGCTTAAAAAGTTAAGAAGGCCCGGCTTATTCAAACTCTACTTTGGCGACGCGCACAATCCAGTGACTGCCATACGGGAAGCCGACCGCGCGGTAGCTGCAGACGTCCTCCGTCTGGCTGAACAACAATTCCTCGCCGTTGTCGATCCAGCGGATCGATTTCACCTGCGGCAGATTGGACAGTGAATGATCCTCGTCGGTGCTTTCATACGCCGCGACGACGTCCTTCGGTCCCAGCAGCGGAAGATCGTGGACATACACATACGCCGCCCCGTCTTTTTTCCAGCACGAAGTCTTTTTCATGACTGCAGCGGATATCGCACACCTTGCCGTCATACAGCGAATCCTTCGCCATCGCCGTCCACTGGCCGATGACTTCCAATAACGCTTCCGTCATCTTCGTAACGCCGCCCTGACCGGTCAGACCGATATTCAGCAGATAGTTGGCCCCGACCTTACGGGCATGGCACAGCCGTTCGATCATCTGACGCGGACTCTTGTAGTCCAGATCATGCGCCGCGATGCCCCAATGCCGGTTCATCGTCTGGCACATTTCCGCCGTGATGTACTTTGCTTTGCCTTCGCGGTCCATCGGTGTCGCCTGGCCCTGTTCAAACGTAACGGAATCCAGTTCCGGATGACCGGCTTCGCCCTGGCGGGACAGTCCGGTGTTGTTGATGATCATCGCGTCCGGCTGCAGCCGGCGGATCATGCCGTAAAATTCATCCAGCTTCCAGTCCGCATCGCGCTTGGACCAGTTGCCGTCAAACCACAGTCCGCCGATTTTACCATAATGCGTACACAGGATCTCCACCGACTTGGACAGGTATTCCAGATAGGCGTCGAAATCGTTATCAAAATCCGGATGAACCCAGTCCAGCGTCGTGTGATACAGGATCGGCAGGATATCTTCCTCGCGGCAGGCCTCGACAAATTCTTTGACCAGATCCCGGCCGCACGGTGTGTGCATGACATCGTAATCCGTCAGACCGCGGGTATCGTATAATGAAAATCCGTCGTGATGCCGCGTCGTCAGCGTGATGTACTTCATGCCCGCCTGTTTGGCCAGCGCGACGATTTTCTTCGCGTCGAAGTCCTCCGCCGTGAAGTTGTTGAACAGCTCGTTGTACTTTTCCTGGGAAATATGATGCAGGTTCATCGTCCATTCCCCTTGCGCTAACTGGGAATACAGACCCCAGTGGATAAACATGCCGAAACCGCGCTTTTCAAAGTCGGCGATGTATTTTGCCGGTACAGGAATACTCATAATAACAGCCCTCTTTCTTTCTCTCTGCTTTTATTGTATCAAAATTTCAAGGTCAAAACGACTGGAATTTCGCGATCGTTCAAAAGTCCAGCTGCGCTTTTCGTCTTCCAGTCTACCTGATCGGCTGAAAATCCGCCGCTGACCCGCTGCCGGACAAACGAAAAGGACGGTGAATATTCCGTCCCTAAGTTGTACTATGAGAATTAAATGAAGCTCAGCAGCGCGCTGATCACGCCGACGCCGACCATGACCTTGATCGGACTTGGTTCCCATTTGCGCAGAATGAAGAACGCCGCCGCAAAGAAGATCAGATTCTGCGGATCCAAAAATTCCAGACCGAAGCCCGCCGCGCCTTCCTTTGAAGAACGCCAGCTTGCAGATCGACAGCCCCGCCGAAGCGATCAGGGCGATGACGACCGGCCGAAGACCGGACAGAATGCCCTTCATCAACGACAGGTTTTTATATTTTGTATAAATGTAAGCCAAGGTTAAACGATGATGCAGGAAGGGGCCACACAACCGATCGTTGCGATGATCGCGCCCGGCAGACCCGCGATATGCGTGCCGACGAACGTCGCGGAGTTGATCGCGATCGGTCCCGGCGTCATTTCCGCAATCGTGATGATATCCGCAAATTGCGTCATCGTCAGCCACTGATGAATTTCAACGACCTGACTCTGGATCAGCGGCATTGCCGCGTAACCGCCGCCGATGCTGAACAGGCCGATCTGGAAAAAGCTCAGAAACAGCTGGACTAAGATATTCATTTCTGTTCCTCCCCTTCTTTCGCTTTCTTCTCCCGCGCCATGTAGTCCACCGTGCCAATTGCGCCGCAGACGACGATGATGATCAGGATATTGACCTTAAAGTAAACGCTGGCGATGAACGCCGCAACCAACAGGAAATACTTGACGACATTCTTTTCCTTTACCAATCCCTTTAACATATTCCAAACAACGTCCAGAATAACGGCCGCGACCGCCGCCTGCATGCCGCGCATGACGGCGCTGACAATCGGCGAACTGCGGAACGCTGCGTAGAAATAGGAAATAATCGTTAAGATAATTAACGGCGGCAGCACGGTCGCCACGATGTTGACCAACGCGCCCGGCACCCCTAACAGCCGGTAGCCGATGATGATCGATCCATTGACCGCGATCGCGCCCGGGGAACTCTGGGCAATCGCCACCATGTCCAGCATTTCCTCCTCGTCGATCCAGTGCAGCTCGTCGACAAACTTCTTTTTCATCAACGGGACAATAACGAACCCGCCGCCGAACGTAAACATGCTTAACGTAAATGTCGAAGCGAACATTTTCGTGTACATCTGTAATTTTGAAGGCTTTTTTCTTCTCTTCCATTTGTGTCATCTCTTCTTCCTCCTGCTTTATTATAAGACTTGTGTTCTCATAAAGACAATAATATAATTTTATAAATAACATATCATTTTTGATATGAACTCTTTTCAGAAAGGAGCGTTGCTTATGACCTTGCGTCATCTGCGGATTTTGTGGAAGTCTGCCGCACCGGAAGCATCACCAAAGCTGCGGAAAGCTTGCATTTGAGTCAGCCGGCGGTCTCGCTGGCGATCCGGCAGCTGGAGGATTATTATGGGATTTTATTGTTTGATCGGATCTCGAAGAAGTTATACCTGACGGAATCGGGAAATAAAATGCTGAGCTATGCGAGCCACATCATCGAATCGTTCGACGATATGGAAACGCAGCTGAAAAATTGGGACAGTGCGGGGACGCTGCGGATCGGTTCCAGCATCTCAACCGGGACGCAGATGCTGCCGCAGTTAGTCCGGCGCTTCAACCTGCGGTTTCCTCAGATCCGCACTCAGGTTCTGATTGACAACTCGCGGATTATCGAAGACAAAGTGCTGACGAACCAGCTTGACCTGGCGTTGGTGGAAAGCTTGTCCTATTCGCCGGATATCGTCTGCGTACCGTTTTACACCGACCGGCTGATCGTCATCACAGCCCCAAAGCATCCGCTGACTCAAAATCCGGAGTGCACGGTCAAAGCGCTCGCTGATTATCCGGTCTTGCTAAGAGAACCGGGCAGCGGCACCGGGAGGTCGTCGACGCCCTGCTGGTCACCGCCGAAGTTCAGATCACGCCGTTGTGGGAAAGCACGAGCACCCGTTCGATCATCAATGCCGTCAAGGAGAACATCGGAATCTCGATTTTGCCTTACGAGCTGGTCAAAAACGAAATTCAAAGCGGCGCGGTCGCCGGACTGCCGCTGGCCTCCCCGCTGCCCAACCGCACCTGCAGCATCATTCATCACCGCAACAAATACCTGACGCCCTCCGCTCAAGCGTTTATCGAGGTCTGTCAGGAATACTCCAATCTTTCCACCGAATCATTCCAGACGGAAGAGGAACGACAAAGTTCAACGGAATAAAACAAAAAGAGTTGCGCCCTTTTCATGCCGCGGCAGAGGCCCTGACCGGGAAACATTCTCAATCGAAATAAAGACAGAAAATGAAAAAGAATTCCGATTTGTCCCGTTTCACATAGACAAAGAAAGGAATTCTTTTTGTTTAACTCTTGATCTCTGCGTAATATTCACTCAGAAAAGGCACCGGAAACGTCATGTGAACGTCCGATGCCCTTCCTTGCGTCTGAAAATCAGGCTTAGCGGTTGATTTCCAGCAGCTTCTGATTGAGTTCTTTTTCGATCTTACGCAGTTCAGCTTCAGCTTCAATCCGTTTCTGACGGCCTTCCTTCTGAATCTGAGCGACTTCGTCCAGCGTTGAAATCAGCGCTTCGTTGGTATGCTTGAGCGTTTCCATATCGACGATGCCGCGTTCGGATTCCTTGGCGGTTTCAATTGTCGCCATTTTCAGCGTATCGGCGTTCTTCTTCAACAGCTGGTTGGTCATCTCGTTGACCTCGCGCTGTGCTTCCATCGCCTGCTTGGAATGATTCAGGCCCAGTGCCAGCACCATCTGATTTTTCCACAGCGGGATGGTGTTGACCAGCGTGGACTGGATCTTTTCCGTCATCAGTGTATCGTTATTCTGAACCAGACGAATCTGCGGCGCCATCTGCAGGGCGACCGTGCGCGTCAGCCCAGATCGTGAATCTTCTTTTCGAACCGATCGCAGGCGTTGGCCAGATCGTTTGCCTTCTGTGCGTCTTCCGGCAAGCCGCTCTTCTGGGCGGCGGCGATCATCTGCGGCAGATCCTTGCTGCGAACTTCCTGCAGCTTTTTCTTGCCCGCTAAAATATACATCGTCAGTTCCTTGAAATGAACCATGTTCTTTTCATACAGCTGATCCAAAAGGGCGATATCGCGCATCAGCGTGATCTGATGATCTTCCAGCGCCTTGGAGATTTTATTGACGTTCAGCTCGGCCTTGTCGTACCGGGCCTTCATCTTTTCCATCTTGTTCGTCGTCTTTTGAACATCCCGAACAAGCCTTTTTTCTTCTTCTTCATCTGCGGAGAAGCCTTTCAGCTCGCCAACCAGATCCGCCATCATTTCGCCGACCTCGCCTAAATCCTTCGTTCTGACATTCTGCAGAGCGGAATCGGAGAAGTCCGCAATTTTCTTCTGGGCTTCCGCGCCGTATTGCAGCACTGTCGTGGACGAGGTGACGTCAATCTGCTTGGAAAAGTCGTCGACCATTTTCTGTTCTTCCGGGCTTAACTGCACTTCCTGCTGCTGATCTGCGGTCTTTAACTGCGGAGCTGGCTCCGCAATCGGTTCTTCGGTCATCTGGGGATTCAGCGTCAGCGTAATTTTTCTTCAGCCATGATTATTCCTCTTTTCTATCAATTCTGATACGTTTACCTCTTTAATCTTAGACGGTCGCTTTCCGCTTGTCAAGAAACTCCCGAAGGTCGGAAGCGATCAATTTTGTTCGTTTGTGAAACTTCTTAGTTTTCTTCGCGATCGCGGCTGAAAATTCCGGTATTTCCGGGATCGCGTTCCTCACTGACTTCCCCTTTTTGATCAATCTCTCAACAAAAAGCTGCCGCAAAGGACAGCTAGATTTTTAAACTCGCAGCCGGCATATCATTATATATTACCGACGTATTGGAAGCGAATGATCAGGAAAGCTCGAGATCGAAGTCTTCCCGAAGCAACAGATCCATTCGCGCCTGCGGGTCGTTGAGAATCCGGCGGGACTGGTTCAGAATTGCTTTTTCCACCGTGTTGCGCGCTAAACGGCCGTTGCCGCTGCGGGCGGCGGAATTCATCTGAACGGCATTGAAATAAATCGTCAGATCATTCAGACAGCTCTCGTCGATCACATAGTCTTTGCCCTGAGCCAGCGAAACGGCGATCTGCGTCAGTTCGCTGCCGGTATAGTCGGCGAAATTCAAAATATTCGGGAAACGGGATTTCAAGCCGGAATTGGCGTTGAGGAATTCTTCCATCTCACGGCTGTAGCCCGCGAGAATGACGATCAGATCATCGCGGTGATCTTCCATGCCCTTAACCAGCGTATCGACGGCTTCCAATCCAAAGCTGTCGTCCTTGCCGCGGACTAACGAATAGGCTTCGTCGATAAACAGCACGCCGCCCAGCGCGGATTCAATGATCTGCTGAGTCAGGGGCGCAGTGTGACCGACATAGCGGCCGACCAGATCGCTGCGGCTGACCTCGATCAGCTGTCCCTGCGATAACAAGCCGAGCGCCTTAAACAGCCGGGCCACCAGCCGGGCCATCGTCGTCTTGCCCGTGCCCGGATTGCCGGTAAAAATCATGTGGCGGGACAGCGGCGCGGCTTTTAACCCTTGTTTCTGCCGCAGCTGCGTCACTTTGTAATGTTCTTCCATCGACTGCAGCGTATCCTTGACTTCCTGCAGACCAACGATTGCGTCCATTTCCTTTCGGATCGCGTCGAGATCGTCCTTTTCCAGCCGGATCAGATTCGACATCGCCAACCGTTGATCGTTCACCTCAAAACCCATTCCCGTCCGGCTTCCGCGCGGACCTCCAGAACCGGCTCCGGCTGCTTCAGACACAGCTCGTTGATCGCCGCGTTCAGCTGACGCACATCCTTTTCCAAAGCCAGCGCTCCAGCGGAGGTTTCCAGAACCGCCAGCCGTTTCTGCGCCGCATCGTCGTCCAGGGTCAGCGTCACGTTCAGCTGTTTCTTTGCGTTCTGCACGCTGTCATTTAATAACCGCTGGTAAATCGTCAGCAGCACCTCCGGACTTAACGGCTGCGCTGCCGGCTGGTCAAGAATTTGTTCCACCATCGAATTCGGGAAGTTCTGCATCAGCGTCTTGCGTGAAGTCGTCAGAAAGACGATATATTTGTTCGTCAGCTTCAAGGTGGATACGGTTTGCGTCACTAACGAGCTGCCGGCTTCCACCAGTTGTTTTCCTTTATTTAAAACGTAGCGCTTGTTCAGCGTCACTTCTTCATTCTGACACAGCTTCATCAGCTGGTTGAGAAACGGCGGGTACAATGCCTCCGCCTGTTCGATGACGATGACTTCCGCCGGTGCGCAGGATGCCGCGTAAATATCCTGAATGAAAACCTTTTCCTGCTCGCTGCCGGCATAATGCGAGCCGTTGATCGTCACGACGTCCGCGCTGGCCAGCCAGTGTTTTTCAGCCAGAATGTGGATCATCGTGGACAACGCCAGATGCCGGCCGCTGCCCGCCGGGCCGCTGATCACAAACACATTGCGTAGCCGATCCTCTGCCTGGCCGCTGGCCAACGGGCGGAAAAAGGCCCGCGACAAATCGGCCAGAAAGGATTCCTGGCCTAAAACGACGGTTCCGGTCTGGGCCGCGGCTTCCTGCATTCCGTTCAGCACGGCCTGCAGGTCCTGAGCCTGACGCTTTTGTTGATTCTCAACATCGACCGAAATCCCGAAATCCTTCTGCACCTCGGCCTGCAGCTTCGCGAAATCCTGATCGGTAAACCCCAGATCGCGGGATTGATCGCGCAGGGCCTCCGATTGTTTTTGTAAATCCTCACTTTGCCGGCGCAGAATCGCATTGAGCTGATCAACGGCGTTTTCGGTCGTATTCAGCGTATCCTCCGCTTTTTTTTGATTTGCCTGCGCCTGATCCAGCCCGTTCTGCATCTCATCTTGACTTTTCCGGACTTGTTCAAGGTAGTCTTCCGCCGAAACGGTGTTCAGCCGGTGACCGCGGAACATCGAATTGATCAGCTGATCCAGATCTTTTTTTCATTATCCTTCGCCATGGGCTGCCCTCTAGTAGACTTTCAGTGCGGCCGCAAGCCGGTCGCTGATCTCTTCCATCATTAGATCACGGGATTGTTTCAATGCGCGGGCAACGAGCTTCAGACCGTCGTAATAGCCCTCGTCATATTTATTGCTGCGCTGGCGCGTGTTCTGTTGATAATATTTGCGGATTTCCTCGTCGACGATCTTTTCATACATCATCATATCATTCTGATTGATGGCCATGCGGCGCAGATAACGCTGAACTGCATCCTGGTGGCCGTCGCGATAATAGCCGCGCTGACGGGGAGGATACACGATGTTTTCCAGCATCTCCCGCACGTACTCATAACGGGTGCGGTAGCGGCCGTGACGGCGATGCACGGCGGCGGTCACCGGACGTTTGCGGGTCCGGCTGTTGCCGCTGAGGCCTTCCTGAATCTCGCCGCTGATCAGATCGCTCATCGTATCGTAGCCCTGTTTGCGGGCTTCTTCGTTGATCGTTTCACGCACCATCTGACCAAAATCGGCAAGGTTGGTGTTCATGAAATCTTTATCATTGAAATGTTTATCGAATAAATCGTCTAAATAATCGGTGTTTTTGCGTTTCTGACTCATGGATTCACCTACTTTCTGACGCTCGACAGCGTGCCTTCCTGAACCAGTCCGTCTTTTTTTTCAGCAGTGCTTCCAGCGTGGTCATATCGGCGGATAAACTCATCAGATCATCTTCCGCCATCGTTGCGCTGATCGTTTTCATCGCTTCGTTAATCAGGATAATCGTCTTGTTCAGGCGATCCTCAGCTTCCTGGAAATCTTCATGGTTGGCCGCAGACTGGCCGATATTCTTGTAATTCTCCAGAATATCCAAGAGGATCGGCAGATAGTATTGGTAAAGCTTGTCGAGCTTGTCTTTATTTTCCGGAATTTTTCCTCGGCGATCGCCAGGTGTTTCAACAACGCGCAGGTCTGATACAGACCGTTGGTGATCGATTCATTGGCGATCTCGGTATTCAAAGCGTTGATTTTTTCAATGTAAGCTTCAGCCCGGTCGAGTTCCGGCTGTTCCGGCTCCGGCTGCGGGGCGGCCGGTTCTTCTTTCGGGGCAGCTTCTGGTTCCGGGGCGGCTGCGGTCCGCGGTTTTTCTTCCGGCTGCGGCTGCTTGGCGAATTCCACCAGTAAGCGCAGGACCTCGTTATACAGCCGCGGGTAACGCTCACCGAACTCGTCGAGCGTGCCGATACAGTCGTCGTCTTTCAACAGGATTAAATTGCGCAGTCCGGTATATTCCGCTTTTTCCGGCCGCAGACTGATTTATTCCAGCAGCGGCAGCTTTTCATGCGTGCGAAAATAACGGCCCAGCGCTTCGTTCACCAGATCGCTCTGCCGGCCTGACAGGCGCGTACGGCTTTGTCCGGAAGAAGAACGCCGGCGCACGGTTTCTCGTCCTTCGTTATTCTTCGTCACCGACTTATAAATTATAAAAAAGATAATCAACGGAAAAAGCAGGCCGCTGAACATCCCGCCGAATCAAAGATGATCATAAAAACAACACCGGAAATATCCAGGAATTTCTCATTTTGTTCCCCCTTGCCCAAGTTCTGGAGCTTTAGTCTGATTTTATAAACTCGCGTTTATTATACCATGATTTAAAACGCATGCGCGGGAAATCTTTCATGCTTACACCGCTTCAGTCCACGCTCAAGGAAAAGATTGGAAAAGCGGCCTGAAACAGGCCGCCCGCAAATCTCAATCGCATGTAAAATCAAGCGGAAATCCATAAACATCCTCTGATAGAGGTTGTCATCGATTCCTTCCGGAAGTTATTTCTATAACGTGGCCAGCCAGTCACCGATCTCCCGGATCAGCTGTTCCCCGGCGCCCTTTTCAAACGGGCTGCTCATCGCTTCGTAGAATTGCTGGTCAAAGGCGTTTTCATCCGCCATATACAGAGAATACCCGTTCGTATACCCGATGAATTCCGCGTTCCAACGAGTCTTCACCGGATTGCTCAGCTTGCTGAAAAGCTCGACCGGCACGGTGATCAAAATTAACAGAAGGCAGCCGGATACAGGAAACAGACAGCGGAATTTCACGCAGACCGGAAGCGTTGCGGCAGGACAGTAAATTATTCTCCGCGCCTTCTTTCAGTGATTCCAACAAGCGCAGCGCCTGCGCGTCAGCTCCTTCACGGCGCGCCTGTTCTACCTGAGCACTCAAAGTTCTGACCTTTTCTTCCGCAACCTCAACCGGATCGAGGACCTTAGCCTTTACTCTGAAGGTGTTCTGATGAACGCTGAGCGTCAGACTCTCACCTGGGGACAACGGTTCCGGCTGATTCAGCAGCGTTTTCAATTGATCAGCCGCCATCCGCGCCAGACGTTCCATTTCCGCAAAGCTGGATTCCCGGCGGGTGAACCGCGTGCTCATATCGCCGCAGCTGCCGTTGACGAAAGCAACCAGTTCCGCATCCTCAAAACAAGTTTCCAAAGCGCCGGGAAATCCGCGCTCAACATCAGATTCTCACCGTTGAGCACCGTCGGATGACAGGCCATCCGCGTCCACAGACAGCGTTTTTGATCCTGCGTGATCAATTCCAGAAGAAAAGCATCCTGATCGCTCGGCAGCTTCGGGTCATGCCGGTCCGTCCCTAATCCGCTGACAGTCCCGCGCAGAATCCGCCATTCAAACGGCTGCTTCCGCGTCCGCAGCCGTTGAACCCCATCCGCGATGCGCCGGGCAGTTTCCGTCACATAACAGGCGTTATAATCGCCAAAGACGGGATCCAATCCCTTTAAAATGCCCTGATCGCAGCGCACAGTGCCGCAGGGGGCCGGAATGGGTGTGCGTCGTAGAAAGAATCAGATTTGGGGTATGAATCCCGGTTAACTCCGCAATCTGTTGGTAAAGCATAGCGTCCGCCGCGCACCAGTCGATTTGGACCCACAGCGTTTCCTGTTCCCCGCTGAACAAAAGCAAACGGGCATAAAGTGGATCATGGGCGGTCTGCGCCCAGCGGACCTTGCCGAAGCCGGAAAGCCGGACGGAAGCGCCGGGGTGACGTCGATTTTTTCAAAGCTGACCTGCATTGTCATACATGAGTTTCCTCCCTTTTCCTTAGTCTATCATGGAGGTCTGCTTGTGTCGAATAAATTATTCATAATTTATATGAAATTATAGAATTTATTATTTTTCCTTGATTAATCTTTCCCTGTATTGTTGTTTTTTAAGTCTTTCCAATCCAACGCTCATTTCTATTGCGATCATCGCAAAAATTCTGCTCAAACAAAAAAAACAGCCATGGATTAATTTCCCATGACTGTCAATTTGATTTTCAGATTAAATGCTTCTCCACAGCTCGCTGTACGAGATGAACGGAATTTCATCGGCGTTGATCTTCGCCTGATTCCGCTGTTTTTGATATTGCCTTCATGTACGTTCTGAAGCATATCTTTATTGACCATATACTGAACATAAACGACCTTTTTCAGTAAGAACCAGCGGACGACCAGCGAATAGATCATCGCTTCCTTATCTTCCGCTTCCCGCAGTTCTGTTTCTGCATTTTCCTTTACCGCTTCGGCTTCATCCAGCGCGTCCTTCTTCAGCTGTTCATAGTTGGAGAAACGATTGCGGTCCGCTTCCCGCTGCAAAGCGCCGGCCTTGACGCTGAACAGCTTGCGGAACGTTGCCAGCACGCCGTCGACACTCTCGGCAGTGACGGCCACCAGTTCATTCTTGCAGTCGGCTAAGAAGCTGTAAGGTTCAGTCAGCGTGTAATAGAGACCCTTGGCATACAGATAGCTGCGGTCGCTGTGCTGAACTAAAATCAGAGCGCGTTCCGCATCATCCTGCTTGCCGTAAATGATCACCGGGCAGATCACCGGATGTCCCTGCAGCTTAAACGCGTCCTTATACCGGATGATCTGATTGGAAATGACCTGCCGGTTAATATCGGCGCGCAGATTAACGCAGATTTTCAGATCATGATTCTCTTCAAACAGTGCATGCAGGATATCCTTCATCGGCTGATCTTCGGAAGAATCAATCACTTCCAGATAATCTTCCAGGTAGCCGTTGAAGTCGCACAGCTCCCCCTCTTTTCTGACATCTTTAATTTCTTCTAAGATTTGATAAATTGCCATTTTGCTTGGTCCCCTGTTTCAGTTTCTTCTATATCTGTTTTATCACAATCGGCCGATAAAAAAGTAAAATTTGTCCCTAAGCTGTAAAAACTGGCAAAAACATGATGTTTAGCTACTTGACATTGCAAGGTAGTAGGTTTAGCATAGTAATCAGAAGGAAGGATCGCCATGAACGCACAATTTAAAAAGGCGTGCTTGACCTGGTTGTCATGGTCGTCGTCAGCCAGCACGATATCTACGGCTACGAGCTGGTCAAGCGGGTCTGCCAGGTCGTTGAGGTCAATGAAGGCACGATTTATCCGCTGCTCAAACGCATGACCAATGAGAAATACTTTGAAACCTACCTGGTTGAATCGACGGAAGGACCACCGCGCAAATATTACCGCATCACCGCGCTGGGACTGGCGACGATGAATGAGTTGAAAACCGAATGGCTGGCATTCTCCAAGCAATTAAATCTTTTCCTGGAAGGGGGAAATCACGATGACGAAGAAAGAATTTCTTGAAAAATTAGAACATAAGCTGCATCTGCTCAAACGCGATGAAATCCAGGATATCCTGGACGAATATTCAGGCTATATCGACAACAAGTTGCAGGAAGGCAAAACCGAGGATGAAGCGGTCGCCGACTTCGGCAATCTCGATGATCTGGCGCGGGAAATCCTGAGCGCTTATAAAATCGACGCCAAGTATACCCGGGATTCAAGCCGGGATATTATTGATAACGTTGTCAATGTCATGACTCAGGGCATCGATTCAGCCGTCAGTTATTTTACGCAGCATTTCAATGATCTCAGCATGGAAGCTGTGATCCGGCTGATCGCCTTGATTTTGATCGCCCTGGTCGTCGTCGGTCTGATGAAAATTCCGTTTTCCTTGTTGGAAACAATCCTCGTCAGTCTGTTGCGCGCCATCCTTCCGGGCTTTTTAGCGGCCACGCTGAACTTCTTCGTTCGCCTTACAATCAACCTGATTTATCTCTGCCTGGTCGTCCTGGTGCTGGCGAGTTTTATTTCCCAGGGATTAGAAAACAAAGAGATCACACTCCGGGATTTGTTTAAAAAAGCCGCTCGTGTTCGAATTCGGCAGGCGTCATGACGATGCCTGCTCACCCCAACGCCGCGCCGCACAGACCGTAAATTCTGACGCTGAGGCAAAAGAAAAAGGTCGAACGACAAAAAGAAGCGGAGGCTTTCGATCAGGCAGAAGCAGCGGAAGCGACGGTGGATCAGAATCTCACGGAAATAACTGAATCGTTGGAAGAAGAGGATCTGGAGGAACGGATTCTGGAAGAGCCGATCGATCCGCTGATTCAGCCGCGCACGCATTACCCTTATTATAATAATGAGGAAAAAACAAAGAAAAAACATGGCTGGGGGATTGGCAAGGCGGCAGCCTGGCTGATGATCGGGATCGTGCAGCTGATCACGCTGCTGATTCTGATTCCGTTTGGGCTTGGCGAATTTGTCTTCTGTTCTGGTTTCGGCCTGCTTGTCTTCCCGTTGTTTCAGGGAGCGAAGTTGTGGGGACTGACGTTGATCTGCCTGGGTCTGATCGGCATTTTCCAGGCAATCGTTTCGGGGTTGTGGCGGATCGTAAGACCGGCGACGAAGAAACGGCCGTACCTGATCGCCTTGATCGCCAGCGTGATCCTCACCGGCATCGGTGTTCCGCTGATGATGATCGAATTTTCCAGCTATGAGGAAGTCCCGGTCCGTCAGGATTTTCCGGAGCTGTTCCAGCCGCAGACAATTCATTTAATGCAGACGGATGAGCTGGACCGCGTCTATTTATCCTTCCATTTTGACGAAGTGGTGTTCCGTGAGAATCCGAAACTGAGTTACGGCAGCCTGCAGCTGATCCTGCCGCCAGGGAACTATGAGCAGCGCTACAATGATCTGCCGGATCCGCCGGACTATGAATATTCCAAAACGGTAAATATCGTCTCCACGCAGGAAGGTGCAGGCGAATTCCGCACCGGCCTCGAAATTTTCCTGCGTGGCCTGCGTGAAGGAAAATGGTATCAGGATGATCAAGACTACGGCATGGGTCATGTGTTAATTGTCGAAGCATCCCAGCCGACGCTGAGCCAATTAACGATGGATGAGAATCAGACCGTTTTGCATATTAATCCCTGACAGACGAACCTCAAATTCGTCTGTTTTTGCGTTTTCAGGCAAGTTCTGGCTTTTGCGGCGAACGGGCTTCTATGATAAAATGAAGCATATTGAAAACAGCGGAGGCGATCGTCATGAAAATACCAAATTTGCTGGCGCCGGGATACCTGCACAGTGTGTTGATCAAAGCGAAGATCAAAGAACAGAACAGCCGCTTTCTGACCCATTACGCGGCCGGTACGGTATCCGGACTCATCCGCGCGGAAGCGTTGGAAAATGAAAAACGAAACGCGCGACAGCCTGATTGCTTCGCTGCGGATTCAGGGAGCGGAGGATCGCTGCCGGGTTTATCGCCGCATGGTGCGTTATCCGGATTTTCACCGCCAGCTGATCGCCTTTCACCGGCTGATGCAGGATTATGGCTTAACGCTGGAAGAACTGCCGGAAACGACCGAAGGTCAGCGCGAGTTGAAAACATTGCTGAGCTTGATCCGTGATCTGCCGTTTTCGCACAGTTCGGAAATTCGGTTCCTCAACGAACTTGCAACGCAGGATTTCAGCGGTATCGAATGTACGCCAGGCTGGGTGGAGGATTTGCATCAGCAGTGCCTGCTCGATCAAATGAGAGCACGCGGACTGCGAATCCGTCCGCTGCCCTCGGCGCAGCCGCGGACGACGCGGTTTTATAAAGCGCTGAACTCACGCCAGGAAGCGGAGGGTGCAGCTCAGCTTATCTTACACGAAGAATGGAAGCCGGAGGAAGTCATGATCATCCTGTGCGACAGTCAGCGCGACGGGAGTCTTGTGCGCTCCGTCCTCGCCCGCTACCAGCTGCCTGCCGCTCAGGTCTCTTATCAGAAACCTTCGAAGATCCTGCGGTGTTTTGATGCTTTCGTGGCACTGACCCGCGCGCCGTCGATCGAAGCAGTGCTGAAGACGCTGCAGCTGAAAGCCTATCCGGTGTTGATTTCAGAGGCCTATGTTCAGTATCTGACACAGTTTGTTTTTGATCAGAACGACCTGTGCGAGCCAGTCTTTACGCATGTGCAGCGGGCGTTGGAAACCAACACGTTACTGAATACGATTGAAAAGAAAATCTGCTGCGGCTGGAAGCACAGGCCCAGAGCGTGCATGAACAGCTGCTGCCATGGCTGCTGCCATTGCTGGAAGACGTACCACTGAGTGAAAAGCTCAACCGCTGTTACGAGCTGCTGCGCCAGCATTCATGCTTAAGCGACGAATTGGAGCGGCGGGCGTTATTGAATTTGAAAACGACGCTGGAAGACTGCTGGGATTTGCTGGAACAGCCGGAAGCCCTCGACATGCTGATGGCTGCTCGCGCAGAAAAAGCTGGAAATCAGCGAAGAAGTTGATGGCCGGATCGCGATCACCGATCTGAAACACCCGCTGCCGGCTCGTCCGCTAACCATTCTTTTCGGTGCGGATCAGAATAGTTTCCCGGGAAATATCGCCTACGCCGGAATCTTTGACGAGGATTATCTGAAGACCACGTCGATGCCGTCGCAGGCGGATCGCTACGATCACTATACAAAGCAGCTGGAATGGATCTATACCAGCGCTTCGCATTGCCTGATCTATTCGTATGCCGCAGGCAACTACGAAGGCAAAAGCTGGGACGTCGCATTTGAAATTGAACAGCGCGCCGCTTCCCGCGCCGTGCTGTGGCCGTTAATTCAGAATGAAGTCTATTCCGATCAGCGGCATCAGCTGACGCCGGAAACCGCCCGCCGGCTGTTTACGCCGGATCATGTGCTGCGCGGCAGCATTTCTTCCTTTGAAACCTCTTTTCAATGTCCATACGCTTACTTCCTTAAAAGTGGTCTGCGCCTGTCCAAGGGCAGTCTGACAACGGTGAACGCCGCGATCGTCGGTACGATTCAGCACGCGCTGCTGGAACAAAGTATTCAGACCTGGGGTAAAGATTACGCCAAGCTGAATGAAACAGAGATGACCGCGATCCTCAGCCCGTATTTCCAGCAGCTCCACGATTTGTTTCCTGACCAACAGGCCGAAATTGATCAGATCCAGCGGCGCATGCAGCTGAACTTGACCCAACTGCTGGAGGCATTGGCCGCGATGGAAAATACTTCGTTTGCACCGGCCTACCAGGAATACCGTTTTGAAGAAGATCTTCTGAAACCGGCGGCATTACCGTGCGGCTGAAGGGGATTATCGACCGGATTGACACCTGTCTTGGCGATCTGCGGATTTCTCGATTACAAAAGCTCTGCCAAAACACTCAGCGAATCCAAAGTTAAAGCCGGGCTGCAGCTGCAGCTGTTAACCCTATTTGATCATCGCCGTCCGCAAGCTCAGGCTGAATCCTGCCGGGGCTTATTACTGCTCGTTAAAAAATGAAACGATCAGCGTCAGCGAAGCGTCGCTCAACGGCCGGCGCATGGAAATTGAAGACGTTGAGCGCGATGCCTGGATGAGCGAATTACAGAGCAGTCATCAGCTCAAAGGCTGGACGATGAAGGATTGCGACGGGCTGGATTACGACGGCACGCATGTTCAGGGACTGACCTGCAAGGACGGTCAGGTCAAAGTCCGCAGCCCGAAGGACTTTGAAAGCGTACAGGCGCTGATTTTGGAGCTTTACGCGTTATTGACAGAACAGCTCAGCGCGGGCCGGATTGAATTGGATCCGGTGGAAGGCGCATGCCTGTTCTGTGATTTTAAACCTGTCTGCCGACTGCGCAAAGCACCGAAAAAGCCGGTCGCGCTCGTGGGCAAGGAGGAAGGAAAGGAGGTGCGGGATGGCAATTCAGTGGGTGAGGAACAGCTCAAGGCAATTCATACGACCGACCATAACATTCTTGTTTCCGCCTCTGCCGGCGCGGGCAAGACAACGGTCTTAGTCGCGCGGTTAATGAAGCGGATGCTGGAGGATCACATCAGCATCGACCGCATCGTCGCGATGACCTTTACCGAAGCCGCGGCGAGTGAAATGAAAAAACGTCTGCTGCAAAGTTTGAACGATAAGCTGCAGGAACCAGATCTGGACGAAGCTGAAGCGCAGTATTGCCGGCAGCAGCTGATTCTGCTGCAAGTGCGCATATCAGCACGATTCACTCGTTCTGTCTGTCAATCATCAAGGCCGACTATGCCCTGATCGGATTAAACCCGGCCCGCATCCAGCATATTTTTTGACGACGCAGCGCTCGCCCAGATGAAGGATCAGGCGTTTACTCAAAGCCTGCCGCCGTCAGATGGCGCACGATCCCGATTCATTTACGACGCTCCTGCAAACCTTCTCCAGCCGCAGTGAAGACGTTTCCGAGCTGAAAAAGCCGTGCTGTCCATCGCGGCTAAAGCCTCCGGAGCGCAGGATCCCCAAGCCTGGATCCAAGCCGCCGCCGAAGCCTATGCGCCGATTGCACGGCTTGATCAGCTGCCGTCTCCAATAAAAAAAAGTTTTCTTTGAAAGCTGCGCTGTAGAAGCCGGACGGCTGGAAGACTGCGCCGTCCAGATGCAGCGAATTTTATATGACGCCTATCCGGACAAAGAAAACAGGCGAACGAGGTTCTTTTTATTCCTCGGCAAGCTGACGCCGGCAATTCAAGCCGCAAAAATTACGATTACCGGGAATATCGCCGCGCGCTATTCGGCGCAATCCAGACCAAGATCAGCACGCTGAAAGACGCCCTGGATTTCAACGCGCTGCGCAAACAGCTCAACGCACTGGCAAAGGATCTCGTCAGCCGAACCTATTCCGAGGAAACCCTGCTTTTCCGACCTGGCATTAACGTATACAATCATCAAGCCGTTAACCGCGCTGACACTCGATTATCTTGCGCTGTATGCCGAGCTGAAGGAAACACAGGGAGGCATCGACTTTGACGATATGGAGCATTTCGCGTATCAGATTTTAACCGCGGAAAACAAGCTGGCCGCAAAACGATACCAGGAACGATTCGATGAAATCATGGTCGACGAATTTCAGGATTCCAATGATCTGCAGCATGCGATTATCAACTTGATTTCCCGCGGCGCAAACGTTTTCCCGCGTCGGGGACGTTAAACAGTCGATTTACCGGTTCCGCGGCGGAAAACCGCAGATTATGCGCGATCTGATGAACGATGTCCGGCCTGAGAACTGTTTTATCCACCTTTCCAGCAATTATCGTTCCAAGCAGATGATCGTCGATTTCAACAACGATCTGTTTCTGCGGCTGATGAACATTCCCGGCTGTTCCGATCAGTACACCGACCATGACTGCGTAAAAACCGGCGCTCCGGCTCAGAAGCAGGATAACTATCCGGTTGAATTCCATGCGTTAATGACCAAAGCGCTGAAGGAACAGGATGAAGGCGCGGAAAATCTCGCCGCCAACCAGATCAAAGCGCAGTACATCGCCCAACAGATCTTAACAAGGCATGAAACCTCTGATTTCCGGCAATGGAAAGATTACGTCGTGCTCGTGCGTTCCCACGCGGTCAAATCCCATTTAAAACAGGCCTTCGATCAGGCAGGCATTCCCTACTACATTGACGCAAAGCCGGATTCTATCAATCGGAAGCCATGCAGATCCTGCTCTCCTGGTTCCGGATTCTGATCAATCCCGCTGATAATTTATCGTTAACCGCCGTTTTGTCTTCTGACTTTTATCAAGCGGACGACGAGGAATTAGCACGGCTGACCCTAAAACGGGAACGCCGGCCGATCTTCGAGATTCTGAAGGAAGAACATCATCCGCTGGTCGCCGATCGGCAGCGGCTGAACGACATCGCGCAAAAGCAGGGTTTATGCGTTTTACTGGACGCGCTGTTTCAGATACATCACTTCTATGAAGAACATTGCACCGCACAGCAGCGAACCAACTGCGATCTGCTTCGCCAGAAAGCGGAACAATACAGCGCTGAGCATTCTGATTCGCTGACCGGCTTTCTCGCGATGATCGACCAGGTGAGCGAGGAAAAAACCTCTGAAGCGATTCCCGTCGGCAATGAGGACGACGTTGTCAAAGTCATGACTATTCACCAGTCCAAGGGTCTGCAGTTTCCTGTCGTCTTTTACTGGGCGAGCAGCCGGATCGACATTATGGATAAAAAGAAACGTGCATCGCGGATGCGGATCTGGGCGTCGGTCTGCCGGCGCTGGAGCTGCCGTGGCGTTTTAAGCGCCCAACCGCAATCCGGCAGGCGATCGAATACAAAATCACGCTGGAAGAATTGGAAGAAAATATCCGGATTCTCTACGTAGCCCTGACCCGGGCGCAGAATCAGATGATCCTGGTCGATACGGTCAAAGGCGAACTGCCGCATAAGCCGGTAACAATGAACACGCTGCTGGATCGCAAAGGGACGACGGACCTGATTTTATCCGCCATGTGCGAAAGTGACTCCCACTTCTGGAAGGTTCCGGACAATTGAAGACCGCTGGGAGGTCCAGCAGCTTCAGCGCCGCCGCAAAGAGGTCGTTTCCTGCCGCGTTATACGGAAGAAAAGCCGCTGCCGGTCACCCTGACGCCTTCAGAGACAGAACAAACCGCGTATATTCCTGCGCTGTTTCCAAAGAGTAAGGCTGTTCGGCCAGCCCAGCGAGGCATCCAGCTGCATGAAGCGGTGGAACGCCTGCCGGAGGGGGAATGGACAGAAAGTCTAATCCGCTCACTACTTCCTGAAATTAAGCGGGCCGATCTTCTGCTTTTGCTTCAGCTGAACAAGCAGCCGCTATTTGAGCGCTGTCAGAAGATGTCCGTAGATAAAGAGCTGTCCTTCGCGGTTCTTTCCGGCAATGAGTTTATCCAGGGACAGATGGACTATGTAGCGCAGGATGAAAATGAAGTCATTTTGATCGATTTCAAAAGCGACCGCCATGCCCAAGCCGATCAATTAAAAACGTTGTATGCCCGGCAGATTTCAATTTATCTGCGATGTCTTCATGAAATGATTCCGGATAAAACGATTCATGCCTATCTGTATTCGTTTGATCTTGATCAGTTCATCGAAATGACGCCTGAAGCTGAATTGGCAGCTGCATAAAAACAGAACTAAAGAAAAAGCGATCTGATCATCCAGCTTCGCTTTTTTTCATCTTTGTAAACTCAAACTCATAGGAACGAATTACATTTTTCCCAATTCATTAGAATGTCGCCCAGCGCTCAAGGATCGTTTCCTCCAGGGTCATTTAAGCTATCAGAGAATACCCGCCTTCACCCTGCGGATCATCAAAATATTCTTTTATCATATTCACATGGATCATAAAAATAAATTATAACATGGAATAGTAACTGTTTTTTAATTTTGAATGATCACTGCGAAATTCATTGTTTATCGTCGATTTTAACCAAAGCATTCATAAAAAGCCAAACATTATATCACTTTTTTCTAATTTGTGCGCGTTTTTGAATGATAACTCTGAATTTCACTGTTTATCGACTATTTTTCAAGAATATCATTCAAAATTAAGCGTAAAAATAAGAGCTAATATTATAACACATTTAAATCCTTCACACGTTTTTGAACGATTGCACAGAATTTTGTCATTGATCATTAATTTTCGAGGAAATCATTCAAAAGACCCCGGCTGTTTTCAGCCGGGGATAATCAAATTAACCGATTAAACTATCAATCAAGGACTGCGCCTGTTTCCACGCCGATTCAAATGACGAACGGAACAGGACAACCGGTCCGAAAGTTTCGTATTCCGAAGGTTCAATCGCATGCAGACAATAACTCTTACGGAAATCCGGGAGCTTTTCAAGCAGCTCATCCAGAACAGCAGGCGGCGTCGGCTGGGCAAACCGCTCGATCACCGGTGGATTCTGATCGATCAATTGATCGGCCGTCCCCTTCCAGTTAATCGTAATGCAAGCCTGAGCGCCCACCATCTCTGTGAAATGATGCAGTCCCAGGCGCCGCCGCCGATGAAACCGACATTGGGATATTGGGCCCGGGTCATCACATAGGTCTTTTTCGCGGCCGCAATACCGGCCTGAAACAACACATCCGATGCGATGGCAATCTCCGTTTCCTGTGCCGTTGTATGCAGATATTCGTCCAGAATCCCCGTGATATGCGAGTAATAGATCGGAGCCTTCCTGATGCAATATTTTGTCGCTTCCGTATAAACCCGGCCGACATCCATCGCCTGACGAACCGACATCACCTCCGTCGCATTGATCGGCACGCCCTGAGCCGCCAGAATACCGATCGCTTTCAAACCTTCTTCCGTAACAGGAATCTTAATCATGATATTCTCGCCTGCTTCCCGATTGAACAACCCGGTTTTTACAATCGAATCGCAATCCTCATGGAAGGGATCTCCCTGGATACTGACATATCCCCATCGCCCTGCGACTGTTGATAAAGCGGTAAAAAGAGTTTGGCAATGCGGCCGACCAGCTCCCGCTGCACGACGATCAAAATCTGATCCCGGGCAACACCCTGATCCCGCAGCCGCATTATTAACTGCTGAATTTCCGGCAGCTCGCTTTCCCGCTGCATCATCTTCCAGACATACGCCGGATTCTGCGTACAGCCGCACGCTCCTTCCGCCAAGGCCCGCTTCGCTTCTTCCTGCGTCACGTTGTTGATCCAGAACCGCGTCGGCGTCAGCTCATTCACTCTGTGAAAATAAGTTTTTTCTCCCATGAACTTCACCCTTTCTCCTGCAGCATCGCCCAGGCTCGTTCGATGCCTAAGCGTGGGCTGGTCAGCACCGGCGCTGGCATTTCATTTAGATAAGGAAGCAAGGTGATCATGCTGCCCTGTGCCAGCACAACGACGTCGTTTTCTGCCGCTGCCCGCCGAATCATCGCCAGAACGATCTGGTTGTGCTTATCCACATCCTTTTCTTTCATCAGAATATCCAGAGCCTCCGCCGCCAGATACTCCTGGACAACAACCTCTTTGCCCAGCCGCTGAGCCGTAGTCCGGATCAGATCACAGCTGGGTTTCACCGTAGAGGCTACCGTCGCGATTACGCCGATCCGCGTGCCCAGGCTCACCGCCTTTTCCGCCATCGGTTCATCGACCCTCAGCGTGGGAATCGCCGTACACCGGCTGGCGATCGCAAAGGCTTCCCCCGACTGAGGAGCACTGGTTGAAGATCAAATCAACGCCTAACGATTCCGCTGACTGAACATAACGGCACATCCGGCTGATCACGGCCGGGGTGATCCCGTTGTTCCGCTTGACCTCCGCTAACAAACTGTCGTCGATGATGTTGATGATTTCCACCTCCAGCATGATCTCTTGACACAAGGTCGTCAGATCCTGCAGCGACACGGCACTGGTATGGATGATCGCCATCTTTTTTCATAGATGTTTCTCCCAATAAACAGACGCTTTGCCGACGCTGCCGAACAATTCCATCTTGTGCCGGATGACCGCGCGCGCCGCTTCAAAGCCCTTCGGCATCAGAGTTGAGAACTTGAATTCGCCGGTTTCATTCATAATTTCGTTTAACTTGCGCGAATAAGCAGCCTTGTAATCACTGGCAATGTTGACCTTGCGGATGCCGATCTGACACGCCTGACGAATTTCCTCATCCGGATTATCTGAACCGCCGTGCAGTACTAACGGCACCGGACTGACCTGTTTTAATTCTCTCAACAAATCCAGCTGCAGCTTCGGCACGAAGCCCTCCGGATATAAACCATGCGAAGTCCCGATCGCGACCGCCAGACTATCGACGCCGGTCTTCGCTGTGAAATCGACAACTTCCTCCGGACGGGTGTAAGTGATATGATCGACCCCGCCTTCATCGGAATAGTTCATAATCCCGATCGTTCCGACTTCCCCTTCGACAGAAACGCCGACCAGATGGGCGAGATCGACAACCGCTTTCGTCTGGCGGATATTCTCCTCATACGGCAGCTCTGAGCCGTCAAACATAACGGAAGTGAAACCCGCCTGGATCGCCCGCAGAATGTCCTGCAGCGTGCGGCCATGATCCAGATGCAGCACAAATGGAATTGGACTTTCCAACAGCCGTGTGCGGACATAGCTGTAAAATTCAGGGCCGCAGAAGTCGAGCTCATTCACAGTGATCGCAATGATCGTCGGCGCTTTCTGCGCTTCCGCTTCTTCCACGACGCAGCGGAAATTCGCGACCTCCGTGACGTTGAAGGCGCCGGCCGCGAAGTGATGTTCTTCCGCGACGGCTAGAAATTCCTGCATGTTCATTAACATGATAGATCCCTCCTGTTCCTGATCAGAACGTGATGTTGACTTCGGCGACTTCGCCGTCGTCAGCCTGCGTATAATCGATGCCGTAAGCTTCCTGGCTCGGTGTTAAACGACGCTTGAGAACAAACAACGCGACACCCATGATGACGCTGCCGATCACTAAAGCCGCGACGAACCCCAGCGGATTGGTAAAGGTCGGAATGACGAACCAGCCGCCATGAGCGACCGGACTCTCGACGCCCCACATCATGCACAGACCACCCGCAATTGAACCGCCCAGAACGCTGGACAGCACCACCCGCCACAGGTCGTTCATCGCCAATGGGATAACGCATTCGGTGATCATACATACCCCCATCGGGAAGCAGGCCTTCAGGTTTTCCTTTTTCATCATTCGTATAAATCGGCTTGCGGAAAAGCTTGCTCAGCCCCCAGGCGATCAGCACACCCATCGGCGGAATCATGCACGCAACCATGTGGCACGCTTTCGGTCCATAAATTCCATCCGCCAGCATCGCCGTCGTATATAAGGAAACCGTCTTGTTGACCGGACCGCCGAAGTCGAACGCCGAACCCGCCGACATGACGAAGCCGTAGACAAACTTGGAACCGGTTGACAGATTCGCCAGAAACTGCGTCATCGCATCCATGAAATACGCGATCGGCGTCCCCAGCACGGTAAACATCAGCACGCCGCAGATCAGCGAAGCGAAGAACGGAATGATCAGAATCGGCATCAGGCCCTTCATCGAATCTGGCAGATGAATATATTTTTTCATGGCATTGACGACATATCCGACTAAAAACGCGCCGACCAATCCGCCTAAGAAACCGGCCTTGATTTCCGCGCTCACCAAACCAACGACCAGGCCCGGCGCAATGCCCGGCTTATCCGCGATGGAATAGGATATCGCGGCGCAGATGACCGGAATGATCATCGTGGACATCCCCAGATTACCGACCTTGTAGATGATGTAAGCGAAACTGCCGACGGCGTCCTTGACATTCGGACCGCCGAGAATGACGCCCAGTGCCTGGCACAGCCCGGCGCCGACAACGACGGGAACCATGAACGAGATCCCGGTCATGATGTGTTCCTTGATGATTTTCCAATTCATTAAATTCTCCCTCTTTTCTTTTTAAGCTGTCTTGTTTTCGGACAAGGCTGGATCACCGCGAAGTCCTTTATTCCAATCGCTTCAGGATTCTGCAAGGACAAGTATTCCGGTTTTGGAGTTTCAAGCAATGATCCGCCGCCATGAATCTCAGCGATAATTTTCAATGTCGCTTCAATCTTCTTCAGGAAACCTTCCGTGTTGCGCATGACGTCTTCCGTCCGGCATCGCACGATCGGTTTGCCTTTAAAGCGTTCTTCCCCGGTAATCTTGACGTCGACCGCTAACAGCACGACGTCGGCGTCCGCAATTTCCTGGGCCGTCAGCTCGTCTTCCGCGCCAATCGACCCCTGGGTTTCAATCCGGCAAGGATAGCCGCAGGCTTTGGCCGCTTCGATGATTTTTTCCTTTTTCGTGATGTAGGTATGTGCGATCCCGGTTGGACAAGCAGTAATTCCGACGATCTTCATTCCGATTCCTCCTTTCTTAAAATATTGACGATTTCCTCAACCGTCCGGGCGTGATGGAGTGTGTCAATCACGTCCTTATCCAATAACAGCTGGGCGACATGGGACAGAAGCATAATATGCTGCGACATATCTACGTCGCGAATCGCAAACATAATAATGCAGCGGACCGGTTTATCGTCAAACGTTTCCCAGCTGACGTCGGTGCGGGTGCGTCCAATAGCAATGACGCTGCGGTTCACGACTGCGGAACGGCCGTGGGGAATCGCAATTCCCTCGCCGATTCCGTAACCCCTTCCGCTTCACGGTGAACCAGCTCGTCGATAAACGGCTGTTCTTCCCGGATCACCCCGTTTTCATAAAGCATGCGCGTCATCTGCGTGAATACTTCTTCCTTGGTTCCGGCCTTTAAGTCCAGATTGACGTTTTCTTCCAGTAATACTTCTCTGATATCCAACATAAGAGTCCCTTTCTTTATTCCTTCAGCGCACGCCGGACTTCCTCAATGTCCTTGGGATCCAGCAGCACGGAAACCGTCACGCTCGGACAGGAAATTTCAAAATCGAGGCCGACGGTCGTTAAGATCAAATCCAGATCTGATACATCCCGGTTCTTGAGCTGCCGTAAGGAGATAACAGCGGCAATCTCCAATTCAGGGAAAACGGTCGCTACTCGTTTTTCAGTAGATGCGATGTTCGATTCCCGTCGAACAAACCAACAGTACCCGCCGCCGCGGAGTCTTCGGCTCCAGTGCCAGCTGGAAATACAAACAGAGATAACACAGCTCATCCTCGGAAATAAAATGCTTCGGATAATATTTTTTCTTGAGTTCCAGCACTGCGCTTTTCACCTGGGCGTTTGCGGAAATTCCGCGACCGTCTTCTCTTAACAGGCAGACGATCCGGACGTTATACTGAATCCGCGTGATCATCGAATTGATATGCAGAAGCAGGCTGTAAAACAAATTGGCGTCCTCGGTGAAACGGACCTGCGTTTCCGCCTCCATCTGTTGGATCAGTTCCTCACAGAACGCGAGCACCTCCGGCTGCGTGCTTTGCAGCGTCTGGCCGATCACTTCCCGCTTTGGCAGCTCACCCACGCCGCAGCCCATAAAGTGTGTGTAAATATACAACAGCTCGTTGGGTGGAAATGTGATCTGTACGGCTTGAGAAAAGGTCTGGACGCACGCCGCGATCTTCTTGTAAATCAGCGGATTGATCAGCTTGGGATCCATAACACCGCCGGGATTGATATAACGCCGGCTGCGCATCCGTTCCATCGCGATCAGGATGTGCGTAACGATGTTGATGTAGTAAATATCGCCGAGAACGACGCCGATCGCCTCCTCAATCTCACCGACGCATTGTTCGACCTGACGCAAAGACTGAATGCCGTAGATGCCGGCCAGCACCATCCGGTTTTCCTCGTTCAGCCGTGTCGGAAGTTCATTGCGCGGCAACGGATCGAAATGGTGAATTTTGTTCAGCACCCCGGCGACTTCATTGCGGATCGTCAATTCCCGTCCGGTGATATACGTGCCTTCGCGGGTTCGGTTTAAGGTCAGACCCGCTTCACGAATCCGCTGTTCCACCGCGGCCAGATCGTTGACAATCGAGCTGCTTCCCACGTAATACTTTTCGGAAAGACTGCGGATAGTCGTTGGCTGGGGTGCGTTCAGCAGTAAGTCCAGATAAATTGATGCCGCCGGTCTTCCACGGAATCCCCCGCGTTCAGCCGCTCTCCGCCGTAAATCCAGCGGTTTAACCGGCTGCGGTCCGCATTGCCGCAGTCCAGCGCAATGCCCTGGATACTGCGGGTAAGGGTGTAGTCCAGCGACAGGCCCAGGATTTCAATCCGTTTAAAATCGCGCTGAATCGTTTTGACCGAACAGCCAAACTGCCGGGCCAGCTCGGGTCCCCGCAGCGGTTCTGTATTCGCCGCTAACAATCTCAAAATCTGAAGCTGCCGTTCATTGAGATCTTCCATAGGCATTTCTCTTTCTTCGGTTTCATCATAATCAAAGTTTCAAGAAGAAACCATACCAAAACATGTCGCGGTTTCCCGGACAATTTTAGTGCTTCTTCGACTTCTGCTTTCATCATGACGCCCTTGAAACCAGGAAGAAAGCGGTAATTTTTTCCATTTCTTTGCGTGCTAAATTGCATCGTTCATCCCCTGATTCATTGCCCAAAGTATAAAAAAAAAAGGATTCCCCCTATTAAGAGAAAATCCCGCATTGCCTTAATAATTCGGCGTCTGCCTTCGCCGATGATCCTGAAGCCGAATTACGCTTCCTTCGCTTCCTGAACCTGGATCGTATAGTCCGGTTGGCAGTTTCCAGCAGCTGGCTGATCACCTCGCCTGCTTTCTTACGTGCTTCCTCAAGCAGTCCGCCGTCGACGACCTTCCTCCATGACCGTTTTGCTGCTTGGAGAACGCGGCATAGTCGGAAATACTGATCGGATTAAAGAGATTATTGATTCATCATAGACCTCGATGCTCGCTTCGTCGACCTCGTGGCTTAAAATCTCCGCCGGCGGCAGCGTGATCGTGATCGTCTTGTCCTGAACGTCGATCTGAACGTCGTCCAGCCGGACGCCGGCCGTGATTTTCCCGTCATACGCTAAAATGAAGCTGGCTTTGGTCAACGGAATTGTCCATCCGTTGAGATCGGCGTTTTTCTCAAATTTACCCATATTCGTGTAATGATATTCCACGGTCGTCAGCTGACTGACGGAACGCAGCTGCTGAAACAAGGTGTCGCTGGTCACCGTCGTCTTGCCGGAATGACTCCGCTGCGCCAGCAGGACGCCGCCGCCTAAGAAGCAAACCGCCCCCAGAATCAAAGCGACGATATGATACTGATCATCTTGCGGATGATCGACTGATTTTTTGTTTTTACTCATGAACCTGCCTCCAGCCCGGAATCGACAAAATTTGGCGAACTCTGTCGGTTTCTGTCGCTTCCATTATACCACGTCCGCTTTCCTCCCGCTGACGCTTTTGTGTTTGCCGCAAAGAAAAAAACGGGTGTTTCCTACACCCGCAGCCCCGCTTTGCACAAAGGCGAATCGTTTTCGGAAATTCCGTTTTTAATCAATCAGTTTAGTCGTTGAACAGATCGTAAACGGCGCTGACCGGATTCTTCAGCTGGATCGCTTCGATCGTCTTCGCCAGCATGTAGCCGACAGACAGCAGCGTGATCTTATCCGTGCCGTTCTTCTTTTTTCTTCGCTTAACGGAATCGTGTTGGTGATGACCATTTCCTTAATGTAGAATTCTGAATCCGTTCGATCGCCGGTCCGCTTAACAGGCCGTGCGTGCAGGCGAAGTAAATTTCCTTCGCGCCTTTTTTCCTTCAAGATGTTGACGCCGGCAATCAACGTGCCGCAGGTATCCGCCATATCGTCGACGATGATCGCGGTCTTCCCTTCAACCTCGCCGATCACATTCATCGCTTCCGCGACATTCGGTTTCGGACGACGCTTGTCAATAATCGCCATCGGCGCGTTCAAGCAGTCGGCCAGACGGCGCGCCGGGTAGTTCCGCCATGGTCCGGCGAAACGACGACGACATTTTCAGATTCTTGGAACGGAAATACTGGCCGATCATCGAAACGGCGCTCAGGTCGTCAATTGGAATATTGAAGAAGCCCTGAATCTGGGTCGCATGCAGATCGATCGTCGACACGGTTCGCCCAGCGGTCTGAAGCAGATCCGCAACCAGCTTCGCGGTAATCGGCTGGCGCGCACGTGCTTTGCGGTCCTGACGCGCATAACCATAATACGGCATGATGACTGTGATTTCACCTGAGCTGGCGCGCTTGCAGGCATCGATCGCGATCAGTACTTCCATCAGTCGATCGGAGACCGGCGAACATGTCGACTGGACGATATAAACGGAACGGCCGCGAACTGTTTCCTCCGGCTCCACCATAATTTCTCCATCGGCAAAATGCTTAACAGAAATCTTTCCCATTGGTAAGCCCAGGTATTCTACGATTTCCTGAGCCAGTTCAACACTGCTGGACAGTGCGAAGACAATTGCATTCTCGATCATGTTTTCTCCTTTTATTTTTTCTCTTTGTTTTTGTAGATAAGACCATAACCCGGCTTGTTTTCCTGGCGTACGCGACCGATGGCCATATCCCCATCCGGCACATCCTGAGTCGCGGTCGATCCCGCGGCGACGACGGCGTTTTCCCCGACCGTAACCGGCGCAATCAAATTGACGTTGCTGCCGATAAAGGCTCCGTCCTTGACAACTGTGTGGAACTTGTTTTTCCCGTCGTAGTTGACGGTGATGACGCCGCAGCCAATGTTGACTTTCGATCCGATCTCACTGTCGCCCAGATAAGTCAGATGCGCGCAGCGGCTGTCGAAACCAAACTTGGTGTTCTTAAACTCGACGAAGTTGCCGATCCGGTTCTTACTGTCAATCTCGCAGTTCATCCGCAGATGGGCGTAAGGACCGATTTTGACCTCGTCATGAACGATGCTGTCGGTAATGCGCGAGCTGTCGACCGTGCAGTTCTTTCCGATCACGGCGTTAACCAGAAACGACTGCGGAAGGATTGTCGTCCTGTCGTTGATCACCGTGTTGCCTTCCAGATAGACGTTCGGATACAATGTGACGTCTTTGCCCAAGACGACGTCCGGTCCGATATACGTGCTGTCCGGATTGATCAGCGTGACGCCTTCCTCCATCCAATGTTCGTTGATCGCTTCTGCATCCAGCGGGTTGCCTGCGCCAGTTCTTTTTTGTCGTTGACGCCGCTGGCTTCAAAGCTGTCCTCGACAATCTTGGCCTTCACGCCTAACCCATGGCGATTGAAGATCTCGACTAAATCCGTAATGTAATAATCTCCTGCTGCGCGTTGTCGTTGCGGATTTCCTCAAGATGCTTGAATAAAGCCTGATTGTCAAAACAATAGATGCCGGTGTTGATTTCGTGATTTTCCTGCTGTTCCTCCGTGCAATCCTTGAATTCCACGATCTTCTCAATCATGCCTTCAGCGTTGCGGATAACTGGCCGTACTGTTTCGGATCGTCCAGCACTGCCGTTAACACGACCATGCCGCACTGATCCAGGGCGTCCAGCATTCCCCGATAGGTTGCGCTTTGAATGCAGGACAATCCCCCATTGACGACTAAGGTTTTTCCTTCTGCCTGACTCAGAACCGGCGCGGCCTGCATCACCGCATGACCGGTACCCAGCTGCGGGATTGAAGCACAAACTCACACTGTCCGCGCATCGCGGCTTCCACCTGTTCAGTGGCCAAAACCAACAACGGTTACAATCTTATCGACCTGAATTTTTTTTTCAGATTGTCAGAAGGATATGCCCCAGCATTGGTTTTCTGGCAGACCGGGTGCATCACCTTCGGCAGCTCAGAGTGCATGCGTGTACCCTTGCCCGCCGCCATAATAATTGCAGATTTCATTATCCATCGTCCTCCATAGTCTATTTTACTCAAACTCGCCCTTTAAAAAAGCCTAAAGTGATGTTTTTCCTGGGATTTCCTGTTTTTACAGTTATTTACAGCGGGTTTTGGAATTTCGTGCCTTGCTTTTTGAAATGTAGGGGCTTTCATTTAATTTCAAAGCGCTTCTCTTCTGGAAATAGAACCTGAAAATCGTTCAGGCAATCACAGCTGGAATTTAATTAAAAGGCAAAAAGAATCTTCGGAAAGGCCGGATCAAAGAAAAATGCAGGCTCCCGCAGAGTCCTGCATTCAAAGTTCAGTGTCCCTATTTATTGGTGTGAACGATTCGTCCAGCCGGGTTCTTCCTGCGGCCGCAGTTCCGTCTTACGGATAAACGCCGCTTTTTTTCGCATCACCGCCGCGCCTTTTTCCAACAGCTCCGGATCGCGTGTCAGCGCGAACACCGTGGATCCGCTGCCCGACATCAACGCCCCGTCGAAGCCCAGCCCCAGCAGATCCCGCTTGATCGTCGCAATCTGGGGCACCAGCTTAAACGCGCTCTGTTCCAGCGTGTTGCCCAGCGACTGAAGCACGCCCTCATAATCGTTGGCGATCAAAGCCTGGCGCATCTTGCGGCAGTCAGGATGTTCGGCGCAGCTGAAATCCAGCGTTTCAAACGCCACCTTTGTGGATACGCCCTTATATGGTTTTACTAACAAGAGATAAAACGGCGTATGCACGCGGAAATGTTCCAGATTCTCGCCGATGCCAGTCACAACGCCGGCCGGCTGCGCAGGCAGAACGGCACGTCCGCTCCGACCTTCTTGGCAATTTCGACCATCTTCTCATTATCCATCCCCAGCCGCAGCATCTTGTTCAGCGCCCGGATCGCCGCCGCCCCGTCGGTGCTGCCCCCGGCCATTCCGGCCTGCGTCGGAATGTGCTTCTGCAAGGTAATCTCAAAGTTCTCCTTGAAACCATATTCCTCGCGAAGCAGCCTCGATTGCCTTCACAATCGTATTTCGCCGGTCTAACGGAAGGTACGGCACATTGCTTTGCAGGCGCAGCTCGTCGCTGAATTCAAAGTTCAGCGTATCATAGAGATTCACCGGCGCCATGATCATTTCCAGTTCATGATATCCATCCTCACGCCGGCATACGACATCCAGACACAGGTTAATTTTCGCGTAAGCTCTTTGTTTCATACGTCACCTCATACAGATCAAGAAACTGATCCAGCGTCATCGTTTCCGCCCGCAGCGAAGGTTCCAGTCCAGCTTCATTCAACAGCCGGGTAGCTTCATCCTTGTCCTGCAGATATTCGCGGAAGTTGTTGTAGAGCGTCTTGCGGCGCTGCTTGAAGCACCCTTTGACCAGCGCGAAGAACTGCGCTTCATCCCGAGCGGTACGCACAGGCTGCCTGCGGGTAAACTGCACGACGGCCGAGTCCACAGCCGGACGGGGATTGAAAATCGTCTTGGGGATTTTCATTACCGTCTGAACCTGATATTGATACTGCACGATCACGCTCAGCGCATTGTAGTCCTTCGTCGAAACCGCAGCGGTAAAGCGGTCGGCGACTTCTTTTGCATCATGACGGTAATCACCGGAATATCCGCCTTGCTTTCAAAGATTTTAAATAAGATCGGAGTCGTAATATAATACGGCAGATTCGCGCAGACCAGAACCTGATTCCACTGTGTTTTCAGCTTCTCCACCGTCGCGTTCAGGTCCGCTTCCAGAAAGTCCTGATGAACGACCTCGACGTGCGGATAATCGGAAAGCGTATCGGCCAGCACCTCGATCAGGCGGTCGTCGATCTCAAACGCCAGCACCTGACCGGCCACTCTCGCCAGCTGTTCCGTCAGAGCGCCGATGCCTGGGCCGATCTCGATCACAGCGCTGTGTTCATCCGCATGGGACAGCCGCGCAATCTTTTCCACGATTCCCGGCTCGATAATAAAGTTCTGACCAAAATTCTTTTTTGCGTACAGGTCATATTTCGCTAAGATTTCATTCGTTCTCGCCATGGTGGCGATCGGCTTATTCATCGGTGTCCCTCCCTTCTTCCAGCATCGCTTTTGTGACTTTCAACAAATTCAGACGCTTCCACAGCGTCTTGGCATTGGCTTCGCCGACATGCCATCGGTTTCCGACTTCCTTGCGCCGCTGAGCGCTGTCCGGCATGCCGGTTAAGCCCAGCTCCACAAACTCTGACCAGCTCAGCGTATTTTCCCCGGCCGCTTCATAAGTCAGGCAATGCCCAAGGCTGCCAGAATTTCCTGTTTTCCGGCATGTTCCACGCCAACCTTCCGTTTGCCGCGTACAATTTCCCATGCTTTACCTGAGGGCAGAAACGCATTCTTACAGCCCGGCACCGCGCTGTTGATACGCTGACGGATCTGATCGCCCGGAGTATCCGGATCGGTAAAGATAATCACGCCGCGGGTCTTTGCCCACTGGCGGACCTGATCCAGCGTGGCTTCCGTCAGACCGGTGCCGCTGGTTTCCAGCGTGTCCACATCCAGCCAGCGTTTTAAATTCGCCGTATCTTTTTTTTTCCTTCAACAACGATGATTTCCTTTGATCTTCATGTTTGTTCCTCATTCCGATCTTTATTTTATCATAGTATGCAATAACCACCAAACAGGAAACGAAAATAAACCAGGAATGACCCGATTTTCCCATGTCCTTCCCTCGACTTAAAAAAGGATTATCTCCAATCCCCATTAGCAATTCAGAAATAACGCCGGTAACTTTTTCTTGGGGTTTGTTTCATTTTCAGCACCAGCTGTATATCGTAACAGCCTCCTACCCTTTCCTTTATTAACTTCATTATACCGATTTCATCTTTCAGTACCAATTGATTAAGAACAATATCATATTAGCTTTGATATTGTTCTTTTTAATTTGTTCTTTTTGAATCTATTATTCCCCAAGATCCTTTCTAACCGAATAACAATTAAACAATTTCAAAAAGCCACGAGCTGAAAAGTCAAATCGCGAATTCTTTGTTATCATTAGATCGAAGGAGGAATTCACAATGTATACATGGGAAGCAATTCAGGAAGCTCTTGACCAGATCGAAAAAGAACTTCCTCGCGGAATCAAAACGGAATGGCTGGCAGAACAAGTTTCCTTATCCCCTTTCTATTTTCAAAAACTATTTAAACGTCTTGTTCATAAATCAGTTCAGGAGTACGTCAAACTGCGCCGGTTATCCAGAGTCATCGAGGAACTGAATCAAGAGGATCGCACTATTACAGAAATTGCTTATGACTACCATTTTTCAAGCCCTGCGAATTTCACCCGGGTATTTAAAGAAACTTACGGCATCACGCCCGAAGAATATCGTAAAAAGCGGCCGCGGTTAAACACGATGATCAAGCCCGACATTGCCTTGACTTACAAAGACCTCGATGAAAATATTCCTATCTTGATCGATGACCTACTTCTGGAAATCAGAAGAAAAACGCTGGAGACAGAAGAAACTTATCTTGGATTCTCAACGCTTGTTGATACTGCAAAGCAGATTCCGATGGAGAAAGTACGGGCATCGATATTCCCGGTCAATGCTGGACCCGTTTTCATCAAGAAAAATCAAACTGAAAACCGTGATTAATCCTGATTTTGAAATGGGCATGTCGTATGGCGCTGATCCGATAAAAGGCACTTTTCATTATTTCACCGGAGCATTGTACCCAATGCCGCAAGAGATCTCAGAACCTTATGTAATCCAATCATTGCCGCCTGGAAATTATATTGTATGCCGCATCGAGGCTGAGAATTTTGAAACCTTGGTTTGCGAGGGCCTTGGATAAAGCGGCGAGCTATCTTTTGAATACCTGGCTTCCTTCCCGGTCTCTGGAAATTGAACCGTTCTCCGCTGAGAAATACAATCTGGCTGAAACGGAGGACATTTCTGATGGAGCTTTGGGTTAAGTTGAAAGAACCAACCATGAACTGATCAAATTGAAAATCAAAATCAAAAACAAGGCCGCAGATTGCATGGCCTTGTTTTTTAGTTCCTGATCTCCATGCTTACAGCTTGTCCAAGATCAGACAAAAAGAAGTTCTCCGACGACTTCCTAAGTCCCGGACAACTTCTTCATTGAGTCTTTCATTAAGACTAGAGCGCTCCCCGTTTAGCCTGAATTCCAAGCCATATTCCGATCAGAATCAAACTGACAAGCAACAAGCCGATCCAAAACGCTCCTGACTGTAAAACGGCAAGACCTTCGCCGAGGCCCCGGCTGCGCCCAGATTGACGGCAAAGAAGCCGAAGAAAAACCAGGATGATCCTTTATCCGCGTCATATCCGGACCCAAACGTCAAACTATATGCGACAAACGCCAGCGTGGCGCAGAGTGAAATCCCGACGGCCTTCCAGGTCAGCGGCAGAGCCAGGCTGCCGAAAGGAATGAACAGCTGCATTCCCAGGATGATCAGATCCATAATCCACAGACTGCCCAGCACAAAGCCCCTGTGCGATCAGCTGACCTGCCAGCCGTTTTTCCGCGGGACCGGAATCAGGTTCAATGCGTAATCTCCGCTTTGAAACCTTTTTCGTCAGCTGCCAGCTGGCCACAAAATCGCCGACAAAGAACACCAGATTAACATAGCTTCCGTGCAGAAAGACCAGGAAAACCAAGGCCACCAGGAGTTGAAGACCTTGATCCCGGGTGCGCCGGCGTTGATTTTTGCCATGCAGCCTGATTTCCGCCAAATCAAAATTCCGCGCAGCCACTCAGAAATTCCCGGGAATTCCAGCTTGTCTAAAGAATCCTGCTTCTCTTTTTCCAATCAGTTCGATGCGGGTTATTCCGATCGACATCACCAGCACGAACGCCGCGGCCAAGATTAACGAGGAAGACAACGCTTTATTACTGATTTCCAGCGCGCCGATGACAACGATTAAAGTGAGCGCATTGTAAATCATCGCGATTTTCCAGGTGCTGAGCGCTTGTTTTTCTTTCTCCCAGCGCAGGATAATCCAGCCATACATCGCCCAGAAAACAACAGCGGTCCACGCCAAGACTCCGGTTAAACCCGGACGGCGCACATTCATTACCAGACCGCAGCCGCCAACTAAGCCGATCCAGGTCATCGTTACTGTAAAAGCAGAATGATCTTGCGATCCCGGTTGGAAAGCGGCAGTGTCTCCAGCATCCTTCCGCTGGTTCCCTCCTCGCCATCGCGCCAGTCCAGCATTTTATTCGTAAAAACAAGCGCGCCGGACAACAACGGAAACAAGGCAAGCGCTACACTCCCTGAAGTCAGAACCAGGGAAAGGACGACCATTCCCAACAGTGCTCCGTTGCACTGGAAACCAATACCCCCAGGCCAGCCGCAGCCGATCAGAGTTCTTCATACGTCAGATCCTGCGCCAACATGATTTCTTCCAGCGTCGCGGGGTAAAGACTACCGGAAGATGCCGCAGCTGCGCCGCATGGGTGCACATGCCTTCCCAGCCGGTCTCCGTCGGTTTCGGTTTCAGTACAAAAGCCTTCATTTCCTTCGGTATTTTTCCTTCACAGCGGAAATGCTGCCAATTCTCCATCAAAATTTCCTTGGAAGCAGAGAACTTCACATGGCCGTTTTCCAAACAGGTCACATAGTCTGCGATTTTATCCAGATCCGCTGTATTGTGCGTGGAAAATAATAGCGAATGATCCTCCTGCTGCATAAACTCATATAACAAATCCAGCACTTCCCGCCGGGACACTGGATCAAGATTCGCCGTCGGCTCATCCAGAATCATCAGCTTGGGATGATGCGATAAAGCGAAGATGATCGAAAGCTTAACTTTCATCCCCCGCCGAGAATTCGCCGAACGGTTTACCCAACGGCAAGCGGAACCGGTTGAGTAGTTTATGATACAGAACTTCGTCAAACTGATCATAAAACGGTCCAATCCCACGCATCAGCTTCATCGCATGATAAGAATCCGGAAATACAAACCGGTCGCTGACCACACCCAGCTGATTTTTTAATTTGCCGCTCGTTCTGATCCATCTGCATCCCCAGTAATTTGCAATGCTGAGCACGCGCGGGCGTACTGTCCAGCAACGCTTCAATCAGCGTTGTTTTTCCCGCCCCGTTGCGGCCGATCAAGCCCATGACATAACCACATGGCAAGTCAAAATGATCGATGAAAAGATCAAAGTTTGATAATGCACCCTGCAGATTCTCTGCGGAAATCGCGTTTTCAATCATGACTTCTCCCTCTTTTTCCTGAATTACAGTTTTTTGTGCCTGGTCAAACAAGGTCTGGATCTGCGGCAGTGTGAGTCCCAGCTTCAATCCCTTATCCAGCGTCGCCTGGAATTCTTCAATCAGCTGCGCTCCCGCCTGTTCCTGCACTGTTTGAACATCCAAGGAACAAACAAAGCAGCCTTTGCCCTGACGAGTTTCGATCATGCCCGCTTGTTCCAGATCATCATACGCCCGTTTCACGGTGATGATCGCCACCTGCAGCTGTTTCGCCAGCTGGCGGATTGAAGGCAGCTGTTCCTGCGGACGCAGCTGTCCCTGACAGATAGCCGATCGAATCGCGTTTTCGATCTGCAGATAATTCGGATCATTTGAATTGGAATCCAGAAGTATGCGCATAGGTCTCCCTCCACTGTTATTATAGAATAGACACAGTTAATTTACAATAGACACAGATTAATTTCAGATTGGAAATTAGAAAATACCCAGGAAGCAAAAGCAGGCCTCCATTTCTGATCCACTTCCTTTCCGTATTTCCTGCTTTCCTCCAAATAGAACGTTTAAGGAGAAGATTGATCGATTGACCTAAAATTAAAAAGACATCCTGCCCCGCAGAATGCCCTCGTTCTCTTATGCTTGATTCACTTTGTTGACGCTGCGCTTCCGTTCCGTCTTAATGTTCTCAGTTGAAGCGGCAGCCGTTGGCCCGTTTGCGTCCGAAGTCCACAATCGAAACTTTGACATTGGACCGTTTACCATTACGCACGCTCGGATAATATTCTGAACCGGTGAACAGATCAATCGTCGATCCCTGCACCGCACCGCCCCGGTCGGCCACCACTGCCAGGAAAGGTTCGCCAGGCGTCAGTCCCTGACCATTGAATTTATGATCGCTGATTTCCACCAGCGTGCATAACGGCAGCGTCGAAGACGCGGCAATCAGATAATAACCGTCGTAAAGTAATCCCGTCTTTCCAGGTGCCGTCAGACTGACGCACCCCGGTGGTGCTGATTGCGATGCCGGCCGGCGTTCCCCGCCGCACCCGACGCAATCCGCCCCATAGGAAGTCACGCGGCTGGAATAAGTACGCTTCCTCCTTCACCTCGAGCCATAGCTCATGACGATCGGCTGGGCTTCGATGACTTCTGTGGAATAAGGCACCAGGACACGCGACAACAAGTTGCCCTCCTGGTCGTAGGTCATTTCATAGGTATCGTTCTGAACCTTCGGACTTCCGTTGTCCGTTTTGGAAATCATCCAGGAAACGCCGTTTTCTGAGATTTCCTCAGGATGGACAAAATACGGTATCCTGCGCTTCCAGAAACGTCGTGATCGTCTCCTGCGCTGTCCGGTACGGAAGCGGTTCTTCGCTCGCGGCTCGCGAATAACTAAAGGTCTGCAGGATCAGTGGTGTCTTGACTTCTTCCGGGATCATGATCAATGCGGTCATGCCCAGACCTAAGCATACTAAAATTCCAAAAGCACTGCTTTTTTTTTTCATTTTATTTTCCTCCTTTCACCAGAGATCGTAGACTCTTCTCTTATTTCAGAGTTCGTCTTGCGGGTGGAATAAAGCTTGGTAGTTATCCCAAAGACTCTGTTTCAACGTTTTTCCTCCATCCCGCGCAATTCCAGAATGGTTTTCGCGGTCAGCGGAAGATACATCGGCTCGTTCCGTTTTTCCCCGATAAGGAACGGGCGTCAGATAAGGACAATCGGTTTCAATCTGCAAATGCGCCAGGTCACGTCCGCCGCCACCTCTTTCGGGGTTTTGGCATTTTTTGAACGTGACCGGTCCGCCCAGGCCGATCGTGTAGCCAAGCTTGACGAATTCCCTGGCCATTTCCCGGCTGGAGCTGAAACAATGGATGATCCCACGACGGGCAGCGGGATGCTCGCGCAGAAGGGCCAGCGTATCGCCGATCGCGTCGCGGCTGTGAACCAGAATCGGTTTGTTGACCCGGTTCGCCAGCTCGATCTGACGGATAAACGCCGCCTGCTGCTGAGGATGATTGTCTTTATCCCAGTAGTAGTCAGGCCGATCTCACCGATGGCCGTGACATTCTCATTATAGACCAGAGTTTCTAGTTTATGCCAGTCTTCTTCCGTAAAATCACGCAAATCACTGGGATGAAAGCCCACCGCGACGTCAAAACGCGCGTCTTCGGCCTTCATTTTCAAGGCAGCTTCCGCTTCTTCCAGCCGGCAGCAGACGATCATCATCCGCGCGACGCCGGCATCCAGCGCCCGCTGGCGGACATCCCAGGCGTCGCCGATCAGATCCGCACAGGTCAGATGACAGTGCGAATCAATCCAGCCTAGAGCTTTTCCCATACCGAGGTGCCTGCGATCCGGTCATGCAGCGAGCTGTGCTGATCGGAATACGCGAAAATCGCGGAGAACACACCCAGGATCCAGATCTGCAGCGAGAACGCCTTCATCACACCGCGGATCAGGCAGTCGCCGAACGATAACGAGCCATGCTCCTTCTCGACTTCCAGCTTCATGATCAGCTTGCCCACGGTGCCGCCGGCGAAGTAAATCATCGCCGCCTCATACAAAGCATAGACAATCACGAACAAAAACGATGTCGAAAACAGGAAGCGGAAATGATGGAGAAACGGCAGCCAGCTTAAAATCCAGCGGATTAAGGAGAACGCCATTTCGAGAATGCCGACCGGAATTCCGATCAACAGACTGTCGATAATCAAAGCAATAACACGGTTTGTAAATAATTTCATGAATGATTCCTCACTTTCCTAAACAAAACTTGGAGAACAGCGCATCCAGCAGATCTTCCCGGCTGGCTTCGCCGACGATTTCTTTAAGCGCCATATATGCCGCCTGCAGATCGATTGTCACTAAATCCAGTTCCGCGCCATCCTGCAGCGCGTTGACGGCCTGCGCCATGGACTGGCGGGCCTGACGGGCCAGCGCGATCTGACGTTCATTCGCCAGCGACGGCAGCTCCAGCATCGCATGATGGTGTTCGTAGCGTTGGTTGATCTGATCAATCAACGGTTCAATCTGATTCTGAGCGGCACAGATGGAAATCGTACCGGAACGATCCTCCGCCTGCGGCGCGAGATCTTTTTTATTGATGACGACGATCCGGTTGCGGCCTTCAGTCAGATCCAGCAGGCGGCGGTCTTCGTCGTCCTGCGGGCGGCTGGCGTCCAGCACGATCAGGATCAGTTCCGCTTCCTCCAGCGCCTTCATGGAACGCTCGATGCCGATCTGTTCCACACGATCCTCGGTTTGGTGGATCCCGGCGGTGTCGATCAGATGAAGCGTGACATTGCGCAGATGGATTTCCCCTTCAACTAAGTCGCGGGTCGTCCCGGCGATCTCGGTCAATCGCCTTGTCTTCCTCTAACAGGGCGTTGAGCAGGCTCGACTTGCCGACGTTCGGCTTGCCCAGGATGACCGTCTTCACGCCTTTTTTCATGATGCGTCCGCTCTCCGCCCGCTGCAGAATTTCATCCATCCGGATTAACCAGGACCGGGCCTGGGGCAGAACGCTTTCCCAGGTCAGCTGTTCGGCATCCTCGTATTCCGGATAGTCGATATTGACCTCGATGTTGGCAATGATGTTGAGCAGCGCTTCGTTCAGCGGTTCGATCAGACGGCGGATACTGCCGCGGATGCCCTGAATCGCCAGCTGCGCCTGCTGGGAAGAATCGGCGTCGATCATATCCATGACCGCTTCAGCCTGCGTCAGATCAATGCGGCCGTTGAGGAAAGCCCGGCGGGTAAATTCCCCGGATCGGCAAGCCGTGCGCCTTCCGCCAGCACCAGTGCCAGAATTCTTCGGGTAATGTAGCGGCCGCCATGCCCGCTGATTTCCACAACGTCTTCGCGTGTAAAAGTTTTCGGCGCGCGGAAAACCGTCAGCAGCACCTCGTCGACAGCTTCCTTAGTGATGGGATCGATGATATAGCCATACCGGACGGTATGCGTCGGCTGATCGTCCACCCGGCGGCTGAACAGTCGTCCGGCAATCGCCAGGCTGTCCGGGCCGCTGATCCGGATCACCGAAATCGCGCCGTCCTGCAATGCGGTAGAGATCGCCGCTATCGTATCGTTCAGCATTCTCTCACCTCCGAAATGTTCATGGTACAGTTTATCATATTTTTAGGATTTGCCTAGTGAAATCCTTCAAACTCCCCTTTAAAATAAGGGATTCTTAAGATGTTTTGGAAAATATTTCTGGCGATTTAAGTTCTTTTTAAGATTTTTACTTTCTTCTTTTCACGGTGGAACGGATACAAAAAAACTGGAATCGCATGGACTCAGTTCGCTCAATCCTTTAAATCTATCTTATTTTTTTCAGCAGTTCACTGACCGCTTCGCCGACAAACTTGCCGGTGTTGACGGAATAGCCCATCGTGTTGCCCGGAAGCAGGAACATATAGCTGTCGCCGTAAACCGTGCAGGAATCCGTGCCCGCCGAGTACAGACCCGTGATGACCTGATCGTTCTGATCCAGCACTTCCAGATTGGAATTGACCTTGATGCCGCCGAGTGTACCATAGCTGGATGGATAATACTGCGCCGCATAGAACGGAGCGGTCGTGATCGGCTTGAGATACGCCGCGCCCTTGCCTAACGGATCGTAACCGTCGGCGCACAGCTGGTTGTATTCCGCAACCGTCGCCGCCAGGCCCTGCGGATCGATGCCCATCTTGTTCGCCAATTCTTCCAGGGTATCAGCTTTGACAATCGCCGTGTAGCCGGATTCTTCCATCGTCTTGAAGTTCGCGTCAAACTGTGTGAAGTCGTCGGTATTCCAGACCCGGCTGGTGAAATCGACATGATTCGCTTCGACATAGCTTTGTTTGATCGCCTCATCGAGAATCATGAAGCCGGTGTTGCCTGTCTGATTGCGCAGCGAGTTGCCGGTATAGGTTGTGTTCTGTACCTGTTCCTCGTTAAAGAACCGCTGCCCCTGTTGATTGACCATCAGGTTCGGCTGCTGCATGACGAGCTTGATATCGTTGGTGTACGACCCGGTTGAGCCCGGCTGATAGATATCGAAGATCATCTCTTCGATCATCTCCGATTGCTTCACGCCGGCATTCCACGCCATCTGGATCCCGTCGCCTTCATGCCCCGGGAAGCGCATGCCGAAGAAGTCCTGATCGAGATTCAAAGCGAATTGTTCCTTAACCCATGCTTCGTTGTTGCCAAAGCCGCCGGTCGCGATCAAAGCGGCATTGCACAGGAAATGATAGCCTGCTTGCCATCTGCGCTGACAGCACAGACGCCGCTGACCTTGCCGTTTTCCGTTTCCAGACGGCAGGCTGGCGTTTCAGGTAGAACTCACGCCCAGTTCGCGGGCCCGGGCTTCCAGATGATCGGTCATGGTCTTCGCCTGACCGCCGCCGATCACGCCGGTTTCTGATTTCACAATGTGCCAGGTCGGATAGGATTTTTTCAAAATAACGCGCGGCTTCTTCAAATTCGACGCCCATCGCTTCGATCCATTCCAGCGTTTCCTTCGATTCCTCGAAGTACCGGCGCATCAGCACGCAGTCCGGTGCGGTAGTGCGTGTACTCCGTGAACATGTTGTACATCGCATCCAAATCAGTTCCTCGCCCTGCGCTTTCTGCAGCTCGGTACCGATCGCAGGATGCCCATGCCGAATTTCGCGCAGCCCCGGTACCGCCGGTTTTTTCCACGACGGCGACAGACAGTCCGTTTTCCGCAGCTTTCACGGCAGCGCACAGACCGGCCGGGCCGGCTCCGACAATCACAAAATCCACGGTTTTTCTGTGATCGCCTCCGCGGACAGCGCGGTATACGGCGCGTCTAACGCGGCTGCGACGGTGTCCCCCAGCTTCCGGCGACGGTGTTGATGCTGTGTTTTCCTGGGTGCTGCAGGCCCCCAGCAGACCCCAAGTGCGCCCATGCCCCGCGGCGGCGGCCAGGGAGCTTTTTCAGAAACTCTCTGCGAGATAAATTCATTTCTAATTCCCTCCCTCATGTTTCTGAAAACATTGTAGGATATACAGGTACTGTACAGGCAAGTGATATTTTTTAACAATCCCGGAATGGGACGTAACATTTATGATATTCGATCGTCTTGCCCCTCCTGGGTATGGACCAGAATCAGGCTGGTGCTGACAAGAATGCACCGTCTTGCCGGAGGCGATCACCTCATCCCGAAATGCCAGCGCTTTTTCGATCAGCTGCCCCGGCATCGCATCCCACTCAGCGGACACACCGCACTGCCGCCAGCGAACCGGGCAGCTTCCGCATTTTCGGATGAAGCGGAATTCCGGCGGCCCGGGCATTGCTTCGATGATCCCCAGACTGGTGACTGACCGCCAGCCGGAAGGTCCTTCGATCAGATCGGCATGGACCTGGTCAGGGGCATCGCTGCGATCAGCGCTTTCAGCGCCGGCAGATCCGCGGCCGTCATATCGGCAAAAGCATCGGCGGTCAGTACGTAATAATCGGGACAGACTTCGATCCGGGTGCAGGGCGACTCGCACTCTTGAAGCACCCGCCGGTATTTCCGCAATTCTTCCCGCTGCTGCATGAGCCGCTCGATCTGCGCGTTCAGCTCCTGTTCGCGCTTGTTGATCCGGGTCTGGATTTCCGGCAGCGTCAATTCCGCTTCTTTTACAAAGGTAGTCAGCGTTTCATCAGTGAAAACGACATCGAAGCGTAGCGTTTTAAGTAAAAACAGCTGAAAAATATCGTCAATGCTGTACCAGCGAAATCATGTTCATCCGCTGCGGATGAATCAAGCCTTTTCCTCATAAAAACGGATCGCTCCGCGCGTATTATCAAACAAATCGAACTTCCTTGATCGTAAACCATCCGTTTTTCATCTGATCACCTCAGTCTGATTGTATCATGAACGGCTTGGGAAAGGCGTTATAAAGTGAAGATCAGGGAGCGGCGTGGCTTCCTTTGCGGCTTTTTGTCTTTGGACAAGTCCAGCCCCAGCCAGGGAAGCTCCGCCAGCCAGATAAATTAAGCAAATCGAAAAAGCTAAGCGCCCATTCACCGTTTAAATCAGGGTAAAAACTGAACAAGGCATAAACGCTGATTACCGCCAGTTTGATCGCAATAAATCCCCAGCGAACCTTTCTGACCTTTTTCAAGTACAGCGTTGTCAATCCTGCCTGAAAGAAACGCAACAGTCTGCACAAGTCCGATTGGCAAGCCAAACCCCAGGATTCTTCTCAAGAATTTCAGAATCAGCGTATGCGGAATACCGGGGATCTCCAGCAGCAGCGACGCCGCAAAATAACCATCATCCAGCGGCATCAGCGTCATTAAAGGAGAACCGCCAGTCCTGCCGCAAAGCTTCCGATGTCCTGTTTCGCATCGCTGATCCAAAATAAATAAAGGCCCACGATCATCATTCCGACTGAAATCATGACGAAAGAAAGCCCGGCTGAACCCACGGCTCGCCATAGAATCGCAACGAATGAAGTTCTGGTCCCCAGCTCAGCCAATAGCCCAGCGATATCGACAAATAGATCAGCAGCCAGCTGCCCGCACGGTATAAGATCATTCTGTATCGTGAATTATTCATCGTTTGATCCCTTTTCTGCTTTCAAACTTTGCTTTGCGGGAGTGTCCACCCAAATCCAAGGAATTTCAGCCAGCCTGATCAGCGTCAGCGTACTGAAAAACTGAGGCATCCAGGTTTCAAATACATTGTCATAAAAACAAAAAGCGCATAACCGCTGATCACCGCCAGCTGGGATGCAATAAATCCCCAATGGAGCTTTTTAATATATTTGAAACTCAGGGCAATTAAAATGATCTGAAGTAAAAAATAATTCCCTGTGACCGCTGAAATGGGGATGATAAAACCGGTAATCACTTTAATGATCTTTAAAATTACCAAATAAGGAAGTGCTGGTAGATACAGATCAGAAAAGCACCTAAATATCCATCATCATAGACTGCCACCGTTAATAAAACAAGCTCTAATACAAGCCCTGCAACAAATCCTGGCAGTGCGCGAATGGAATCGCTGAGGATGAATAAGACCGCGCCCAGAATCGCCAACCCGATAAGAATAAGGAGCGTCGGCATTCCCGGAACGATCCGGGCATCTCCATAAAAGTGGAAAAGCGACATCCACCATAAAACTGCCAGTAGCCCAGCATGAGGGATAAATAGAGCAACAACCAGCTGCCTGTCCGGCTTAGAATTTTCTGCCAATTCGTATTCATCCTAGCTCCCTCCCTTTCCTTGATTAATCCATTTTTTTGCAGCGCCTGAATTCCCTGTTCCCCTATGGATAACCAGATCAGAATTTCCAGAACATAGGGATATAAAGAACGTAGTCCGCCATGGATTGTGCCGATCGCAAACACATTCGCTAAAATCGTCATGCGAACCGCTGTCCAAGTCCAGTGGACTTGTTTGCGGACAAGCAAAACAAACAATAAGATTCCACATAACGTCCAGGTCAGACAGAAGGCCACAGAAACATCCGTCCAAAGCCAATTCCTTGATGCCATAAACTTCATACTGAAGGGGATAACAGGGCTAAAGCAAATGTTAAATCTCTATCATTAGCCCAAATTTTCATTATTTTAACGAACAGCAGCAGGATCAGGATCATTGCAGAAACGGTCCTCAGCTTGAAAAATGGAAGCTTCTTTCTGAATAAGAAAACAAAAATTCCGGCGGTCAACCCTGCGGTCAAAACGGCAAAGACCAGTGCAGGAAGGCTTTTGCAGCATCGGAGAGGAAGGACTTGTCCCTAAAATTTTCTGATACTGTGAGGCATATCCCCACCAGACGACGCAGACGCCGGTCAGGATCACAGAAAATAAGATAGCTGCCGAAATAATCCGATCTTTCAGCTGTTTCATTCCACATCACCCCAGATTCTTCCTTTTTCATTGTAGCATAGCCACTTATTGGAAAACCTTACGATAATATTACATTTGTAGACCTGATTTAATCCTTGTGTTTTTGGGTTTCTGCTGATATGCTGAGAGCCAGACTTATTGATTTTATCCTTATTATAAGAAACTTAACAGGAGGTTCTTCCGATGAATAACAACAATGTATTCGACCTGCTTGAAGCGGATTTGCGTCAAGCGGTTGAGGCGCTGCACTACACTCAGCCCACCCCGGTTCAGGAACAGGTGATTCCCGCTTTTCTTGAGGGCCGGGATTGTCTGGTCCAGGCGAAGACTGGCTCAGGAAAACCGCGGCCTACGCACTCCCCGTTTGCCAACAATGTCATTTTGAAGACCGGCTTCCGCAAGCCTTAATCCTCGCTCCGACACGCGAGCTGGCCGATCAGATCACTCAGGAAATCCAGAACTTCAGCTTGTTCCGCCGTCTGACGTGCGCGCGGCTGGTGGGCCGTCAGCCAATGAAAAGTCAGAAATATCAGCTGAAACAGCGGGTTCAGATTGTCATCGGTACCCCGGGCCGGGTGTGGATCATATAGAACAGGGAACACTCGATCTCTCCCAACTGAAGATGATCGTCCTGGATGAAGCGGATCAAATGTTTTCGCTGGGGTTGACGGAAACCGTTCATCAAATTCTAGAACAGCTTCCTTCCCCCATTCAGACATGTTTGTTTTCTGCGACCCTAAGTCCTGAAATTTTACAGCTGGCGGAAATCACGGTTCACGATCCCTTTAACGATCCAGATTGATTCGCCATGCCAGACAAATCAGAATATCCGCCTGACCTCCTTAACGGTTTCCAACACGGAAAAACTTTACCGGTCTGCTTCATGTCTTTTCCACAATCCAAGCACCCTCCGCGATTGTTTTCTGCGACCGGCAGATGACCGCGGAAGAAGTCGCGGAACAACTCAAGAAAAGAGGACTTTGCGCGGATGCCCTGCATGGCGGGATGGAACAGGATCAACGGTTTGCCGTGCTGAAACATTTCCGCCAGGGACAGATGCAGATTTTATGCTCGACCGACGTAGCGGGCGCGGGGCCTGGATATCGACGGTCTGTCACTGATCGTGCATTGGGATCTGCCTTTAAATCTGAATCCTTCATTCATCGCTGCGGAAGCTGCGGACGGATTGATCAGCTGGGCACTTCGGTAGCCCTTCTCACGCCGAGTCAGAAAAGTCGCTATTCCTCTTTCTTGGAAACATTGGAAACTCAGGATGAAGCTTTCGAGCTGGATCCGTTTGATGATCACTCAGGATTAGCGCATTGGAAAACAAAAATCAAAGACAGCCGGAGAAAGCGGCTGAACTGAAACAAAACAAAGCGACAATCCATCCGGGCCGGCCGGCAGCATAAGCTGCGCCCTGGTGATTTTGTCGGTGCTTTATGCAGCGCGGGATATTCCGCAGAACAGATCGGAACGATTGAAGTGCAGGAACGGGTGACCTTTATCACATTGATTCAAGCCGATCCGCAGCCGTTAATCCGCACCGGAGAGCTTTCTGTTAAAGGCAAGCTCCGCCGGGTTGAACGGGCTCGTTCCTCTAGTTTCATTATACCTATTTCATCATCATAAGCAGAAGTTCCGGCGCTCGCCTAGTTATAACGCAGAACTTCTGTTTTTCATATTAGGAAAGATGGTATAATTTCTTCATACAAAGAAATGTCGGAGGGTCAACCGTGAAAAAAATTATATGGCTTTTTAAGAATCCTCTTGTGGTGCTTCATCGGTGTTTTTCTTGGCAGCAGCCTCTATCAATACCTTGACTACAAAGCTCATCCTGGTCTGTATGAAATGCAGTCTGCCCCGTGGTATACGGCAATTCAGATCCGCGGCCTTTTTACGATTGTGCTGGTCGTGATCACCCTCGCGGTGATGGCAATCATCCGTAAGAAAATGAAATAAACAAATTAAAAATTATGGGAGAAACAAGGTGATCAAAGATAAATACTCTATTTGCAATGAATGCGGAAGTGAATTTCTAAAGTCATCTTCAAGTATGACTGCATTATGTCCAGAATGCGCCCATCTCCTCTATGGCTATCCAAATTGTACCCATGTTTTCAAAAAATGGAAGATGTATCTATTGTCATTGGGATGGAAGTCAAAGCAGTATATAAGAAGACTGAAATGGAATAATTAAATTAAAATTTTTAGTTATAGATGAGAGAAAATAGGCGTTATGGAATAGCAAAGCTTAGTACAAGATCTGTTCGATTTTTTGTACTGATTATTGATGTAGTCCTGATTAGAGAATTTTTTAAGGGAGAAAACAATGAAAGAAATTAGTTTCGTTTTTCGATAAAAGGAAACACCAAGTCACAGAAAATATCTTTGTGCGGACATTTAGAAGCGCTGGTCGGAAATTATTCTCTTTCTCAGGCAGGCAATCCCAAAGCAGCCTGGTACGGTATCCATTATGACGCATCGATCAATGTCGACCTAGAATGTGTAGAACCCACGGATGAGAACTTAATCGGTTATGTTTACCGGGATGACCGGGTCGCGTTTGTATTAAACCCTTTTCTTAATCAATTTATAACTGACACACAAGGTTATCCGATCTGCTATCTCGGCGTAAATTCGTTGGATGACGATAGCCTTGAATGCAGGAATGCGATGAATTATAGCTCATCCATTTTACCCGCTCGCTGGATCGATGATTTTTTTTTAAATGATGACCAACTTTCCTTTGACTTTGAAAGTTTTGAATATATCGATGAAGGACTGCCTTATCTGAATCCCAAGCATTTTTCGGTGAGTCATTTCGTGAAGTATTGCCGATTGGACAAAAGAATAAACTAGCTGGAAAAGAAAGAAAAATTGAATTTTAGAAAACATGGAATCAGTTCAGTCTCATATTCCGGCGTGAGTCTCGATTCCCGCGAAGTCTGGCTGTTCCAAATGAAAATGAACGTCCCAAAGCAAAAAAACCCCGTCTGAAATCAGCTCCCTGGAAGAAGCGTCCGTCGAGACGTTTTTTTGATTACGATTTACGCTGACTCAGCCAGGCGCTCAGCGGAAACATCATGACGCCGGCCACGATGATTAACGGCAGCCAGAACTGCGCAAAAACCGGTGAACTTGGCATAGTAGCCCTGGAAAAAGATGAAGATGACAATGCATGGCAGACCCCAGCGCAGATAACCGCGGATCTTCTCTGGAAAGCGCAGTCCTTTTCCGGCGTTCGCTTCCTCAATGAACGACTCCCAGCCCCATCCGCATTTCCGCGTGCAGAACATCAAATAGATCAGCGAACCCAACGGCAGAATGTTGCTGGAAACGATGAAATCCTCCAGATCCTGAATCGTACTACCCGCGCCCAACGGCTGGAAGCTGCTCCACAGATTGAAACCCAGCGCGCACGGCAGCGATAAGACCAGAAGCAGGATGATATTCATCAGACCGCTTTTTTCGTGACAATCCCGAATCCATCGCGAAGGCGACGATATTTTCAAATACCGCAATGATCGTCGTCAGCGCGGCAAACGACAGGAAGATGAAGAACAACGTTCCCCAGATCTGCCCGCCAGGCATCGAGTTAAAGATATTCGGCAGCGTGATGAACACCAGGCCCGGTCCGGAATCGACAGGAATGTTGTAGGCCGCCGCGGCCGGGAAAATGATCAGCCCGGAAAGCAGCGCAACCACAGTATCCAGCGCCATGATATTTAAGCTCTCACCGAACAAGCTGCGTTCTTTACCGATGTAGCTGCCGAAGATCGCCATGGAGCCCATGCCGACGGACAGCGTGAAGAACGCCTGATTCATCGCCGCGAAGATGACATTGCTGATGCCGGCCTCCAGCATCCGGTTAAAATCCGGAATCAGATAAAATTTTAATCCTTCGATCGCATTCGGCAATGTCAGCGAGCGCACACACAGCACGATCATGATCAGAAACAGACAGGACATCATCACCTTGGATACCCGTTCCACACCATTCTTTAATCCTAACCGGCAGACCAGAAAGCCCAGCAGCACCGCCAGCACCATAAAACCGATCTGCTGCGCCGGGGATTTCAACATGGCGTCAAACACCCCGGACACATCCGCCGCTTCCAAACCGGTCAGACTGCCGGAACTCATTTTAACCACATAGTTCATCATCCAGCCGCCGACCACCGTATAGAACATCATCAGAATGTAGTTGCCGCTGACCGCCATCGCTTTAAATCCATGCCAGCGTGTTCCTTTGGGTTCCAGTACATCAAAGGAATGCGAAACTGATTTCCGCGATGCCCGGCCGACGGAAAATTCCATGACCATGATCGGTAAGCCCAGCAGGATCAGGAAAAACAAATAGATTAAGACAAACGCGCCGCCGCCATATTGGCCCGTGATGAACGGAAATCGCCAGACGTTGCCCAGACCGACCGCACAGCCGGCCGATATTAAAATAAATCCCAGCCGGGAAGATAATTTTTCTCTTTCTTTCATGACTTATAAAATCCCCTTTTTCTCCGCTATTGTATCATAGAATAGAGGCGCTGTCTTCAGCCAAAATAAGCCGCAGCCCTTCATTCAGAGCCCGTCTTGACTTTCCGGCGGACGCGCCCTTCACTTTTCCAGATAAATGCGGCAAAGCATTAAAATCACTGCAGTTCTTGCTCGGAATTCAGCTCAAATCAAGTAACTTTCAATCAGGATTTTCTCTGGGAGAAATCAAGAAGCGCGAATTGAAAAGCGGCCGGCTTATCATTAAATGAGGATTGTTTTCAGCCCGATCCTCCGTTACACTGAACTTAACCTGCACGATGCCGGTCAAAGGAGAATTTACCATGCAGAAATTCAATTTACACACGCATACCTTCCGCTGCGGTCATGCCAGCGGGACTGACGATCAGATGGTGCTCAGCGCGATCGAAGCCGGTTTTGAGCTGCTCGGTTTCAGTGATCACATGCCCTATCCCGAGCTGCATCTGCCAACCTGCCGCATGTTTTATGATCAGCGCCAGGAATACGTCGATTCCATGGCAAAGTTAAAGGTCAAATATCAGGATCGGATCCAGCTGCGGTTTGGTTATGAAGCGGAGTATCTCGAGGACCATCAGGGAACTGCTGGAACAACTCCATGGTGAAGTCGATTATCTGATTCTCGGCCAGCATTTCAAAGCGATCGAAACGAATCCAGCTTATGAGCTGGTCTATGATTACGACGCCTATAATAACGATGAAGACGTGCTGTTCTATGCCGGTCAAATTGAAAAAAGCCGTAGCGACCGGTTGGTTCAGTCTGATTGCCCATCCGGATTACTTCATGTTAGGCCGCCGCACCTTTTCCTCCCGCCTGCGCGGAAGCAGCCCAACGGATCTGCGCTGTCAGCGCAAAACGGGGATTCCGCTGGAAATTAATTTGAACGGCGTGCATTACGGCAAGCATGAATATCGAATCAGCACGACTGATCCAGCATCCACGGAAACAGCCTACGCCTATCCGTTCCGGAAATTTTGGGAGATCGCTGCCGCCATGCGGTGTCCGGTATGTTATGGATGGGACGCGCATGCGCCGCTGGTGCTGCAGGATTTCAGCCGGGTCGCGGTAGCGGAGAAGCTGCTTGAAGGACTGCCGCTGAACTTTATCGACCGCTCGCCGGTCGAATAGCTTCGGCAGGCTTCCCCTTCCGTCTTTCCTGACTTATCGTTTACCCTCTGTCCTTTTCACCATGTTTTTATCTTTTCATTGAAAAACACATCCGTTTCTTTTCCGTTCCATTTTGAATTCTTTCGTTAAATAGTGTAATATGAAGTACAGAACTAGGGGGTTAACACATGAATGAATGTTCCGGGGCTGCCCTGAAAACCCTGATTCGGATGCAGCAGAATGAAATCGACGAATATCATATTTACCAAAAGATCGCAGCGACGGTCAAGTCGGAGGAAGACCGCAAAATCCTGCTTCAAATCGCCCAGGAAGAAGCCTCGCATGGCAAGCTGTGGGGAAAATATACCGGCTTGCAGCCCAAGCCGAACACCGGCAAAGTGTTCTGGTACAGCCTGCTTTTCTAAAATCTTCGGCTATACCTTCGCTCTGAAACTGATGGAAAACGGCGAGGACAAGGCGGATAAAGCCTATACGAGCTTAATTCAGGAAATTCCGGAAGCAGAGAAAATCGCCGAAGATGAAGAGCGGCATGAACAGGCGCTGTTAGCGATGCTTGACGAGGAACGCCTGCAGTTTGTCGGTTCGATGGTGCTGGGCATGAACGATGCCTTAGTCGAGCTGACTGGAACGCTGGCCGGCCTGACCTTCGCCCTGCAGAACAACCGGCTTGTCGCTCTGTCCGGTCTGATCACCGGCGTTTCCGCGACCTTCTCGATGACGGCTTCGGCTTATCTCTCCGCCAAGAGTGACAATGATCCGCAGGCTGTCAAATCGTGTCTGTATACCGGCGTCATGTATATGATTACCGTCGCTTTGATGAGTCTGCCATATTTACTGCTTCCGGCGGAAGCCTACATCCCGGCGCTAATCGCGCTGCTAGTCACAGTGACGCTGATTATTCTGGTGTTCAATTATTATAGCTCCGTCGCCAAAGACTATAATTTCAAGCAGCGGTTTCTTGAGATGTTTGTGATTTCCGGTTCGGTCGCCGTGATTTCCTTCCTCGTCGGTCTGGTCATTAAAGCCTGGCTGGGCATCGACATTTAACCGCAGACACACCAGATCCTTTTTCCTTATCAGCCAACCGGGTTAGAACAAGCCCGGTTTTCTTTTTCCGTCTGTTCCTTCTTTTTCTTCCCGCAAAGCCTTATAATGAGGAAAAGAACAGGCGTCAATAAATGAACAACCTTCAGCCCGAAAACCAAGAAGGAGGAATGAAGAATGAAGCATCTTTTCTTTGTGGAGGATGATTTAAGCCTGATCAACGGTTTGTCCTTCGCGTTAAATAAAGAAGGCTACGCCGTCGACGTCGCCCGGACAAAGCAGGAAGCGGAAGCCTTGTGGCTTAAAGAGAAATTTGATCTGGTCATTCTGGACGTTTCGCTGCCCGACGGTTCCGGTTATGATCTGTGCCGCCAAATCCGGCAGACCTCGACCGTGCCGATCATTTTCCTGACCGCCGCGGATGAAGAAACGGAGATCATCATGGGACTGGATCTCGGCGGGGATGATTACATCACAAAGCCCTTCAAGCTGGCTGTTTTCCTTTCCCGGATCCATGCGCTGCTTCGCCGTCAGGAAAATTTCAGCCCGCGGACGGGGAGCTGGCGTCCAACGGGATCCGAGTCCAGCGGCTGGAACGCAGCGTTTATAAAATGGAGAACTCGTGAATTTAACGGCCGGTGAATATAAGCTGTTATGCTTGTTGATGGAGAATCCCAACCAGGTGCTGACGCCGGAACAGATACTAAGCAAGCTTTGGGATTGCGATGAAAACTATGTCGACGCCAACACACTGACAGTTTATATCCGGCGATTGCGCGCCAAGATTGAAGATGATCCCAGCGATCCGAAGAAGATCGTGACGCTGCGCCGGCTGGGCTATAAATGGAATGTCCCGGAGCGTACCGGCGTATGAAAATTCTGGTCGATTCCAAAATCAAACACTTGTTTTATACCGTAGCCCTGATCTTCTTCAGCTTTCTTCTGCTTTCCTTCTTTCTGTTTACTCTCGATATCACCCAGACAGCCGGCATCAGCCTGATCCTCTTTTTGATGACAGGAATTGCGGTCGTGGGCGTTATGTTTCTCTATTTCAACGATCAGTACAAAACGATGGAAAACGCGATTTCCCAGATCAAGGACTACACGGCGGGCAATCCGGCAGCCCGGATTGAATGCGACAAGGAAGGCGAACTGAACCGGCTATTCCACGAAGTCAACGCGCTGGTCGCCATCCTGAACGCTCATGCGGAAAATGAAGAAAGAGCAAAGCGCTTCATGAAGGACACGCTTTCCGACATCTCTCATCAGCTGAAAACCCCGTTAGCCGCTTTAAATATTTACAACGGGATCATCCAGCAGGAGGCCGGGGACGCCGAATCCATCCAGGAATTCGCGGCGCTTTCGGAACAGGAGCTGGAACGCATTGAAACGCTGGTGCAGAACCTGTTAAAAATCACGAAGCTGGACGCCGGGACAATCGTTCTGGAAAAGACCGTGGAAAACGTCTCGGAACTGATGGCGCAGATTGAGCGACGCTTCGCTTTTCAGGCTTGCCAGGAAGGCAAAACTTTAACCTTTTCCGGCGATGAGTCGCTGACGCTCCTCTGCGACCGCACCTGGCTGACGGAGGCTGTCGGCAACCTCCTGAAAAATGCCCTCGACCACGCAAGCCGGCGACCGCATTACCGTCCAATGGAAAAGCCGGGCCCCTTTAGTTCAGCTTGTCGTGCAGGATAACGGCCGTTGAGCAGAACATCATATTCCCCGTATTACTGGACTATCAGAAGCCAGACAAAAATTATCTGGAGGAATTGCTTACGGTGCTCAATCTGAAGGAACGCCGCCACCATCTGCCGAGTCAATTATCTGGCGGACAGCAGCAGCGCGTGGCCATCGGGCGCGCTTTGATCACCGGCCGGCTTTGATTCTGGCGGACGAGCCCACGGGAAATCTGGACACCCAGAACAGCCACGAAGTCATTGCGCTGTTAAAGGAAGCATCCGAGAATATGAGCAGACCATCGTCATGATCACTCACAGCCGCAGTACCGCACAGGCAGCAGACCGTGTATTGCAGGTGTCTGACGGCGTGCTGACCGATTTTGGGAGGTGCCGCGAATGAAAAGTTATCTCAGTTTAATCCCCATCTCTGCAAAAGTCCACAAAAGGCAGAACCGCATGACCCTTCTCTGTATCATCTTTGCGGTATTCCTGGTAACTGCTGTTTTCAGTATGGCAGATATGGGAATCAGAATGGAACAGCAGCGGTTGCTGGAAAAGCATGATGGTCTGAATATGCAGGATATCACGGATAGCGCCATGGGACAATCTCTCTATCTGTCCGCAAGCGTTCTGTTTGTCCTCATACTGATTGCAGGTGTTCTGATGATCTCAAGCAGTATCAACAGCAACGTTGCCCAGCGCACAAAATTCTTTGGCATGATGCGCTGTATCGGCATGAGCAAACAGCAGATCGTGCGCTTTGTCAGACTAGAGGCGCTCAATTGGTGCAAAACGGCGGTTCCCATCGGTCTCGGTCTCGGCATTGTAACCACGTGGGGTCTCTGTGCTGTTTTGCGGTTTCTCGTAGGAGAAGAATTTTCTCATATCCCACTCTTCGGGATCAGCGTCATCGGCATCATCAGCGGTATCGTTATCGGCATCGTCACTGTACTGATTGCCGCCAGGTCTCCGGCAAAGCGTGCCGCCAGGGTATCTCCTGCCTCCGCGGTTTCGGGAAACGCAGAGATCACAAGCGGAGTACACCATGGAGTCAGGAAAAATATGTTCAAAATCGACACGGCACTCGGCGTCCGACACGCCCTATCTACGAAGAAAAACCTGATCCTGATGACAGGCTCCTTTGCCCTCAGCATCATACTGTTTCTCAGTTTTTCAGTTTTGTGAAAATCGGCGACCGAATCTCCATCAACAACACCGAGCTTGAAATTGCCGGGATGTTAAAATACGATCCTTTCAGTAGCAGCGGACTGACGCAGGGTAAGCTCACGTTGATCGTCTCCGGCGAAACGTTTGCCCATCTGACGGGGAAACAGCGTATTCATTGTTGATGATCAGACAAAAGCTGACGTCACCGACGAACAAATTCAGGCGATCCAGCAGGCGGTAGGCAGTGAATGCATTGTTAAAGATAAGCGCGAACAGCGCACAGCCGGAACATACTTCGTTTTCGTTTCCTGTATCTATGGATTCCTGGGCATCCTCACCCTGGTTACCATTCTGAATATCGTCAACAGTATTTCAATGAGCGTATCGTCCCGGATTAAGCAATACGGCGCGATGCGGGCAGTCGGCATGGGCAAGCGTCAGGTCACCAAGATGATCGCGGCGGAAGCGTTCACCTATGCTTTTCTGGGGGTGCTTCGCCGGCTGTGTCCTGGGGATTCCCTTAAACAAACTGTTATTCGATCTGATAATCGCCAGTCATTTCAGTTATGCGGTCTGGGTCTTCCCATTTCAAAATCTGGCCGTGATTCTGGGCTTCGTCCTCTTCGCGGGGCTGGCGGCGGCTGCCCCGGCCAAACGGATGCGCACGATTTCGATCACGGAAACAATCAACGATTTATAAGCAGAGTCGCCCAACCCGGTCAAAAGATTCAAGGAAAGACCGGAAACGGAGATAGGAAAAGCGGTGCGGTAGAGCTGGAATCAGATCTCTTACGGCACTGCTTTTCCTTAAAAATTAATTTTAATAACACTATTTAATGGTTTTTTTTAAATATATAGATTAAGCAAATTTTTAATACCAACATATGAACAATTGTCATCAGTCCGCATAATCTATTCGCTTTCTGTCCATCTGGAACTGCATAAATAATAAGCGCCACTAAAAGAACATAGCTCAGAACTGCGTAAAAATGTCAGTATAATTTCAAAACGCTTTTTTCATAACATGAACCTCTTTTTTTATTTTGATTCTTTAACTCCATGTTTACAATTTATTCAAAATTATATGCTTATCTTGTAATGAGGTCATAAAACTTAATCTCTTATCCTATATTACTCTATTAATAAACAGGTACAACTATTCAATATCGACTATCTTAGAGAATGAATAAAAAGCAAGGTTGAGTTTTAATCCAGCCTTGCTTTTCTGTGGTTATTTTCCAATCTGGTTCGCGTAGAAATCGACCAGCTGTGTCCGCATCTGTGCGACGACATCCTTCGCCCAGGCGTAGTCCTTTTTCTTTTTCCTTACTGCCGACGGCGTTTGCGAAGCGTTCCGCCAGATCTTGACCTTCATAGAACGGAACCGCAACGTCGACCACCTTCCCGCTGGTGTTTCTTCAAGAACCGCGTCGCTGCTCAGCTTGGTGATCAGCACCGTCTGATCCTGAAGGTTGAAATAGCTTTCCGGTTTCAGCGTATCCTTGTTGTACTGCTGGACGATGAAGACCGGCAGCGATACCGTTTCTTTTCCCTTTTGTTAAAGCTCAGGGGAAACGACATAGCCGTCGCCGTTGAGCGTCAGCCCGTCGATGGACTGGAATGAGCGTTCAATTCCGGATGGGAAGGACGTCTGCTTGAGATACGCGACCGTCACTTTCAGATTTTCGATCTGCTTGCTTTTGGCGTCCAGATCACTGAATAAATCGGGACTCGGCACGCGGTAATCCTGAAGCATTTCGCCCACCGCGGCAGTTTCGTCATAGACCCAGCGCGTCATCTGATCCGCGATTGTCCGCTGATCTTCGCCTTCAGTGCGTCCGATCAGATTGTTCATGTTGATTAAGGACACTGTTCCGTTGGTCCAGATCTGATGTTCTTTTAACTTTGTTCCGCGTTCCAGCTGCCCTTGCTTGTGGTCAGCGGTTTGGCGTTCATCGCTTCCTCGGTAAACAGCTGAAAGAGGGACAGCCCTGGATTCAGCTTGGTTCCCGCTAAGATGACCGTGCCTTTCAGACCGGCTTTTTCGCTTCCTCGCACGCGTCCATCGTGCAGCCGTCCAGTGTTTCCTCGCTGATCGACAGCCGGACAGTTTCGAAGCGATCCGAACTGGCGCGGTCTGCGTGATCTGCAGCTTCGCCGACGCTAAGCTGATCCCTGGCAGTTCGTTGTTAATCACTTGTTCCTCGGGTGCCGGAAGCATACCGTCATCCGTCGGCTGCGGCTTCTCCTTGTTCTGACAACCGCTGATCAACAAGATCAGAACCAAAGCTGCTGCCATTGTTTTTTCATTTCCTGCACCTCGTTTCTCCTTTTATTATAAAGGATAGAATTAAGGAATGTCTTAAAATTTACTTACGACTTCCGCAATTTTTGTTAGTAAATTCTGGATTGCTTCGTTAATGGAAGCGGAAGAACTCCCTGCACGCGGCTGGCGTAATGACCCAGCAACGATCAGATGATGATTCCCGATCGGCTCGCGCAGCAGCGTAATCCCTGCGGCAGCGAAACCCGGATCTGCGTGCGGCACAAATGTTTTTCGTTCAGATTTTCGACAATTTCTCCATCCTGGACAAAGTAACGATCCATCAGCGCTGAACACGAAGACCGTCGCATCGCCTTCACGCAGATGACCCGCCAGCGCGACGCCCAGATCGGATTCAAAATGCGTCATCAGGCGGAAAGCGCTCGGCATGGTCAGCGGCAGCGTGCAGTGCGCGAAGATGATCTGTTTCTGCTGGAGAGAATCCGCGACGGATT
>VOFE01001517.1_pt1 | contig 64767 bp, 109 predicted proteins | sample 5384071 | NCBI WGS metagenome assembly VOFE01 (sample SAMN12384724, study PRJNA508395) | human gut metagenome | isolation source: healthy gut D | host: Homo sapiens
TGCTGGCTCCGGTAAATGACCCCTCTTCATAGCCGAACAGCTCGCTTTCCAGCAGGGTTTTCAGGGATGGCCGCACAGTTGACAGCGACAAAGGATATTTTCCTGGCAGAGTGGTTGTGGATGGACTGGGCAAGCAATTCCTTGCCTGTGCCGCTCTCGCCCCGGATAAGGATGGTATAGTCGGAAAGTGCGGCCTTTTTAGCCATATCTATGCATGTCCTCATGGGGAGCCGACCGATGTATGATGTCAGAGAAAGTATAGCGGGCATAAAAACCCGTCTGCCTGAGCATGCGGCTCATATTGCTTTTCTTTTTCCCTGAGATCGTTTTCGTTTTGAAGTATCAGATAGCTGCCTACATGCTCGTCCATGAGGGAAATATCTGTTTTTCAGCCATATAATTTATGCCGTTAAATTTAATAAGCTCGTCCCTAAAGGATTTAAGCTCGAGAAGCCTGGCAGGGAGGATTTCTTTTTCCGGAAAAGTCTGACCGCATTCTATTTGAAAAAACACCGTAGGCCATCTCGTTGATAAAGTGGACCTGATCGTTTTTGCCAACAAGGATTATGAGACGAGATGAATCGTTGATGATGTTGTCGAGCATGCTGTCCTTTAAAAAATTGCTGAAAGCTGTTTATGTAATCCGCCCCGGTATCCAGCTCATCCCTTATCTTGCGGAGGAGGCTGCCGTGGATGTGAGCGTTGTTCAGTCAAGGACGGAGATGACTTTTCGGAAAGTTTCAAAACTAACATCGCGGTTGTGTATGTTAAGGACATTTTTTAATATGAGGAGGCACCAGATGCTCTGACATTTCGGTGACGATGGCCGTATCAATGCTCTCATATCCATTTGATTGTGATACTAAAAGGCTCAAAGGAATAAGCTTAATATGACTGACCCCTGAGCTCATATATCATGTACATGGTCTGGAGGATGCTTTCCCTGGAATCGTTGACAACGAGGACACTGGTACCGGCAGGCAGGTCTATGACAGGCTGGAGATATTGCTGCTTTATATTCCTTTTTCATTACGACTACCTTGGTAAAGTCGTCGATATGACCGAGCAGGTCGATGAGAGATTCCTCGTAGCACAGGATATACACATCTGCGTCTATCTGCTGGCCGGGTTCAAATTCGTTGGTATAATAATTGGTTATGTGTATGTAGCCTCCCAGGACATCATAGAAATTGTCCTCCAGATGCTTTATAGCTTCTGGATTTTCCCTGTCTCTGTAAAAAAATTGCGACTTCTTTCATAAGATCGCCTCCGAACTGTCAGTTTCTGATATTGTATCAGATTGATTCTGTGACAGTCAAGGGATATGAGGAAAAGGACAGGACAGATGGATGGAGGAAAGGACAGGACAGATGGAAGCGACAGATCATGTTGGCACAGGGGTTTGCACATAAGAAAGAATAGGATAGAAAATTATTATGGTAAAGGAGGTAATCATGAAAAAAGGTAGCTGTAGTTACTGGAGCCGGAACGGGTATAGGCCGGAAATCGCCCTGGAGCTTGCCAGGAACGGGTACATGGTCTATGCCAACGGCAGGAGCGCCGAAAAACTCAAGGAAACTCTGGAAGAGGGCAAAGACCTTGATATCAGGCCTCTGATCTTTGATGTGAGGGATGTCAGGGCTGTTGAAGCCGGATTGTCTGAACTGGACAAGATAGACTGTCTGGTAAACAACGCCGGACGGAGCATCAGAAAGAAGAAGATAGAGGATATTACAGAAGACGATTGGGATCTATCATGGAGACCAACGCCAGAGGATATTTCTTCGTGATGAAATACGCCCTTAAAAAATGGATAGGGGCGCATGCATCATAAACATGTCATCAGGCGCAGCCAAGACCGGAGGTGATTTTGTATCTATCCCATATTCAACCTCCAAAGGCGCCATCAATTCTCTGACCATAAGCATGGCAAGAGAGCTTGCGCCAGAGGAATAAGGGTAAACGCCGTATCACCGGGATTTGTTGATACAGCTATGCTTGAACTTAACGGAAAGCCAAAAGACTATTATAAAGATGTGATACCGCTGGGAAGATTGGGGTGCGCCGGCGATATCGCAAACATGGTATTGTTCCTGGCCTCTGACAAAGCAGATTTCATTACGGGCCAGATCATCGAAGTCAATGGGGAGACATAATGGGATAGAGGGGGAGAAAATAGGATAAACAGGACAAAAAGGATGGAGGTCCTGTTTATCCCAAAACCGTTATCACTCGCATAAAGTTCAAGGAGGAAAAATGAACGAAAAAAGGAGGATATAATGGACAGAATTTTTTATAACGGCAAGATCTACGCCATAGATCAGCAAAACAGTTTTCTATACGGCCATAGGCACGGAAAACGGCAGGATCGCTTTTCTCGGAAACGATGCTCAGGCAGCGGAGATAGAGGCCGATGAAAAGATCGACCTTCAGGGAAAGACGGTGCTGCCGGGATTTGTGGACTCACATCTGCATATGCTGAACTATGCTTTTTGTGAAGCAGTCCTATCAGATGTTTTCGGCCGGATCTGTGGAGGAAATCATAAGAGAGGGCCAGAAGATAGCCGAGCGGATGAAAGACGAAGACAGGAGCCAGTGGATCTATGGCAGAGGATGGAACGAAGAAAAATTTCAGCGACGAAAAGCGCCCTCTTGATCGCTTTGATCTTGATAAGATCTCAGAGGAAAGGCCAATACTCTTCATCAGAGTTTGCGGTCACAAAGCGGCGGTCAACACAAAGGCTCTTGAGACGATCATGGCTCTGCCACAGACAAAGGACTATATCAGCCAGATAGACCAGGAAAAAGGAATACTGACTGAAGCTTCTGTAAAACTGTGCTACGATGTTATGCAGGAGCCATCTGTAGAAAAAGATAAAAGAGATGATACTATCCGCTCAAAAGGATATAAACGCTCATGGCATAACTGGAGTGGAAACTGATAACTTCCTGTCCCTGCCAGGCAGGAACAGCGCCAGCATAATGCAGGCTTACAGAGAACTTGAACAGGAGGGCCGCCTGACTCTGGAGAGTTCGTGAACAGGCGTCTTTACGGCTTTTTGATCACATGAAAGCCTTTTTATAGACGCAGGAAACAGGACAGAGACGGCGGAGAATATTATACCATAGGGCCGGTCAAATTGTATGAGGACGGCTCTCTGGGCGCAAGAACAGCTCTGATGAACCATCCTATGTGGGTACGGACCAATATGGTACAGCTGTTCACGATCAGGAAGATACTGACAGGCTGGTAGATTACGCATACAAAAATAATATGCAGATCCTGATACATGCCATAGGAGACAAGGCTTCCGATATGGTATGCGGTTCTTATATAAAAGCGATCGAAAAATACGGACGGAGAGACAGCCGCCTTGCCATAAACCATTTGCAGGTCGTAAGTCCTGACTTGTTTGACAGGATGAAAGAATATGGTATACTTGCATATATACAGCCGGTGTTCGTTGCCAGCGACAAGGACATCATCGTTAAGCTGACAGGGAGAAGAACCGGCCGGCAGATCATATATGTGGAAAACCATGGTCGAAAAGGGCCTGACATGCTGCGGAGGATCTGACGCTCCGGTAGAGAGCTTCGATGTACTTGAAAACATTCAGATTGCCGTAACAAGGGACAGGATAGGCGAGGAAACAAACGGATGGCATCCGTCTGAAAAGTTATCAGTGATGGAAGCTGTGCGCATGTTTACGATAAACAACGCTTTCGGCGGGTTTTCCGAAGAACGGAGGGGCAGCCTGGAAATAGGCAAAGATGCCGATATGACGATATTGTCAGAAGACATTTTCCAGACGGAGCCGCACCGTATAAGCAAGATAAAGGTGCTTGAAACCATAGTTGGAGGAAAGACCGTATACGGAGGATGACCATGAAAGAAAAAGCGTTGCACACATTTGACATCGGCGTTATAGCAGGCGATGGCGTAGGGCCTGAAGTGATCGCAGAGGGGTCAAAGCCCTCGAAGCAATATCCAAGAAAGACCCGTCTTTGAAATTTAAGTTTACATACTATCCATGGGGCTGCAATTATTATCTGTCACATGGCAAGATGATGGATGAGGACGGCCTTGAAAGACTTGCAGGCCACGACGCTATACTGCTGGGGGCGGTAGGAGACCCGCGGGTTCCCGACCACATTTCACTGTGGGATCTGTTGCTGAGGATAAGAAAAGGCTTTGACCAGTATATAAACCTCAGACCTGTTAAGCTGCTCAAAGGCGCTCCATGCCCGTTAAAGGGAGCTTCATGCGAGGATATAGACATGATCTTCGTGAGGGGAAAACAGTGAAGGCGAATATTCCGGACAAAGGAAGCTGGACAGACAAAGGAACTCCTTTAGAGAAAGCCATACAGGAAGATGTATTCACCCGCAGGGGATGCGAGCGTGTGATGAAATATGCTTATGAACTTGCCTCAAAAGAAGGTAAGACGCTGACAAGCATCACAAAAGCAACGCTATAAATTATTCGATGGTATTCTGGGATCAGGTATTCCATGAAACTGGAAAGCAGTATCCCGAAGTAAAAACATCATCCTGCCTGGTGGACGCAGCGTCAATGTTCATGGTGCGCCAGCCGTCAAGATTTCAGGTGGTGGTAACTTCAAATCTGTTCGGAGATATACTTACGGATCTGGGGGCAGCCATTGCGGGAGGCATGGGGCTTGCCGCAGGAGCCAATCTGAACCCCGAAAGAAAATATCCGTCCATGTTCGAGCCGATCCACGGTTCCGCTCCGGACATCGCCGGCCAGAACAAGGCCAATCCCATGGCGGCTGTATGGGCAGTGAGCCAGATGCTGGATTTTCTCGGATATGAGAATTGGGCCATGCGTCTGATAGAGATAATCGAGGAAATACTGGTGGAAGGAGATGTGCTCCCGGAGGATCTTGGAGGCCATGCCGGCACCAGCCAGGTAGGAGACGAGATTGTTCGCAAACTCATACTCTAATCGTAAAAAAATAAAATAAAGCAAGACCGCCGGTTTTCGATGACATGAAGCTTATCTGAAACCGGCGGTTTTGCGTTACATCTGTTTTACAGAACACAGATCCGAGGATATGCAGCCAGAAAATACAGGCATTTCTGAGAACGGTTCAAATTGTAAGATTAAGTAATAATATGGAAATGCGCAGACAAACGCCACACAATCGTCACAAAACAACAAAAAACCGCGGGACAAGTCTGCAAAACCTTGAAAAATGCCCATTTTCTTTGACTCAAGACTCCTTTTTGTGGTAAAATTATCGAGTCACAAAGAATAGGAGGACTTATGGTAGACAAACCAAAAGGGAAGGTCGAGACTCTTTTGGAGAAGTTCTTCGGCATATGCAGAAATGCCGTCTGCCGCCTGGATGAAAAGACTGTCGGCCACAGAAAGACGGTAAATATGTTCAGAGGGAACCATCCAAAGATCTCAAGAGCCATTGTGGTTACTGTTTGCACTTTAGCAATCAGCTTAGTCATAGTAGGATTTGCGACACCTAAAACGGTCACGGTGAACATTGACGATTCCGTCAATGTCACTTCAAGGAGTACAAGACGACTTCCCTGAGAGTAGACAGTTTTATTGAAAACCACGAAATTGATTATGTATACGGTCAGGATATCATAGATGTGCAGATGTACGATGTGATAACAGACGGAATGGAAATAAACATTCAAAAGACCGTGGACATCCCTGTAACGGCAGACGGCCGTACTCAAGTGGTAACGACCATGCCTGTTACGGTAAAAGATCTCATAGATGAGCTTGGGATAACCGTCGGAGAAGACGATATCGTCGAGCCTGCTATGGATCATGTGCTTGTCAAAGGCGATGAGCTTCAGGTAAAGAGGGTCACGACGGACTATGTGACAGAAGAAGTCACCACAGATTATGAAGTCCGTTATGTGAATGACTACAGCCTTGCCATAGGAGACAAAGAAGTAACGCAGCAAGGCGCCGCCGGAAAAAAAAAAATACTTATCTTGTGACTTATATCGACGGCGTTGAAGCTTCAAGGACTCTTACGGAATCTGAGGTCTTAACGGAGAAGCAGGATCAGATCATTTCGATAGGAATGAACATTTCCTCCGGTATTCCGTCCGGTCTCCGGTACAAGACCATGTACAGCGGAGTCAGGGCAGTTGCGTATCACTTTCCGGAAATCCCCATGGATCTTACGGACTTGCATGCCACTACGGAACATGTGCTCTTGACCCGGACCTGATACCTTTGGGCTCGCTCCTTTATATCGAGGGGTATGGATATGCCATAGCCAACGATGTGGGGTCAGCCATCAAAGGAAAGACGGTGGATCTTTATATGGAAGATCTCAGCCAATGCTACACATGGGGGAGCCAGATCGGTTAATGTGTATGTGATAAGTTGATATTAAAAAAAACACACCTTGCGGCGCAGGCCTCAAGGTGTGTTTTTGGTCGTGCAAAAAGTGTGCGGCAGTCTCATCAGCGCAGATGTTTCTCTATCAGATCTATAAAGATGTCAATGTACTCATCCTTGGAAAAAGATGGCCCGTGCCAGTGTCTTGTTGCCGCCGCCTTTTCCTCCGTAAATATGGGCGTTTTCTCTGACCAGCCTGCCGCAGTCTATATGGCCGTCAGAACACAGAAATACCGTGTTGGTAGGCTGGTGGATGAGAAAGGCGATCTCTTTTGCATGAGGAGATATATCCCTGCACAGGGCAGCAAGATCATCTGCCGAGAGGATAGAGTAGCGCCTTGGCGGTATGATGCCGGAGGCTGCCTCAAGCAGGCTGTTCAGATCGGCAGCTTCACGACGCAGCACCTCTTTGGTCAGGAAGTGGAGCTTGTTTCTCGCATGACTGTTTTTTCCTGCTGAGATCTGTATTTTTGGAGTAGGTCGTCTCCGCCGGCAGAAAGGCTGTTCTCCAAAGCCGTAATGGTGTCGTGCTGGCGCTGGTATCTGGAAAAAAGCCCGCTGGCCTGCCTCAAAGTATATACGGAACATGCCCTTATTGTTTTCCACCTTGTATATCTTGACCATCCCAACCTGTCCGGCGGTGGAAGGATGCGTGCCGCAGCAGGCAACGCAGTCGGCCGGTTCATCTGTAGAACCGACACATACTATGGTTATATCTTTTTCTATATTTAATGCCTTGCGCATGGGCAGGCATTCTGCTTCTTTTTGTTTCAAAGTGACGGGATACCACAGGAAGATCCTGCCATATGACCTTATTTGTCTCAAGCTCGGCATGAAGGGCCATATCCCATGTTACTTCCGTAAAGGAAGGGTCGTCTTCCAGACTTATATCTATGGTCATGTATTGGTCACCCATATGAAAACCGCGGTTGACGCCGCCGTATTCTCTGTAGAATATCCCGCTTAGTATATGTTCTCCGCAATGACGCTGCATATTGTCGAACCTTCTATCCCAGTCTATGATGAGTTCCACATGGCTGCCCTCCATAAGGTCGCATGGATCACAGATCACATGATGGAAAATGTCATCATCCTTTTCAAATACATCTTTGACCTGGTATCCGGCTATGGTGCCCAGATCGCGACTGACCGCCTCCGGCGGGAAAAAGATGGTACGGTCAAGGGTGACCAGGGTCTTTCCTTTTTCTTCATAGACACCGGTGACGCAGGCATCGGTTTCTCTGAGGTAAACATTTTCTTTAAAAAGCCTGTCGGTCTTCATGTTAAACTCCTTTGCAACGGATCTGGCGGGAGGAGGCCGGCATTTTGAGGATCTGCCGCTGCCGCCTCCGCACAAGTCATGGGTTAATTATACCACAAAAATTTTAAACATGATAAATTACTGATGAAGTTTTTCTTAAAATGGTGTATGATAATCATGGCAAGTATGAGAGGAGGATAAGATGAATATAGCGCTTTTCGGATACGGCGGCGTAGGTAAGGCATTTGTCCGCCTCATAGCTGAGAAAAAAGATCTTCTTGCCGGGAATGGGCTGCCGGTCAGCCTGATATGCGTTGCAGGCCGTAACGGCGGGATATGTGATAAAAAATGGGATAGATACAGATGAACTTGCCGCTTTTTCAAAAACAGGCACAGAATTGTCCGGGTTTGGCGGATTTTCCGCAAATATCAGCGCAGATACCGTCATAACCTCAGGGATCACAGACCTGGCTGTCGTAGCAACTCCCACCAACAAAAAGACGGGCCAGCCGGGCCTTGATATTATCAGAAAACTGCTGACTGCCGGCATAAATGTGGTCACGGCAGACAAAGGTCCCGTGCTCCTGGCATTTGATGAACTGACAGAACTGGCCAAAAGCCGCAGAGTCCAGTTTGCTGCCGGATGCACTGCGGGCGGAGCCCTTCCTGCCGTCAACGGCGGCATGGCAGAACATGGCAGGAGCCCGGATCAAGACAATAGAGGGGATATTTAACGGGACTTCAAACTATATACTTGACAGGATGGAACAAGAAGGGATAAGTTTGCAGGAGGCCCTCGAAGATGCCGTCAGGTCCGGGATCGCAGAGGCTGACCCTTCTCTTGACATAGAAGGATACGATACGGCCATAAAACTTTTGATATTGGCAAAAAATGCACATGGGGGTTAAAGCCTCTCTGGACCATGTGAAGGTGCAGGGAATATCAGGCCTGACCACAGAGGATATACAGAAAGCGAAGAAAGCAGGATACAGATACAGGCTCATGGGCAGGGCAGTCAAAAAGAAAACGGCAGGACTGACCTGTGGACAGGTCCGGTGGCTGTGGGGCCGGACGATTTTTCCATGGCGTCAGAGGAAAAACAAAGCTGTCCGCTTTGCTTCGGATACTCTCGGAGAACTGCTGATGGCCGGCGGCGCATCGGGAACAGAGGCCGCTGCTGCAGCCCTGCTGAGAGATGTGATAAACATAAACAGAGGATATAAATTTGTTCTTTAAAAGGAGGATAAAAATGATAAACAGAAAAATCGTAATGATACCGGGGCCGACGCCTACGGTGAGAAGTATCCAGGATCAGATGGGCCGCGACATGCGCTTTTGGAGATCCTGACTTTGTCAAAGATTACAAGTGGGTCATTGAAAACCTCAAAACTCTCATGGATTGCAGCGGACAGGCTTTTTGTGATCGCAGGCAGCGGCAGCCTTGCCATGGAAATGGCCATTGCCAATAACACAAAAGCGGGAGACAATCTCCTCATCGTTTCTCATGGTTACTTCGGCGACCGTTTCATAGATGTGGCAAAGAGAAAAAACCTCAATGTGGATGTCATACAGAGCCAGTGGGGCAAGATCGTGCCAATAGATCAGATAGAAAAGAAGCTGAGCGAAAAGCATTATGCTGCCATGACGGTTTCCCATGTGGACACGGCCACAGGCGTACTTGCGCCCATAGAAGAGATAGGCAAGATGATGCACGAAAAATTCCCTGATACGATTTACATAGTAGATGGCGTGGCGGCAACAGCCGGCGCAAGATCTTATGTGGATTCAATGCATATAGATGTTCTTCTGACTGCTTCTCAGAAAGCCTTCGGCGTATGTCCTGGCCTGGCGCTGGTCTTTGCCGGCCAGAAATCCCTCGCCAGAAGAAAGAGCCTGGGAGAGACTATCCCTGAATACTTTGTGGATTATGAAAAATGGATCCCTATCATGGATGATCCTTCCAAATATTTTGCCCTCCTGCAGTAAACCTGATCTGGGCTATGAAAGAATCCCTTCAGATCATCATGGACGAGGGACTGGAAAACAGGTTTGCACGCCACGAAAAACAGGGGCTGCAATGAGAGCCGCCCTCAGATCTCTGGGCTTTGAGATCCTGGCAGAAGCTGGCCATGAAGCGCCTACTCTGTCCAATGTACTCTATATGGACGGAGTTGATGACAACAAGTTCAGATCAATGGTGCAGGAAGAAGGTATCATCGTTGCCGGAGGACTTGGCGCATATGCGGGAAAAATGTTCAGGATAGGCCACATGGGTAATGCTGACATCCACGATCTGGTGTGCGCCCTGGCAGCCATAGAAAGGACATTATACCGTCTGGGCGTTCCGGTTAAGCTGGGTTCGTCTGTGGGGATCTTCATGGAAGAAATGATGAAGTAAAATTTGATGCAGCGGCCAGGATAAGGACAGCCGGGCCGGGTTTCATATGGTTCCCTGTACTCGATATGTGGTGTCAGGCCATTGGAATTGGCAGGCTCTTTGCTGCGGCAAAGACGGATAAACAAAAGTCTCACTATTTGCCTGAAATCAGGTGTAAAGTGAGGCTTTTCTATTGGGGCAGGACAGGGCAGGGCATCGATCATCTTTTTCCACAGGAAAGAATAAGCCATGCATTGCATGGCCTGACGGGATATACGGCCCTCCTGCAGTATCACTTGTCCTGTGAAGTTACGGCAGATTGAAGATCTTTGGTGCTGCCCAATGTCATGTAAGACAGAGGACCGTTTTTCCTGACTTCAGAAAGAGGCACCCCAGATAGTCTGCGATGATCTCCATGACCAGAGGCGAGCAAAAGCCGCCCTGGCACCTGCCCATGCCCGGCCTCAGACGGCGCTTTATACCGTCCAGAGTCGGCACGCACAGGCCGGAGCGGAGAGCGTCCAGGATCTCGCCCTTGCTTATTTCTTCGCAGCGGCAGACGATGACTCCGTAGTCCGGGTTCTGCCGGATGAGGGCATCCCTCTCAGCCTCGTCCATGTCACGGAGCCTCGGCGGGGCCTTGCGCACAGGGTCAAAGCTTTCATTGTCGGTGACGGCGGCGCCATCTTCTTCAAGCAGCTCCACCGACCATCTGGCCAGGTCGATACCTATGGCAGGAGCCGCAGTCACTCCCGGCGACTGGATACCGGCCGCTTCCAGTATGTTCTTGGTGTATATCCCTTTGCGGACAACAAAGTCTTCTTCGTAGGTGGCGGCTCTCACGCCGCTGAAATATGCTATGACATCGCTGGCTTTCAGCTCAGGGGCCAGCTTCTGCTGCATTTTTATTATGCTCTCAACCTCATCCCTGTAAGTGGCCGTGTCCTCCTGTAAGGAGTTTCAACAGCATTGGGGCCGATGAGCATATTGCCGTGGATGGAGTGGATGAGGCCTACGCCTTTGGTGTGGCTGCTGCCGTTAAAGGAGTTTATCAGCAGTCTGATCTTGCCAAAGGGACGCCTCTGACGGTGGATTTGTCCTGGGGCAGTATGCTGAAAGGAGCTTTGGCCATACTGGTCCTGACCATGTAGCCGGCCTTTTTGTCGGTGATGATGTCCGTTCCCCGGCGGGGATGGATGGTAAAAGTCCTGTCGCCGGCCATCTCCGCTATCTGGTCGGCGTGGACTCCGGCGGCATTGATGACCACCTTAGGATAGATGACACCCCTGTTTGTGGTCACGCTTACGATCTTGCCGCCCTCAACTTTCATTGATTCGACCATGGTATTTAAGGAGATACTTGCGCCGTTCTTGACGGCGTTTTCCGCCAGTGCGATGGTCATTTCATAAGGGCTGGTAATGCCGCCGATGGGCATATACATGCCGCCGTCTACAAAATCAGGAATATGGGGCTCGATGGACCTGAGTTCATCCCGCTTCATGTACCTGACGCCGGGGATGCCAAGACGCCGGCCGTTTTTGCACAGAAACCACACGGGCAGCCTTTCCCATTTGTCACAGCAGAGCATGACCTGGCCTTTCTGCTCAAAAGGCACATCAATTCTTCGGAAAGCTGTCTGTACATGGCGTTGCCGATCTGGTTATAGTGGTGTTTCTGGGAACTTGCAGAAAAATTGATACCCACATGGACGACACCTCCGTTGGCTTTGGATGCGCCGGAAGCCACATCGGGACCTTTTTCCACCAGCAGCAAGTCAAGTGATTTGCGGGAAAGTTCGCGCAGAGCTGAACAGCCGGTGATACCTCCGCCGATGACCAGCACATCAGGTCGCAGGCCGTCAAGAGCCCGGTCTCTGAAAGGAGGCTCTTCCTTTTCTTCGGAAAAACCGCGCAGTTTTATATCGTTGATGACGCCGAGATATTTTTTCTTATTTACGGCGGCTTCTCCCGCCCTGACTATTGACTTCAGTCGTCGGCCTCGCCCCGGAGGACGATACAGCCTCTCCTCGGTGACGGCTGCATCGGGAAGGATCTTATGTACTTTTTGCTGATCTTATCAAAGTCACTCATTTATCTTGCCAGTTCCTCTCTGATCTTACGCCGGAGATCGTCTATTTCGCTGTCTATGGACCATATGGACAGGCGCACTATGAGGAAAGGCAGCCTCCATGGCTGTATTTCTTCGTCGGTCATGCCGGAGATAGCTTTGTATTTTTTCAGATAGCTCTTGCATATGGACTTCCGCAGAAATTCCAGTACAGAGGCTACTGCCGGGCTGAGCCCCGGTATCATTTCTCCTTCGTTGAGCAGGTAGAGGGTGGCGGCCACATCTGCCGCCGGAGCGCCGGAAGCCGATGTCATCCAGTCGATCACGCTGATATTCTGTCCGTCGGACATGATGTTGTCGGGTGATAGTCCAGGTGCAGCACCGAGTCTCCGTCGGGCAGAGCGTCAAAGGCGGGCCAGTATCTGAGCCCGTTCTTCCCCGGTGAGGAAAGACATGATGACTGTGTCCAGGAGGTCCTGACCAGCTCTTTATAGCTGCGTATCTTGTCGGTGTGGGTGTTGTGCATGGCTATGTGCAGGTCAGCCATGGTACCGGAGGCAGAAAAACCGTCAGAGGTTTTTCATGGCCCTGGCGATCAGGGTCTGGCCGGGTATCTTTTTATTATAAGTCCCGATCTCACCAAGCCGTCCGGGCAGTCAACCCGCGCCTGGCCATAACATTCTACGGCAGAAATACCTTTTTCAAAGGTTTCGGTCGTGTTTATCTCTTCATTATCAATCAAGTGCTGATCCACTTCGGGCCTGAAAAGTTTCAGGAGCTTATCCGGATCCCGGAGCTGGAAAACCTGTGACGAGCGGCTGGAGAACAGCGGAGTTCCCAGGTCGCTGAGGTCATATCTTATCTGCTCTGCCATATGAAATTTCCTCCTTTAAAGTGTTACTATCATCATAGTTTCTTTTGGAGGAAATGTCAAACAATGGCCGGAACGGAGGTTCGGATAACCCTGGAAACTCCGCAGACACGGGAGATAAAGGAGACGGCGGTCAGAACTCTGATGGTGAGCAGACCGCAGATGACGAAAAAATCCGGAAACAGGGAGATAACAATATGACCGGCGTGTATCTGGCGCTGGCCCTGGGATCGGCAGCTGCCGCCGGAGTGCATAGTGATATACAGACGCCGCAGATCCAAAGACATGTGATAAAAACCAGGATAGGGTTTAACTTTACGGGGCTGATAAATCACCGCCGCGATCTGACGGCTGTGGGTATCATGCCCCGTTTAACTGTAAAAACAAGGATCCTGATGGATAGCTTTCATCATATCTGCCTGCAAACATATATTGTAACAGGAGGCAGACATGAAAAGAACACCGACAAAGACCACAGGACTCATACTTGTGGCAGTCCTGCTCTTCACAGCCAGTACCGCCTTTGCGGGGCAGTTTTACTGGATAAGGGAGATATACAGGAAGCAGATGCAGAAAGTACGGCTCACGGGACCGGGTATGTAAAAACCTATGCCGGGGATATTACGCCTGAAGGCGGCCGTCCGGTCATAGTCATAGACGCCGGACACGGAGGTATAGATGCCGGAACATCAGCCAGGGATGGTACAGCAGAAAAAGACATCAACCTTGCCATCGCACTGAAGCTGAAGGAAATTGCAGAAAATATCCGGTAACTGCCGTACTGACCAGAGCGGATGGGGGAAGAACTCCTGGAGGGTTATGACGGTACCGGCGGGCGGAAACTATACGATATGGAAAACCGGATGAAGATCATCCAAGACAGCGAACCTGATCTGGTAGTGTCGATACATTTGAACAGCTATCCGCAGGATACATCGGTATGCGGTGCGCAGGTCTTTTATCCGGAAGCCCAGGAAGGCAGCAGCAGACCACATCCATGATTTTGCCGAAAGTGTTCAGGATTCCCTCCGAAAGACATTTTCTGGCAGCCAGGGACAGGAAGCCCTTTCCAAAGACGGAATATATCTCTTTGACAATATCACATGGCCGATCATACTGGTAGAGTGCGGATTCCTTTCCAATGATGAAGAATGCGAAAAACTAAAAACGACGCTTACCAGGAGCAAATGGCGCAGGCAATATGGGACAGGATCAACGAAAAATTAGGATTGGAACCATCAGGGAGAATAAGAGTGATAGACAGTGCGAACAAATAGGAAAACTTATCAAAAACTTGTGGATAACTTCCTCTTGACAAATGGGAAAAATCGTGGAATATATTGAAAAATAAGGGGATGGCGGCAACAAAGTTATCCACAGGAAGATGTGAAAAAGAATTGTATACGATTCGGACAAAGCATGTGGATAAAAGCGGAAAGTATTGAAAATAAAGGACTTTTTTCCTGTTGAAAAGTGTTTGCGACATGCGAACAACAGTTGACATAAAACGACAAAATGATAAAATATACGACAAGGAAAAAAAAATTTTAAAGGGGAAGAACCATGATGTATCCATATTCAAGTTACAGCTATGTCTATAATGGCTATGTGCAGGCAAGGACCATACTTATAGTGGCCTTGCTGGTGGCTGTGATATTGGCCGTTGTTTTATATTTTACATTCTTATCCAAGAAAATGAAGGGAAATTTACAGGCATAAAAGGAAAGATATATAATTTTCTGTGCTTCAACAAGTTTTATGTGGAGGATATCCTGAAACTGCTTTACCTGATCGTTGCTGTGATAATAACCGTGCTGGGCATTGCTGCGCTGTTTGATACATTTTCGGCGGCCTTGCGATCATAGTCATCGGTAATGTGGCACTGCGGATCGCATATGAACTGCTCATGATGTTCATCATATTATGCAGGAAAACTGTGTCCATGGACAGAAAACTGGATAAGATAGCCAGATTTTACAGTGATGATTTTGACGACGGAAGCTGCGGAACAGAGGACGAACAGTGCTATGGCGGATGTGAAGGATGTCCTGACAGCGGTGAAGTATGTCAGGATAAACCTGCGGAAAGTGCCAAGGAACAGCCTGCTGAAAGTCTCCATGAAGAAACTGAGGCAGAGGATACTCCTGTACCGGAGGATAAAACAGCCGAAGGACCGTCAGTTTCAGCAGCAGCAGAGCAGGAGATCAACCAATCACAGAGGTAATATCACATTTTACATAGAATTGTTAGAAATTTGTAAGACTTTTCTATTGCTCAAAGCCGGGGACATGATATACTAATAAAAAAGGATAGGGGGTATACAAAATGAAAAAGAGAATTTTGCCTATTGTTCTGATCGCTGCGGCAGTAGCTGTCCTGTGGGCATATAAGGGAGACGAGAGCGAGCCTGAGCAGTAAGGCCCATGGCGCATGCGCGTCCCCTGTAAAAAGAAAAAAGTGAGTTCGAGACCTTCCTCACTATAAACAAAACTAAAGGAGCAATCAATACATGAAAGAAAGAACTTTGCATTTGACAAGGGCTGCTCTTATTGCGGCCCTTTATGTTATTTTGACATTTGTCTCTCAGGTGTTCGGGCTTGCCAGCGGCGTCATACAGTTCCGCCTTTCGGAAGCCCTTACATGCATGCCGTTATTTTACAAAGGAGGCTGTTCCGGGCCTTTGGGCAGGCTGTCTGCTGGCTAATCTGCTGACGGGCTGTGCCATGTGGGATATCGTTTTCGGATCTGCGGCCACCCTCATAGGAGCGCTGGGCACATACTACATAGGAAGGCGCAGGCCCATACTGGGGCCTCTGTTCCCCATAGGGGAGCAACATGATAATAGTGCCATTTGTGCTTCAATATGTATATGGGGCCGCTGAAAGTTACTGGTTCCTTATGGTGACCGTGGGCGCAGGGGAAATCGTGTGCTGCGGCGTTTTGGGGATGATATTGTACAAGGCCTGTAAAAAAAAAGCGGTGCAGGCCCATTTTCCGGGAGATGATTTGTCTGGACAGGAGGAAATGTTATGGCAGTCAGATTAAATGAAAACAAAGAGATCGTGGCAGAGATCAGAGAGGGTCTTAAAAAACAGGGGGATATTGCCCGTGCCGTGTGGAAAGGACAGATGACACCAGGTGCATGTGCAGGGAATTTAAAGAACAGATAGCTGACCCGGATTTTGAGGGATATTGCCACTGCATGCTTTATTACAAGAGCAAAGACTGATAGGAAAAGGGCGGCGGCCTTTTCCTTTTCCGCCTGATATGAGCAAAAAGTCTCACTATCTGCTTACTTGCAGGTAAATAGTGAGACTTTTTGATGCATTTATATCCGGGCTATCCCAATGTCTTTTATTCTTCGATCCCCAGCAGGTACTTGTCCAGGATCTCAACGGCGTCTTTTATGTACTCGTCGCAGCTCTTTAACGGCTCTCCTGTGTCTATGCCCTTGAGAACGCGGCATTCCAGCGAGCCGTTCCTTTCCAGGAATTCAGCGGTGAGCTTTTCCATCATGGCATAACATTCCTTTTTTTGTGGAAGGATTGTCCAGATCGCCGTCGCTGATCTTCATGCCTGTTACGAGGGCCATGCCCGAAACGGCTCCGCAGGTCCCTGTTGTACCCATTCCGTAACCAAAGGCTTCTGCCAGCTTAAAAACTTCCACAGGGTCGTGGCCCATAACATTGCAGAATGTGCAGGCGGTAGCCTGAGCGCAGTTAAAGTTCTTTTTGTGGAGCATTACTGCCTGTTCTTTTCTGTTCATGATCTTTCCTCCTACCGGGTTATAAATTTCGGATTTTTCTTTTTATATCTGTGTCAAAGATAACTGATTCAGGCTTTTCTTCCAGAAGTTCCGGATTGCGGTAAAACTTTTCAGCTCGCGGAAACAGCGGCTGTAATAGTGGCCGTCGGCTATACGCTCGTCAGTGACTATACCCAGTTCCAGAAATTTGTGTTCTTCGATCATCTCGCCATTTTGACCAGCTTCTTGACCGGCTGCCCCATGGATACGAAAATGCCGGTAGTGCCGAATTCGTAGAATATGATGATATACGGCGCCCATGCGTATGGAGGCCAGATTTGTCACAAAGAGCGAGGTGTGGAACGGGCTGGCGTCGATGATGCTGAAAGGCAAGGTGAAAAATTTATCTAAAAATTTGAAGAACCCGACCGCAACGCTCAGCAGACCCGGAGTACGCACGAGTTTTTGCCAGCTTATCCATCGAGGTTTCCGCAGCAGCATTCTGGTTCTTTTCGATGACATCGTTGAGCTTTTTGCTTACGGTGAAGATGTCATCGTCGAGATTAAAATATACTTTGCTCACGGTATGGCTCTGCTTGTCTTGAGTAAGTGTGACAAAAGACACGCAGAAATGGTTTCTTGCATATATCCGTTTGTTCATAACGAAGCGGTTCAGATAAGGATTCTGAGAAACAAGCCTTATGTATCCTGCGATGATTATGGCCATATGGCTCATGGCTATGCCTTTTTGCGGCAGTCTTTGATGTAGGACTGCAGCGTTTCAAAGATCTATGTCCTGTTTGATGAAGTTACTGGCGTCATACCTTTTGTCCATGACATAGGCTGCGATCTCATACATAGGGTCATCTGTCCTGACCCGGTATCCGTCAGTTCTGTACATTGATAATTCCTCCCAATTCCATAATACCTAAAAACCAATATAGATATTATATAATAAAACCTGTGGTAAAACAAGTGATTGGATGAATCGGGGAAAATATGATATACTTTGAACAAGAAAAAAAAAAGCGGAGAGGCAGATATGAAGTATACCATTTACAAAAAAAGCGACAATCTCAACGGACACTGGGCAGGGGGAGAATCAAAGGAACTGGCTGTCTTTCCGGATCACAGCTCATATGCAGGCCGGAACTTTATCTGGAGACTGGCCGTCATGTCATCAGATAAAGACGAAGCTGGGGTGGCAAAAGCTTGAGGATTACAACAGAGTGATCATGGTCTTGCAGGGAGAAGCGGTCATAAGCTATGAGGGACAGCGTGTTGCGCGCCTTGCGGAACTGGAACAGGACAGGACGGACGGGGAATGGAAGACTAAGATATACGGGCAGACTACCGTGTTAGATCTTCTGGTACGAAAAAGGTGCGAAGGCTATATGGATGTAATTTCTCCGGGAGAAACAGCTGAAACCTATCCATCTGCAGAGGAGACGAGCCTGCCGCTGACGACCCATGCCTTCTACTGCCACAGCGGATACGCCGTCATATCCTTTGGAAACGACAGCCACATGATAAAAAAGGCGAGACGATGATACTCAGCCCGGAAAACGGAGAAGCGGCTGAATATCAGATCATGGGAGAAGGTGCGACAGTGCGGGCGCAGATATTTTATGATGAGATGGAAGGCGTGCTTGGCCCGCAGATCATACCTGAGGAAAAGGCCACACTGGACGATTTTAAGCAATGCGTTTTTCTTGCCAATGTGCAGTTCCGCTTTGCCGGGCTTATTGTGAAGAAGCTCAGGACCACATGGTTTGATGAGGCTCTCAGTGGCGCCATACGGAAAATAGAAAAGCGTTATCTGACATTCATTGCATTTTTGCTTGGCCTGGGTGCTGTATGCGCCCTATGTTTAAACATGGGTTTTTTCAACAGGACTGTCGCTTGCAGCCATAGCCGGGTGGATAATATTTGACAGCCTTGTCGTATCGCCCCCCTCATATATCTTGCCATAGTCCCTAAACCTGTGCGCAGGCACATGAAACCGGTAGACGAACTGACCCCGTACGAACAGAAAGTGCGCAGCGGCCAGATCAACAAGAATGAGCGGGTAGAAAATATAATGAAAAAATATAAGACTTCCGGCCGCACCGGGAGGGAGGAGGAGTAAGATGCAGGTAAAAAACTGGCCCTTTTGGGCTTTGGAAACGCCGGACAGGCTTTTGCCAGGCTCCTTTTTGGATAAGGAGGATGAGATCAGGCGGAAATACGGCTGTCAGGTAAAGGTATCTGCCATTGCTACCAATTCCAGAGGAAATCTGGAAGATGATGACAGGATAGACCTTGAGGAGGCTCTTTCGGACATTGAGAGAGGGAAAAATTCTGTGACGCAGACCGCCTGTCTCAAATGACGACAATGGAGATCGTCCGGAAAGCAGATTATGACATATTGATTGAGATGACACCCCTGAACATCTTTTTCCGGGCAACCTGCCATCACATATTGAAAGAGGCTTTTGCCGCAGGGAAAGATGTGGTCACTGCCAACAAGGGGCCGATAGCATGGAGGTTTTCTGCCCTGAAAAAGATGGCGGAGGAGAAGGAATGCAAATTTTTCTATGAGACTACAGTAATGGACGGTACGCCTGTTTTTTTTTTCAATCTGGTGGAAAAAACGCTCCCCCCTTTGCAAAGGTCACCGAAGTCTCAGGCATACTAAACAGCACCACCAATTTCATTCTTGAGGAAATGGCAAAAGGCAGCCCGTATGATGATATAATAAGCCGCGGCAAGGCGATGGGGTTTATCGAAGCGGATCCTGCCATGGATATAGAAAGGGTATGATGCGGCTGCCAAGATCACAGCGCTTTTGAATGTACTGATGGACGCAGATATGACCCCGGATCAGGTGGACCGTAAAGGTATTGAGGATATAACGGCGGAACAGATTCAAAGGCCGCAGAGAGGGGCAATGTTATCAAATTGCTGTGCAGCGGCAGGCGTTCAGCTGATGGCAAAGTCGTTGCAAGGGTAAGGCCGGAGGAAGTGCCGGCAGGAGATATGCTGCTTCTGTCAACAGCACCACATCCGTAGTGTCCATAACCACGGATCTTATGAAGAAGCTGTCAGTCGTGGAACACGAGCCTGAGATCGAGCAGACGGCTTACGGGATATTTTCAGACATGCTAAAGAGCGCTTTCAGAATGACAGAAGAGGAGCAGACGGCTTTGCTGCTGGTTGGCCTTGGAGCTGGACGGCATTACTGCTGGTTGGCCTTGCCGCAGATGCTGTATGACCCCATCTTATAACATTTAATAGTTTAAGAGACTCCCCGGAGCAGGGAAATCCTCACTAAGAGTCTTTTTTTTGATTTCTTGCTGAAGGAATTTTGACTAAACAGTGGTGGCAGGGCCTCTTGACGGGGGATCTTTGTTCAAAAAAAAGAAAAGCCCAACGGACAAATGCTCTCTGCGAGGATAGTTTTAAAAAAGCAGGTGACCTGCCCTGGTGTAATGGCTTTCCGCCAGTGAAAAGTTCTCTTTTTGGCATGACCTCCTTCTTGAGAACCTTCAGGGCGTAGGGCGTTCTTGTTTTTTCCCCAAAATAAAGCTTGCTGAGAACCTTTTTTCTTCGAACGGTTCTCAACAGGCTTAGAATACAAAAAACAAGAACCTGAACTGGTATGATTTTACCAAAAAGGTTCTCGCAAAGTACTTAATCCGGCGAAATGAGAACTTTCTCCTGGAGGGTGGCCCAGCTGCCCAAAATCCGCAATAAAATACAACATCTGCTTCCGAAGGGATTTTGGGATGGGAGCCTCAGAAAGCAAATGTTGTATTTTTTCAGATAATTAAACCGTGCAGCGCCTGGCCGCTCATTGCAGCAGGATAGCCGCATCATGGGCTACCAGAGCAGCCAGGATGGCGTCTACATCCTCTTCGGTGCTGCCCCAGCTTATGACAAGCCTGATGACCGAGCTGGTCTCGTCGTACGGAGCCCATGTGTAGAAGAAAAAAAGTCCTTTTCCAGCTGGGCGATCTTGTCGTTGTCAACGATGACAGATACCTGATTGGTCTGATGAGGTATCCAGAGTTTGTAGCCTTTTTCCTGAACACCTTTGCCAGCTTGATGGCCAGCTGGTTTTCGTGGCGGGAAAGCTGATGGTACAGTGAGTCCTCTCCGCCCTCTAGCAGGCTTTGAGCTGTATGGCGATGAGCCTTCCTTTGGCCAGGAGAGCACAGGAACGCTTTACCATGTAGCGGAAATGGTCGTTGATGTCGTCGTTGAGGATGACAAGCGCTTCTCCGAACAGTGTTCCGATCTTTGTACCTCCGATGTAAAATGCATCTGTCAGTTCAGGGAGATCTTTGAGGGTTACATCGTTGCCCGGCCATGTAAGAGCGGTTCCCAGGCGTGCGCCGTCCATGTAAAAAGATACAGGCCGTGCTTATCGCAGCACTCTCTGAGGGCCTTGAGTTCGGCTTTGGTATAAACTCCGCCGTTTTCGGTAGGGTGGGTTATATATACCAGTTTTGGTATGACCGTATGCTCATCTTCATGGAGGAGCATTATCTTTTCTATGTCAGCCGGGCGGAGCTTTCCGTCTTCGGTAGGAGCAGCGAAAACACGATGACCTGTTGCTTCAACAGAACCGGTCTCATGTACATAAATATGGCCGGAAGCTGCTGAGATAGCGCCTTCATAAGGCCTCAGGGCCGCTGCGATGGTGATCGTGTTGGTTGGAGTGCCTCCTACAAGAAAATGGATATGGGCATCGGGCCTGCCTATCATTTCACGGATCATGTCCGCTGTCTCAAAAGGAAAACCTGTCCTCTGCATATCCGTCCGTGTGTTCCATGTTGGTCTCCATCAGGGCTTCCATTACCTTGGGATGGGCGCCTAAACTGTAATCGCTTCTGAAATAGATCATCTTAAAACCTCCCTCGACATAAGTCATTATCTAAACCAATTATATTTCACATGTTCAAAATTTGCAATTACAAAATACGCTTGATGGCTTGACAGAAAGCTCGCGTGGCATTAAAATGAAAATGATTTTCAATTTCAAATTATAACGCCTGGATCATGGCATGGTGATTGACCGATGCTGTGCATGTGTTGTTTAAACAGGAGATAAACATGTCACGAAAAAATACATATCAGACCAAACAGATGAAAGAACTGAGGGATTTTTCTCATCGCCCGTGAAGGCAGGCATGTGACGGTGAAAGATATCTGCAGGTATTTTGATGAGGTGGGAAAACCTGTGGGCACTGCAACCGTATACCGCAACCTTGGAGAAAATGGTTGAAGCAGGTATGGTGGCAAAATACTCGTCAGATCCATCGGACAGCGCATGTTTTGAATATATCGGAGCCGGGGAAAAGTGCTGCAGGCCGTCGTGCTTTCATCTCAAATGCCAGCAGTGCGGCAAACTGATACATCTGGAATGTGACGAGATAATCCATCTGAAGGAGCACATGCTTGCAGCCCATGGTTTGAGCTGAATCCGGCAAGGACGGTGTTCTACGGTCTGCAGCGACTGTCTGGAAGCAGGCGGCAGAAATAAGGTGACCGGATGCAAGGCGCAGGAAAGGCGGATGGAAGATGAAGATAAATAAACGGACCGGCTTACTGATCTGCCTACTTGTCATGGTATCCGTATTTTTGGCCTTTGCGGCTGCAACGGAAATCACAGCGCAGACAGTAAAGACGATGGCAAGATCTCGGTGGTGACAACGGTTTTCCTGCTTATGACTGGGTCTGCCAGGTTGTCGGCAATGAGGCAGAACGGTACGATATTTCCATGATCGCCGATAATGGAGCAGATCTGCACAGCTATCAGCCCACAGCGGCAGATATATTGAAGATATCACAGTGCGACATGCTGGTGTATGTTGGGGGTGAGTCCGACAGATGGGTGGCGGAAGCTGCCGGCCAGGCCCAAAACAAGGACATGACAGTGATAAATCTGCTGGAAGCAGGAGCCGGACATGTCCTTGCTGAGGAGACTGTAGGGGTATGAAGGACGATGGACACGACCATGACGGCACAGGAGGACACAGCCATGATGAGGAACAAGCAGCCGATGAGCATATCTGGCTTTCTCTGAGCGGCGGACACCATGGTGGGCAGTATAGAGGAAGGCCTTGCCGGGATCGATCCTGCCCATGCGGATGAATATATGCGTAACGGAGAAGTTTACAGGGAAAAACTCCGTGATCTGGATGCAAAGTATTCAGGAGACTGGCAGATGCTCCAAAGGATACGCTGATCTTTGCCGACAGGTTTCCGTTCCTTTATATGCTGAATGATTACAACATCGATTATTACGCAGCCTTTGCAGGATGCAGTGCAGAGACCGAGGCTGATTTTGAGACCCTTGCCTTCCTCATAGATCAGGCAGACAGGATCGGAGCCGGGACTATTTTGACCATGGAAGGCTCTGATGATAAGATCGCCAGGACTGTGGCTTCCCGGTATGGAGAGGGATGACATACAGATAAAACGGTTAAATTCCATGCAGTACATCACAGCCGGAGATATGGCAGATGGGGCAGCATATCTTTCCATAATGGAAGAAAACCTTCAAGTATTATGTGAAGCCCTTGGGGCATAGGAGATAAAAATGGCATTACTTACTTGCAAAAAGTCTTGACCTCGGCTATGAAGGCGAGATCATAGTCAAAGATCTGAATTTTTCTGTAAATGAGGGGATTACGTCTGCGTTGTAGGTGAAAACGGTTCAGGCAAGACTACTCTGATGAGGACTTTGCTGGGCCTGATCCAGCCGCTTGGCGGACAGATAGTCTTGGGCGATGGCCTGAGCAGGACCCATATAGGATATCTTCCCCAGTCAACGGCGGCCCAGAAGGATTTTTCCTGCTTCGGTACGGGAGATCGTCCTTTCCGGGTGCCAGGGACGATGCGGCATGAGACCTTTTTACAATAAGGAAGAAAAAAACATCGCTATGGAAAACATGCGCAAGATGGGTATTGAAGATCTGGCAGGCCGTTGCTACAGGAATCTTTCAGGAGGCCAGCAGCAGAGGGTCTTGCTGGCGAGAGCTCTGTGCGCCGCCAGGAAACTCCTGCTCCTTGACGAACCTGTGACCGGCCTTGATCCTGGAGCGGCAGAGGAAATGTACCAGCTCATAGAAACGCTAAATAAAGATGAGGGCTGGCCATAATAATGATCTCCCACGATGTGGATCAGGCCATCGGCTATGCCAGCCATATATTGCATATAGGCGATGAACTGTTTTTCGGGACAAAAGAGGTATACGAAGAAAGGAGGCGGAGCCGATGAGCGGGATATTTGAGCAGCTGGCATTTTATTTTGAATATCCGTTTTGTGCGTTACGCAATGATCGTCGGTGTACTGATCGCCCTGTGCTCATCCTTGCTGGGAGTAACGCTGGTACTGAAAAGATTTTCGTTCATAGGAGACGGCCTTTCCCATGTGGCTTTCGGAGCCATAGCCATAGGAGCTGTCCTGAACCTGACCGATGAAATGCTCATAGTGGCTCCCGTCACCATAATATGCGCTGTCCTGCTGCTGCGCACGGGGCAGGATACCAGGATAAAGGGGACGCTGCCATTGCGATGATCTCGGTGGGAGCCCCTTGCCATAGGTTATCTGCTGATGAACATTTTTCCACATCTCCCAACATCAGCGGAGATGTATGCAGCACTGTTTGGTTCCACATCCATATTGACCCTTACAGAAACCGAGGTCTGGCTGTGCGTTTTCATGTCGGCACTTGTGGTGGCCATATTCGTATTGTTCTATAATAAGATATTCGCTGTAACTTTTGACGAGGACTTTGCTGTTGCCACCGGGACAAAGGCTCAGGCATATAATCTGATGATAGCCGTTATCATTGCTGTCATCATAGTTCTTGCCATGAATCTTGTCGGGTCTCTGCTGGTATCAGCTCTGGTCATATTCCCGGCTTTATCGGCCATGAGGATCTTTGACGACTTTCTGCGTGTGACCATATGTTCGGCTGCGCTGTCGGTAGTCTGTGCAGTGCTGGGCATAACCGGATCGATCATATGGGGGGGGGGACCCGGTGGGCGACCATCGTTGCGGTGGATATAGTGATGTTCGGTATATGCGCCTGCTTCGGGAAAATGCTGCCGAAAGCGGCCAGTTAGGAGAGCGGTGTGCCGGTATGCGGACTGTTGCGGTATGCGTGCTGTTGCGGTATGCGGGTTGTTGCGGTATGCGGGTTGTTGCGGTATGCGGGTTGCAGGCCCACACGGCGCCGGGAGATCGAAATTGACAAAAAATCGAAAAACACCGTAATCGTCAAAAATTCCTGAATTTATTGACGAATCTGTTGGAAAAACGATTTTCTGTCAACATGGACCGGGCTTTATGCCAGGTTGACCTGAAATTCACTAAAAATGACAGAAAATCAAATTTTATGCGATCCTGTCGATCTCGCTCGTTCTGCACAGACCAACTGACAAAATCAGAAAGCTATCGCGGCGGGGGCGATACCCGATGAGACTTGGCTCCGGTTGGCTGGATTTTCTTTGCAGCGGAAAAAAGCCAACAATAAAGTCGATTGATGTCGATTTTGTCGATTGAAACAGTGATGTTGGCTTTTGGCAAGGCTAACAGAAAAAAAGGTAACGGTTTTTGAGAAACCGTTGTCTAAAAACTTTATCTGCATATAAAAGCCAACATCGGACAGATCATTAGATCATGGCGGCATATTTTCCGGATAAATGTTGGCTTTTCCCCGGTCATCAGTAAAAAAGCCAATCGCCCGGAAAAGATCGCATTTCACCGCACGAGATAGATGGCATGTCTCCAGCCTACACCCGGCATGTCTCCGGCCACAGATCCGGCATGTCTCCGGCCGCAAATATGATATTGACCGCCGGATCAAATTGGATAAAATTATTGTCGTGATCAGCGTTATACGGGCTCGTAGCTTAGCTGGGAAAGCGCTGCGTTCGCAACGCAGAGACCGGGGTTCGAATCCCATCGGGTCCACCAAAGAACACTGCAATTTTGATACAATGTGTATCAGGGTTGCGGTGCTTTCTTTCTTTTTCAGAATAATCTGATAGTATAAAGTAAATCTGGTATTCAGGAGACGGATATGAAAAATCAACGCATTTTATTGCCCTATTTATACGCCCTTATCACCATTGTCTGTACCTTCCTGGTAGGTCAGCTTATCCTGTGGTTTTGTACCGGACAACACGAATATCTGGGCTTCTGTGCTGTTCATTTTTCATGAATCTGCTGCCGATGCTGGTTGCCTTTGGTTTTCGTGCAGATGTCCGGTGAAATGTCTGGAATAGGGCAAATTCTTAAAGCGGCGTTTTCACCGCACGAACGCCGGTATGCCCTATGTCACCGCTCTGGCGGTGCCGCTTATCTATTACGGAATATCAGTTTTACTGGGAAATGTGACTTTACCGGTTCCCCATTTTCGGCCATGATTGCCTATTTCCCCTGGACGCTTTTGCAGGGCGGACTGGAAGATTGGGGTGGCGATGGTATCTGCAAACCCATATATCCATAAAGAAAAAGTTTTGTGCTGAAAATGCTCGTTATATCCGTCATCTGGTTTTATATGGCATTTCCCCATCTATCGTCTGCCGTGGATCACGGCTGGTTCCTCCAATTACCTCATCTTTTTCCTGATGATACTTGGGAACACATTTACCCTGGGTGCAGTAAAAGAATTGTCGCGCGGCTCCATTCCTTGCATTCTCGCCCATATGCTTATAGACACAGCGGCGGTCACCATGCTTGTTAGAACAATTTAACAAAAGTAGCTTTTGCTTGTCGGCGTGAAATTATCCTCTCTGTGATTCTGGTAGGCATATTGGGCCGCAGGCAAAAGCAGCAAAGCCAGGTCTGAACCCCTTTGCACAAAGTGAACCCCCCTGACGCCCAAAGGGGGTTCATTTGTATCACAATTAGAGCCATTTTCCATATGAGGGCAATAAAAAGATGTTGTCCGAGCAAACCCCGATCTTGTCGGGGTTTTGCTTTTCTAAAAGCGGTTTGGCAAGTGCAGAGCCATGGATGTAAAATAGATATTTGCCCTTTGTGAGGAGATTTGTACTCTCGCATGAGCATGACGCCCATATGTACAGAAAGCATATCTATATAGAGGTTCTTATCTGCAGTTTCACAAAAATCACACAAATCTCCTCTTGACCTTGGAACGATACCAGGGTTTATCATCTTAAAAGAGAAGGAGATGTATCATGAATAAAGAGACGATGATCGCATGTTCAAAAGAAGTACGCGCAGAAATGACATGGAAAAAGATCGCTTGCATAATACTGGGAGCGGCCATATGCACATTTGGCGTTCACAATATACATCAGCGGGGTTGAGATAACCGAAGGAGGAATAATCGGCCTGATGCTGCTGATAGAGCACTGGCTGGGGATACCATCGGCCGTTATAACGCCGGTGCTGGATATAATTTGCTATGCCATGGCTTTCAGGCTTTTCGGGGAAAGTTCATAGTAATATCTATGATATCAACGCTTAGCGTTTCGGCATTTTACGAGATCTGGGAACTGCTGCCGCCGATGCTTCCTGACCTTTCTTCCATGCCGGTTGCAGCAGCCATAGCAGGAGGATTGTTTGTGGGCATAGGTACGGGTCTTATAGTGAGACAGGAGGTTCCGGCGGAGGAGACGATGCTGGCCCTGACGATATCCCGTGTGACCGGATGGAAACTGGCAACATCATATCTTTCAACCGACATGATGATCCTTTTCCTTTCGCTGAGCTATATCTCGCCGGTACGCATAGCATGCTCGGTGCTGACAGTATGTATTTCGTCGGCAGCCATAGATGTGGTCAAAAATTACAGCTTTTCTCGCAGGATCAGCGAAAAAGAAAAGAACTCTCATGTGCCGAAGTTTTGAGAAACACAGGAACTGTGATAAAATAGACAAACTTAAAGCACAGGCTTTTTTGTGATGACGGCAGAAAGCAGGAGGCACAGCATGAAAAAGAAATTTTAAGCGTGCGGTCCGCATGTGACGGCTGCCTTTGAGCATAGGGATTTTTCACCGGAAACAGCCAATGGCGAGATAAAGGGAATCTTTCAGATATCCCACGGATGGCGGAGCATAAGGAAAGATACTTCCGTTTATGGAGTTCATGGCTGATAACGAGTTATGCAGCGGTCATAAATGACCACAGAGGGCATGGGGGCAGCGTAAAGAGCCCGGATGACTATGGATATTTTTACGATGATACTGCCGGGTTCATCGTAGAGGATCTTCATCAGGTCACGCTTCTTGCCAAAGAAAGATTTCCGGGAAAACCGGTGACACTTTTCGGACACAGCATGGGCTCCTTTGTGGTGCGCAAATATATAAAAAATATGATGACGAGATAGATAAACTGATCGTATGCGGATCACCAAGCGCAAACCCGCTGGTGGGCGCAGCCATTACGCTGGTCAGGGCAAAAAAAGGCCGTCAAAGGCGACAGGCACAGGAGCATGGCCATACAGAAGCTGGCATTCGGCTCTTATACCAAGAACCTGAGCGGTTCCCCTCGGATAACGCATGGCTGTCAGTTAATACAGATAATGTGAAAGATTACGATAAAGACCGCATGTGTGGATTTGTATTCACGCTCAATGGATTTCGCAACCTTTTTCTGCTGATGAAGCAGGTGTATGACCCCAAGGGATGGAATGTAAAAAATCCGGATCTGCCGATACTGTTCCTTGCCGGAGCAGAGGATCCGGTGATCGCCGGAGAGAAAAACTGGCATAAAAGCCAGGACTTGCTGAGACAGGTTGGTTACAGAAATATTTCCGGGATCTTATCCGGGACTGCGTCATGAGATACTTAACGAAGCGTCCCGACAAGATATTTATGAAAACATACTTGAATTTGCAGAAAGCTGACAGAAAAAAGGCCGCCTATTCTTCGGGCGGCCTTGCTATTGCAGTGACAAAATCTTCAAAATCATCGAAAGCGCTGTTATGAAATCAAACAGCACTGGCTCTCTTGAATTCATACTTGGAGATGGGAACGGCAAAAGAAGCCATGGGAGAGTTGGCCAGATCCTGTTCCAGCTTTCGTATGTCATCCAGACTGTATGAAGCCAGTATGAGCTGATCGTCGTCAGACAGGTAATAGACCCCAGCACATCGTCGTTAAGAAGATAGGTGGAATTCTTCACATGGTCATTGTGGGGGGTGGAAGATCATATAAAGCTGTCCGTTTTCATAATCTGTTACCATCGCTTTTGATGTAAGAGCTGTGGTGGTCCTGTCAAAGCGTGGAGCTGAAGGGACCATGTCCACAACTGTTATAAATTCCGGCCGGGATGTCATCATGGAAGCCTCTGCCGGAGATACTTGAAATTCCGAGATCTTTTCATATTTAACGACCTTAAGCTTTATCCAATGTGATCTGAGTTACCATCAGGAAATATTTTCCGCTGTACTCGATCAGCGATTCACACATGTATGATCTGAAAGTATTGAATGTTCCAAAGGTTTTATCGTCGTCAGTGGGATGGTAATCAGTGTTGGAACCGCTGACCGAATCTTCTGATTCTTCTATGACATTGCGCAGCAGAGTGGCGGCTTTGTGACCTGGAAAAATATCAGTACGAACATAGCCTTTTTGTAAGGAATTTTGCAGCGCCGAAGTCACGGCCGAAAACAACGCATGAGGAAATAATTGATGATCTGGTTGGGCGGAATCTATGGAAGGACACTGTTTGCACATGAGCACATACTCTTCCGTATCTGTCAGCCGGATGCGAGGCGAGCATAAACCCGCACTCATCGCTTCCCTCCGGCAGAGGCAGATTGCTGCGCATGTTAAGATCGACATAACTCTGGAGCATGTATCTGGCTTCTTTTTCCGAAATGCTGATGTTGGTACCTCCCAGACCTCCCATAAGATAGTTTTCAATGTCCTGTATTTCTTCCAGCTCTGCACCGCCGCCGTCGCCCAGAACGCTCCTGTAATGAATCAAAGCCGGTTTCTTCGGCGTCAAAATAAAAAACTGGTGCAGGTCCGTAAGATGAGAATTGTCAGGCAGTTTCCAGTGGACATACATCCCGACCACACCCATAAGTCTCGTATCTGTTAAAAAGGCGGAAATAAATTCTTTTTCGGCTGTCACCGGCTTTTTTCCGCCAGCCCGCCGCTGATGAGCCTGAAATTTGACCTTATATCTTGATATGACAAAATAGTTACCTCGTTTAAATGACTATACAAGTATTATATATTATTTGTCGGAAAATACAAATAATTTATTGCCGTACCTTGACAATATCGGTTAAAGATATATAATGACATATGGAAACAATTTAAAAAATCCTTATTGAGAGCGTTGAGGGAATAGGCCCTGCGAAGCCCGGCAACCTATGTGCCATGTGAGAGATCATGCATGAAAGGTGCTAAATCCTACAGAATACTATTTCTGAAAGATGAGGAATGATACGGAATTTCAGACTCTCTTTCTCAAGAGAGTTTTTATTGCTGAGGACATCCTCAAAGGGGTTTGTAAGACAGGAGGAGAAAAATGAAAAAATTGTTTACATCCGAATCCGTGACAGAAGGCCATCCGGACAAGGTCTGCGACCAGATTTCGGACGCAATCTTAGATGCAATCATGGAAAAAGATCCATACGGCAGGGTAGCGGCAGAAACCACCACGACCACAGGCTATGCCATGGTAATGGGAGAAATCAGTACAAACTGCTATGTTGACATTCCTAAGCTGGTGCGCAAAGTCATCCTGGACATAGGCTATGACAGCAGCGATTACGGCTTTGACGGCAACACCTGCGCCGTGCTCTCGGCCATAGACGAGCAGTCCGGCGATATCGCCATGGGAGTTGACAAGGCCCTTGAATACAAAAGAAGGTATAATGGACGACCAGATCGACACCATAGGCGCAGGAGACCAGGGCATGATGTTCGGATATGCCTGCAATGAGACGCCTGAGCTTATGCCTATGCCTATAGCCCTTGCCCACAAGATGGCAAGACGCCTTGCTGAAGTCCGCAAGGACGGCACTCTCAGCTATCTGAGACCGGACGGCAAGACTCAGGTGACCGTAGAATATGACGACGACAAGGTAAAGAGGATAGACACCGTTGTCGTTTCAACCCAGCACGATCCTGATGTGACCCAGGAGCAGATAAGAAAAGGACATGATCGAAATATGTGATCAGGCCTATAATCCCCTGCCGAACTGCTGGACGAGGAGACCAAAATATTATGTGAAATCCGACCGGCAGGTTCGTCATAGGCAGGCCTCACGGCGACTCCGGCTTGACCGGCAGAAAGATAATCGTAGACAGTTACGGCGGATATGCCCGTCATGGCGGCGGGCATTCTCCGGAAAGGACCCAACAAAAGGTTGACCGCAGCGCATCTTATGCCGCCAGATATGTGGCCAAGAACATCGTTGCCGCTGGCATAGCCGACAAGTGCGAACTGCAGCTGGCCTACGCCATCGGCGTTGCCGAACCTGTGTCCATAATGATCGATGCTTTCGGCACCGGAAAGATCGATGATGACAAGATAGCCCAGCTGGTAGAAAAGAACTTCGACCTGCGCCCTGCCGCCATCATCAGGGATCTTGACCTGAGAAGGCCGATCTACAGACAGGTAGCCGCTTATGGTCATTTCGGCAGGACCGACATCGACCTGCCTTGGGAGCATACCGACAAGGCCCAGACCCTGAAAGAGCAGGCGGGCCTGTAGGTTATACATGCGCAGCCTGCGGGCGGGCGGAATCTTCCGAGCGCTGCGGCCCTGGGTGCTGCGGATTGACAGATCCCTTTTTTTTTGTCTGTTTTGTCAATCCGTCAATGGTTGAGCCGGTATGCACATCTCCTGAACTGTTTCGCTGACTTTTTGTGCGGAAAATAGAGAAAAAAGTCGGCAAATTTCAAATTATTACATAATGTGGAAATTTTGCGAGTCTGTTTTGTAATTCCAGCAAAATAAAACAAAAGTCAGAAAAATGGAAGAATTTCTGACTTTTTGCCTGAAAAATCGATTTTTACAGTCCGGCGGGCGGACGGCGGGTGTCTGGCTGCATGGCTGGACAGTCAGTTTGACAGTCTGCAATCCTGGCAGCCTGCGAGCCTCTGCCTGACCTGCCTGTCTAATGGCCTCTTCCGGCGCTTATCGGGCTGCGGCCTACTTTTCCCGGCGGCTTCATGATCTTGACAAAGCGCTGGCTCCGATGCGGTCGGCGCCTGCTTCGATCATTTCCATGACGGTTTCGTAATCCCTGATGCCGCCGCTGGCTTTCACCTGCATGTCATCGCCGACGATACTGCGCATGAGGGACACATCGGCAGCCGTGGCGCCTCGGTGGAAAATCCGGTGGAAGTCTTTACGAAGGCGGCACCTGCTTCCCTTGGAAAGACGGCAGGCGGTAACTTTTCCTCATCGGTCAGAAGACAGGTCTCGATGATGACCTTTACGATGGCGTCGTACCTGGCTGCTGCGCCGACTACCGCCTTGATGTCGTCATACACGAAGTCCCTCTCGCCTCCTTCTTTGAGGGCGCCGATATTGATGACCATATCTATCTCGGAAGCCCCGTCCTTGCAGGCCTCTTCGGTCTCAAAAGCTTTCGTTGCCGTGGTGCATGCGCCGAGAGGAAAGCCGACTACAGCGGCGATCTTCACATCAGAGCCTTTGAGGGAATCGGCGCACTGGGCTACATTGCATGAATTTACGCATACTGAGTAAAAATCATATTCAAGAGCCTCCCTGCAAAGCTGGTCTATCTGCTCCGTGGTGGCGTCAGCCTTGAGCAGAGTGTGGTCAAAATATTTGTTCAACGGTTTGCTAAGTGTCATTCTGTTTACCTCCAAAGTTTCTTATGTTGCATTTTTTCGGAAAAATTGAAATATTACAACATTGGAAGGGATTTTACCCGTTTTCACCTGTCCCTGAGAGGCGAATGTTGTAGAAAAAATGATTTTCTGAAAAATACAACATTCTGAAAAAAAGTTGTAATATTTTCTGCTTTACGGAAAAATTACAACATTCATGAAGAAAATCCGTAAAAAGTATGCCGGAGCACCATAAATGTTGTAATATTTCAAAAAATCCGAAAATATACAACATATGCTCGCAATATGCCTGCGTCGGCCCTCGACCGGAATATATCCTCAACTCCTGCGCCGGCCCTCAGTCGGCATATATCCTCAACCTGCACGGACTGCTTCCGGCACTCACCTGTGCTGAGCCGGAAACAACGCGCCCGGCGGGCATTTCTGTATTTTGATTATAGCATGGCATATTTCATATTGCAACGGCGGCCGCAGGCGCATATAATATAAAAAGGAGTAATGTAAAATGAGCAAGACAAAAAAACAAAGCAGAAAAAAAACAGCAGCAAGCTGGAAACCATCAGATGGCTGTGTTTTGTACCGGCACTGATAATGTATTTTGCAGTGCGCGAAGCTTTGGGACCCGGCGGCAATGATCGCAGCGGCTGTTTTCGGCATGGGATTTTTCGCCATATGCAGCCAGGGGGCGGATGAGAGTCATATGCGAGGAAATAGTATCGGATATAAGTGAAACACTTGAAAAATGGGGCATGACCAGATTTTCTTTGAAGTGAAGAAGTTTTTCGCCCGGTTTTGTGATAAGAGTATATCTGATCCGCGCCAGAAACAGCGCACCCATGTATAAAAAGCCATATTGGACCGGCTTAACCGAGGATGGTACAAACGGCATGTGCTGGCTGCACAGGTAGTGGATATAGAAGGCGTTGAAGATGTCAAAGAAGCACAGCGCATGCTCAACAGCGCATTGATTGAAGACCTGAAACGAAAACTGAAAGACAGCGGTGATAACGATAAGTCTGACGGCCGCCGCTGAATAGGATGGGATATATGGAAAAAGTCTTGATAATAGACGGCCAGGGAGGAATGCTGGGAAAGCAGATGGTGGAAGCTGTCAAAAAAGATCATGCCCGATGCGGAAATAACAGCTGTCGGGACAAATATAGCGGCAACTACCTGCATGCTCAAGGCAGGGGCCTCCAACGGTGCCACAGGTGAAAACGCCGTGATAGTAGGTGCAAGGAATGCGGAGATAATAGTCGGCCCCATAGGCATAGCCATCGCCGACTCCGCTGGGGGAGATCACTCCGGCAATGGCCGTGGCTGTCGGACAGAGCCAGGCAAAAAAATCTTGATTCCGGTCAACAAATGTAATAATATAGTTATCGGCCGAAGATAAGACCACATCAGAACTTATCGCTGAGGCCATAGAGAAGATCAAAGAGATCAGCAGAAGCTGATATTCTGATACCAGAAGGTACAAGCATCCGGCCAGAAGGACGGAGCTGTATCTTTTTTTTTTGAAAATCCTGAGGAGAACCCGAAGGATACTTTCCCCAGAGGAGGATAAGAAATCAATGACCAATCAAAACACGAGAACGAGAGATATGATATTGGCGGCTCTGTGCCTGGCGATCGCCATGGTACTGCCTTTTTCTGACAGGACAGATACAGACCATAGGAAACATGCTCAGTCCTATGCATATTCCTGTATTTCTGTGCGCTTACATATGCGGATGGAAATGGGCGGCTGCAGTAGGTTTTGTGGCGCCGTTCATAAGATATGCGGCTTTCGGCATGCCGCCACCATGCCTGTGGGCGTGGGCATGGCCTTTGAAATGCTCACCTACGGCCTTGTGGCAGGACTGCTGTACAAGATCCTGCCGAAAAGACGGTGAACATTTATGTGTCCCTTATCATATCAATGATAGCAGGAAGAGTGGTATGGGGGGCTGGCGCGGCTCATCATCGCCGGCGTGACAAGCGCCCAGTTCACATGGGGAAATGTTTATCAGTGGAGCAGTGCTGACGGCAGTGCCGGGCATATTTTGCATATAGTGCTGATCCCGCTGATCGTAATGGGACTGAAAAGAGCAAAACTGATAAACTGATACTGATATTGAAAATACCAGAATAGCCGGCAGAAGCCGGCCTTTTTCTTTTACGCCGCATTTCTTTATGCGGGGGCGCAGGCCGCCCCTTTTCTTTAAAGTTATTGAAAAGCAACGGGTCTTGTAATATAATTATAGCAAAGTTACATAAGATTTTTGAGAGAAAGGAACAGCTCCATGGGCATAAAAGTAGCCAAGTTCGGCGGCTCATCTGTCGCCGACGGAATCCAGCTAACCAAGACAAAAAAGAGATCATAGAACATGATCCGGACAGAAGATATATCGTCGTTTCAGCTCCGGGCAAGAGATACGACGGCGACAACAAGATAACAGACCTTTTATATCTGTGCAAGACCCATATGGATCACAACCTGGCGTATGACCAGATCTTTCAGGTAGTCATCGACAGATATATGGCTGTCAAACTGAACCTGGGGATAGATATAGATCTTTTCTGTATATTTTGATGAAATAAGAGAAAACCTCAAGAAAAACCCAAGCGCCGACTATGTGGCATCAAGGAGAGTACCTCAACGCCATACTTGTGGCTGCATTCCTGGGATATGATTTTGTGGACACTGCTGATCTGATAAAGTTTGACGCCAGAGGCAAGATCATGATGGATGAGACTGACAGGAGACTGAGGAGGCCCTGCAGCAGCACGAGAGAGCCGTTCTGCCGGGCTTTACGGTTCAAACCTTGATGGCAAGATCAAGACCCTTTTCGCGGGAGGCTCCGACATAACAGGAGCACTTGTGGCGAGAGCCATAAACGCCGATGTATACGAAAACTGGACCGATGTGTCAGGTTTTCTTGTGGCCGATCCGAGGATCGTGAAAAACCCGAAAAGATAACCACAATATCATATAAAGAACTCAGGGAACTTTCCTATATGGGAGCCAGTGTGCTCCATGAAGACGCCATATATCCGGCAAGGATGGCAAATGTGCCGATAAACATAAGGAATACAAACGATCCTAAAGACCCGGGAACACTTATAACTGCAGAAAGCCATGACCCGGGAGATGGAAGCATAATCACAGGTATCGCCGGCAACAAAGACTTTACCGTTGTTGCCCTGTATAAAAAAATATGATGAGCAGTGAGAGGATTTGTCCGTAGGATACTTGGGGATATTGGATGACTATGATATAAATTTTGAGCACCTGCCAAGCAGCATAGATACAGTTTCAGTGGTGATGTCAAACAAGGCTCTAGGAGACAGGCTGGACGAGGTGCTGGATGCATTTCGCCAGAGACTGCAGCCAGACAGCATAGATGTCTTTGAAAATATGGCCCTTATAGCCACAGTGGGCCGCCATGTCATACAGGCCGGGGTATCGGCAAGACTTTTCAACGCCCTTGGTGAAGCAGAAGTAAATATCAGGATGATAGAACAAGGCTCCAGCGAGATGAACATAATCGTAGGAGTTGAGAATAAAGACTTTGAAAGCTATCAAAGCCATTTAGCGCATTCATAGAGGAGGAATAGTTATGAAAAGTTGATAACAATAAGCCGTGAATATGGGGCGGCGGCAGGATCATAGGAAAGCTCCTTGCAGAAAGGCTGGGCGTACCTTTCTACGATAAAGAGATAATAGATATGGCCGTTGAAGAAAGCGGATTTTCCAGGGAGCTCATGGAAAACGCAGAACTCAACGCTAAAAACAACTTTGCCTATAATCTGGCTTCACTGAATTTCAGCGAAGGGATCAATGCAAAGCCCTCTGTCTGTAAATGAAAAGATGTTCCTCGCTCAGTTTCAGGTCATCAGCCAGATAGGCAAGACCAACGAAGGCGTGATCGTAGGACGCTGCGCCGATTATGTGCTCAAGGACATACCGGGAGTGACCAATGTGTTCATTCATGCCGAAGTAGAGGACAGAAAGAAGAGAGCCATAGAAAAATACGGAGAAGATCCTGCAAAGATCGACGACATAATAGCCACCTACGACAAGGCAAGACAGAATTACTATAATTATCACACATGTCAGAAGTGGGAGATTACAGGAACTACAACCTGTCGATCAACAGCAGCTATATCACAGAAGAGAATCGGTAGGACTTATCGTTGACTATGTGGAAGAAGGACATACAGATGAAGATAGGATTGATAAGAGGAAAAGAACCCAAGTCCAAGATCGTGGTAAAACCGCAGACGCTGCTCAAAGCAATGGGGATCATGGCCCTGGCAGGAGCGGCTGTAACGGCAGTTGTGATGACAAAGAAAGAAACCAGCGGGACTTACAATGAATAACGGAAGGAAACACAGAGAATGGCAAAGAAAGGAACTTATTATATAACAACACCGATATACTATCCCAGCTCAAACCTGCATATAGGGCATACTACTGTACCGTGATGGCTGACGCCATGGCCAGGTTCAAGAGGCTCAGCGGCTACGATGTGCGCTTCCTGACGGGTACAGATGAGCACGGACAGAAGATACAGACGCTGGCCCAGGCCAGGGGGGTTTCCCTCAGAATATGTGGATGAGATCGTAGAGGGGATCAAAACTCTGGGGAGACCATGGAGATCTCCTATGACGATTTCATTAGAACTACAGAACCGCGCCACGTGAAGCGGGTGCAGCAGATCTTCATGCAGCTCTACGAAAAAGGCGATATCTACAAAGGTGAATACGAAGGCCTTTACTGCACTCCATGCGAATCCTTCTGGACCGAGCCAGCTGGTGAACGGCTGCTGTCCTGACTGCGGCCGGCCTGTCCAGGCAGCCAAAGAGGAGGCATATTTCTTTAAACTTTCCAAATATGCAGACAAACTGCTGGAATTGTTTGAGAAAAACCCTGACTTCCTCCAGCCGGAAAGCAGGAGGAACGAAATGGTGTCATTTATCAAACAGGGACTGGAAGACCTTTGCATCTCCAGATCCACCTTCGACTGGGGGCATTCCGGTACCAATAGACGAAAAACATGTTATCTATGTGTGGCTTGACGCCCTCAATTAACCATATCACGGCCCCTCGGTTATCCTGACGAGCCTGAGCTTTACGAAAAATACTGGCCGGCGGATGTGCATCTGGTAGGAAAAGAGATCGTGCGGTTCCACTCGGTCATCTGGCCTGCGATGCTCGAGCGCCGGTCTGCCACTGCCGAAGCAGGTGCTGGGCCACGGCTGGCTGCTGCTGGGCGGAGAAAAGGTTTCCAAATCCAAGGCCGCCAAGGCCGGCGATGTATGGTAGACCCGGTGATCCTCATAGAAAGGTACGGCATTGACGCCCTCAAATATTTCCTGCTGAGAGAATATACTTTTGGCCAGGACGGAGTATTTACCAACGAAGTGATGCTCAGGAGGATGAATTACGACCTTTGCCAACGACCTGGGCAACCTGGTTTCCAGGACCATCTCCATGATAGAAAAATATTGCGGAGGGGTTATCCCGGAAGCAGCCACCTGCGATCCCATAGATGAGGAGCTGAAAGCCACCGCTCTGGGAGCTGCAGAAAAAGTTGAGAAGCAGATGGACAAGTTTTGCCTTCAACATGGCCCTTGAGGAAATATGGATCGTCGTAAGGCGGGCCAACAAATATATAGACGAAAAGGCCCCGTGGATACTGGCCAAGGACCCGGACAAAAAGGCTGAACTGGATACGGTGATGCGAAACCTTGCCGAAGCCATCAGGATCGTAACGGTGCTTATTGAGCCGTTCATGCATTCAACTTCCAAGGAGATCCGCAAGCAGCTGGGAATGTCTGTCCTCGAAGCTGCGTGGGAAGAAGCCTTTACCTTTGACGCCATTGGTGGAGCCCCATGTGCAGAAGGGCCGGGTGCTGTTCGAGGCTTGACATCGACAAAGAACTTGAGGAACTGGCAGCCATCAAAGCCGCTCAGGAGCCTGCCGGCGGAAAAGAAGAAACCATCCGCTGGAGCTGAAACCTGAGATCACTTACGAAGATTTTGACAAGCTGGACTTGAGGGTGGGTACCATTGTTGAAGCCGAAAAACACCCTAAAGCTGACAAGCCCTGGTGTTCAAGGTAAAGATGGGAAGCGAGACCCGGCAGGTCATAAGCGGTGTTGCCGAGCACTTTGCCCCTGCGGAAATGGTGGGGCAGAAGGTCATCGTGGCCAACCTGAAACCGCGCAATCTGAGAGGCATGGAGTCCAAAGGCATGCTCCTGTTCGCCGATAACGGACAGCGTCTTGAGATCGTCACCACCAAAGCTGAGGATGGCAATACGGTAAGCTGATAAATATTGAGTTGCATGAGGCTGTCTCAGAAGTGCACCGGTAGGGCACAGGCAGGGCAGTCTCTTGGTATCTGCTGCCTGCGGCTTAGGACATGAAATGGCGAAAACACTGAACTCCTGTCATAGGCAAGACGACAGGATCATCAATTTGACATATTGAAACACAGGAAAGAGGAAACTATGCTGTTTGATTCTCATGCACATATAAATTACGATACCTATACGCAAGAAGAAAGGGATGAACTTATCAGAGATCGCCGCATCGGATCTGTCTTATGTTATGGATGTGGGATACGATCTGCCCAGTTCGCAGATGGCGGTAAAGACGCAAGGGAAAATGACTGGTGCTATGCCGCCGTCGGTGTCCATCCACACGATACGGGGATGATGACAGAAGAAATACTATCGGCAATAGGCGATCTTGCACGGCAGGACAAGGTCAAGGCCATCGGCGAGATAGGCCTTGATTTCCATTATGATAATTCGCCGAGAGATGTGCAGGAATACTGGTTCCGGCACCAGATAAGACTGCCAATGAGCTTTCGATGCCATAGTCATCCATTCCGCGAGGCGGATCAGAAGACCATGGATATCCTTAAGGAAGAAGGGGCCTTTTCCCCAGGAAAGGATAGACAAGTTCCCAAAGCGGAAAGTTTTATCCGATGACGGGAGCGTTACCGAAGAAAACGACGCCCGTGTACTCCTCCATTGCTTCAGCGGCAGCAGCGACTGGGCCGCCAGTATATCAGGCTGGGGCTACTTTATCGGTAGCCAGGGCCGGTGACATACAAGAACAACCGGAAAACGGTCGAGGTGGTACACGACATCCCAATAGGCTATCTGCTGGCAGAGACCGACTCGCGTATCTTACACCGGTACCGTTCAGGGAAAACCCAACAAACCCACTTATGTAAGAATACACTGTCCGCAAGGTTGCGGAAATAAAAGATACCTTATGAGAAGGCTGCGGCAATAACGGCAGAAAACGCCAGAAGATTCTTTGATATCAAATGATATTGTCCGTGGGCCGGCAAAGTTTGACATATTTTGACCGGAAGCCGTGATACAATATCTGACATGAAAGACAATAAGCTTGACAAAAAAGACAAGATCGAAAAAATAAGCCGAGGCAGGTTCATGATCTCAGCAGACATGGCAGCCGCATTTGCCTGCCCCAGGCCGCCGGGCAGCCGCCGCCGCATGACAGCGGCGATGCCGCTGTCATGTGCGGACTGCCGGACGGCAGTCTTGCCTTCATCCTTTCCGGACGGAATGGGGCAGGGGATGAAGGCGGCGGCGGAGAGCAGGACGGCCATCAGGCGGCTGCGGAAAGGCGCTCAGGGAAGGAATGCCAGCGACAGCAGCCATCAGGAACTCAACAGGTATATGATACGCCGCAGCGGCAGCGATGAAAACTTTGCGACCATTGACCTGACCATAATAAACAAACAGACAGGACACTGTCATTTTATAAAATGGGGCAGCCACATCATTCCTTGTAAAGGGACGGACATGTGAAAAGGATACAGCGGGCTGCACTGCCCATCGGCATCATTTCTCAGGCCGGGCCCGCCCATATCGCTGAAACTGCGGCCCGGAATATCCCTTGCAATGGTTTCTGACGGCATAACAGAAGCCGACAGGGCGACATGGCCCCGCCTGCTGGCTGGAGCAGATGCTCATCAGAAGAAACAAGAGCAGATGGGACCGCGGATACTGGCCGAAAAGATAGCTGCAAAGGCGCTGGCCCGCAGTTCCGTACCAATGCAGATGACTGTACGGTGGTGATAGCAAAAGATACTGTAAAGCACAGAAGGATCTGCGGGTCATGCTGCATCACCTATACGCAGCACATACGATGGTCAATCTGGGGTATCCAATAATGAAAAGGTACAGGACATGTCACAGAAACTGAAAGAAAAATAACGCAGACCATAGAAACATCGGATGTTCGCAGAAGATGCCCATATCGTTATCGGGCTTTCGGGAGGCCCCGATTCGGTATGCCTTTTTGATGTGCTCAAAGAGATCGCAAAAAGACACGGACATACATCTTTACGCCGTACATGTCAACCACTGTCTCAGGCCCGTTGCGGCTGATGAGGACCAGGCATATGTAGAAAATCTGTGTCAACAGTCGGATGTGCCATGTTTCACCTTTAAAACGGACTGCGGCCAGATGGCGGCAAGTCTGAAGATGACATCTGAAGAAGCAGGGCGCAAAGCCAGGTATGATGCCTTTTCCAGTGTCGCTGCATCTCTGGCTGACAGGGGCATAGAAAGGGACAAGATCACCATAGCGCTGGCTCATAACGCCAATGACAATGCAGAGACGGTGCTGTTCAGGATCATAAGAGGGACAGGGACCGACGGCCTTGCAGGCATCCCATATAAGAGACCGGACGGGTCGGGCTTCATGATCGTCAGGCCGCTTCTGGATATCAGCCGCCGAGAGATCGAGGAGTACTGCAGGGAGAAAGAACTCAGCCCGCGGATCGACCATACCAACAGTGAGAACTTGTATACCAGGAACAAGATACGCAATCTGCTCATTCCATATGTAGAACAGAATTTCAACGAAAACTTCACAGATTCACTTAACCGCCTCAGCCGGATAGCGGCCGAAGACAGAGATTTTCTCAGGAAAGAAGCGGAAAAGGCATTTCGTATGGCGCTGCCGGACAAGGATAACTCCGGAGCCGGGACCAGTGAAGAAAAAAGTCTGGCCCTGAGGCTCAAACCTTTGCAAGGCCTTCACAGAGCCGTCAGAAAACGAGTATATACTACAGCATTGGAACAAATAGGTATGGAACAAAATATGTCTTATAATCAAGCGGAAGCCATAGAAAACATCCGTCTTTCCGAAAGCCCATCTGCATCCTTTTCGCTGAGCGGCAATATCACCGTATCCAGGGAATATGACAGGCTGGTATTTTCAGCGGCAAAAAAGAGGATCCGTCACCGGAGGACAAGATGCAAAGTCTGGCCGGCAGACAGCAGGAAGGACAGGAAAGGTGGCATATGGAGCAGATGACTTTCGGGCAGTTTGAAACCTACCGCCGGGAAGCGGATGGCAGAGGGGCTGTTTACGGAGCTTTTCAAGGGGTTGATCCGCAAGAGCTCCAGATAAGGACCCGGCTGCCGGGAGACAGGATAAGCATAGGAAAAGGCACCAAAAGATAAAAGATCTGTTCATAGACGAGAAGGTGCCCAAGGCTCACAGAGACCGGATATTCTTGCTGGCACGGGGCAGCGATGTGCTCTGGATATTGCCTTCGGCATATTTTACCACAGCAGCTTGTGCGAAAAGGCAGATTTTCCGCAGATTTCAAGGTGGACAGCAAAAACAGACCGAGTAATTGTCCTTGAAAAATTGTGATTTATGTGATACAATACAACAGTCTATTTGTAGAATGAAAAAAACTTATGAAAGGGAAAATCGTGAAAAAGATTTACCAAAATATCATCATCTATGTGATAATTTTTGCCGTAGTCTTGGTTGCAGCCACGGCTTACAGGGGGTATGAACGATTCTCAGGCGGTACAGGTCAGAGAAGTGCCTTTGTCCCAATTTGTACAGTACCTCCAGAATGAAGCCATAAGCGAGATCAATGTTACAGACACCAGGCTCACAGGTAAGCTTAGCGAGACGGAAACCGTCTATGCTTATGCAAACTCTGTGGTGGAGCTGAGCATAATAAGTGAACAATATATCTTTCCGCAGATAGAAGCGGGAACATTGACATATGAGACAGACGAGCCGAACAATACCGGATCAGTCATATTGAGCATATTGCCTTCCTTTTTTTGCGGCGGGAGCGATCATATTCCTCATATACTTTATGATGTCTCAGAACGGAAACAGCAAAGCTTTCAGTTCGCCAAATCCAGAGCAAAATGGTAAAAGGCAACGAGAAGAAGGTCACATTTGCCGATGGCCGGCCTTGATGAGGAAAAACAGGAACTGGAAGAAGTTGTTGATTTCCTTAAATACCCAAAAAAAATACCAGGACCTTGGAGCAAAAGGATACCAAAGGGCATATTGCTGGTTGGCCCTCCGGGAACAGGAAAGACATATGTGTCCAAAGCGACCGCAGGTGAAGCGGGGAGTGCCTTTCTTCAATAAGCGGTTCCGACTTTGTGGAGATGTTTGTCGGCATAGGAGACCTCCAGAGTGAGGGACCTGTTTGAACAGGCCAAGAAAAATGCTCCGTGCATAATCTTCATAGATGAGATAGATGCAGTAGGACGCAAGAGGGGAGCCGGTATAGGCGGCGGACATGATGAAAGGGAGCAGACCCTTAACCAGCTGCTGGTGGAAATGGACGGATTCGCTGAAAACGCGGGGATAATAATCCTGGCGGCCACCAACAGGCCTGACATCCTGGATCCTGCCCTGCTCAGACCGGGAAGATTTGACAGGCAGATCGTGATCGGAGTGCCTGATATCAAAGGCCGTGAGGAGATCTTCAAGATCCACAGCCGCAATAAGCCTCTGGCGGACGATGTTACACCGGCCATACTGGCCAGGCGTACCCGGGATTCACTCCTGCCGACATAGAAAACCTGCTCAACGAGGCGTCATTGATAACCGCCAGGAGAAACGGACGCTTCATCAGGATGGAAGAGATAGAGGAAGCCATAACCAAGGTGATCGCAGGTCCTGAAAGAAGAGCCGCGTCATAAGCGCAAAAGAGAAGAAACTGACAGCTTATCATGAAGCAGGGCATGCTGTGGTGGCAAAGGTGCATACCCTGACAGCGATCCGGTACACCAGGTTACCATAATACCGGGAGAGAGGCAGAGCCGGCGGATTTACCATGACTTTACCTAAGGAAGATAAAAATTACGAGACCAGGAACGGCATGAAGAACGCCATCGTCCATCTGCTGGGCGGCCGTGTGGCGAATCCCTGACGCTGGATGATATAAGCACAGGCGCCAGCAATGATATCCAGCGGGCTACCGATATTGCCAGGGATATGGTGACAAAATATGGTTTCAGCGAGCGGATCGGTACTGTAAACTACAGCAATTCGGAAGAAGTGTTCCTGGGCAATGATTTTACTACCCACAAGAACTACTCTGATGAAGTGGCTCGCGAGATAGACGATGAAGTAAAGAAGATAATCAGCGATGCCTATGCGGAAGCAGAAAGGCTGCTCAAGGAAAATATGGATATACTCACAAGGGTGGCAGAGGCTCTGCTGCTGGTAGAGACCATTGACGGAGAGCAGTTTGAAGCTCTGTTTACCGGAAGGTCAGTGCAGAAGGCCTGGCTGAACAGGTGCGGGAAAGCACCGAAGTCAAGAAGGCCAGAGATGCGGAAGAAGCGGCCGAAAGCGAAAGACTCCGCAGAGAGGAAGAAGAACGCCTCAAAGCCGAGCTGGAGAAGTACGATACTGACTTCATGGACGAGGACGAAAGCCCGGCTGATGAGGATGAGACCACGGCTGACGGGGACGGCGCTGCTGCCGGTGATGACAGCGGATCAGATGAAAACAGCGCCGCCGATGATGGGAAAGTGAAAAAAGATGAAAGCGACGATTAGAGATTGTCTGGCCCTTGAGGCTTTCAGGCAATGCGTCGTGGTTGCCGGTGAGAAAAACCTGGACAACCGCGTTAAAAAGGGTATCCGTAATGGATGCCCTTACTGTCCGTGAGGCCATATTATATAATGCCAGGGCAGAGGAACTGGTACTTACATCATTTTCCGGAATGCGAGAGGATGTATCTGCTCAGAAGGAAACGGTAAAAAAGAACTGGCACGGGAAATGTGGCCGGTGTGGTCATATTTCAGCGTGGAAATGCTTCTGACGCTCACAGCTATAAAGAGGTGGCAGACATTGCTCAGGAAGCAGGCCTTCCCCTTATGATTCTGCCGGGAGACAGGGACTACGCCGAAGTCATAGACCAGGTGATGGAGCAGGCTCTGTATGGTGACAACTTTAAGAACAGTCTGATAAACAATACGATATACCATCTTCTTAACTTTGAAAAGCATGCAGGTTTCAGGCAGGCGCTGAAAGAGGCTGCCATAAGCAATGAGTTTCAGTTAGTGCTCCTCAGCGAGGATTTTAATCCTATCTTTGCCGTGGAAACGCGGCACAGGCTTGCAATAGACGAGGCCATAAGATGCGGCAGAGAAACTGCCGCCAACCTGGGCCGGGTATACAGCCAGATAGAGATAGAGGGAGTACAGACTTACTGGGGCAATGTCAAGATAGACGGAGAAAAATATTTTCTGCTGATCGTGGACAACGAGGACAATTATTCGCCGGGCGAGATAACAAAGCTGGCCGAGATAATAGAACTGGCCATAGGGATGTGGAAATTTACTCCGGAAAGAGATGCGAAAGCGGAATTTCTGAGAGCGCTCATCAGGAAAACAGGAGTCTGGCCTATTCCTTAAAGGATGAAGTGGGGATCTCGCCGCAGGATATACTTTCTGTATTTTATGCCAGAGGAGCTGACGGGCCGCGCTGGGACAGCGTTATAGACGGCTATGAAGAAAGAGGCGTTCTGAAGATCATCAGGATCAGCGAGGACGATGAGACTTATGGAGTTATACTAAGGGGCAGCGACGCTTCCAAAGACAACGAGACAGGTGATAAGTCTGTCTGTCTGCAGCTTTTCAATGATCTTAAAGAGGATAAGCATGTGAGGATATTTCATGTGACGGGGATGGATGCCATAGAGGGTGCCTGCCATGGATTCCACATGATAAACGAGACATGGGACTTTGCCGGGAGCATTTTCCCATATAAGAGAGTCTTTACCAAGTATGAGCTGACCCTTGTCAGCAACTGCGTGAACATACAGATCCAGGGGGTTATCTGAAAAAGAATTACACCGGCCTGATGATGGCTTTTCGCAAAGAAAGCGACAATAAGTCAAAACAGCTTCTTGATACGCTGGAAACATTTGTCCTGGACGCCGGGATGAACAGCTCCCAAGACCGCTGAGTTCATGGGGATACATACCAATACGGTACAATACCGGCTCAAAAGATAAACGAGATGCTGGGCGCTGAGATAACCGGAAACCGTGTGATTCCGGGGCTTACCATCGCCCTGGCCCTCCAGAGGCTGGAGGCCGCTTCAAAATAAAAAAGAAAAGAGAGGGAGGACCATGAAAGGATTGCGCATAGGCAGCTTGATACTGGATAATCCCTTTTTTCTTGCGCCGCTGGCAGGGATCACAGACGCTCCCATGAGGGAGATTGTGCCATGAACAGGGAGCTGCGCTGACATACAGTGAGATGGTCAGCGCCAAAGGCATGTGGTACGGCGACAAGAATACGGGAAAACTCTTATACACTTACAAGGACGAGGGCCGGTGGCCATTCAGATATTCGGGCATGAGCCGGAGGTGATAGCATTTGCGGCCAGAGAATTGTCAAAAAAAAGGACGGGGTGATGATAGATATAAACATGGGCTGTCCTGTGCCAAAGATCGTAAAGAACGGCGAAGGTTCCGCCCTGCTGAAAGATCCGGATCTCATATACCATGTGGTTTCTGCTGCGGTAAAAATTCTGACCTTCCTGTCACCGCCAAGATAAGGATAGGCTGGGACGAAAAGTCCATCAATGCAGTTGAGACGGCACATGCCGTCGAGGCGGCCGAGCAGCTGCAAGCTGTCCACGGCCGTACCAGAGAACAGTATTACAGCGGAAAAGCTGACTGGTCTCAGATCGCAGCTGTAAAAAGAGCTGTGGATATACCCGTCATAGGAAACGGAGATGTGACAGACGGCTCTTCGGCGGTGCGTATGATGAAAGAGACGGGCTACGATTTTGTCATGATAGCAAGGGGCGCCCTGGGAAATCCGTGGATATTCCGTGAAGCCCTGGCGGCATGGAAAGGCGAACCTATCCCACCGCCACCGTCGGCAGAAGAAAAAAAAAAGACGATGATGCTGCGCCATCTGAAGATCTTGCCGAACTGAAGGGCGAATATGCCGCAGTCCGTGAGATGAGAAAACATGTGGGCTGGTATCTGAAAGGGGTTAAGGGCGCTGCCGCCTTCAGAGGAAAGGTCAACAGCCTGACAAGCATGGCTGATCTTGCAGAGGCTATCAAAAAATATATGACAAAACTTGCCGCTTGCTCAGCGCTCCATGGCAGGAGCGCTGGAGAGCGGCAGTTTTTTTTTTCTCTCACGGATTTATATTTTTCTCTTGTGGCCATGCCGCCTCTGAGGTGGCGCTCCGCCTTGTTATTTTCCAGAACTTCTTTCACCTCCGAAGCAAGTCCGGGATTTATTTCAAGGAGTCTTTCGGTGACATCTTTATGTACGGTGGACTTGCTCACCCGGAACTTTTTCGCCGCGGCTCTGACCGTTGAGTTGGTATCGATTATGTAGTGAGCTAACTCCAAAACTCTTTCTTCTATGTAATCCTTCATTTGCAAGACACACGCTCCTTATTTGTTCGTTAAGACAATATATGCGGTCCCTTGCAAAATATGATGTTAATTTGATGAGAGTGTGATCACAGATCCATAGTCATATCATACCAGACAGCTCCGCCGTGACAGGAATCGGAAACACCGGTGCTGACATAACCGGCCCTGCCGTAAAAGGAGAGTTTTTCTTCTTTGCAGGCAAGGAGCATGCGGCGGCAGCCAAGCTTTTTTGGCGGTGCAGGCGGCGTGAGAGAGCAATCCTGAAGCGTAGCCCATATTTTGAAAATCAGGCCGTGTGTTGACCGACAGGATGACAAAAGTGTCGCCTGAGGGGAGCTGGACATTTTCGTACATGTCATCTGTAACGCCTTGCCCCGTCAGTCTCAGGGCTGGGCGTCCTGACAGGAAAGCAACGATAATACCTTCATCGTTTTCTGCAACAAAAGCATTCAGGAAAATTTTTCAGCCTGTATGCGAAGGTTTCCAGACAGGCCGCTTCCTGAGGAGGAAAAGTATTTTGTTCTATATCGAAGATAGTTTGCAGATCATCGTTATGAGCTGGCCTTATGTACATGGCTGACCTCCTGTTTTCTTATATCATATCTATTATATCACGACAGCGGTTTTCCACCACAAAATTTTCCGAAGAAATTACACGGAGACGATCATTGGGTACAAGACATACAGCTTCCGGTAAAAACAGTTGACAAACCCATCAACCGGTGCTAAACTCACAATATAAATTTCATATCTAAACCTTTGACGGAGAAGTAAAACCGATCGCAGGACTTACAGCGAATCCGGGGCGGTGGAAGCCGGACAGGCAACGGGTCGGAACAATGGGCTCCCGAGGGCGAGGGAAAGGCTGAAGGTCAGGGGCATGATCGCCCGGCACATCAAAGCCGAGTATCTGAGACGAGATTCCTGCGTCAGTGGAAAGGAGTGTGACGGCACTCTGCAAGAGGTGGGTCTTTTAGACCAAACAAGGTGGTACCGCAGGCTGATACCCTGTCCTTGAACGAGGACAGGGTTTTTTTGCAGAGACACTCGATGACTGATATTTTCCGGCAGAAAGACGCGCCGGAAGCACAAATGGCCGCCTATATGCGGCAAAGATGACAGGAGGAAGAAAAAATGAAAAAACTACTGACCTTATTGCTTATATTGGCCATGTCTCTGACAATGTTTACAGGCTGCTCCGATGACAGCGGGAGCGCCGCAGGCGGAGACGGCACTTTTAAGATCGGCATAATACAGATGATGGAACATCCGTCGCTGAACACCATAAGAGAGAGCATCATAGAAGGCCTTGAAGAAGAAGGCTATGTAGATGGTGAAAACATAGAGATAATATATCAGAACGGCCAGAATGACATGACGACCATGCAGAATATCGCGCAGACATTTGTAGGGAAGAGTGCGATGTGATAGTGGCTATCGCCACCAATGCAGCTCAGGCATCTCTGGCAGAAACCACAGATATACCTATCATATTCGCAGCCATAACGGATCCTGTAGGTGCAGGACTGGTGGACAGCCTTGAGGCTCCCGGAGGAAATGTTACGGGAACTTCTGATGAAGTCTCAGCCTCTGATATAATGGACCTGGCTCAGGAGATCACTCCGGGATTCCATACCATCGGCGCCCTTTACAATCTGGGAGAACCAAACTCAGTATCAGTTATAAACGACCTGAAAGAATATGCCCAGGCCAATGGCTTTGAAGTCATAGAATCTACCGTTACCAACACAAGCGAGGTGCAGCAGGCTGCCCAGTATCTGGCTGACAGGGCGGACATTGTGTTTTCCCCTATAGACAATACGGTGGCATCTTCAATGGCAGTGGCTACGGATACTTTCAACAGCGCAGGCGTGCCATTTTATGTGAGCGCCGATTCAATGGTGACCGACGGCGGTCTTGCCACATACGGGATAGATTACACAGTGCTGGGCAGAGAGACTGCCGCCATGATAGCCGATGTGCTTGAAGGAGCAGACACTGCTTCCATGCCGGTGAGGAAGATGTCCGAGATGAGCGTTTATATCAACACTGACACGGCCGATGCCCTCGGACTTGAAATATCACAGGAAATACTGGACAGGAACATGCTGGAACAGTAAAAAGGAGTAATGAGTTTATGATGACTATGACGGCTTTTCTAGGAGCCATCGAACTGGGAACTATATATGCGGTACTGGCACTTGGGATCTTCCTTTCTTTCAGGACACTTAACATGCCGGACCTTACTGTGGACGGTTCTATCGTTACAGGAATGGCGACATCAGCGGTCATGTGCTCGGCAGGGGCGGATCCATTTCTGAGCCTTTTGGGTGCAGCGGTAACCGGTGCCATAGCCGGACTGATAACAGGGATACTTCATACAAAACTGAAGATACAGGCCATACTGGCCGGGATACTCGTAATGCTGGCGTCTTATTCCATAAACCTGCGAATCATGGGCAAGACGCCCAATGTACCTTTGACACAGAGCCAGACCATATATGACCGGGCGGAAGATATATTTCCGGAGAGATATGCCGGCATCATCCTGGGGGTGATAATGCTGGCTGCAGTCATCGCTGTTTTGTACATGTTTTTACAGACCAGGCTGGGATTCGTTTTCCGGGCGACAGGAGACAATGAAGAAATGGTCAGGGCAGCCGGGGTATCCGGAGACAGCATGAAAGTAATGGGATTTGCCATATCCAACGGCCTTGTGGGTCTTGCAGGAGGCATGCTTGCCCAGAACCAGGGATTTGCTGACATAAACAGCGGGACCGGCATGATGGTCATAGGACTTGCTTCGGTTATACTGGGAGAAGTTGTGTTTGGAACAAGCGGACTGCTCCGCCGTCTCATAGCGGCTGCCCTGGGAGCCGTATTATACAGAGTGATAATTTCCGAGGCTCTGTATCTTGGAATGGAATCAAGCGACCTGAAAATGGTATCGGCAGTAATAGTTGCCGTCGCCCTTTATCTTGGAATCCTGGGAGAAAAAGGCGCAAAGATAAGAAAAAGGAGGCGTCAGAATGGAAAAGCTGCTTCAAATTCATAATATGACCAAGATCTTTGGGAAGGCACGATAAATGAAAAAAACAGCCATTTCCGATCTGACACTCGAACTTTCCGATGGAGATTTTGTGACTGTCATAGGAAACAACGGCGCAGGCAAATCGACTCTTCTAAACGCCATAGCAGGAGTTTTCCGGTGGACAGAGGCAACATAATATTAGACGGAAATGATATAACAAAACTGCCGGAATACAAGAGGGCGAGGTACATGGGAAGAGTCTTTCAGGATCCTCTGAAAGGAACGGCATTCGATATGACCATAGAAGAAAACCTGGCAATAGCTGCCGCAAAGAATAAGCCACGGGCCTGCAGCCGGGGATCACAAAGGCTGACAGGCAGGCTTTCCGCGAAAGGCTTATGGTACTGGGTATGGGCCTTGAGGACAAGATGACCCAGAAAGTCAAGCTCCTTTCGGGAGGGCAGAGACAGGCTCTGACATTGTTCATGGCTGTGATAGCCGATCCGAAAGTCCTGCTCCTTGATGAGCATACGGCAGCGTTGGACCCTTCTGCGGCTGAAAAGGTCCTTAACCTTACAAGGCAATTTTCTGAAAGAAAGGGCATGTGTACCCTGGATGATAACTCATAACATGTGTAATGCCCTGACATACGGCAACAGGACCATACTCATGCAGAACGGCAGGATAGCCATGGACATACAGGGAGTCGAGAGGAGCAGATGACGGTCGAAAAGCTGGTGGAAAAGTTCAGCATAGACAATGACAGGATGCTCCTGTAGATGGAACAGAGGTAGGGATATTGAAATTTGTCATGTCATATAGCTGCGGCAAGGACAGTACCCTTGCTTTGCATAAGATGATAGAAATGGGCCACGAACCGGTGGCCCTTCTTGTAATGGTCAATATTGATGCAGGAAGATCATATTTTCACGGCGCCGATGAAAAGCTCCTTGACGAATTTTCGGAAGCCCTTGGCATACCAATGATACTCTGTCCGGCAAAGGGAGGAATACCATCTCAAGTTTGAGACCGGACTCATGGAAGCCAGGAAATTGGGGGCTGAAGCGGCCTGCTTTGGCGATATAGATATTGAAGGAAACAGAAAGTGGAGTCAGGACCGCTGCCTGAACACGGGACTGCGGTGGGAATTCCCCTCTGGCACATGGAAAGGGAAGAAGTTGTCAGGCAGATCGAAAGGGCAGGATATAAATGCATCATCAAGGCCATAAATAACAAAATACTCCCCAGAAATCTGCTGGGGGAGGTTTATAGGTTCAGAGACTGCGGCGGCCATAAGGCATATGGCGCAGATGCCTGCGGAGAAAACGGCGAGTATCATACTATCGCTGTCGGCGGACCTGTCTTTAAACGGCCGCTGAGGTACAGGACCGGACAGATCCTGGACTTTGGAGATCATTCGGTGATAGATATAAATGTCTTTTTGAACATATGCCTTGCAGGCAAAGCCAGAAAAAAGTTGTCCATCAGGTAACGGCGTTCCGGCCTGATTCGGCAACTTCATCCCATGGATGTGACCGCTGAATACCGAATAGAGGGCATTTTCTACTGCTTCACAGAACCTGTTATATGTGGTGGCATGGTCCGGAAGGTCCATGCCCATACGGAGCAGCAGTCTGACTTCTTCGGTGGAAAAACATGTCTTGAGCAGATATACGACTATTATCATGGCCATGGATATGCGGTCGTATTTTTGTTTACCGGAGGTGCAACTATCTTTGCTTTGACATAGTTGTTTACCATGCTTTTGGTCAGCGGCTGGCAGCCCAGACGGTTAAAAAAAATCGCCAAGCTCCGAATTGACATAGGCTATGACCTGATCCATATAAAGATCAACAGATGGCAGAAAGTTCCATCTGGGGATAAGATCTTCACCTCTTGCTTTCTTTTCTTCAATATTGGTGCTGTTCATAGTGCTTGTAACCTGCCTTGGTCCATTGTTGTCAAAACCCATTGTAGCACGGCTTTGAGCCAATGTAAAGATTGACATTGTTGTGAATACATGGTAATCTTGTATTGAATACTACATGACTGCAAACAATAATTTTTGGAGGTAAACATATACCATGGATAATGAAAATATAAACCGGGATAAGATGGCCTGGGCGCAAAAGGTCGTGGATGACCTGAACAACAGCACTGACAAATATGTGGTATACAGGACCAGCCGTCCCATAACCGACATCAAGCACATGCTGACTACCAGCGTAGAGCTTTACGGCGATAATGTGGCTTTATGCAGCGTTTTGAAAAGAATGAACCGTTCAAGAGCATAACATATAACGAAGCTTTCGATACGGTGAACTCCTGGGGACAGCCCTCGTAAACAGGGGACTCAAAGGGCAAGAGGATTGCCGTCATCGGAGAAAACTGCTACCAGTGGGCTACCAGCTATCTGGCAGTTATATGCGGCACCGGGGGTCGTGGTGCCTCTTGATAGGAACTGGGAGCAGGTGAGCTGAAGCAGCTCTGCATAGAGGCTGAAGTTTCGGCCGTGATGTTCACGGAAAATATGCCGAAACCTTTAAGGAAATGAAGGGATCCGGAGATACTTCCATAGAACTTCTCATCAAGCTCAACGGGCACAAGGAGTTTGAGGATATGCTCACCTGGAGCGGCCTCATCGCCGAAGGAAAGAGCCTGATGGACGGCGGAGACAGATCTTTCGTAGATGCGGAAATAGCCTACGATGAGATGAGCGAACTGCTCTTCACTTCCGGCACCACCGGTATCGCCAAAGGCGTCATGCTTTCTCACAAGAACATCTGCTTCGACCTGATGATAGCTCCGACCATCCTCAATGTAAACACATGGGATATCTTCTTTCGGTATTGCCGATACATCATACCTACGAGGGTACCTGCGGTTTCCTGATGCCGCTCTATAAGGGAGCTGCCATCGCCTACTGCGAGGGACTCAAATATATCGTGAAGAATCTGAGCGAAGTCCGCCCGACCATGTTCCTGGGCGTTCCGGCCATATTCGAGGCTCTGTATAAGACTATATGGAAGAACATCAAGAAGCAGGGCAAGGAATCAGCCGTAAAGAAGGTGATGGCCATCAACAAGTTTACCAAGAAGCTTGATTTGACCTGAACAAAAAATTCCTCAAGGATGTATATAAGGTGTTTGGAGGCAGGCTCAGGGTCATAATTTCCGGCGGAGCCGCCATCGATCCGGCCATCCTTCAGTTCTTCAATGATCTGGGCTTTATCGCCGTGCAGGGTTACGGTCTCAGCGAATGTGCTCCGATGGGCGCCTCAACCCCGGATCAGCACAACTACATGAGGAACGCTTCCCGTGGGCCATATATTGCCGGGTATGCAGGTGAAGATCGCTGACAAGGATGAAGACGGCATCGGAGAGATCTGCCTCAAAGGCGACAATGTGATGCTGGGTTATTACAAGAATCCTGAAGAAACAGCCAAGGTCATCAAGGACGGCTGGTTCTATACGGGTGACCAGGGATATACCGATGATGAGGACTTTATCTATATAACGGGCCGCAAGAAGAATGTCATCATCGCCTCCAATGGTAAGAATGTGTTCCCGGAAGAGCTGGAATATCTCCTTTCCAAGAGCCCGTATGTGGCTGAGTCCATGGTATGGGGAGCTGATGATGAAAAGGGCGACATCACAATTATGGCGTCCATCAGACCGGACGAAGAGGAGGTGGCCGAAGCCATCGGTGAGGAAAAGGCCAAGGACGATGAAGCGATCAAGGAACTGCTCTGGAAAGAAGTGGACAGGATCAACGCAGACCTGCCTCTGTTCAAGAAGATCAAGAAGATCTCTGTACGCCGGGAAGAATTTGAAAAAAACACCAGCAAGAAGATCAAGAGATTCGTCGAAGGCAACAAGAAGATGTAGTTAAATGCAAAGCTATATTCGGGCCGCCCTGCGGGGCGGCTTTTTTATTTCCCGCAGACCCGCAGCGCATCGCAAACCCGAAAGCTCAGTATTTCTCGTATTCCTCTGCGTCAAAAGCCACCAGAGCCACGGTCTTGCCGGTGGAGCTTGCCAGTTTCTTTTCCGCTTCGGAAATGATCTCCATGTCTATGGGAGAAAGCTTGGTATAATGCTCGTTCATCTCATCACCTCCTTTCAGTATTTTTCCCGTCATGGAAAATATTATTAAATTTTCACATACAATTCGCCTAAACAAATTGAAAAAAACGGAAATTTATATATAATGTTGAGAGAAGTGTAAATAATAATATAGGCGAAGTTTACATATTTAATAAAAGAAAAGGAGATCAGCAATGGCATTTGCAAGTGAAGTTGGCATCGATCTGGGTACGGCAAACGCATTGGTATATATAAAAGGCAAGGGAATAGTATTGAATGAGCCTTCGGTAGTGGCCATCAACAACGATACTGACGAGATCCTGGCCGTAGGGGAAGAAGCCCGTCAGATGCTGGGCAGGACCCCTGCCAACATCGTGGCTATCAGGCCTCTCAGAGACGGCGTGGTATCCGACTACGATATTACCGAAAGGATGCTCAAATATTTCATCAGAAAGACCTGCGGCAGCGGCAGATTCTTCAAGCCGAGGATCATGGTATGCGTGCCCAGCGGAGTTACAGAAGTAGAAAAGAGCTGTTCGTGAAGAAGCCGAGCAGGCCGGCGGCAAAGATGTATTCCTCATGGAAGAGCCGGTGGCCGCAGCCATCGGAGCCGGAATCGACATCGGCAAGCCGGACGGGGGTGATGGTAATAGACATAGGCGGAGGCACCACCGATATTGCCGTTATCTCTCTGGGCGGTATCGTTGCCAGCTCATCAGTCAAGATGGCCGGAGACAAGTTTGACGAAGCCATCGTAAAATATATGAGAAAAGCCCACAAATTATATATAGGTGAGCGTACAGCCGAAGAACTGAAGATGACCATCGGAACTGCTTTTCCGAGAGAAGAAGTCATCAGCCGGGAATGCCGTGGGCGTGACCTGGTAACGGGACTTCCTAAGAGCGTAGAGGTAACTTCCGAGGAGATCATGGACGCTCTGGACGAACCTCTCCACGAGATCTGCGAGACCGTACACAATGTGCTTGAGCGCACGCCGCCTGAACTGGCAGCCGACATAAGCAATTCGGGCATCGTAGTCACAGGAGGAGGAGCCCTGCTCTACGGTATTGACAAGAGGATAGAGGACAGGACCGGTATCAAGGTCATCATCGCCGAAGACCCCAAGTCCTGTGTGGCCATAGGCACAGGCAAGGCCCTCAATGAGCTGGACAGCCTCAAGAGCACCTATCTCAACAGAGGGAGCCTTTATCTGTCAGGCTGGTACCTTCAGAAAGCATAATCATCGTCAGACAATGAAACTTGAATTGATCGCGGCGACTACCTTTGGGCTGGAAGCGCCGGTAAAACGAAATAGAAGCCCTCGGATACAAGATATTGAGATCCGAAGACGGAAAGATAACTTTTCTGGGCGATGAGCGGGCCATAGTCAGGGCCAATCTCTGGCTAAGGTGCGCTGACCGGGCGCAGATAAAGATGGGCGAGTTTGAAGCCCTGGGTTTGAAGACCTTTTCCAGCAGATGAAAGGTATATCATGGGAACAATGGATACCGCCGGAAGGCAGGTTCATCGTCAACGGCTCATCGGTAAAATCAAACTTTCCAGCGTACCCGCCTGCCAGTCGGTAGCGGAGAAAGCCCTCATCGAAAGGCTGAAAAAGAGACATACGCCATAGATTATTTTTGAAAAATCAGGAGCCCTGTATGACATAAAGGTTTCCATATTGAAAGACCGGGTGACGGTCACCTGGACACCACCGGGCCTAGCCTCCACAAGAGGGGCTACAGACAGAGCGCTGTGGCTGCCCCTATCAAGGGAGACATTGGCGGCGGCCATGATACAGCTTTCTTTCTGGAAACCGGACCGGATCCTGGTAGACCCGTGCTGCGGAAGCGGCACCATACTCATAGAAGCTGCCATGATAGGCAGGAACATAGCGCCGGGGCTGAGCCGTCATTTTGCCGCCGAGGGTGGGAAGCGATCCCGGCTGATCTGTGGAGAGAAGAACGGCAGCAGGCCTATGAGGCCGTTGACTGGGACAAGCCACTTGAGATATATGGATATGACATCGATAGCAACGCCGTACGAGCGGCGGAAGAAAATGCCGCCGAAGCCGGCGTGACCCGATGACATAGTCTTTGAAAGGCACGACAGGGGCTGCCATTGATAGCGGCGGCCAGGAGGGCGGCATCATCATCACCAATCCCCCTTACGGTGAAAGGATTGGGGACAGGCGCTCCATAGAAAAACTGTATGCCGGATGGGCAGGATTCCTGGCTGAAACCCCACATGGTCGTGTTTTGTCATCACGCCGGACAAGACCATAGAAAACAAGGTGTTCGGACGGCCTGCCAACAGGCGAAGGAAACTGTTCAACGGGCGATTAGAGGTCTGTTATTACCAATACCACGGAGAAAAGCCAAAGAGCCGATGAGTGACTGCCGGGCAAAGGCCCGGCAGTTTTTATGAGCAAAAGCATATTTATAAGCCCATGAGGCCGTTTAGCCCTGACATGAGCCGTTTAGCCCTGACTTTGTATTGACTTTGACACATAAAAGTTTAGTATTAAATTGTGGGATTGTGCAAACACAGGTTAAGAAAAGGGCGAAAGAGATGTTGAGAAGAAAGAATAAAAAAGCAAAAAGAAGTTAAAAATACAAGGCCTGACATATGTCTGTCACTGGACTGCGACAATATGGAAGAGCTCAAGGCCGAGATAGAAAAAATACAAAAGATTATTGCCGCTATGTAGAGTGGCAGATGGATAAGGTTGCGGAAAAGCCGTTTTCAATAAAGAATTTTTTCATAGGCGCCATATGGGAGATCAAACGGCAGTTTCCCGGAAAAAAAGATAATGATAAGCTATAGAGGTGCCGGTCCAAAGGGAAGCCGTATCCTCAACTGGGCAATAAACTGCGCCGACATGGTTTGTATCAAAGTACAACGATCCAACTGTCAGGGAACTGCTCAGGTCAGCCAGGATAAAAGGCACCCCGTCCATCGTATCTTTTCGCTCCTTTAACAAGATGCCGTCCAGAGAAGATCTGGCAAACCATATATGTAAAAATGGAAAGGCTTGGGGAGATATACTTGAACTGGCATGTTTGCAGAAAATGAAGTACAGACATATGCCATACTCCAGGCAACAGAATCATACCAGCAGCTCCGTAACCATAAGCCGCTGATAGTGGTGGCCATGGGAGAAGAAGGTCAGGCAAGCCGTGTATGTGCCGGAGACTTCGGCTCGATCATCACATATGCCTGCGGCAGCCGGCCTACGGCACCCGGACAGATCAACGCCAGGGATCTGAGCAAATACCTTGATATATACTACGAAAGAAAATAAGATGGATCCGATTATAAGAATAGAAAATCTCATATTTGAATACCAGAAAAGACGAAAACAAGTACCCAAAAGGGCGCTGAACAACATAAATCTTCAAATTGAACAGGGCAGCTTTACGGCCATCCTGGGGAAAACGGATCGGGCAAATCCACACTGGCTAAAACCTGAACGGGTTGCTGCTTCAACATCAGGCAAAGTCTATGTTAACGGTTTTGACACTTCAGATGATGAACATATCTGGGATGTAAGGCAGTCGGCCGGAATGGTATTTCAGAATCCGGACAATCAGCTTGTGTCAGCCATAGTGGAGGACGATGTGGCTTTCGGCCCTGAAAACCTTGGGTGGACCCGGCTGAGATAAGAAGGCGTGTGGACAAGGCCCTTGAGGATGTCAACATGGGAGCCTACAAGGGAAAATCCCTCATATGCTGTCCCGGAGGCCAGAAGCAGCGCATTGCCATCGCCGGAGTAGTCGCCATGAAGCCCGGATGCATAATATTTGATGAACCTACGGCTATGCTGGATCAAAAGGCAGAAACGAGATCATGAGCATAATCAAGGAAACTCAACGGAGAAGGGATAACCGTTGTGCTGATCACCCACTTCATGGAGGAAGCTGTCCATGCAGACAGGGTGATAATAATGAACGAGGGAGATATTCCTCGACGGAACTCCAGGAAGTGTTCGCCCAGGGGGAAAAAGTAAGATCGGTAAACCTCGATGTGCCGCTGGCAGTGGAGCTGGCGGCAAAAATTGCGCGGCAAAGGCATAGAAGTGCCGGCAGACATCATAGGAACTGAAGAGATGGTTGAATTTTTATGTCAATACAGGTAAAGAACTTAAAACATATATATGAAAAAGGAATGCCCAATGAATCGGTCGCACTTGAAGATATAAATTTTGAAGTGGATGACGGTGAATTTTAGGGATCATAGGCCATACAGGATCAGGAAAATCAACTTTGCTCCAGCATTTAAACGGCCTTCTGAAACCTGACGAGGGAAAGATAATCATCGGCGGTGTGGATATAACAGCCGATGATGTTTCGATGGTAGAAATAAGGAAACGCATAGGTCTTGTGTTCCAGTACCCGGAATATCAGCTTTTTGAGGAGACCGTAGCAAAGGATGTGGCTTTCGGCCCCAAAAACCTCGGCCTGAGCCAGGAAGAGATCGATAGCCGGGTAAAAAGCCGTGACAATGGTCGGACTGGATTATGACCAGATAAAAGACCGCTCGCCTTTTGAGCTTTCAGGAGGACAAAAGCGCAGAGTGGCAATAGCCGGAGTCATAGCCATGGGGCCGGAGGTTCTCATACTGACGAGCCCACAGCAGGCCTTGACCCAAAAGCGCACAAAGATATATTGTCCATGATAGAAGAAGTCCACAGGCTGACAGGGGAACATAACCATACTGGTGTCCCATAATATGGCGGATGTTGCAAGACTTTCGGATAAGATACTGGTGATCGACAGCGGACATCTGGTGGTCTGCGGAACCCCTAAGGAAGTCTTTTCCCAGACGGAAGAGCTGGAAAAGGTGGGCCTTGACCTGCCGCCTATAACAAGGCTGACCGAAGAACTGCGAAGCGCGGGATGAAAATAGAGCCGACCATCCTTTCCATAGATGAGGCCGCCGGAAATCGCAGAATATTTAAAAGGCAAAGGAAACGGATAATGCTCAGAGATATAACTCTCGGACAATATTATCCCGGCAAGTCGTGGATACACCGGCTTGATCAAGGATAAAGATAATAGCTACATTGCTGTTTATCATAGAATTGTTCATAGTAGATAACTTCATAGGATTTATAATGGCAGGAGCTGTTCTGGCAGTCATCATCGCTGTATCTAAAGTGCCGGTGGGCTACATCATGCGGGGGCTCAAGCCCATAATACTCATTCTGGTATTTACCTTTGCCCTCAACATGTTCATGGTGGACGGCACGGTACTGTGGCAGTGGAAATTCCTGAAGATAACCGTTGAAGGATTGCAGGTGGCTGTCTTTATGGCAATAAGGCTGGTACTCCTTCTGATGGGATCTTCTTTGCTCACCTTATGTACCAGGCCTCTGGCTCTGACCGACGGCATAGAAAGGCTCCTTTCGCCTTTCAGCAAGATCGGCCTGCCTGCCCATGACATAGCCATGATGATGACCATAGCGCTGCGGTTCATACCTACCCTCATAGAGGAGGCGGACAAGATAATGAAAGCACAGCAGGCCCGCGGAGCCGATTTTTGAGTCAGGCAATGTGATACAGAGAGCAAAAAGCCTGATACCTATCCTGGTGCCGCTGTTCGTCAGCGCATTAGAATAGCTCAGGATCTGGGTTATGGCCATGGAAGCCAGATGCTACCGGGGCGGGAAAACAGGACCAGGATGCATGAATGAAGTTCCAAAGAAGGGATTATGCCGCCGTCGCATTGATGATAGCCTTTGGTGCAGTAATAGTCGTTGAGTCGAGGATTTTTAATATGAGACAGAGAAATATAAAGAATCTTGACCAGAAGATAAGGCGTAATTCAACTTTTCTTGTGACGGATCCTGAAAGCTGCCGCGGAAGGTGGCAGGAAGTGTTTGGGGAACAACGCCCCCGTTTATCTTGAGATAGGCTGCGGCAAGGGACGATTCATAGCTTGATACGGGCTGCTGCGTTCCCGGAAAAAAATTTCATAGCGGTGGAAGGACAGAGCAATGTTGCCCTGAGAGCGTTGCAGAAGGCTGAAATATGTCATTTGACAACCTCAGGATATTCATAGATTATGTTGATGATCTGGGAAGATACTTTGAGCCCGGAGAACTGGCAGGCATATATCTTAATTTCAGCGATCCGTGGCCAAAGGCCCGCCATGCCAAGAGAAGGCTCACATACAGGGAAAAACTCAAGAATTACAGATCAGTCATGTCGCCGGAAGGGACCATTGAATTCAAGACTGACAATGACGGGTTTTTGCATTTACGATAGATGAGATCAGAAATGCCGGATTGTCCATATGGGGAAATGACCACAGACCTTGCTGCCAGTACTTTTTTGAGTCAAAACTGTTTACAACAGAATATGAAGAGAGTTCGGATCGGCAGGAAAAATATCAATTATGTAAAGTTCAAATGATTTTGATGTTCCGGAGGGCAATGTACCAGACATGTCTCCGGAGATTTTTTCATGGACGGTCAGAATGTGATGTGATCTGCCGGATCAACATAGGCGCCGTCAATGAGCATTTCAAAGTGCAGATGTGCCGGTTCAGGGATTCAAACAGGCCGGTGGAGCCTACACCGCCGATTATCTCTCCGGCTGTGACCACATCTCCCCACCTCCACCAGTTCTGATGAATCTGCCAGGTTGGAATATATGGTTATCACATGGCCGGGATGCGTTATCTCAACAGACAGACCGTAGCGGTCATCATTGTATATGGCTGTAACGGTGCCTTCTGCCACAGCTACCACCTGAGAATCCGCCGACGCTTCTATGTCATCAATGCCGCAATGGGTCATGTACTGATCCAGAGTTACCAGAATAAATCAGCGTATCCATTGAAAAGGATTTGGCAACCTTGGCATCCCTGGCTGTTTACCGGGTTGAGATATTCGCCGGGAGCAGCAGACGGCTGACGGCTGTCTACGGTAGGTATATCTGACGAAGCCTCGGCAGACATTTCCGGCTCTGCGTTCTGGTCGTCCTGGCCTTGCTGGACCTGAGCGCCTTCTGAAACAGGAACTCCGCTTTCGCTTTCAGTATCGTTGATCTTATCTATATTTGATTTAAGCGTAAAGATCGAGGTCAGGGCTATGACGCAAAAAGACAGGACCAGAACGATGGCGACTTTGTCTTTATCTTTTTTCTTTTTTGTGCTTGACGCATGATTTCACCTCCAGTTATAAATATTGTTTGCCAAAAGGGCGTTTTTCATACAAAATCAAACTTGTAATAATTCCAAGTTCATAATATAATTATCCCATTAGATTTTTCCTTAGTGGCTGAAATACCCGGCAGGACAGGCCGTCCGGCCCACTATGGCAGAACAGGAGGCAGACAGTATGACAGATATGACTTTTGCAGCCCAAAACGGCAGGACCATTTCCAAAGAAGACAAGATATTCGGCATAAACAACAGGGCTCAGGCCAGAGCCGCTCAGATCGGCAAAGAAAATGTGGTAAACCCTACCATTGGAGCTTTGCTGGACGACGATGGCAAGCTGATAGTCCTTTCTTCTGTAGACGAAGTTTTCAGACAGCTTTCTCCTGAGGATTATGCCGAATATGCTCCCATCGGCGGCACGGAAGGATTTAAAGAAGCTGTAAAAAGACATATTCCGCGGCTACAGGACAAATGCTGCTGTTGAAGCAGTGTCAACTCCAGGAGGCACAGGCGCCGTAAGAAATGCCATAGCAAATTACTCTGAATACGGAGATACCGTGCTGACCACCGACTGGTACTGGGGCCCATATAAGACCATAGCTGAAGATCAGGGGAAAAAGCTCACTACATTTGAGCTGTTTGATGAAGAAGGCGGTTTTAACTTCGCATCTCTTATGGAAAAGTCACGGGAGCTTCTGGAAAAGCAGGACAGGCTGGTCATCATACTGAACACACCGTCCCATAATCCCACCGGATATGCTCTGAGCGTTGACGAATGGGAAAAACTTGTGGAACTGCTCAACGGTCTGCCGGAGAATAAAAAAGATCGCTTTGCTGGTGGATGCCGCATGCATGGACTTTTCCGGAGACGAAGAGGAAAGCCGTGCTTTTCTTCCGGTCCTGGAAAAAGTAAACGGCAATATCCTGCCGATGATCTCCTACAGTCTTTCTAAAGCCTACACTCTTTATGGTCTGCGCTGCGGAGCATTGGTATGCATGGCAAAAAATAAAGATGTGGCTGAAGAATTCAGAGTGGTATGCGAGCTTTCTGCGAGAGGAGCATGGTCCAACTGCGCCAAAGCGCCTCAGGCAATGCTTTCCATGATATTTGATGATCCGGAACTGCTCAGAAAGGTCACCGATGAGAAAGCTCTACCGGGATATGCTCATAAGGAGAGGAATGGCTTTTTACGGAAGCGGCAGAAAAGTCGGTCTCAAGATCACTCCGTTCAGGTCAGGTTTCTTTATGACAGTGCCTTGCGATGATCCGGAAGCTCTGGGCCGTGAGCTTGAAAAGGAAAATATCTTTGTGGTCCCGATGGAAAAAGGCATAAGGATATCCGGGGCATCAATCCCTGAGAGCGTATGTAAAAGCTTCCGGCGGCCATTAAAAAGGCTATGGAAAAATGTAAGTCTCTCTTCCGGGAAATCCTGAAAAATAATTGACATTTTTTTCCAGAAATGGTAAACTGACCATGCAAAGGGAAGAACTGTTTTTTGGAAAGGAGACAACATTGAGAGGCGATGATTTTTCCTTTGAGATCAAGGAACATATCGGAGTGATAGGAACATATCCCACAGGATGGAAAAAGGAAATAAATCTTGTGGAATGGAACGGCAATCCGGCCAAACTTTGACATCAGAGACTGGGATCCCAGACATGAACATATGAGCAGAGGGATCACCCTGCGCCGCGAAGAAGCGGCTGTACTTGCCGGACTGCTGAATAAGTATCTGGATGAAGAGGATAATAAGGATAATTAACTGGCCTTAAAGTATGGGGAATTATATGTTCCCCATACTTTAAGCGGTTTCAGGCCCGCCGTTCATCTTTGAAAAGAAAGGTGATTCCGGCCAGAGAAGCCAGTCCTACAATGGCAAAGATCATCCTCGATACTATCGCAAGATCAGCTCCAAATATCCATGTGACAAGGTTAAAGTTGAAAAAACCAATAAGTCCCCAGTTGATTCCGCCTATTATCATCAATATCAGGATCAATGTTTTCAAATAGATCACTCCTTTCGCGGATACAGCTCAAAAGCGCGCCGATAATGCGCTGACGAGGTATCCCTCAAAGTATTTTGCCCATAGACAGATTTTTTTATGTTATCATATTGATAAGATCATATAAGGGGGCGCCTGTATGAAGATAGAACTCATCAAAGGATATCATGACGGACCACAGACAGTTGAGGTCCAAGGAAAACCACTGCCCAGGACCTGTATCGGCGGTTCAGACAGGAACTTCCGTACATAGTCGTAGCTGCTAAGATAGATAACAGGATAGAAAGCCTGGAATACCGCTTTACTAAAGATTGTACCGTAGAGTTCCTGGATCTGCGTACTAGGCGGCCAGCCTGATCTATCAGAACAGCCTTATATTGTTATATCTTAAGGCAGTAGAAGATGTCATAGGGAAAGTAGAGGTTGAGATTGAAAATACGATCAATCAGGGACTGTATACAGAGATAAAATCCAGCGAGCTTCTCCATCAGAGAGATGTCAAGGCCATAGAGCTGAGAATGCGGGAACTGGTCCATGAGGACATACCGTTCATAAAGAGGAACTGACCAAGGAAGAAGCTGTGGCAAGGTTTGCCGAAATGGGGATGCCGGAAAAGATAACCCTTCTGGCAGAAAATCCCACCATGAAAAAGGTGCCTTTCTATTCATGTCAGGTTATAAGGATTTTTCTATAGCCAGATGGTGCCGTCCACAGGATACCTGAATATTTTTGAACTGCGCAGTACAGGCGCGGCGTCCTGCTGCGTTTTCCGCAGCTTTCATCGCCGGGAGAAATTCCGGAGTATTCTGATGAAAAGATGCTGTACCAGACTTCGGAGAACAGACCCACTGGGGAAAGCTCATGGGGATAAACTATGTGTCCGACCTTAACAGAAAGATCGAAGATGGAAAGATAAAAGACCTTATACAGCTTTCCGAAGCCCTCCACGAGAGGAAGATAATCGAGATAGCTGATATGATAATAAAAAAAAAACAGGAAGATCGTTTTGATCGCCGGACCATCGTCGTCAGGCAAGACGACTTTTGCTCAGCGGCTGTGCATCCAGCTGAGAGTGAACGGACTGGACCCGCTGTATATGGGGACCGACGACTATTTTGTTGAACGGGGCCGATACGCCCGCTGGATCAGTACGGCGAAAGGAATTATGAAGATATAGAAGTTTTGACATAAACCTGTTCAATCAGAACATGAAGGATCTGCTG
>VOFE01001652.1_pt1 | contig 64001 bp, 92 predicted proteins | sample 5384071 | NCBI WGS metagenome assembly VOFE01 (sample SAMN12384724, study PRJNA508395) | human gut metagenome | isolation source: healthy gut D | host: Homo sapiens
GTTACAGCTGCTCATGCCGTTAAGATGGGAGAAGAACTAATTTGGAATGGAGATCGTTTTTTGCAAAAGCTACAATTCGAAATCTTGGCGGCAGTTGCGATGCTGTTTTTGTAAAATGATCAATTCGCATGACGCAACAAACACCTTATATGGTACAGGTAATACATTATCCACCACTATCAGTGAACCTGGTGTCGGCACTACAATTAATAAAATTGGATTTACAAGTGGGCATACTTCTGGCCGAGTTGTAGCCACTGATGTATCTGCTGACACAGATACAGGAGTATTTTTTAACTAACTTAACCGAAGCCACTTATGATTCCGAAGGCGGAGACAGCGGTGGGAATTGTGTACTCCTACATAGGCTCGACCAATACCAGACTTACATTGGGCATCCATCTCGGACGTTATGGTAATAACGCAATCTATTCTAAAGCTAATGAAATCAACGACGCATTAAACATTTCCAGATATTAAAAGATATTCTTAAATTTTTGAGAAAACAAAAAAATCCCATTGCATCTCTCTATTAGAAGCGTTTTATAGAGTGAAAGGGCAAAGGGTAAATGTCCATTTCAAAGTAACGTCGCAATAATCATTCACCTAATCTGATTCTACGGCGTTATGGGAGGGTGATTCCAATGCAGATCTAATAATTATTTGGAAAATTTCTAAAGCAAACAAAACAATCAAATAGAAAGGAAGAACCCCAATTATGAAGAAACTGATTTCTGTATTGCTTTCTACGGCAACTGTTTTTAGTCTGGCCCTCCTTCCTGTATCCGCCACTAGCATCCCAGAAGTTGAGAGTGCAGCAATCTTGGAGCAGCCTCAGCTCACAAATGAGGATGCCCATGTACTTTGATGGAAATGTTTAATGAAGCCTTTACTCGTGATGACGTAATCAATATCCTGGCTGCCGATAAAGCAAATGGAATGGCCAGCACCTATGCATACGTGCCAGTCACAGTCACCGAAGCTGAGATTCAGGAATTCTATGCAAAAATCGAGGCAATCGTTGCCCGAGCCCCGGCCCTGAGCTACTATTTTAGCAATTACTATTGGTGGACCAGAGATGATGATGACTATTATGACGACCTGATCTCTCTCAAACTGGTTCCTACATCTGTAATGAAAATACAAATGATAAGGAAGAGGCACTTGCGGCATGGGCGTTGGTCAAGGATGCCTGTGACAGCAGCAGATACTGGACAAATGAGGGAAGCCTGAGCCAGCAGTTCCTTTGCCATTTCTATGGTGAGATTGCCCATCGGGCCGGACTGTGTGAAGCAGTCGGGGATTGGGATCTTGAACCTATCCGCCCCAATACGGGTCTCTTCAATTTGCGATCAATAAGTGCAACCCGCACGACTGATCCGTAAAATATGAAGCAAAATATAAAGCGTTTTTTGGCCATTACATGTCTGATTCTTTCTTTGTTTGCAGTTACCATTACAGGATACGCAACAACTGGAACAGACAATGAGAGTACGTCAAGTGCGCAAACCAGTGGACGTATTATAGGTATTTCCAGCCAGTATTACTTCAACAATTTACACGGGCGATATTACATCTACTTTGGCCGTCCAACATGTGTTAGTTGTGTAGAATTCGCTTCTTACTTGGAAAAATATCTGGATGAAAGCGGCTGGGTCGTGTACTATTTTGATACAGAATACTGGAAGGATAATCCGAGATATGATTTGATCTTGGAGAAGTATCAGGTAACTACTGTACCATTGTTAGTTGAAACGATGGATGGTGAGTTCCGCTCATACTATGAGTTTGACCCTGATGCAAGTGACGCAGAAATAGCAAGCCAGTTGGATAATTTTTTTGCGAAAAGAGGATCACCACTCTTTCCTGTAACTACACAAAAAATTTCCCGTTACAATTCCATGATTATTTGTTGGCCTTTACATTTTTTATCATGGTCTGTAATGTTTCCTTCCTCCTAAAGAGGCGCCGCTCTCTAATTGAATCTGAATCGGCCTTTCCAATGCTCGCAGCAATTGTAAATTCGACTCTCTTGATGATCCTGCACTTTTCGATTGCTGGAGCAGGCTTTTCATTTGGTATCAATATGAAGCTGTTCCAGATGAACGATTATTAGCCAAATTGGGGAACGTACACATGGCTTTTGGTAACTCCAGCACTTTATTTTGCCTTACTTGCTATCTGTGCAAGCATTAAGCTCTCCCAAAATAGCAGGAAAAATAAAACTGAGTAAACCAAGCAAAAGAGTACAGGAAAAATATGTTATAAGAAAGGCGAGGTAACCAATGAAGAAACATATCTCAAAGCTATTAGTCTGCTGTTTAGCTCTTGGAGCAATACTGATTCCTACTGCCTCCGCAGCGGAAGGTATTTATGAAGATTTTACCTATGTGGACTTCTTTTCACAGGAAACACGTATGATGTCAGTAATCCTTGTATCAAAAGGCGCCAGAGGAGATGCCTTTGTAGAAGTAACAAAGTTTAGGAATGAGACCGATTCAGATGTTGTTTCCTATGGTGTTGATTATTATACCGGCCGTCGGGCAACCATTGAGCAACGCATTAGTGGTGAGGTAACATATCGCAATCTGGATTATCTGAGTGGCTTTGGAGATACCGGTGAAGTGTATTACCTTCGGGCTGAGTGTTCCCCAGAGGCGGGGGTCCAATAAGGACATCCAAATAAAAGGGACTTGGATTCCTTAATCATAACCACCGTCTAAATCGAAGACTTGAATAGTCTCTATAAAGGGCCTTTCGCTAGAAAACACCTCAAGACACACTAAATTTATTCCGCTCATATCATTTGCTTCGCTCAAAGTGTGAAGTTAGGACTTACGGTGCGTCTCTATTTGCCAGATCGCCGCTTCCTCTCTCCAATAATCTATTACTCCCCCAGGCTTCCAAGCCGGGGGGAGTAATTCCACATATCATAAGCTACGGGGGTTTTTATGTATAAAGTAGAGTGTAGAAAGCTAATTGCAAGCCCATTTTTCCTACTCAGCGTCATAGCTCTTTATTTTGTTATTTTATTAGGTATTCGTGATTTTTATCCTGAGAACGAAATATCTAGTATGTTAGAAACAGGAATGGGGCGTATTGGATTGACTTCACTGCCATTTTAACTACCATGCCGACTGCGTGGTTTGCCTCTGAAGAAACTATTTGTACTCATTATTACCAACTGATACGTTCTAATTTAAAATCTTTTATAAATGGAAAGCTTATATCTTCTCTTTTTGTCTTCCATTCTAATTGTACTTTCTTCCACATTTATATATACGCTCACAATGATACTTACAGGCCACCCGATTGGAGATGGAAGATTTAGTTATGAAGGGACAAATCTTTTACTTTTAAAACACTTAGTTGAAAATAATCACTATTGGTTACATTATATGTGTCATATTCTTGTCTTTTCAGTCATTGCTACGCTTTCTCCTTGGATCAGTTTAATTGCATCCACATTTACTAAAAATCGTTATATCATATTTTTGGCACCATTTGTAGTAATACGTTTCCTTGATGTTTTTGGAGATCTAACAGGATATTTCTGGATTAAACCAAGTCATTACCGTTTAAGCGGCACTAACATATATGAGTTAGGAATGCTCGGAACCTTTTTATATGCCTTTTGCTTTTTAGCAATATGTCAACTGATATATCGGTACTGCATAAGGAGGAAACTTCGTAATGGCTAACGCAAATATTAGGCATGAAGTTTTTTGTTTCACACGATACAACATACAACGTATATTAGGATCACCTAAACTTTATTTAATCCTTATTATATTAAGTTGCTATATTTTGCAACTTGTATTTTGTCCACGAACCTTGGATGGTCCAATACAATATTTATCAATACATAAAACAAATCTAACCGTTTTGGAGCCATACATTCTCATTGTAAATGGCTACTATCCCTTACAATTTATTATGATTGGATTTATACTTCTCATTTCTGATGCTCCATTTCTGGAAGCAGGAATAGGAAATACTTAATCCGTTCTAAAAAAGAAGCCGTTGTTGTTTTTAGGGCAAATTGCATACATTCTTTTTTTTTATCTGTAATCTATAACATTTTTCTTTTGCTTATTACGACACTACCGTTCATTCCTTATTTAAGATTATCTACCAATTGGAGCCCTCTTATCCAAAATTATTTTAGTTTACAGGTTGATACAAATTATAGTCTGGCCTTTGCGGATACAAGCATAGCCGACACCTTTTTTACTTTTTTTTGAAAGATATTTCTCCACTTTATGCTTGGGTTATTACCATGCTAAATTCTCTTCTTTGGATGACCACGTTGGGTATAGTATATCTTACTATTTCTCTATATTCTAATTCTAGCTTAAGCTTATTTGTAATTGGGATTTTTATGTCCTAGAAATTTTACGTAATGGAATTGGGTTCTTCCCATATGAGTTTACAGTCCTAAATATTATATTATTCTACTTTAATTTTTTCTTTTTTGCGAATGTGGATAATACTTGAAACGGCAACTTCTTCCTCTATTTCCATTCCAACCTGTCAATATTCATTGCTTTTTTTATTCCATTATACTTGCCCTTTCCATTATTTTAGGTTTAAAGTGGACAAAAAAATTCGATTTTCAGTTGAAAAACATTTTCACTACAAGCTATTAAAAGGGGGGCCAACTATGAAAGCTTCTACTATTCAAACTTTTGGAATTAGTCGTGAATTTAATGGTATCACAGTGCTAAATGATATTAATCTTGCTTTAGAATCAGGAAAAATTTACGGGTTAATAGGGCGAAATGGATCAGGGAAAACTGTACTTATGAAGATAATATGTGGTTTTCTTATGCCTTCCAAAGGTTACGTCCTTATAAATGGACGAAAACTTGGAAAAGACATAGACTTCCCTGAAAACACTGGAATTATTATTGAAGCACCAACATTCCTTGCTCACCTCAATGCATATCAAAATCTGAAAAATTTAGCTGACATTCGCGGCATAATTGGTCCAGATGAAATTAGGCAATCAATTTCTGCCGTAGGATTAGATCCTAATTCAAATAAAAAGTTGGAAAGTTTTTCTCTTGGAATGCGTCAAAAGCTTGGAATTGCTCAAGCAATTATGGAAAATCCTGATATTCTAATTTTAGACGAACCTTTTAATGGACTAGATAAAGATAGTGTTAAAAGAAATGAGATCGTTGTTATTATCTCTACGAGACGCAGGAAAACTTATTTTGTTAGCCAGTCACAATCCATTGGATATCAGCCTTTTATGTGATTCTGCATTTGAGATAGATCGTGGAATGTTATTTCCTTTTCGAAATTACCAAATCACAAAATGTTGTGGAATAGGAATAATCAATTTCTCTTTTCATCTATAAATACCTACTCATTTGTACGGTTCAAGGGGTATAAAAATGGGCTGCCCCCAGCCCACACAGCATCCGGGCGGCATTTCTGCCGCTCGGATGCTGTTTCAAACCCGTTGATAAAGGGTATGTGAGGATCGAAGGGAGGGTAATCTGCTCACCAAGTATGGAGTCAGTCACAGGGAGGCAACCACTTTCAGTTCCATATGTTTTCTCGTCCGGTAAATACAGCCCCGATTCAGTGGGCCGCTGCGGCTCTTCAACACAGAGGGTATAGAGATTGCTGGTCTGCCCACCATTCTTGCGTTTGTCAAACCGTGCCTGCTTGATAATGTATCCAGCCTCCACCAGTTCATCTAGTGCCCGCTTGACCGTGGATATGCCATAGCCGCACTTGGCGGCTATGGTCTTGATGGACGGAAAACACTCGCCCTCCTTATTGCAATGCAGGACAAGCACCTGAAGCACCAGCCGCGCTCTGGGGCGCAATTCAGAGGAAAACGCCCTCTCCATATATTCAAACTTTGCCATTCTGTAATCCTCCCATATCTGATACTCTTTTTATTACAGCCGCCGTTCTCCCATGATATACGGTTCCACCAGGCGCCTATACAGCCTCCCATTGGTTCGGTTCGCAAACAAGTCATGGGATGCCTCCGCCATTTCCAGCCCACCGCCGAACAGCTCCCGACAGTATTCCCGGAACTCTCCCGGCACACTGATGGCCACCTGACAGACCTCCAGCCCGCCACAGACTTCCAGCGCTTTGTGGAAGGCAGGAATCTCATAGGGCAGGACACTCCCGCACAGGAGCCGATAATCTGCTTCCCGGAACACAGAGGTAGGCGACTGCATTACGCCGCAGTCGTAGATGACAAACTGATAGTCCCGATCCGGTTCATTGGTCAGATAGCAGTCGATTCCGTCAATGGCATAATGTTCGCCAGTGGGGGCCGCCTCATAGACATTGAGTAGGAGCTGAAGGTGCCGGTTGGTATTGACCTCAATGTAGGCCACCTCTGCGCCTCTGGCAGTAAGCCACGCCGCCAGATTGAACGCCGTCGCCGTCGCACCACTTCTGCGCTGTGCCCCAGCAACGGCAATACGGACATTTTTGGCGTTCCAGCGGTAGGGGGTAATCTCGTCCTCCGGTTCCAGCGCCGGTTCCTGTCGGGGTTCCGGCTGGCTTGATGCCGGCGCGGAAGACACATAACGCTGCATCCCTTCATCGGACAGTGCCCTCTCTCAGTTCGTCGGCGGCGTCCTCCAGCGTTTCCGCTGTAATCAGGTTCACCACCCCGATGGACAAAAGCTGCTGGATACAGCCACTCATATCCTCACAGCCGGACAGGATTACGATGATACGGGCAGAAAACATCATCTGGAAGGAACGCAGAGCGAGGGCGAAGTCCTCGCCGCTTTCCTCAATACACGCCGCATCCATCAGGAAGAACTTGGCCGTGGCATAATTGCGCATATCCTTTGTGACAAAACTTTTCAGGCTGAACTTCCCAACCAGCTTTTTGGACGGCATGAGCATTTCACGGGTCACGCCGTCGATCAGCCCGCTTTTCTGATTACTCGTCAAGTACAGCAGCATACGATGTACCTCCCATATCCATGTTTTCTACCGCCCTTTCCGGTTCTCCTGTCAGCAGAAGGACAACGCCAACCACTACAATGGCGATGTAGATCAATAATTCAATCAGTTTATTTCGGTTATTCATACCATACTCCTTTAATAGATTGCCCAGAAGGGCCGCCAGCAGCGGCGCCTTTTCTGGCTTCATCCAGAATAATGGAGAGGTCCCATTCCTGTTCGCTCCGCTTACGGCTGGCAGGATCGGCCACCAGGATTTTCCCCTCCGCAGTCACACCCCGTAAGACAATGAAATGCCCGGAGTTGGTAAAATGCCCTTTGCCATGATCGCCACAACCAGCTTCCCATCCGCCAGCGCGTCCACCATCGCCTGCGGGTCATCGGGGGAACGCTCTCCCAGGACAGGCCGTAGGCTTCGGCTGCTGCCGGGATCAGGCTGTGGTAAGAGCCGTTCCCTTCGCAGCGGTGTCCATTCGCTACGGACCATTCGCTGAGTTCTACTGGGTTATGGGGCGTCCCGGTCAGGGTAGATGTGACAATCGCCATCGCCGTGGGGCCGCACCCGGCCTCGCCAATCGTGCCGGAGGTGCCATACATGGTATCTGCCCACCGCTCATCCAGTTGATTGTAGTAAATGACCTCCCGGCCGCCATCAGTAAAGACCACGCCCTCATAGCTCTGACCGCTGCCCTCAATGTAGTCCTTTTCATAAATGCCGAGCTGCTGGTTGTAGCCATACTCTTTCTGAAAATCCTCCACCACGCCCACCTCATCGCCTATCAACCATTGGGACAGCACGGAGAACGGGCTGGTAATCAGGTACAGGATAAAGGCAATCAGGAGCAGCAGGCTCAGAATGGGGGACAGAATGAGAATGAGCGTCCTTCTGCGGCTTTCCTCATCGGTCGCCGCCCTTGCCGCCGCCTGTGCCAGCAGCTTTGCCGTCAACGGATCAATCGCCAAAACAACACCTCCAATCAGCCCATTTCCGCGCCTATGTCCGCCAGCATCCGGTCAAACTGCTGGCGGATTTTTTCCCCGTTCCCGCCCGGCACTGTCATCCATCACAAACACCTTTTTCCCGTCCTCATTCTCACGCACAGACACCGCGTAATCCCCGTTTGCAATAAAGAAGGAAGTATAAATGGCTTGGATGGCCGGGGCGGGCATCCGGGAAATCTCAAAGGGCGTGGCGGCACACTTGCTGTTCCAGGAAAAGAGGTTGTGGGCCGCGTCCGCCGTCAGTTTCATCCAGTCATAGTCAAATTCTTCTTTCTTCTTCATCAGGCCGCCAAAGTCGATCCCGTCTGGGGAGAAATACCGCTCCACCTTTTCGGCAAGAGCCGGATGGGAGGCCATCAGGTAGAGGGCCGCCTGATAAGAGCAGTCCAGCTCTCCGCCCCGCCAGCGCATCGAGGACAGCTTAGTTGTCAAATATTCATACCGTTCCGCATGGTTCATCAAAAAACGCCTCCTGTTCGTAAATAAGTAAGGCGGCCGGGGAGTATCCCGGCCGCCGTGGTAGAGTATTACCGGCCGCCCGCCTTGCCCATGTAGGCAAACTTGTAGGCCGGAATCTCAAAATTGACATGAAGCCGCTTGGAGCCGACCAGGAACAGGGCGTGTCCCCGGCGCTTGCTCTCCAATAATTCCTGCTCGGCGTCCGTCAGGTTGTAGAGGTCTGTGGTTTCCTGAAGGTTTTTACCGTCGCAGCCCATCAGGATTTTGTAGCAGGGAATATCCAAAAGGGCCTGCCCGTACATCTTGATCTCCGGTGCCAGGAAATCCACCACCGAATGAGAGATGATCGCCAGGGCGGACTCATACTTTCTGGCCCTCTTTTCCACATTGCGCAGAAAGACCAGGGATTGCGGCACCTGGGGATCGATCATCAGGTATGCCTCGTCGCAGACCAGAAGCACACGCTCTCCGCGATTGTTGCTCATCTGCTCCCAGCACCAGGTCAGCAGGTTGAAATACTGCGTCCGCTTGATGTTGTCCGCTGTGTTTTGCAGGCTGTGGGTGTCCAGGCAGACAAAATGGGAGTCGGCCTCCAGCGTGCTGTGCCCGTTCCAAAGGAAGCTGTCGCTGCCTTTGGCGGCGTCATACAGCAGCATGGCAAGGTCACGGAACACCGGATTGTCCGGGTTGGCCTCGGCTTTCTTTTCAATCAGGCCGTGGAGATCTTCCATGATGGGAAAATCCGTCGCTTTGAGCTGGCGAATGTCCGTGTCCCAGAAGATACCGAACGGATGATATAGTTCAATGACCGTCTGCTTCAGGACGGCCTTCTGCATATCGGTCAGGCTCGGCAGATACAGGGAGAAAATGATTTCCAGCGTTTTGATATGGAGCGCCATATCGGACATTCCATTTCCCTCATCCGTATAGAGCTTGTCGGTTTCGTCCTCATCGTCACGGGGCGCCGGTCTGATCTGCAAAGGTTGGAGCGGCCGTTGCGCCCCACCGCCAGCGTTCAGCCAGTTCCCACCCAGGTTCCGGCACATATCCTTGTACTCCGGATTCCGGGTCGATACAGAGGATTTTGGTTCCCTTCATATACTCAGACAGCATGATATGCTTGACCACGGTGCTTTTGCCGATACCGGCCACACCCATGACAACGAAGCTGCTGTTGGTGCGGTCGTTCCCGCGTGTCCAGGGGTCCAGAATCACCAGCCCGCCACTGCTGTCCTTGGCAAAATAATAGCCCCGGCCGTCGCTGTAACCGGAGCTTGCGAAGGGGAAACCGCCCACAAAGGTACTCATGGGAATGATGCGGGAAACAATGCTGTCCACCGTCCCATTGGCGGGGTAGGTGGGCGAAATGCTCTGAAACCCCTCCTTTTGCAGATTGGCAAGGGTACGGACCTTGCATTTCTGAACGCTGAACGCGCTCTCCACACGGCGGCAGATTTTGGAGAAGGCCGCCTCGTCCTGCGCCACCGGCATCACCGTGAGCGACATCATGGCGACGGTTTCGCCCTCCTGGTCGATCTTCTGCATGATATGCTCCCCGTCCTCGGCGGCCTTCTCCGCCCGCTGACGGGTCAGCGGGTCTTTGGCGCTGTCGGCGGCGCCCCGCTGCTGGACAATGCTCTTGGAGAGGGCGGAGATCAGGGTGCTGTTGTCAATCGGGGTGATCCCCACCGACACAATGGTGCTGGGGATGTTTGTGATTTTGGAGAGCCAGCCCATCTCCACCTTTTGCGGATAGCGGACCGCACCGTAGACCTTTCCCATATTTTCACCGATCACAAGACTGTTCCGCTTGATTTCCAGCCCCATCGGAGTAATGACATTCAGCAACGCCTCATTGACAGGGAGCGTTTCTTCCTTCTTCTTGGTTCCTAACAATGATACACCTCCAAATCAGTGACACGCAGTACGGCACACCGGTATAATCCAGCACGGCGCCCAGCCCCAGCTCATGGATGCAGTAGTGGTACTGCTGGGGATGGGTTTTCTCCATGAGCTGAAATCGGTTCGGCTCATGCTCCAGATGAACGCCGTACATACAATACATACACCCCGATCTGGAAACGCCGGTGGTTTTCAGAGTCAGGGCGCTGGTCCTCTTTTTGACCTCCACAATATCCCCATAGATAGGGGCATAGGGGATGCCGGTCATTTTCAGGTAGCGCAAAATATCTTCCTCCCGCCAGAAGGCAAGGGGCTGGCTGAGGGGCCGCCGGCGTTCATAGCCGTTGCAGCCAAATTTAAGGTAAGACTGCTCCCGCAGCTTGCTCTCGCAGGCCAGCACCCCGTAATGGGATGCCGCCCGGACTGCCGTTCAAACTTGTTCAGCGGGGCCTTTTTCATGTGGTAACAGCACCGGGCTGAAACCGCAAAGGGGGGGCGTCAGAAGATACCTGTACTTCTCACAGTTGTAAATCGACTTCTTTCCGTTCTTGTCCAGCGATTCTCCGTTCAGGCGGGCCAGACGGTAAGGCTGGCCCTTCCGTGCGCCGCTAATGGCATCGGACACTTCCTTGGAAATAACCGGATAGCCATATTTCTCAATGATCTGCGTAAACGGATAGCGTGGGCGAAGCCAAATCACATTGTCTTTCGTTTTTACAAAATCGCGCAGTTCAGGGTATTCCAACCCTGTGTCAACATACACGGCGGGAATATCGGGCAGACCTGCCGTGCCAAATCAAGGAGTACCGTGGAATCCTTACCGCCCGAAAAGCTGGTAAAGACCTGCCCGTTGTACGCCCTGTACCATTCCAATATTTTCATCTGCGACACTTTGATTTTTTTTCGAGGCTCCAACCCTGCATGATGTTCAAATCCTGCCGGGTGTGCTTCATTCTTACACAACACCTACACTTTCTAAAATCGGGATCGCCGCTTCAAAACCGGCGTCCTCCAAATGGACATAGGCCGGGTTATTCACCAGATTGCACAGCCGCACAATGTCCTGCTGCTCCAAAATCTCGGCTTGGATGCCGCAGTCGGCAAAATAACCAGCCAGATATTTCAGCTTTTGAAGCAGATCGCGCTCCACTCCGTCAGCCACCCTGTCCCAGATTTTGATGTAAAACTGCCGCTCCACCACTTCGCCGGAGAGGGCAAACCCGCCCATCTCCACGATCTCATGCTTCAGCAGTTCCTTTTGCTTTATATCCGATGAAGAAGTGAGGGTAGAGGACAACTCCGCCATCAGGGGAGAAATGTCCACCGGGCGTGAAACCGCCAAAAGCTGAAACGGATATTGCCCGCTGGACAGACTGGCCGTGAGCTGCTTGGAAATCAGGCGTTTTTCATTCTTGCTGAACAGCTCCGTACTGATGGGAAATATTTTCAGGTACGCCAGCGCCATGCCGTCACGGGTGTAGAGGAAACTCCCGCGAATGTCTTTGACATTGACAAACTCATTGGCGGTCATCTGCGCCAATTCTTCCTTATCCCTGCCCTTGGCCTTCTTGCGCTTTTCTGAGAATTTCAAAAAAAAGCGTACCGCCTCCCAGCAGTACGCATACCACAATCATAATGATTGGCAACAGCAACCTATCAACCTCCCTTTCTTTGCCGCAGCTTATAGTTCCAAATCATCCTCGTCCTCCAGTTCTGATTCCGGCTCATCGGTATAGTCTGGCAACAACATCCTCAACCACAAATCCAAAGCTGTGCCCGCCAATCCAGTCCACTTGCACAGAGGCATACAGTTCTTCAAAGTTCTTGCTGAAATAGGCCAAGTTCTTCTTCGCTGGCCCGTTCTGTTTCACCTTCCCCGTAGAGGTAGGTGCCAACCTCCGCATAAACCCGGTCGCTTTTCGGCAGGCTCCTCAAATCATCCCGGATGATTTCATCCTCCAGAAGATCTTCCGCACAGTCCGGGCTTCCGGGGAGCGTAGTATTCTTCCGCAGGCCGGAGTCAGAGGCCAGGGTCACAACAGAAAACATCTTGCTCATTTTGAACCACCACCTTTCCGGCCTCCAAACATCAGCCGCAGAAATTCCTCTGTATCTTTTGCTGACCGCACCTCAAAGGTCACGACGGAAGGCCGTGGCTCTGTGAAGTAGTCCCGGAAACAGGCGATTTGTTCCTCGGTCAGCGGTGCGCCGCGCCCCTCCGGGGTGTCGCCGTAGAGAAAAAAGTCCGTGGATCGTGTCACTCCCGAACTGTCGATTTACGGGCAGGCCCATCCATTTGCCACCGGCATTACAGCACAGGACGGTTTCATGGGGCAGGGAGATACATTCGATCTCGCCGCCGACAAGGGCCTTCCGGTGTTCCAGGGAATCCTCCAGCACAGCGGTATAGGGGCCTTTCCCGGCTCAAATATCATCACCCTGATTTCTCTATTGTTATTCATCGTCTTTTCCTTTTCTCATCATGGGTTCCCCGGCGCAATATGCCAGTCGTCATAGAGGGAACCGCTGATCGTCACGGAATCGGTGAGATTGGCGCAGAGCATCCCAGCCGGGGTCCAAATGTCCATCACATGGGTATTGACCGTATAGCTCCCATCGGGGAACCACACCGGAGAAAAATGGACCCGCTGCTTGTAGGTGCTGTAAATATTTTCGGCAAACTGGAACCGGGCTGTTTTTCCGCTGGAGAGCCGGTCCAGCAGGCGCCAGTAGGTCGTATAGTTAAATTCGGGGAAGTAGGAAACCGCTGTCTGCCCGTAGGTGTAGTGGGACATGGGCGCCGATGTGCTGACCGTGGCGGTGACGGTGTTGCTCACACCGTAGCCGGATTTCATGGTGTTCCCGGCCGCCGTGGGCACCTTCTCATCCGGTTCAATCCTCGCGGTGGCGGTCATGGAGGTGGAATAGTTGTCCCGGAAGAAATCATACCAGCCCTCATCCACCCAATATCCATCATCATCGCCGGTGCTGTGCCATACCCAATACTCATGCCATTGTGCCCACCAGACACTCCATGCGGCATAGGACTTTTTCCTCCCGGTCGGGAACGCTGCTGGGCCTCCAGCTTCCAGCGGTGTCGGTGGCCTTCGGGTCCGGCGGGTCGTTGCCGGAAAGATCAACCACTTTTGCCTTGATGGTGGTCTGGCTCAGAGTTCCCCGGTTTTGTGCGCACCGTGATGGTAATATCCTGCGGTTCGGATGGAGTGTGCCACTTCACCCATGCAAGCTGACTGTCCCCTCCGGGATGACGATATTGTTCATGCGGTAGGTGCTGCCCTTGATGGTAAAGGTCACAGTGGCGGGGCCGTCCGGGTTGATCTCAGAACCGGCATAGAGCGTTACCGGCGTTATCACATCGGTGTCTACCCGGTACTCATAGTCGTAATCTGTGGGTTCCGGCTGCTCCGGGGGCTGTTCCTCAAACCGGACAATGCCTATGCCCAGGTAGGCGATGATGGTATCATTGGAACAGGTCTTGTTCGTGGGGCCGGGAATAGGCCGCAAAGCCCAAATCTGAATATTCAAGATACATCGCCAGCGGGAGATTTTTATGGGTCAGGCTCGTCATGGTCCTGCGCAGGGCGCCGCCCGTCTGGTTGTCGTAGAGGGCCGCTTCATGGGCGGTCATGGCGTACATGACCCCATTGTGCTTGAAGTAGGCGATTGGCTCCAAAAGCAATTTATACTTGATTTTTCTGTTATCAAATCGTCATAAGAAATACCCGTAAGCTCTGCGATATAACGGACAATGATTTCATCACAAAAAATATTTCTGACAACTACGATGAATGAAAACGGAGTGCAATGACCTGCTGCGTATGGTAAAATTAATATGCACGGCACAAAATCGGCTTTTTTGGCGCTACGAGCGCGCGCATAAAACTGGTTTTGCTCTCCTGTTGAACCATAAATTGTCCCAGCTGAACGGCATTAAGGACGTATAGCAAAATAATTGCTGTTACCAGCGGATCGCAGCAAGGCGAGGCAAGAACCGTGCTACACTTGCAGTCGCTCATTCCATGTTAATCGCCATATACCACATGCTTAGAAACAACGTGCCATTTCGTGATTTGGGCTCTGACTATTACGATTCTTTTAATAGGGACAGAAAAATACATGGTTACCTGAAACGCCTGAAAGCACTGGGCTGGGAACCTGATGCCCTGCCCGGTTCCGCCTGAACCAACAACTTATACTGTCCTTTAGTCTGCCCTCTGGGCGGGCTGGGTCGTTGCGCCCTTCTGGGGAAGGTTTTCATAACAAAAAGAGTACGGCATTTCTGCCGTACTCTTAATGCGATATTAGCCCATACTGCCAACCTGATTTCCGGTCAATTCATCTCCATCATTCCCAACTGGAATCCCAACGGAGCTGCCTCCTTCATCGGGAATCCAGCCGAAGCCCCTCAATGTAGATGGAGCCATTCTGTGTATCGCCGTTTTGGGGCTGGTTTGCGGCGGGGGTCGGAAACAATCGGCTCATTGTTCTCGCTGGCCGCCTGCTGTTCCTCCGGGGACGGGGCGGGCGGAGGTGTGGTTTCCGGCTTTTTCTCCCTGTCAGTCAAATCAACATCCACCTGATCCTCCTGCTCTACATCCAGGACAGGATCAGCCTGTTCCTGCGCGGGGGTGTTTTCCGGCGCGGAAACATCGGGACCTCCACTGTGGGCGTCGTAGTTTCTTCCTCCGGGGGCTGGCTCACATCCTCCGTGGTAACATCCGTGGGGGCGGCGGCCGGGTCCGTCCCGGACGGTTGATCGCCTTTGCCGAGCATGGACACGGAAACGCCGATCACAATCAGCAGCACAGCCGCTACACCGACGATGGCAAGCAGCTTTTGTTTTTTGCGTTCATCTGAAATCCTCCTTCAAGGTGAAATTATATCAAAAAATCAATGTGTTCTCCTGCTCTCATTATATCAGTTGCACAATACTGGTGTCCAGGTGGAAGAACACACAAACATTTTTTGCGCTATGGAAAAGCGGCAGGGCGAAATACACAAAATCTAAAACCTGGGAACATATTTGGCGTTGAGTTTCATGGTGATCTGCATGGGGGGCAGATGGCCGAACCCAAAGGAAAGGGGCACCTCCACCGTGACCATCCCCGTCACATTGAGCTGCGTAATCCCTCCGGCGCGGAGGGGGCAAGCGGGGCATTTTCCAGTTCCATGTGCAGATCGTAAAAGCGGTATTCCAAATCCGGCCCCGCGTATTTCAGATACCGTCCATCCTCATACACCAGGCCCAACACCTGTTGCAGCCGGTCATATACATTCCCGGTGGTCACATTCTGCATCCAGGACGAACCGGAGAGCTGGTAGCCGCCCGAATACCCTTCCCGCAGACCGGGGTAGGCTTCATCCCAATTCTCCGTTGCCACAGCTACGATAGCGGATTGAACAGAATCCCGGACACCCTGCGCCACGATCACCAGCCGCATATATTCAAACACCACGCAGGCCAGAATCAGGCAGCAGACCACCACCGCAAGAATCATGGGCGTACCCTGCCCGGACCTGTCTTTCAAAACCGTTTTCAGCCTGCTCATTTCCAGTACACCTCCGAGACTCCTGTGGCCCTTGCGGTGAGCGTGACCGGGAAGGACGCAAACTCCCCCGAACAGGCCGAGATTGACGGTGGTGGTAAGCGTCACCGTTACCTCGTTGCCGAGCTGGATTTTCCCGGTGTCGCTCCATGAAATATCCGGGTCAAGCCCTGTTTCCCCCCGGAGATCCGCCGCCTTCGCGCTGGTGGCAGAACCGACTCGTCCATTGATCTCCGCTGTCCGCACCAGCTCATCCGCAAACACATCCAGGTTTTGTTTCGCCACAAACACCGGGGCGATGCGGACCACCAGCGCCAGAACGAGGGCAACGGACAGGACAAGGACGCATACATCCACAAAGCCTTCCCCGCGTTTTTTCTTTCAGCAGCCGCCTCAAACAGCCACCTCCCTTCATCAGAACAAATCTCCAAAGGCTTCCAGCACGACATAGCCGAGAACCCCCAGGTACATCAAAAGGAAACAGCCCAGGAGCATAAAGGAATATTTACGCATTTTCCCCGGCTGCTTCATGGCCTCCAGTTTCAGCTTTTGGAGTTCAAGCTGTTTGAAGGTCATGTAGAGCATTTGAAAATAGATAATGCCGTTGTCGCCGCGCTTGACGGAAATCAGCCCGCGCACCACATCGGAGAGCATGGTGCTTCCTAATCCGGCTCTCCCAGCGTGTCAGGGCGTTTTCCTCGTTGCCGGAGGCCATATCCGCAATCGTGATCTCCAGCTCCCGTTTCATGGCGTGACCGGCGTTGTGCTGATAGGCTTTCAGGATGTTCAGCACATCACGGGAGGAACGAAGCTCCTGCTCCACGGTATTGACAAAACGGGGCAGTTCTGTTTCGATTTCCTCCCGCCGCTGCTGGACGATCTCATCCGCCCGTTTCTGTTCTTTGAAAAAGACGGCCACCGCCAGAAAAAGGACCACCGGCGCCAGGATCGGAAAGATCAGCAGGGCCGGTATTACCAGCAGCCCGATCAGCCCGCCTTTGACCCAGGCAGCCGCCACATAGGTTTCCGGGGACATTTGAATTTCGGCGGATTTAAGCTGGGCCTCCAGCTTGCGCCGCTTATAGGCGTCCATCCGAACCAGAGGCGCCGCCTTTGCCGCCATATCGAACAGGATGGCGTTCATGCTGTTCTTTTTCGCCTTTCCCCGGTTTGTGACGGTCAGCACGGCTTTGGTGCTGGCGGAAGGGGCAGCCGGAGAAGTCCGGCCAGTAAAAAGAACGCTCCCAGGCCAAAGAGCGTTCCAAAGCATAGTAAGATCAAATACAACCTGTTTCACCTCAATTCCTTGTAATACATTCGTTTTGGGCCGGTGTTCCGGCTCTCCGCCCGTGGGCGCCCCGGCACATTCCAGCTTCCACCGCCCCGGAATCCCGGTGCGCACAACCACCCGGAGGCCCGCAGGCTGGCCCCGTTTTCCTCCGCCAGCGTGTAGGTGATGATCTTCCGAAACCCCATCTCTGGCAATCCGGGCACAGCAGCCATAGAGGAAGCTGCATCCATTGAGAATACCGTCTGTGCAGAGCCGTGTCACCTCGGCGGTTCGTCCGTCATCCAGATACCGGGAGATCGGCCGTCCCACAACGGCAACGCCGTGAAGCGTCCCATGCCCATCGGAGAGCGCCACACAGAATTTGCAACCCTGCGCCCGTCCGCTGTGGCGGTGGTGCTTTTCAATAAAGCGGTTTGCCTCCCGCAAGCTGATTGGAATGATCTCCGCGATTCTCACCTCCATGAAAAACGCCCACCGGGAAGGTGAGCAAAATGGTTTCATCTGCTTTGAATTGGAAATATCAGGCTCCCCCTCATTTCCATAAACCAAAATAGCGGAAATATCTCACCTGATTTTAGAGTAGATATTTCCATTTACCTTTTTGTACTCCACCGGCTTTGTCAGCCGGATCACCGCCGCAAACGAGATCAGCAGCACCAGCAGACACACCGCCAAAATACCCTTGCCGAAGCCGGTGTTCACCAACACATTGTACCAGTCTTTGTTCAGGAAGTAGAGCAAAGGAATGTTGCCCACCAGCAGGAAGGCCATTGTGATGAATTCCTTGAACGGCTCATACATCAGGTATTCCAGCTCGGCCGCAACAATCCGCATATCCGAGAGTTTCGCGATGATGGCGGGGTGAGCGTGCTTTTCAGGCTCTTATCGTCCTGACAGGCGATAGCGGCATCCACCCATTCCCGAAACACATAGTTGTCCAGCTTGGGTTTCATATTGGAGAGGGCCTGCTTCACATCGGCGCTTATCATGCCGGTTTTCGGCCAAAAAGCCCCCGGAACACATCGGCCACAGGCGGGTTTAGGTAGTGGATGTTTTCCTCTACGGCGGTGATGATACTCTCGCTGCGCAGATAGGAGCTGGTGATGATGGACAGCCCGGTTTCAATCTCATTGTTCATCAGCTTTTTTGTAGCTGTGAGAGGTGAACAGGACATACCAGAACGGGACCAGGCCCATACCCGCCGCCAGCACCGGGAGCATGAAATAATTTTGGATCACAATGCAGATCACCGCGCCCATAGCCGCCAGGAACAGGGAGAGGGCGCAGAGGGCGGCAAACTTGCCGCCCCTGCCGGTCAGGATCATCATTTCCTTGGCTTCCCGCACCGTCTTTTTTGATGCCCCTGACTCTCTGGGGTGGTTGAGCTGCCCGATCCGTTTGGAGATCGGCGCCTCCCGGCTGGCAAAGGATTTCGTCAAGTCCTCCGCAAACTCAAAAGGGCGTCATGCCCAGCAGCAGGAAAATACCGGCCAGCATACCGGCAAAGGCCAGCAGAATCAGTACAATCAAGCGGTTTCCTCCTTCCCATCGTCTATATCCATCCGCCCACCGGCGATCTGCTCCAGCAGGCGGGGCGGCATCCCATTCTCCAGCAGCCGCTTTTTTGCAGGCTTGCCGAGATCGTGGACACCTTTTGAAATTCACCGCGCACTTTTTATCTTGCCGTCCTCCACGGCGGTTTCCGACACATGATAGCGGTAGAGGGTGTGGAGCTGCCGGGTGCCGTCCTCCAGAATCTCACATTCGGTGATCTCCATGACGCGGCGGCTGTTGTCCTCCAGCTTCTTCACAAACAGAACGATGGGAAACGCTTCCGTCACCAGGTTATACAGGGTCTTATCGCCCATGTCGTATTTCTGGGTACACAGCGTCACCATGCGGTAATAGGTTGCTTTGCAGCTATTGGCATGGGTGGTGGTGATAACTGCGTGGCCGGTGCGGGCCGCCTCCTGGGCGGCAAACGCCTCGGCGGATTTCATTTCGCCCACGCACACCACATCCGGGTCGCAGGTCAGGGCAATCCAAAAGGCGCTCCTGATCGTAGTTCTGCTTGGGATCGTCGGAAAAACGGGTGACAGTGTGGACTACATTGTTGAGGACATTCCCCTCGGCATCCTCCTTCACCAGGTCAAACTCGCGGCACCCGTTTTCAATGGTGAAAACTCTCTTTTCATTGGGAATGGTGGAGAGAATCCAGCTCATCAGCGTGGTCTTACCGGTGCCGGTGGAGCCTGTGACGCAGATGGACAGGCCAAACCGCAGCACCGCCGCCAGGAAGTCCAGCATTTCGGCGGTGGCCGTCCCATAGCGGACAAAATCATCCCGCCCCAACCGCTTCGGGTTGACAATTACGGATGGAGGCCGCCACGCCCTTTTGTCCTTGTCGGTCAGCGGATTGCCCAGAACCGTGATACGGATTTTATTGGAGAGGTGGCCCACCACTCCGGGCTGGCTGTTGTCCAGGATCATCCGGATTTATGAAGCAGCCTGCGGACCACATCCACGGCGTGCTGGGGCTTTGGAACCGCTCTTTTGGAAGGAACCACACGCCCATCCGCATAGGTGATCTTGGTGTCCTTCCAGGAGTTGATGTTGATTTCCTCCACATCACTGGCAAAGAGGTAGGGCGTCAGGAAAGAGAACTCGGCCATTTCCGTATAGAGCTTGTCGATCAGGGCCTCGTGGTCCATGCCCTCCACACCCAGGCTGTAATCATTGAGATACTTGGCGATGTAGGCGGTGATCTGCTGGCGCTGTTCCTCCGGGTTGTCGGTAATCAGGGTCGAATACTTGCTGGCAAGGTACTCCTGCACCTGTGCCAGCACCTCCGCAAACGGGCGCGTATTTTTGCTGGTGTTGAAAAAAAAAAGACCGCTGTTATTTTGCCATCTCCGAACACCTCCCCGGCAATAGCGGCAATGACCGGCTCATAGGTCTTGGCCTCTTTACCGGAAAGCGGTTCCAGCAGCTTCAGCGTAGCCGCCTGTTCCTCCACGATGGGAAGATAGGGCAGCCGGTACTTCACCCCGCCAAATGAGTTTTCATATTCCATGCCGCCCGGATAAGGCCGGTGTTGGACAGTACACGGATGTGCTGCTCCGGCTTGAATTTCCGGTCCTCGATCAGCGGAAGATAGGATGCAAAGTAGGAGATCGCTTTCAGGTCGCATCCACACACCCGCAGCACATCATCCGCCACCTCCAGCGCCGCCGTTGCAAGCACATTCCCGGTCAGAACGCTGGTGCAGTCCACGATCACATAGTCCGCGATATGCCGCAGGAGAACCAGCATATCCACCGCCTTTTCCTTGCTGTACTCCGCGTAGGTGAACACATTTTCCCCGGCCTTGTAGCCCAGGAAGCTGATATAGGGGTGTTTTTCACAGGGGACGCAGGTTTTCAATACCCGCTCCTGCGTCATGCCGGGAGCGGACAGCAGATCGCCCACGGACACCTCCGGCAGTTTGCCCTCCGCCGCCACAGCGGGGAGCGAGGGGGCGGTAAGATCGGTAAACACCAGCACCACATTTTTCTTCCGCTTGGCAAGCTCCGCCGCCAGTTTAACCGCCGTAACCGTTTTTCCGGCGCCGGGGCTGCCCCACACGGCAAGCATCTGTTTCTGCTTATTCGCCATCTGTTGTTTCCACCTCCTGTTCCTCCATGCCCTCTGCGGGCTGCCCGCCGTCAGCACTGTCAACAGGGACCTCCGGCTGACTGCCCTCATCGTTGGACCCTGCCTCCGGCTCGGCAAAGAAGGCGTCCTGCGCCGCCAGGAACTTTTCGGCATTGGCGCGGGTCCCCGGTAGACAAAGGCCAGATGAAGGCTGTTGGATTCCTCCAAATGGGCTAAAAGCTGGGCCTGTTCGCTGTTCACCAGCAGGGTGATGGTGGCGGGCAGGGTTTCCTCCGGGTTTTCTTCTTCCTCATCCCGCCGGCGCCTGATATTCCTTGTCCGCGCCGGAACTCTGGGTGGCGGCAAGCACCTCCCATATTTCAGCTCCGGGGGCTGGGTGGTTTCGCCGGTGTCCTTGTCGGTGGCAAAGAGCATGATAATATCGCCCGCCTCCACCTTGCCGGAGCCGCCCTTGGCAAATGTAGGGATGGTGACGGAGATCGCCACCTTGGAACCATTCAGGCGGGTCAGGTACTCATACTGTGTCAGCGGCTCCGAGGACAGCCACGCCGTATTCACATCCGTGTTTTTCCGCAGCTCCACATCGGTATATCTCCCTACCACCTCATCCAGCGAGGTGGCAACGCTGTCCTCCATGCCGGAGGCCCTCTGGTGTAGACCTCCACCATGTCCGCCGTGAGTAGGTTCCCTGTGGGATCACCTCGGCTTTTACCCGGACGGCTTCTGTCTGAGCCTTCAGCCCCTCGTTGAAAAGCGGTGTGATCCCAAAGCAGACCAGAACCGCCAGCAGGATGCACACCGCGCCGATGACCGTCCGGCTCCGAAAAATATTCTTGTTCAATTTGATACCTCCATTTGTTCAGATTTGAAATGTAAAAGCAGTCAGCCAGTAGGCGGATACGCCGCCGAAGCAGAAAAAGGGGGCCAGGGGCAGACGCACCATAGACAGCGGTTGTTTTTGTAAACGGCATTCCACCAGCCCGACAAGCACCGCCAGCGAGAGGGAAAGAACAGCCTGTATCAGCCCCGGCCACACGCCCAGGACAAAACCCGCAGGCCCCCATCAGTTTTCATATCACCGCCGCCGATGGCAAACCCGTCCCGTTTTATCAGAACCGCCGCCAGCAGGAAGGGGCCGCCGACCAGGAACAGCCCCGCCACAGACGCGGCAGGGCGGAACCCGATCAGCCCACACAGAAAGAGCAGGATCGGGATCAGGTTTGGGATCTCCCGGTTTCGCATATCCCATACGGCGGCGGACAGGAGCAGCAGGCCAAACAGCACCCCTTTGACCATAAGCGGCGTCACCGCTCAACCTCCCCGGCGGGTTCCAGTCCGGTGTCGCTCAGTTCGTCCCCATCAAGGTCGTAACAGTCCTTCATTTCTGCGGGAGGCTCTCCATTGACATGAAAACACACAGCGCCGAAGATCCGCCGCCTGTTTTGCCACCGTTTCCTCCAGCGTTCCCCGGATGCTGTCCCAAAAGAAAAGTCATTGTCCAGCCATTCCGTATATAGGGCCGCAAGCGGCTGGGGGCAGGTCAGCAGGGTGTCAGTTTCCCATTCATCCAGACCTTGCTCCAACTCTCCGAGAAATTCTTCCTTGATGACCTTTTCATAAGCGTGCTCCAATATTTCTTTGGGCGGCAGGGCGGCAATCTCCTCCATGCGGGTGTCAAATTCTGCTTTGGCCCGGTCGTAGAGCAGACCAGCCCGATACTCGGCGCCCTTGTCCTGAAGGAAGTAATAGACCACCTCGCTGATGTTTTCCGGGTTCATACAGCGATCCGGGACGGGCGTATTTCGGAAAGTCCACGCCTGTTCCAGCACATTCTCCATCGCCAGAAGCATATCCCGCTGCGTACCACTCAGAGGGGATGTTTTCCAGTTCGTTTTTGATGGCAAGTATCCCTTGAATTTTTACAAAGTAGGAATCACCGGGGCCAGCTCCTCCAACGGTCTGGCTATACTATGGAGTTCTTCGTCCAGCTTCTCTTTCAACTTCTCTTGTTCCAGTTCAAACCACCTCCTGCGGTCAGGCATACAGCCCGAAATAAAGAAGGATGGCGGTCAGGCCGACCGCCATCCCAATCATCAGGGGCCACGGGTTCCATCCTTTTTGAAACATCATTTTTACTCCCCTGTTCCAACGCCTCCTGTGCGGCGAGAATCTGTCTGCCCACGGCATAGACCACTTGAATGGTCACAGAGTTTCCCGCCTGCCGGTAGAGCTGATTGTCGCTGTTGACCGCCCGCGCCCGGTCAAACATTTCATCACTAAAGCCTTGCAGCCTCCAGCACTCACGGGGCGTAAGCCTGCGGATCAGGCCGCACCCCGCAAACGGCGTCCCCTGGTTACAGGAGGTTTCCAGCGTACCGGCGCGGTCCTTCCCGACACGCCCACGCCTTGTTTTGCTGTCGGGAACGCCAGATTGATGCTGTCCCCACAGCGGGCAACCGCGTAGCCCTGCTTCGTGGCCTCCCGGATACGCATGCATACCGTAGGGGCATTTTTCGCAGTCCTGAAAGACAACGCCGTGGCGGTCCTGGCGTTGTAAGGGTGAAGGCCGGTTCTCCGCACTCCTTGATCCGCCGCCCATTCTGCCTTTTTTCTTCCCGTTCGGGGTAACGACTGCGCGGCAGCCGTAGAACACGCCGGAATTGTCGCCGCCCCGGTTGGTGATCCGCTGTTATACTTGGCCTTGATGCACCGGGCATGGCTCGTCAGTTTGGGATTGCCATTACAGAGATCAACGAAATACAACCCTGTCTTGCCGCCCCAGCCGCCGGACTGGGCGGCCATCGTGACGCTGATGCCGGACGGGTCATACACCCGCTGGCCCTGCATCCCGCCTATGAGTTGGATAAGAGCTTTTCCACAGCCCGCTGGGACAGGAAATATTTTGGGTCCACCTCCGGCTCCAGAATGTCGGCAAGCGACAAGGAATACCCGCTCTCTGTTTTGAGGGGGGCCGAAATCCTTTGTATTGAGAAGTCCGTACTCGATATGGTAGCCGAGTGAGGCCAGCGTATCGAGAACGGCCGCAAAGTCCCATCCTCCATGAATGGACAGGAGATTCTTAACATTTTCAAGGATAATCCATGTGGGTCTATTTTCAGGGTTTTGGCCTTTGACGAGTTCAGCAAGCGTAAAAAGAGTCCGCTTCTTGCTCCGTTAATCCCTCGCTGAAGGCCGCTGACCGAAATATCCTGACACGGGAATCCTGCTGCCCACAGGTCTGCTCCGGGGAGGTCTGCGGGGGTAACTTTTTGTGATGTCGGCGGCATACCATTCATCCTCCTTTACATCATGGATGGCGCGGTAGCTGCGGTCGGCGTGCCTGTCGATCTCACAGTGGCCCGCACCGCATCCCGCATAGCTCAAAGCCCTTGCGGAAACCGCCGATACCGGAAAAGAAGTCAAGGAATGTCATCTGCGCCATCGGCAGCCTCACATTTCCAACGCCATATCCTCATCAAGCTCTTTCTGTCCGTCATTCTCCATTTGAGCGGTCGCTTCCTGTTCCTCCTCCAATTCCATCAGCTTCATAAAGATGGCGTTTGCAACACACGGATCAATCTCCGTGACATACCGGGTAGTCGGGTCAACATGGTTTTCATCCCTCGGCGTCCGGGCATCCGGGAAATCGGTCTGTCCGGCCCGGTCAAGCACCGCCTGACCGAAACGGGAATCCCAATCGGAAAACTGGATGGTGCGGGAGAGGACATAGATCGCCCGCTCCACACCGTAAAAGCGCACCAGCTCTCCAATGAAGGAATCCAATTCCCGGCTGTTCATGGCGGTCATGGCCTTGTCCTGAATGAAATTCCGGCAGTCCATGTTGATATTGTAGCTGTCGCACCAAAGAGCCGCTTCATCCTTTCAGGCGGCTTCTTCCAGCGACGGATAGTAAACGGGAATGGCTGCGTACATTATTCAAGCCCCATTCGTCCCCGTAGCGGTACGGGTAGATTTTCTGTCCGCGCAGGAACCGGACCAGGTTTGCACTTGGTCCACCACGGACAAATTGCTCTGGTCCTTGGTGGTCATCATCACCGAACCAAAGATACCGGCCAGCGCCAGAACCACGGTGGTGGTCACATTGGCGGTGAACAGCCAGACCAGGGCGGCCACACCGCCCATCGCCAGGGAACCAATCAACGCCTGAAAGAGCTGCTTTTTCCCAAAGCCGGTGAACAGCTCCGCCTCCGGCTTCACACCCAGAGGGATATAGAGTTTCAAGTCCTCGTCCATGCACACCTCCTATGAGTAGTAGTACAAGATAAGGTCTTTGATCTGCCAGATGGATTCCGCGATCACATAGAAGATCACAGTGTTGCGGGCGCGTTTTTTTGTACTGCGCCGCCTGTTCCTCGGCTGCCAGCCGCACCATGCAGTAGATAAACCTTGCCACGGCGCCCACGCGCACCAGCAAGATGATGGCCTTTGAAAGATCGTCCATTGTTACCATCCGCCGCCACCTCACTTTCCCATGCCCCTGACCATCTGCACCAGGCGCACAGAATGGTATGCGTTGTTGACAATGGCGCCGCCGCCACCGCCACCGGTCGTAATGAGGAAGTCCTGAAGGAACTTCGGTGTCCGCACCGCAAGAATCATACAGGCCACGCCCCAGAAAATGTGCATATTCATCATCAGTCCCACGCCCAGCTTGGCGAGAGAAATCTGGATAATTACCGAAAGGGCTGATTGAAAGAATTTGCTCATGTAGGGGCTTGAACACGCCTTTGTCGTTGTCGATCAGGCCCACGCAGGCAAGGGGCATCCCCACCCGCAAAATCAAAATCTCCAGCCCCCGCATAAGGAACTGGAAGTAGAGGATGAAATACACAATGACGAACACCAACCCAAAGATGGCAGTCACAAGGCCGAGCGTGGAAATACCGGACACCCAGCCCCGCCCAATCGTAGGCGGTGGCAAGGCCGATGGCCTCCAGCATCTTGTCGCTCATTTCCTCCACAATTCCCGCAAGCCAGCCGTACATGGTGGGGAAACAGACCGCCACGGCCATCGCCTTGAAAAAGTTCGTCAGCAGGGCAATCGGTTCTTCATCCGCGTCGCCATCGGACCACAGCACATAGGTTTCAAAGCCCTTTTTGAAATTTCAGGATGATAAAGCGATACGCCAAAGCCAAACACAATATCAAACAGGGCTTCAAACAGATCAACACCAGCCAATGTGGACATATACTGCTCCGCGTACAGGGTCAGCGGCACAATGCCCTCCATCAGCCCGTCAATGTAGGCGATGGCTCCGTTAAGCAGGGCGACAATCAGCAGAACCAGAATATATTCAACCAGCGGCCACCTCCTTTCCGGGGGCGGCCGGGGCCCCCTTGTTGTATGAAATGAAAATCGGGGCGGATCAGGCGGCAGGCGTCCGCCGCCGTCCTCCGCCGCCAGCGCCCGGTCATATTCGGCCAGCACCACGGCGGACAGCTTCTCCCGCAGCTCCTTCGTCATGGGAAGCACTGTTCCGTCCATTCGCCTTTTACATTCCTGCGGCTGGGCAGGGACACGAACAGCCCCTCTTCGCCCTCCACCACCCGGACATTCTTCACCAGAAAGCAATCGTCAGGATGACGCTGCACACCGCCCGCAGCTTGTCAGGGCCGGTCAGCGTCCGTTTGATCTCCGCTCTGAACTCCATAGAAAACCTCCTTGATAAAAAGTACGGCGGGGCATGGCGCCCCGCCGCTCCCACCAAACATCAGCCCGCGTAATCGAACATATCCTTAATGCGCTGGGTAATGGTCGGCAGCACGGTGCTGTCCACAATGAGATAGAGGCCCGCCAAAATCAGGGCGCCCAGGACAATGGAAATCAGCACCGTGATCGCCACATCAAAGGGTGCCCTGCCCCTCACGGTTTGCCAGCGCCTCCCTTCGTGCGGCCTGCCAGTTCACGGGCTTTCTGCTTGGCCATCAGATGGAAGTCATAGCCTTAACCTGAGTGTTGCGGATGAAGTGAGTCATAAAATCGTCCTCCTGTAAAATGATTTATTTAGTAAGGCGGCGGGCACCGCCTGTACTACGAAAGCGGCCCCGGCTTACTGATAGTAGCCGAGGATCAGGTTCAGAGTGGCGGAACCCAGAACGGCGCCGATGCAGGACACCACCGCCACCACAATGCGGTTGTTCCATTTCTTCTGGTCCATCTCGTCAGCCATGCCGCGCCGGATACAGAAGTAGATGATAAGCAGGCCGGACACCACCGGGGCCAGAATCATAAGCCAGTTGGTCAGGTCGCCAATCAACTGCTCGGTGCCCGTCACGATCTGGCTGTCCTCCACACCGGCCGCATAAGCCGGTGCGGACATGAAAAAAGAGGCGGCAAGTGTGGAAAGACCGACACCTGCCGCCCGGACAGACTTACGCAGCCCGCCTATCGTCTGTTTCACTTTTCCTTTCATCGAAACCTCCTGAAATTTATTCATCATCAAAACACCGCCCCTGCGTTTTTCTGCTGGGCGAGGCGGCGCATGATGTCCTTTTGATAGTAGACCCAGATATTCCACAATGCGATTTCCTGTTTTGTATCAGTGATAATGGGCCGTTTGTTTTCCCGTTCCTCCCGCAGCTTCCGGTTATGCTCCATGTCGCCCATGCCCAGCATTTGATTGAACAGCCATTTCGAGAGATCGGGGGCGTACATCATGGCCGGATGGTCCCGGCTGGTAATGATCTGATAGGGCCGCTTGACACGCCGCACCTCATCCGTATTCAGCAGCTTACGCTCCGTCAGACTGACGCTCTGGGAGCTGGACGGCGTGGTGAACCGCCCGTTACTGGCCGAGAGCTGGTAGCTGGATGTGGTGTAGCTGCCCAGCTTGTCCGACATTTCCCGCAGGGTTTCCGGGTCGTCGCTTTGCAGATAGGCCCATATCTGGCAGTTGCCCTTGATGGTGTTGGCGATATTGTCGCTGTACTTTTCCTTGAGCTGGTCGAACCCTGCACATAGAGAGCGTAGCGCATCCCGCGTCCCGCCGCCACGGTGAGTTTGTTCGTCATATCGCTGATGGGGGTGAAATTCCCGAACTCATCCAGCAGGAAATTCACCCGCCGCTCCAGCCGCCCGCCCCGGCGATCCGCCGCCTCCGCCAAAAGCTCATACTGCTGGGACACAATGAGAGAAGCAATGGGGTAAAGGTGGTTTTCTCGTCGGGCAGGATTACAAACAACGCCTGCTTTTTACTGCCCAAATCCGCAAGGGTAAAATCGCTGGTATGGGTGATAGCGTAGATGGATTTCGAGGTAAACAGGCGCAGGGTGGTAAAGGGCAGAGGTGTAAAAGCTGCCTCTGGTGCGGGATGGGGGCCACATCGGAGATGGATAGCAACGCCCGCGCCGGGTGTGTTGGCGACTGCTTTTCAGATACTCCAGCAGGGGCAATTTATTCCCGATGGTACGGCACATCTCGGAAATGAACCAATACACATTGGTCATATTCTGAAACTCCGGCCGCTTTTGGTTGTCGCACACCACGCAAAGAATCGCGGCGGCAATAATGGAACACTCGCCGTTGGTCCAGATTTTCTCGCCCTCCGGCTTGCCCACCAGGTTGTTGGTCAAGTCCCAGGCCAGCATTTCTGCCCGGTCGGTGTCGCCCTCGTTGATGGCGTCAATGACGGGCTGGAGCAGATTGTAGCGCATACTCTTTTCGGGGTTCTTGAAGTCCAGTACAAAAACCTGATAACCCAACTTTTTCAAAAATTCCGATGTGTAGTGGAACAATTCGGCTTTGGGGTCGGAGCAGAAGATGGATTCTCCGGCGAGTCCCAAAAGACAGATACTTTCCAGAACCAGACATCTTGATTTACCGGAACGGGTGGCGCCGACACAGAGCAGATGGCAGTCATCACCTATAAAATAGATTTTTTCCTTGTCACCCTCCTTTTCATGCCCACCACCACGCCGCCCTTCGTCAACGGGGAAGGCGGTGCGTCCTTGGGAATCACTTTGGGATGCAGATTCAGTTTCAAACAAACACCTCACTTCTTCATAAAATCCAGCCCGTCATAGCCGGTTTTTAACAGCTCCCGGATGGCCGGATCATGCGGGTCAAGGGTAAAAAAGCTGTCAAAGGCTTTGCCTTTTCCGCGTCGCTCATCCAGCGGGCCGAACCGTGCTGATACTGGCCCACTGCTTTGGGAGTCTTGATCTCCGGCGTGATGGTGTCCAGGTCGGATTCATAGGGCCGCATATTGGTGAGAAAGAACATCACGGCCAGCACGCACACAAACCCTTGCAGGCAGAGGTACAGCATCAAATGTTGGCGGCTGGAAAACAGGCTGGCAAGGCAGTCCCCGATAGGAAGAGGGAGAGCCGGGTGATTTTCCTCGTCAGCAGCCCATGAACAGCGGTGGAGAAAAGAGGTTTAAGACTGTGCCGGAAATGAAAATCATGGCACATATCAATATCTTTTGCTTGGTTTTCAAAAGTCTATAATCACCTCGCTTTTTTCTTTAGCAAAAAAACCGTTTCTGAAAGGCGGCTACTTTCAGAAACGGTAAATTTTCTTTATTTTAAATTTCTCTACTGACAAACAATTCAACGGTGTACCTTTCTCCAACGCTGGAACATTCTTGAAATCAAGCTCTGCTGCTTTGCTTCTGGCGCTTCTCCAACGCATATATCATCGTCTTCGGGGCAGTCAATGAGAATATGTGTGGGAATTGGGACCGGGCCATGATCTTTCCCTGTTCTTTTAAGCAGTCATAACCGTATTTTGTAAGCACACGCTCATAAATAAATGCAAGGCTCAGTCTCTCAATATATCCACCCAAAACCAAAAGAAAAACAGGCTCCTTGAGCTTCACTCCCCAAACATACTCCCATTCAACCGTATAATCTTCTTCCACAATCCATTCCAAAATCTCAATATCATACTCAGGTTCATCTGGGAAAAAGCGATCACACATATGAAACCTCCCCGGACATTCCTTGCCAATGACTCAGTATTACTTACTATACACTGGAATGTACCTATGTCAAGCAGATATTTAATAAGTGTCACAAAATAATGCAACCTCAATTTCTCACCTTCCTCAAATTCCAAATTCAGTCCAATCCTGTACGGCGGCCTGTTCCATCTCGCTGCGGATTGGCTCGCCCATCCAACTTTCACGATACCGGGCTGTGAATGTACCGATCCTGTACTGGCCCCGCAGCCAAACCCGTCACGGGCATACCACAGGGAATCGTCTGCGGTCAAATCCATACTGCTGCCAAGCCTCCGGTTTTTAGAACAGAATCTGTCCCTCATAGCCGCTCTGACCTAATACATATGACTGCGGCTCATTGTGTTGGCCACCTAATACATATGAATTGAAAAGCAGTTGTAAGAAAGGAGTCAAAAAGTCTTATAACCGCTGGAAATCAACACAAAAGGAGCTGAATTTTATGAAAACTATCTTTGAAGAAATGGGCGGTACATACCGTCAAGTGGGATATTATTTCATTCCCAACATTACTTTTGCCGGATGACGGCGAATATCAGATAGGCAAATACGGGCGTATGCGCCGCAGCTATCTGAAAAAGTACCGTAAAATACTCTACAACAACTATGTGCTGGAGGGAACGCTGTTAAGCATTTAGCTGAAATCGATCAAACCTGCAACGAGCGCATTGAAAACATCGTTTCCGCTATGGCAAAGCAGGAAGGCGTAACTGAAGCTCTCAAAGCGGCTGATCAAATAGAATGGGTGCGCCGTATGAACAGTATCCGTAACCGTGCGGAAGAAATCGTTCTGCACGAATTGGTATATGATCTGTAAACCTGATACAAAAGCCCCACACTTCTGACAATAAAATCGGAAGCGTGGGGTTTTCCTGATTTATTTTGTTTGTTTGCTGTTTTCTTCGATATTTGCCACAAGACGGTCGAAATCACTCTGATATGTTCTGTCCTGTAAAACACGGAATTTTTCAAATTCACTTTCTGCAAACGCCTTTGCAATCGTAGCGGTCACTCCGCCTTTGTCATGTAAAAATCTTCTTCGTTGAACTGGAGGAACGCATCCAAACGATTAACCCAATCCTGCATATACATGATATTTCCCCGCCGTGCCTGTCTTTCGGCATAGTCCAGATACATTGTTACGATCTCATTCAGATTTATCATTTCTTCTTCGTTCAAGTAGTTTTTGGCGATCGAAACATCCGACTTGCGAATGCGGCCCTGCGGAGCGTTTTTCCAAGTGGTCAAGCCCATATTGGGTTTTGTGCTGTCGGCTCTGCCATAGACAATCTCAGCCGCCGTATGATGAGTGACAGCGTAATGAAGCTTATTCTGTACTGTGGCAAAAAACTTTTTGTAACAGGACTGTTCACATCATAGTCAGCACTGCACTGGGAGTAAATGTCCGTGATTTTTTGATAAAAACGGCGCTCGCTGGAGCGAATATCACGAATACGCTCCAACTGTTCCTCAAAATAGTCCTTACCAAAGAGGTTTTTCTGGTTCTCGCAGTCGTGCATCGTCCATCACATAGCCTTTAATAATAAATTCTTTTAATACTCGATTTGCCCAAATGCGGAACATCGTAGCCTTTTAGAATTAACACGGTATCCGACAGCAATAATGGCATCCAGATTGTAATAGCTTGTATTATACCGTCTTCCCGTCCGCCGCAGTTGTTTCCATTTTGGAAACAACTGCTTCTTCCTGCAATTCGCCGGATGCAAAAATATTTTTCAAATGTTTTGAAATAGCCGCCTTTTGCACTTCAAATAATTCTGCCATCTTTGCCTGCGTCAGCCACAAGTTTTCCTGATATAAAAGGATTTCAACCCGAACTTCACCATTATCAGTTTTATAAAACAGGATTTCCCTTGTTTCATAAGGAGTTAGCCCATATTCTTCGTTCATATCCATTCCATTCCCTTCCTATTCTTCACTTTTGTTTCTCGCTCTGCTTTTGTAAACATTATGTTTGTTCTTGCACTGCGGGCTGCAAAATACAGCACTTGGTCTGCTTGCGACAAAGGCTTTGGTACAATGCCTGCAAAGCTTAATCGGGTTTTCGCTGTCGGTCAGCATAAAGCTGAACATCATCTGTACCCCAGCAGCAGGGAATGAAAATCCCAAACGATGGTCGGCTTATCCAACAGGGCGATATGGTAAGTCGGAGCTATGCCGCCAAAAGCTGCCATGCTCTGCTGCATCATCTGCCGGGTTTCATCGTTCAGTGTATCATAATCCTCATAATAAAGGAAACTGTTGATATAGGTAAACGCCCAGTCAATGAACTGCTGTTTCATCCATTCATATCGCTCCGCATATTCCCGCTGAAAGCTCATGTTGACAGCCATCGGCTTGTCTGTCATGGTCAAAGCCAATGCCATCATAACACGGTCATTCTGAATGTTCCACATGGACTCGATACCACGCTTGATCACATCCAGTTTGTCAAATGGAAAGAACAGTGCCAGATATTTTTCAGTGGACATAGTTTCTTCTTTGATGAAGTGATTTTTCGGCAGGTACACCGCCTCATATTCCATAAAGGTTGGCGTGGTAGGTAGCGCAGTCATCAGTCCAAACAAGCCATATTTCACCGCAAATTGCTGGATAGCCTTCTGAATTTCAGCATCCGGCTTTTTGCTCATACCCATGCGTCCTATGTTGATGGCATCCAATACAATTTTCTGATACTCTGCCAGTGGATCATAAATACTCGGTTGCGCCGTTTTGGTGGGCGTGAGATACAGAGTTCCGTCCTCTGCCGCCTTCCATTCATATTCACTATACCGCACCCAATTAGAACTGGTGCGTTCAAAAAGGTTCTTCATTTTCTCACCCCTGTTTCCAATCACTGATACCATATTTGGATAAAAGCTCTTTTGCCTGTTCCATACCGCTTTCCGTAATATATACCGATTTGGAACGGGACGGATGATTTCCCTGTCGAATATAGTCCGCATCATCCAGTTCGTTTAGTATATCAAAATCATAGCCTTTCCACGCATAAAAAATCGGTTGCTTCGTGAAACTTTTTCTCTCTGTGTAAAGCGGGAGAGGTATAACAGCATCAGCGTTAATTCCCTCATTGCTTCTTTTGCTTTTATATTTCCCATATCAGTCTATTCCTCACTTCATATTGTAACCTGAATAACTCGGTTTTATATTATCAATTATATTATTTCTATTCCCCTGAATCAATCTCCATTCTGGATTCTTCTAAAAAATCTTTCTCCAATAAGGTCATTGGCTGTTGCTTTTCTACCTTATCCAAAAGTGCAGGAAGCAGCTTTTTCGTATCTTTTTGAGCATCGTGCCACGCACCTTGCGGATGTTCCGGTCGCTTTGATTCCGTATTTTAGCGATCCTTGTTGAGCTAAACAGCCGGACAGCGCAGAGAAAGAGCAGCTCCTTGTGCTCCTCAGTCAATTCCCAGAGGATTTTGGATAGGTATTCTTCCGTTACAAGTTCATGTATATCGTAAGGACAGTAGAAAATTGCGTCAATGAAATCACCTTTTCGTATCTGCTTTTCCAGCACATCATTTAGCGTATCCGGAAAAAAGAGTTCATTGGCAGATGCCCCGTAATCAAGAGGAACATCATCGCCGCTTCTGCTGAATTCATGATAGCGTTCCCTACGCTCCCGATTAGCGTCCAGCCTGTCCCACCATGCAATCACATTTTCAAACTCCCGCTGTGTTCTGGCGGAATCCTCCAATCGTGCAAGGGCTTCTGCCCGCAGTTCTCGTTTGAGCTTCTTACGCTCCGGTTCTTCCTCGTCAGTACCATCCTCAAAGGGATGTTCCTCGGCGTCGGCTTCCAGTTCTTCGATGAGCTGTTTTTCTTTTGTAATCTGCCGTCTGACCTGTTCGGATAATTCGGTTTCTTCGGTATCTGTATCATTGTCAGCAAGAACAACTTGGTTCTTCCGCTTCCTTCGCTTCTTTTCGGGAAGAGCGTCAGCGGGTTTTTCTTCCTCATCGTCCCAAAGGGCGTTTTCATTTTCTTCGTCATCGACTATGTAATCGAAATCATCCGCTTCATATTCGTCTTCATAGTCGGTATCTTCTTCATAAAAACCGTCATGTTCATATCGTTCGGGATCGTCGAACACCGCAGACACCTCCCTTCCAAAAATATTTTTGAAATTTTTTTGGATTCTCCATAAAAACAGTTCCGCTAAGTACCCTGTATTTCTCCTATAAGTGAGGATGTAACCTATTTTGCCTGTTATTAGATTACTTTCGACACTGAATGAAAGGAGGAAACCGCCTATGTCAAACAATTATCGTGAGCTGACGGGCAGGGAGAAGCAGCGGATCAAGAAGCTGGTTACTTCTCTCTGTGCCAACTACGACAAAGAGTACGGCTGCCTGCCATTGGACTGTGACTGTCTAATATTGGGGATCTGTTTTACCAACAGCGCACTATGCAGATATTTCCGCAAGTCTGTCCTGCCGGAAGATGCAGGGTTGGAAGCCGTATTCACGCAAATACCGACCACTCATTGCAAACAATGCGGCAAGCCGTTCCCAACTGACGGAAAACGGGTGTACTGCTCACAGCACTGCGCCGAAGAAGCTCGCCGTAAGCAGACCGCAGCAAGGGTGCGTAAGTACCGAGAAAAACAACAACAGATGTAACGCTTTTGCCCTCGGAAAGCCTTGTGCCGCAAGGCTTTTTTGAGGGCATTTCTGCATTGGCAGGGTGTGAATACCTTTTGCTCGATTTTAACCATGCAAATGGTTACACCATGCCGGAACTAAACCTATTATACGAAAAAACAATGAATATTTCAACACGGAGGTAACTGCCTATGGAAAAAAACGAGAACAGTAATTTTTCTTATATGATTCGCCGCATTGGCGGCACCACCTATAAAGTTAAAGTAGTATTCAGTGATACAGAGAAAGAAACAATGGAGGATAAAATTTTACGGATGATTCGCAATGAAACGGTTACAACTGGCGGAACTTGTGGTATAATAGATTCACCACAAATGAGCCGACAGTCTGAAAGGAGCGCATCATGAGCGTAAAAACAGACTGAAGGAAAAATCACAGCTTTATATGAAAGACTGTCCCGTGATGATGACCAGACTGGTGATAGCAACAGTATTGTCAATCAGAAAAAATACCCTCGAAAGCTATGCCCATCAGAAAGGTTATACGAACTGTCAGCACTATACCGATGACGGTTGGAGTGGAGGGAATTTTGAGCGTCCGCTTGGAAACAGCTTATTGCAGACATCGAAGCGGGCAAAGTTGCTCATGTTATTGTAAAAGATATGAGCAGGGCGGGGCGTGACTATCTGCAAACAGGCTTTTACACGGAGGTGTTCTTCCGGCAGCACAGTGTCCACTTTGTGGCTATCGCCAACGGCGTGGACAGCGACGATCAGAACAGCAACGAATTTGCGCCCTTCCTCAACATTATGAACGAGTGGTATCTTCGTGATCTGAGTCGCAAGCAGAAAACAGCGATCCGTGTGAAAGGCGAATCCGGCAAGCCTACCACCAACTGTGCCATTTATGGCTACAAGAAAATGCCGGGTGATAAGTACAGTTGGTATATCGATGAGGAAGCCGCTGCGGTTGTCCACCGTATTTTCCAGCTGACCATCGAGGGAAACGGTCCTTATGACATCGCCCGTATCCTCTATGAAGATAAGGTGGAAACTCCTGCGGTCTACGCCGCAAAGCAGGGGCGTGGCGTTTGGAAAAGCAAAGAGGAATTTCCCAACCCTTATAACTGGAGTGGTTATATCGTTGGGCAGATTCTCTCAAGCCCGAATATATGGGGCATACGGTCAACTTCCGCTCCCACAAGCAGTCCTACAAGGACAAAAATCCGGTTATGAATCCGCAGGAGGACTGGCTAATTTTGAGAACACCCACGAAGCTATTGTGGATAAGGAAATGTGGGAGCTTGCACAGAAAACTGGCAAGACACCACGGCGCCACGATACGCTTTGGGCGAAGCCAATCCGCTGACGGGACTTCTGTTCTGTGCTGATTGCGGAGCGAAAATGACCAATCACCGTTCCAAAGGCGGTACGAAGAGCAATCCCTATCCCTCTGATTTTTTATGATTGCTCCGCCTACACATTGGCACATCAAAAGCGCACTCATGCTTGCAGCGGTCACTATATTCGGACAAAAGCGGTCAGGGAGCTGATTCTGGAAACTATCCGTGCAGCCAGCGCCTTTGCTGTCGCTAATCAGGATGAATTTATGAAAAAGGTGCGTTCTGCTTCTCAAATCAGACAGGCGGAAGTCGCAAAGGATACCAAACGCAAGTTGAACAAAGACCGTAGGCGTATTGCCGAGCTTGATACCATTATCAAAAAAGCTCTACGAATCTTTTTGCTATTGGGCGCATTACCGATGAGCGCTTTGATACTCTGCTTGCAGAATACGAAGCGGAGCAGAAAGCTCTTGTCACATCTGTATCGGATGCAGAATCGCATCTGTCCTCTTTTGAGTAAGATACTGACCGTGCGGAGCAGTTCCTTTCACTGGCAAAGAAGTACACGGACTTCTCGGAACTGACTACGCCGATGATCAACGAGTTCATTGAAGAAAATCATCGTCCATGCCCCGGAAAAGATTGACGGTGACGGGACGCAGGAGGTTGAGATTTATCTGAAATTTATCGGACGGTTTGAACTGCCCGAACCAGAGCTGACACCGGAGGAGATCAAGCGGCAGGAACAGCTTCGCAGACACCGCATCAAGAGCCGGGAACGCTACCAAAAAATCAAGGCTGGTGAGCACGCAGTTGGTCAGCCATTTCAGCTAATCTGTAAATGCTGTGGTAAAGAATTTGAATCCAAGCGGTCAAATACTCTATTTTGCAGTCCGAGATGCCGGGCTAAATTCTACCGGCAGGAGGCGGCGGAAAGCAGAAAGCGGGAATGCGTCTGCGAAAACTGCGGAAAAACTTTTACCGCTACACGGAAAGATGTAAAATACTGTTGTGATGATTGCAGGACGGAAGCAAACCGCAGGATGCAGAAAGAACGCGATGCTGCGAAGCAAATAAAAGAGAAAGAACCGGTATTGCTTGGTACCCCGCCTGTTAAAGAAAACGGGCAGGAACAGAAAACCGCATAATAAATGACGCTGAAGGCGACTTGTGAGAATAAAATCTCATGAGCCGCCTTCTTTGCGTTTTCAGCCGGATACGGCAGAAAGGAATAAAATTTATGACAGAAAATGAAAAGAAGCTTTTTACAGGCGAAGCACCGATTGGAAGAAGCACAGATGCGTGACCGACAGAAAGAGCGAAAAGCACGGACACGGCGATTGATTCAGGAGGGTGCGATTTTAGAGAAAGCATTACCGCAGACAACACAGATGACTTTGGAACAGTTGGAGGATTTTTTATGCGAAGTATTCAAACCAATCCGATGATTTTTATGAGCGACCGGCTATCGGTCGCTTTTTTTTTCTCCCGAAGGGGCGCATTTTACTCACCACCTGCAAAGCAGGCGGTGGTATCCCTCCCGTTGGTCAGGCTCGTGCGCTCCTCACGAACTGTCTTTCAGACAGTTCTCCAGAGGGGGGCAGGCAATGTCGCAAGCGAACATTCCCTGTGCAGTCGGCTCTATATTTGCTCTATCAAAGAATATCTCTGTGTCAGAAACGGCGAGGAACGAGGCTTTACCGCCGCCGAGTTCAAGGCAGCACAGGCAGACGGATGGGAAAAGCAATATCCGTACAAGGTCGGTCGAAAGAAAGTGTATATGCCTCCATCCGAGGCTGAGAAGCACGGCTATGAACGAGCCAACAAACACCCCTCCATCCGAGGCTGAAAAGCACCCATTGCCGAGCGTTGGAACAGCGAAGAACAGCTTGTGGAGTGGCGCAAGGCGTGGGCAGACGTGACCAACTGTTATTTAGAGAGATACGGACACGACGAGCGCATCGACCACCGCAGCCATGCAGACAGAGGCTTGACCGAGCAGCCCACTATTCACGAGGGTGTGGTTGCCCGTGCGTTGGAGAAAAAGGGTGTTATCTCTGACCGCTGTGAAATCAACCGTCAGATCAAGGCAGACAATGCACTGCTCCGTGAGCTGAAAGCAACGGTCACAAGGTGCAGGAAGGAGTGCAGGCATAGATGTTGCTTTTTGGAAAACGCTACGATATGCTGTCAGAAGAAATTGAAGCAGTAAAAAGTATCTGGCACATGAGTATCAAATTTACACAGAAGTCACATCACCCGCGCGGGGGAAAGAACTGAACGAAAGCATATTTCAGAAAAGAAACAACTGTCTGAGGAAGCGGTCAAAGCAATCAGCGAGACGATTGCCGAACAGCAAAAGCAGATGGAAACAATCTGACAGCAGTTGGAGCAGCAGCGAGGGCAAGATAACTCTCTTGGAGCGGAAACACCGGGTATGGGGGTGACGGGCTGATCGGACATCAGGTAAGTCTGGATCGGAAACTTGGCTTGCTTGCTTCCCGCCCAGCAGGGACTCGGGGTCAACTCTGCCATCAATGCACTGGCTGAGCAATACCCAACTCTTCCTATGCGTCCATGCAGCATTTTCAGCAGGATATTTTTGACGCAGAGAACACTTACAAGCGGCGAGACGGTTTGGTACAACTCTAATGTATCTTTGTATAACCAGAGAATTAACACATTTCCTTATCTGCTTTTGGCAAAACTTCATGGAATGAAAGAGGCGAAGTTTTACGCTGTGGAAGAAAAGAAAAAAGACTTTCAGGTGCAGTTTTAAGAAGAAGGGGGAAAAAATCTATGAAAATGGCGGAACAAATATCAGCGGTGTCAAGTTGGAGCGGCTGCGGCAGAACGCTGTAAAAAAGCATAAGATTCTGCGGAAGCTGCTCCCGGTGTGCCTGATTTTATTTATAGGATTGACACTGGTAAAAACCCGATTTTTGTTTGTCTCCATCAGCGAATATGGATGGGGAGATCCGGCAACTCAGGGGCCTTTTGGATGCTGGTAGGAAACCTGATGCTCAGCGTGATTTTTGCGGGTGTCATTTTTGGTTTTTACTATATGCTGGTCTATAAAAAAGCTTATGACCTCTTTTGTATCAATTTCAAAAACAAATATGTGTTGGACACTCTCCGACAACTGCCGGATTTTTCCGAACTGCGCTACAATGCAGGAGGCGGTCTTTCTTATGAGGAAATGAACCGTTTAAGGTTAATCCCCGGAGGCCAGTCGGTCTTTTATCAATCGTCGGATGAACTGTCCGGCAAGTTGGATGGAGTCCCCTTCCGGGCTGTCAATGTCTGCACTGGCGAAAAAAAGCTTCCGCAAGAAGTTCTACCCCAAAATTCTATTTGAGGGACAGGTCATTGTTTTTTCCTATTTTGATAATCGGAAGATCAGTGAGGGTTTTGTTCAGGTGTTTTCCAAAAAAGCTCTGTCTAAACTCAGGGAAACCAGAGTCCCGTTGTCAATTCAGACAGAAAACAGTGTATTCAATGAAAATTTTGCGGTGTTTGCAGAGAACGAGCAGAATGCTTTTTACATCCTGCCCCCAGGTGATGGAGCAGATTACAGCTTTTCAGGAAGCTATGGAAGGAAACGTTTATCTTTCCTTTTCTGAAAAATCCCTGTATGTAACTTGCAGCCAGCTTCGCAACCCTTTTCATATTTACATAGATATTCCTGTTGAAGAACAGCGTCAAAAGATTGCCGGCGATACGGCGATTCTCCGCAGCGCAAAGGAAATTCTCATTAGAGCCGGACAAAGCAGTCCGAAATAAGAAGTCAGTCCCTGAAAGGAGGTAGGTATCATATGGGATGTACGATTGTGTTCGTTATCCTGCTTGTTATTGGAATAGGCATCCTCTGTTTTCTGACAGGGGATATGACGGCTTTATCGCCCTGGCCGCTACTTTTAGTCATAGGGCTTGGTCTTGCCGGTATTCTGTATCATATCTATAAATCGGAAGCAAAGACGGATGGAGAAGTATAACCCCTATCCCCTACATTGCGCTGGATGAATGCCGCAGGGTCGATCCTGATTGCAGCAAGTCAACATACAAATTTTCATCTACTGGCTGGCTGGCGGTACAATAACGAATTTGACCGGGAAAGTATTAAAAACAATGCTGTGGGATTATTGGGGCATTCAAGGACATGAGACAGCTATAAAGGAAATGCGCAGCCTGATCGACGAGGGAATGCGTGCCAGCTATCGGAGGAAAATGGAACTCTTGTCGCATAAATATAAGGATGCTACAGAAGTCCAGCTCATTGAGGAGGCCCGCAAAACTAATCAAAAGCCGATGAAGATAGCTACCTGCCGAAAATGCTGACAGCATGGCGGCGTTATGGGAAAATGCCCTGTTAGGCTGGGATATGGGACGCTGCGCATATATCACGCAATGTTGCTATCTGGCAGGCTACATCAATATGAAGGAAATGTTGGATTTGTGTGTAGATGCTGGGACAAAGGCGCAGGCTTTTTTTCAGAACTGGGAAGAAATGATGGAGAGCTATCTTCTGGGCGGACAATTTTGGAAGCATGAGGATCAAAGCAATCCAAACTCCATGACGGCAGAACGCTGGAAGTTATATGAACAGCTCTGGCAAGGAAGAAAACCCTTCCAGAGCTCTCCATACCTCGCTGTCCCTGTTCGACCAGCCCCTCTCAAAAGAGGTTATCACCAATGAATACGGTATTCTGCCGGAATACCAAAAATATTATAATCATGGATAGTTCGTATTCAGTTTTGGACATGGGAAAGGCGCGGCTTGCTGGCCGCGCTTTGGTGGATGGTGTTTGGTTTTCCGTTTCTGGCTGACCAAAGTGTCCAGAGGTTGGAACGGTGTACCATCAGTCATTTTTTTCCTCCCATCCGCCACTTAAAACGCCATTTAAAATTATCGGGAGAAATGAATGCGTGCCAAATATTCAGTAAAAATCTTGATGCACACCAATTTATGTACTGATAACGTCTTTTGCTCTACTTTTCATAGTTTTCTTCTGGATAGATAATAGACACCTACATCTAGACAGAATAGCCCATCGCCTGTATCTTTGATGTTAATTGCTGCATATCTGTGTCCCTTTGATTGGCTGTATCATCTGTTCGTATAAATCCAAAGAGAAACGACCGGGTATTCGTCAGACCAAATGAGTTGTGAGTAATTCTTCAGCCGTAGTGTTTTTATCAAATTCGATGGACAATGGGGTAGCTAATAACAAATAATTTGCAATCATCAAAGAATTTCTGCTAGGGGATTAAGATAGCTTTCTAATTCTTCTTTCTCAAATAAACGATGTAATCGTCTTTGTAGTTTTTTTCTTCTTCATACCATTCACATTTACATAAAAATCTGAAAATCGTGTGGATTGAATACTTCCGTACTCTGTCGCCACAAATTCATCACCATATTTCTCAACGAGGTATTCCAGCTTTGGGTCTGTGCGGGAATGGTACATATAATCTGCGATCTGCTCATGGAGCGGACGGGGCGGGTGCAGCTTGACCCGGACGATCCCCGCCGTCACAAGAATAACCGCCGCTGCGCACAAAAATATCACGAATCCTCCTTTTTTCCTCTTTTTGTCATCACCTATCCCTCCTGAAAGCCTGCTGCTTGGCTTATGGTAATTGTTCTTCCTCCCGCTTTTAATAGCTGTCTCGCCCTGTCATTTGTGATTTTGTCCGGGCCGTTTCAGCAGAGTGCTTGCCTCCGACTGTCCGTCCTGGCCTCTCGCAGCGTCCTGATTTTCAGAATGGTTAAATAATCTTTTGCTGGCATTTTTGGAAAGCGTGATTTTTTCTTTGCTCCGGGCATTTCGCACATTCATCTAATTCTGTCAGATAGGCTTTTTCATCATGGGTGGTTTGATATTGAAAACCTGCTGCGTCAATCTTTATGAGATGGTTGATCCGCACACTCATATAAACCCACCAGCCGAGGAAGGCGGCGGCAAGGCCAGAATGACAATTTAAAACAGGCAGGGTATATCCTGTTTTTCTCCAAATAGAGCGTAATACAATCGTTAGAATAACAGCCCACAGGAAAATAGAAATAACTCCCAAAAAGTCTTTGTTCTTCTTTCCGCTCATTACAAATCCCCCCTGTTTCTTATGGTCATGTGTTAGCCGTGGAAAATTTTCTATCCGCTGGCTGGACAAAGTGTCCAGAAGTTGGGTGGGGCGGTCATGCCCCGGCTTTGGGACACTTTGTCCCATTTGAGGCGGGGCGGCCCGTAAAACTGATTTCATTTTACCACCGGCGGCGGGAAATGGGAAGTCCTGCTTATCGCTCCATATCCCTGTCCCGGCGCTGGGTGTGCGTCTGCTCCTGCTGGCGGCGGGCGATGTCCACAGCGGATTTCGCCTGATACAACTTCATCAAGTCCTCCCTGATGGGCTTGTACTTGGCGTAGTTCCTCTGGTACTGGTATTGGCTCCGTTGCTATCATTAGCAGTGTAAGAAAGAGAAAACTTACAAAGAAAGCCTTGTTTGTTATACGTATACGCAAATCTATTACATTTTGCAGAAAGTACCCTTGACAAATCTCGTCTCATTTCGTCTGATACATAGAAAATGGGCATATAGAGTTTCTTTGCAAGTTCCATTTCTTCCCGCATCCCGGAAAAAATGGCGCTGCCCATAACCCAAAGCTCGTCACATCGGGTCAGAAGCTCACCACCCATCCGCAATCCCTGTTCCCGCTACTCCGGCTGTTCATCGTCCAGATATTGCGTGAAGATCGTGTGGGGCGCCAGGGGAATCACCCCTGCAGGATGCCGCATACGCACAGTAGTCCCTTGCCTTTGGATATTCCGCTCCACATCCCGCGCAGGGGGGGATGAGATATAGACCAGCCGCAATTTATCACCTACCTTTCCAAATCCAGCCCATCCAGCTCTACATCGCTGATGGACGGCTCAAAGCCGGTGTCATAGGACACATCATCAAGCTGCCGGATAGCCTCCAATTGTGCTGCGGCCTTGGGGTCGATCACAAGCTCCTGCTCCAGCAGGGCGTCGGCAACAATGGCGTTGGAAACCGGATCGGTAAAAGCACAGGGCCTCGCCGTCCTGTACGGCCTGCTCCATGACGGATTCCGGCAGAATTTCCTCCGCAACGGCCTTGGGTATCTCAAGCCCCCGCTTTTTGCTTCCGACAATCTCATAGATGCCTACGGCGATCTCGCCGCAGGTGATGATGTTCCCCCATATATCGGGATTTGGGCGCCCGTCACGCATACCTCACACCTCCATCTTCCTCATAAGGCATAAACGCAATCACAGAGAGATAGTCCCTCCCCAGCCGCCTCAAAAGCGCGTCCTGATGCTCCATGACCTGATCCACCACATTTTCCGGGCAGTACCGCATCAAATCCTTCACATAGCTGCCCACATCCAGTCCGATAGGGTCGGCCAGATATTCCTCGTCCGTCATGCCGTCAAGCTGCTGGTTCAGGCTGTGCTTATACATGAGAAACCGGGCGATAGCGATTGTCTGGTTCCGCTTGCTGTTCATCATAGGCTATCCTCCCATCTCCATTTCATCATTCAGCCCAAATTCCATATCAAAATCAAAGTCCATGTCGGCCTCCCGCAGCTCCGGGATAATTTCCTCGATTTTGTCAAGAATCCGTTCCACAGATTCACGGGCCTCGTTGGAAACATCCTGATCGAGTATGCTCATTTTGACAAGTCCGGCGTGAAGAACCCTTAGTTCTTCCTCGCTGAACAGTGCCTTTTCGTCCACCAGGCCGCTGCGCTTGGCGAAGTCCTGACCGGCAAACTCTTTGTTGTAAAAGACCTGACGCGCCAGCATTTCCCGGAATCGGGGCGGTGCGGTAGGTGGAAAACACATAGCCAAACAGGTGATGCTCCTTGCAGGCCAAAGTCACGCCGTTGTATTCGGACAGCTTGTAGGAGCCGTTGGGCAGCTTCTCGTTGGCTTCCGTATAGGGGCAGTCCCGGCAGATGCCCACCTTGACCGCTGTGTTCTGGGCGGTGTCGTTGATAAGTCGCATGACCTTATCCTTCACAGCGACAAACGGGTTTTGGATCACCGTATCCGCCTTGGAGAAGTAGGCCACAAGCTGATTTTTATAGTAGATGTCCGCAATATAATCCGAAGATTGGGATCGTTTTACATCAAAGCCCTTTCGGGCGAGCTGTTCAAAGAACAGCCGGTAAAAATCTGTTTTGCTCCGCAACCGGCAATCCTCCTTTCTTACGAGTAACCTTTTTTGTTTCATCATCTTTTTGAGAACTTCAATGAAATCAAAATCCGTTCCGCCGCCGCCTGATTCTGGGGATAGGTGTGCGGCAGGGGAGGGCGCTTCTTCCGCTTCAGATCGTACCAGAGGCACCCTCCGTCCTTTCGGCTGGGGAACATACAGGATGGAACGGAAGTCCGTAAGTAAAAGGGCACCCCCGGCAGGGATGCCCTTTGGGGTACTCATACAGCCGGGCCGTCAGGCGGGTCACGCCATAGGACCCTCTGGGGATAGACACCGGCACCCCGTTATGCTTATAACTCGTTGTTACTGTGTTCATCCAAACTCCTTTCTCGAACCGGGCGGCCGGGTTGTTTGATTTGTTTGACGCCGCAGGGCCAAAAAAGGCAGCCCCTCGATGGACTGCCTTTTGCATTGGACATATTTAAGTTTGAGCGATCCGCTCACAGTTCTTTCAGCAGGAACGCCATATACAGCGGGAGTGTGAGAAGCTGTTCGGTGCGTCCTACATTGTAGTCCCCCAGCTTGATTGCATGACTGACATGGTATTTTTCAGGATGATTCAGGATTGTTCTGGTGCTTTTTGTATTACCTGTAGATGCTTTTACCTCTACCAATGTGCATTCACCTTTATAACGGATCACAAAGTCCACTTCAAACCGCTATCTTTGTGGAAATAGTAGAGTTTTCGTCCCATCTTACCGAAAACATCCGCAATCAGATTTTCAAAAATCGCGCCTTTATAGCCGTAAAGATTTCCTTGCAGGATGTCGTACTGTGTGCCATCCTCCAGCATACTGACAAAAGGCCGCAGTCCCGCATATACACCTTGAATATATCTTCCTCAGCGTTCCCATCCAAAGGCAGTTCCGTAATGCTCAGATTATAGCAGCGGACAATGATACCGGCATCCTCAATCCATTGAAGGCTCCCGGCATATTTTGATGCGGTAGAACCTTTTTGACAACGGAGTATTGAAATTTCTTGTTTTCCTTACTGAGCTGCTTCGGGATAGACTGAAAACACTCTTTGATTCGTGATTTGTCCTTCTTCTCGGCGTACTTCACCATATCGTCCTCATAGGAGCGGACAATATCGCGCTGGATTTGCAGCACCTCATCCATCTGCTTCGTATCTACAAAGGTCTGTACGGCATCCGGCATACCTCCGACAACCACATATTGCAGGAGCAGTTGCTTCATACGGTTGTGCAGGGCCTCCGGGACAGGCGTCTCTTTCTGCAAGCATTTCTTTAACATATCAATTACAGGGTCAGCAATCCCATTGGCCCACAGGAATTCTTCAAAATCCAGTGGATACATATCAATTACCGTTTCCGACCCAACTGGGACCGATTTTGGTTCTTTTCCATACCCTTCACACCCAGCAGAGAGCCGGTGCCTATCACATCATAGCGCCCATCAATTCGGAAAAATTTCAGGGCGGTCCGGGCCTCCGGGCACTCCTGAATCGTCAGGATCAAGACTGTACTTCCGCTTTCAAACACCGCCTCGCTGCCCAGCAGGGCGGACAGCATCATCACGATTGTGTCCACTTCCAGGGACCCGGCAAATACAGAGGCATAGTCTGGATTTTCAAAAAATTCAGGTACACAACATTTTTATAATTTTTCTTTGCAAAGTCAAGAACAGAAAATGTCTTGCCGCACTGTCGGCAGCCCTTGATAATCAATGGCTTGCGATTTTCTGTGTTTTTCCAGTCAATCAGTTTCTGCTCAATTTTCCTTTTCAGCATGACAGTTTCGCCTCCCTTATTCTGTTTTATTTCAGTATAGCCGAAAGCAACAACTTTTTCAAGGGAGTTTTAACGCAAACCGAAAACTTTTTCAAGCGACTTTTATCGACAAGCATCAACTTTTCCGATTTTTCTCTTGCGCTGCACATTGGTTATGGTTCCATGCCCCTGTCCTTGTGCCGTAAATACCATTCCTTTTGGCTGCCTTGGAAAGATCACCTCCCATAGCCTTCTGGCAATCGTCGTACTCCATACCCATGTTGACGGCGTTCTGTTCCAACGCCATCAGGATTTCACAAATCATCTGCTCCGTATAGTAGGCTTTTCGGGCCTCCGCATACTCAAAAGCGCCGGTTTCCCGATCCTTGCGAAGCATGGCGCGTATGGCCTCCAATACCTTGTTGGCGATCAACTTGTCCGCTTCCGCGATTCCTTTCTGCTGCTGTTCCTCTACATGGGCGGGGTCGGTATCATAGAGCATGGCAAGCTGGCACTTGGCGTCCGCATATTCGTTTACCAAATCACCGATGTATTTACAATTCGCTTTCAAGCTGGCGACGAAGGTATCCAATTCGGCCTTTACTTCTTCTGGTAACAGTTTATAGGCCAGGCGGCCTTTTTTCGGCATCTTTCTTTCAGGGAAAACAGGCCGGGAATGAAATGGGCCAGCTCATCCCACTCAAAATGCCGTCCAGTGGGACGGCGCCCAACTCATCATCCGTGATATGGCCGAAGGTTTCCGCAGGCGTTTGTACTCGCTGGGATGAAGCCGCTCCATATATTGCTCAAACTCATCAACCAGATCAACGGCGGCTGCGGTAAGCTGCTCTCTGGCCCGCTGCTTCGTTTCACAATACGCCTGTATTTTTCTCCGCGAAGGTGTCACGGATCAACTGCCTGCGTATTTTATCCGGGATGCTGGGATGGACAAAGGGAACCATTGTGCGCTGATTTTTGTCCCAGAACACCACATGGATGTGCGGATGGCCTCGCTCATTATGGTGGGCGGCTGCCCATTGTAGATTTTGCACCCGGATTCCGTTGTATTTTTGCCAGCGTTAAAATGTGACGCTCAATATAGTCCTCCCAGGCTTTGTGATCGGTCAGCCCCAGCTCGGCCGCTGTTTCCGGGGAAAAAGAGATAATACCCCGATACATATTCACACGGCGGTAAGACAGCTCCCGCACCAGACGGGCTGCCTCCTGCCAGGTGGCAAACTCCGCACCTCGCCGGGTTCCAGCTTCCCGAACAGGCCGTGACGCATCCCCTCATTTTTCACCGCGCCGGGACGGGTGGCGATATAGCCGATGTGGGCATAGTTGCAATCTTGGGCGTCTTTTTCTGATTGGGGTGCCGGTGGCACTGCTTATAGATCAGGATCGACACGGCGACCTCCCTGAACAGCCTGAATCGCCTTTTTCATTTCCTCGTCATCCAGAAAAATACGCAGGGCGTCGGCGTTCTTCTGGTTTGCAAACGCCAACGCCTCTTTTCGGGCCGCCGCCTCGATCTTCTCAAAAGAAGAATAGCGGTCCCGGTCGATCAGGTCAGCGATGATGGCGATATTGGCATAGTAGCCTGCGGCGGATATGATCGTCAGGCGGTTGATCAGTCCGGCCAGCCGGTTTCCCAGCCCCTTGATCTGGCCTCTGAGTTCCTGCCGGATCACGCCGCTTATCATGTCGATGTTCTCAGCGGTACTTTCCAAATCCAGATATTCGTCAATCGCCCGCCGTACCTCTTTGGAGAAGTCCGTCCCATTCCTGGCCGCCAGCTTATTGAGCGCCTGAATGGTGTCCGGGGCAGATGGATGGTTTTGCGCTCGGTTCGGATGGGGATTCCTTCCAAGTCAAGCCTCCTTCCATAAGGTGTGACAAAAATCACACCAAAATCAAAAAATCATACCTTGTAAAATTCGATTCAAAAACCCGTTGAAAGCACTGCTTTCAAGCAGTCAGCCCGCCGTCAGGTATGACGGCTATTCCTGCCTTAACCGGGGAAACGCAGGCCCAGCCTGCGGTTTCCCGGTTCGGGGCGCCCCTGGTGGGGCGGTCAGTACGGATGAAAAGAGAAGTGAGAGGGTCACGTTCCAACTCGTCCTCCGGTTCTTCAGCAGGTTCCCAATCTTGAAGATATCCGCCATGATCTGTTCCTTGCTCCCACGGGTGGAACTGCCCTGTGTTTCATAATCCCGCAAACCGTTCATCCGTTCCGGGATGGAGAAGAACGCAAAGCGCCCGTCCTTCATCTGCGTCAAAAGCCGCATTTCACAGCCGGTTGTGGCATCCATGCTGTCCATCAGTTCTTCCAGCGTCCCCACCTTTTCCGCCGCTTCACGGACAATGGAGCGGAACATATCGGACGGAATCTCCACATTCCAGACAGCGTAATCGTCGCGTCCATGACAGGTGATGGTCTGGATGGCCGTGCAGGGGCGCCAGCGAACTTCTCCAGAGCGGAGGACAACAGTGCCTCGGCCTCCGGCTCCAAATAGCCGCACAGATCTAATTCCACCGAATTTGCAACGGCTGCGGCCTCTTTCTCGGTCAGCACGATGTTCACATTGTTTCTTTCATAGGAAAAGCCTCGCCCATTCAGCATCAGGGAACATTCGGCAGCGATACGGAACATTCGAAATAATCATCTGCCGTTTCGCCCAGCGTCTTGCCGGTGGCGAAAGATTGAAAATACCGCTTGCCATCGCTGTCTCGGCAGGCCAGGGAAATATCCAGGTAGATTCCCTCACTGGAACCGAAATTGGGATGCAAAGGGCTTCTTCAAATTCAGGAAGTTCGCCGGTCAATCCTCATACTTGCCGGAGAACGAAAAGTATTCATCCGGGAGAAGTCCATGAGCCTCCAAATGCGTTTTCAGCTTATCAAAGATTTCCTTGGCGTCAGCCATACCGATGTGTTTGACCCGGTGGTTCTCATCCGGTTCACTCCATCGGTCCAATTCAAAGCGTCTGTATCTTTGCCATAATCAAGCCTCCATTTCCTGTTCATCTTCGTTTTCAGGTTCTTCAGTAGCGTCCCTGTTAAACTCCGCCTCCAGCTCCGCCATACGCAGGCGGTCTAAAGCCTCCACGGTGCGGCCTTTCCGCCGCTCCACCAGGTCGGTGTTAAAATCATTCAGATGGGGAACATGGACGGCACACTGAAAACCCCGTCCGGTGTATTCCCGAACCCACTTGGCCGCCGTAAGCTGCCCCCAATTCCGAAACCGCCCGTCCTTGTCACGGGCCAGATAGTCGTTGTCCACCGCAAATACCAGCCGCCTGATCTGCGGATGGCCCTCCAGATAGCGGTCAATGGCCCCGTTCCAGAGGCAGCCGGTGGAGATACGGTGATCCTCCGTCCAGTCACGCCCATAAAAGTCAGCGGCAATAGAAGCATGGCTCATCAGGTCGATGGGCGCCTCGGTGACAATCAGCAGATCGGTTTTGCCCTCGTGGAAGAAGGGGTAGCTTTTATCAGAGCCGGTCGCGTCCATCTTGAATGAGCTGTTTTCTCTGGCCGCCCGCATAGAGCAGTACCGGGGCGTTCCTCGGCGTCATAACCCACAAACACGCAGTTGCCATACTTCTTTCTCCTGATAAATCATCTTCCGATTCATAAAGTGGCTTACGATTTTAGGGCTGATCCTCGGACAGAAACCAGATACCAATAGGCCCGCTTCATGTTGTCTGCCTTTTCGGGCAGCACCAGCGGCTCCCGTTCTTTTTTCTCATAGGGCGTCACCTGCCGGGCTTCCGCCGCGTATTCCTTGCCGATCAGCTTGCCCACCGCTTCGGGGAAGGACAGGTTTTCTTCCCGCATGACAAAATCAATGGCGCCGCCTTTGACTCCATCATCAGGACCCGTCCATTGGAAAAAGCGGTTGTTCTCCGGGAAGATATACAGACCGCCGCTGTGCTTCATGTGGACGGGCCTTGCGGCCAGCCTTTTCCGGCTCATAGCCATATCCACGGGCAAAGAGAGAATGTCCACACTGTTTGCCTGCCGTATCTCGTCCTCGGTGAATTTCTGATACGCAGCGGCGCTTCTTCGCATAGAATCACCGCCTTCCTGACTGTGTGTTATAGTTCTTCATCACAATCTTCCTCATAATCGTCCTCCGGCTCATAGTCCGCTTCGTCCTCCGGCGCCTCATCCTCGTAGAACTCATCCAGTTCAAACCCAGCACGGGAGATCTCCTGATCCTCCATGCCCAAATGATCTTTTTAGGTGGCGGTACAACTCCCAGCCATCGTAGTGCGCGGCCGCCCACTCCAGCGCCTTACTTAAAATCTGGTGCTTGCGCTCTCCCGGAAGGGTTTCCAAAGTTCCGTTACGGATTTCGTCAAACTCCCGGTCGAGCATATTCAGATATTTGTAGGCTCTTGCGTACAGCGGTTCTTTGGCGCAGTCGGGCAGCAGAAGATTTTCCGTTTGCTCTACAAATCCATAGGACAGGTCATCATATCGCTCGTCCCCGTTGCGGCAGGCAGCCCGGAACTGCTGAAATCCTTTCATGTTGCTGAAACCACGGCAGTCCATGACACCAAGGAGAATTTGGGAGCCAATAATGACCTTCAGCATTTCCTCATCCGTAGTGGCGGCAACCAGCCGCATGGTACTTCGCTCCTTGACGATGTTGCACCCATAAAGGATATACAACGGCTGTGTTTTATCCAGCTTCACAATCCAATCCTCCGTTTTTCTTCCTCAATTCTTCCAGATATTCGTCAATTTCCAGTCTCCTCATAGCGGAACTGGAGCAGTTCCACGATAGCCGGATCGCAGTCCTCCGGCAGATAGTCTTTACATCATCCTGCACATCCCTGATTTCCCCCAGGAAGCCCCAGCAGCTATCTACCTCCACATCTTCCCGGAATAGCTGGAACCCGTAGCACTGGCCGGTCAGGAAGTAGTCGTAGGACTTTACCTCGCCCTCCAGCACTTGGCAGGCCTTCTCCACAGTTTCAGGCGTTACCTTGCCGTACTCCGCTTCAATCCTCCGTTTATCCGCATAAATCCATCCTACCTGACCGGAATCCCACGGGCAAGAAAAGCCGCAGGTATTCATGGTGATGCCCGAATGGTCGTAGAGATAGAGGGGCAGGATCACCATGCCCTTCCATCTGCTCCACCAGCGAAAACAGTTCGCCGGTGGAGAGCGGAGAGGCAGTCGTCCAAAAACCAGTCCGGGACATCATCTTTCAGCGAGGCCGCATAGCTGGAGGACACATACCAGTCACTCTCGGAAGTCCAGCGTTGGTTCTCCAGCAGCTCCCACTCCCTTTGTGGAGCGGTTGTACTCCAGCTTGGCGTCCTTGGCCTTACCAGATTTGAGAAACGCAAAGATCGGATTGCTCCGGTTATGGCTGCTGGAATATTCAGAAAACAGCAAATCCTTCAAGAAATCACGGGGTTCCTCGAAATCGTGCTTTTCACCCAGAGAGTAGCGCCCATGCCAGCAGACCATTTTCCCCAGGCAGTCGTAATCCTCACGGGGTTCAGGGGCATATCATCGTCTACGATAAACAGAGTGTAGGGCGCCCTTGTTGCCGCAAGCGGCATAATGCCTCACCCTCCTTGCCCGCTGGGACCACATCACCGGATCGCGTCACGGTAATGCCGGTACCAGGCAAAATAGAAAAAGCCGCCAACCACGACGGCAGCGGCGGAAATACCAACAATTACTTTTTCATACGCACTCCTTTCCAAAAACAGGTTTACAGTTCCATGTCCTGCTCATCCTCATCCACAGCGGCAGGAGCCTCCGGGCTGGCCTCGCCCCTGTTCCTCAAACTGCTGCTTGGTTTGAATTGCCGCTGACAGCTTCGGGAGCAGTTCAAACATTTTCGTGCTGTCACGGCTGCCTTTATAATAACGGTAGTCCCATTGTCCGCTCTCCGGGGAATAGCGGATGCTGTGCAGCGCATTGATGATCCAGCCCTGTGTTTTCAGAGGAACCGGAATCTCATGCTCCCGGAAAAGCTGCATAATCAGGGCCTTGCCGTTGACCTCCCGGTTTACCACCTCCTTTCCCGCCAGAATATCCTTCTCAGCCTCCTGGATAGCGGTATCATAGCGGGCCTGCTGTTCCTGTTCCCTCTGACACCTTTCTGCTTCACGCTCTGCCGCCCATCGTTCTTCCCGCTGCCTGCGCTCTGCTTCTAATGGAATATTGTGCCGTTTTGCCTCATAGTACCGGCCCAGCAGATTGGCAAAGCCCAGGTCTGCCCACCGCTTCGGATCGCCCATACTCTCATTAAAAACCCGTTCAATCTCACCCCGGATGCCATGCTCCAATGTAGGCAGCCATTTCAAGATTTCCTCCAGCCGGTGCCGCTGGTCAATGCCTACCATGAACCCCTCGCAGGGGGATAAAGACCGTCTGAAAAAACTCCCGTTTCTTTTCCATCGTGTAGAGTTCAATACCATTCTCATTGTAGAAGCGGTAATAGTAATGCTTATTGCCCATCAGGTCTTTAGCAAACACCCGGTTTTCATCCTTTTCCTTTGGCGGGAAGATGTCCTTTTTCTTTTCGACCGGCCGGGTGTAGCGGGGAGAGAGGCCAGTTCGCTCTAAACTGCGGGTGATTATTTGCTGAACCTGTTCGATCCCGCCATGCGACTTGATGAACAGGTCCAGGTATTCCGCCTCCTGTAAGGGGCAGAGATGCAAACCCGTCCTGCCCTCATAGACGGCGCCCTTGTACTGAAACAGGTCCAGGCAAAAATCGTTGCGGAACGGCTTTGGCCTCCCGTACAGGAGAGAAGGCGCCTTCCCGGAAAGATATAGCAGACGGAGGAATGCTTTTCATTCATCATGCCGCCCCTCCATTTCCTTTACCAGCGCTTCAATGGCTTCATCGCTGAATTTGGCAGACAGGTATTTATGGATACAGTCCACTTCCGAATCCCGCAGAGATTGTGTAAGGGCCTTTTCCAGTTTCTCGTGATCTTCTGCCTGTATGCCAGGGTAGTTGTCCATAATCCGACGCACATACGCTTTCAACAGCGAATACTGGTCAAATGAGTTCAAAATAATTTCCTTATAACTCGGCGCCAGCGCCGGGAAGAACACAGTCAGCAGATTGAGCTTTCTTGCAATCAGATCGTTCTCCATCCTCATCTAAAACCACCTCGCTTTCCTGTCCCTGCAAAGACTCGAACTCCAGCTTTGTATTGATCTCCGTCAGGGTAGCAACTTTTCGGACAGTTCTTCCTCATAAATAAAAGGCTGGCCCATCTGCTGACGGGCAGCCTCCAACTGCTTTTGCACTTCTTCCAAATCCCGCTGTGCGTATGTCAGATAAGAGGGAATACGCTCGGCAAGGTTCTCAATGCGGGTGATTGCTCCCTGACCAGAAGAACCAATGTCTGTGTTGTACCGGGAGCTTCCCCTGTAAAACAAGCCCCGCTGAGAATGGATCAAAGCTAAGATAGAGCCGAAATCCACGGTAGGTGCCGATCTCAAAATCGTAGTCATCTTTTTTCGCCCCTCGCTTATCCTACGGTATAGCAACGCCAGGGCCTCGCCTGCTTCGGGGCGTTCTGTATAGCGTTTCCCATCCAGCACGATGGAGAAGTTCCCACCTCTGGACTGTTCCAGCAGGGCCGCATCCTGACTAATCTGCTCGATTTGGCGCTGGTACTGCTGGATGCGGCTGGGATAGGTCGTGTTCACCTTCCGTTCCAAAGAAAGCTGCTCGTTGCTCCACGCACCTCGCAGGATTTTCAGCTCCGTCACCCGGTTTTCCAGCTCCATCTTCTGCGCCAGCATGGGGTTATCCGTAGCAGCCGCCTTGAACTGTGCGGCAGACAGGACGGTTTCATCCACATCCTCACAGGACCGGGCGAGGCTCCTGCCTGTCATAATCTGTGTGATATAGCGCAGTTTCTGTTCCTGTATCTGCCAGAGATAGGCGTCAAATGTACCTTTCGTTACAAATTGTTTGACAATAACCTCTGGGTTTTCGTTGCCCTGCCGGACCCCGCGCCCATTCCGCTGGGTAATATCAGAAGGCTTCCATGGACAGTCTAAGTGATTGATAGCAATTACTTTGTCTTGGACATTTACACCAGTTCCAAGTTTACCAGTACTGCCTACCAAAATGCGAATATCACCTTTACGGGTGAGTTCAAACAATGATTGCCTTTGAGCTTCAGTAGCGGCGTCATGGGCAAAAGGCAATCTCTGATTCGGGACCCCTTTCTCCACCAGAACTCGTTTTTATTTCGTCATACATTAAATCTTCCGGGTTTGGGAGTTCCTACATCGCAAAAGATAAGCTGGACTGATTTCTGCTCCTTGGTATCCACCCAAAGTGAATAGACCTCATTGATACAGACATTCAATTTACTTTTCGGGGTCATTTTCCGCATTGGGGTCTACCAGACGGGGATCAATCGCCATCATACGAGCCTCGCTGGTCAGCTTCAGCATATTATCTTCTTCCGGCTTTACGCGGCCAGCGCGGATTGCGTCTGCCCGCAGGATAAACTCCGCCATGATCGCTTTTTGTGCAGGAATCGTTTCTGTGGTGATAATTTCTGCCTTGCCACCGTGAACAGAAGGTAAACCCGGAATATCCAGCATATCAGAAGTCTTGATGTCGGCAACCTCACGGAAAACAGCCATCAGTTCCGGCATATTATAGAACTTTGCAAAACGATCCGCATTCGGTAGCCGCCGCCCTCTGGCTTGATCTCCAAAGCGGAGGTCCGTTTTCCAAAAATGAGCGGCCCAAGTATCAAAATAGGACCAGCCGAACCGTTCCAATTCCTGCGGCTGCAAATATCGCTGCATAACGAACATCTCCGAAAGAGAGTTGCTGATAGGAGTTCCAGTGGCGAATATCACACCCCGTCCATTGTTTACTTCCTGCAAATACTGGCATTTCAGCAGCATATCAAAGGCCCGCTGGCTGGAGGAGGTGGTGATGCCCGCCACATTCCGCAGTTTTGTAAATACAAAGCAGTTTTTGAAAAAATGAGCTTCATCCACAAACATCATATCCACGCCGAGCTGTTCAAAGGTCAGAAGATCGTCTTTCTTTTCCTCGGCAGACAGCTTTTCCAGTTTGGTTTCCAGATTCTCACGGAAAATCGCCATCTGCTTTACGCTCCAGTTTTCACCCTTCTCATGCTTCATTTCGCTGATTGCGGCCTCGATCTCATTGATTTGCTGTTCCAACTGCATGATCTGCCGTTCTCTTGAAATAGGGATTTTCTCAAACTGACTGTGCGCCAAAATCACCGCGTCATATTCTCCGGTGGCGATTTTGGAAACATAGCGGTTCCGGTTCTTGGGGGTGAAGTCCTCCACCGTGGACACCAGCAGATTGGCGTTGGGGAAGAAGCGGTAAAACTCGGTCGCCCACTGTCCCACAAGGGATTGGGAACCACAAACACCGCTTTGTGGATCGCGCCCAGGTTCTTCAGGTACATCCCGGCTGCGATCAGGGCGGCGGTTTTTCCAGCGCCCACCTCATGGGCCGCAAGCCCTGTGCCGGTATAAATGACACGGGCAACAAAGTCAAGCTGGTGTTTCCGCAGCTTCATCTCGGAGTTCATGCCGGGGATCACCAGATGGCTCCCATCGTATTCACGGGGCCGGACAGTGTTAAAGGTATCGTTATACAGTTTAAGCAGGGCGTCCCGGCGTTCCGGTTCCCTCCATATCCAGGATGCAAAGGATTCCTGAATCTGCTGCTGTTTGGCGCGGGCGATCATGGTTTCCTTCGGGTTGATGACATACCGAACCGCCTTATCGCCTCTGTCATTGGTATATTCCTGCCGATCCCGGACGGTTGTGGACTGCATATTCAGGCAGTCCTCCAGTATCTCATAAGCATTTTTACGGCTTGTGCCGAGCGTCTGATTGACCGTCACGGAATCGGATTCGGAGTTTTTATTGCTGATTCGCCAAGTGGTGGTATAGGGGAAATACTCAATATCAATGCGGTATCGGTTGTCCCCGCCGTCAATCACTTTGGCATAGCCGCTGGTCTGGAAGGTTTCATACATGAATTGGCGGTAATACTCAACCGGCACCCAGATGGCGCCCAGATTCACTTCAATATCGGCAGGGGGTCAGAGGTTCCGGCTGGACCGCCTCCAACGCCTCCACATTCCGGGTAAACAGTTCCGGTTCCTCCGCCGCCTTCTGCCTTGCGTAGAGCAGCTTGTCCCGCACATGGCCGCTCAGATATTCCTCCGCCAGCTCCCAGCCCTCATCCGGGTTTCCATAGTATTTCTGCGGATTGAGATAGATGCGGTCGCCCAGCTCTGTCACCAGCTCGTGCGGTCCTTTCCCGGTCAGGAAGGACATATAGGAGAGGTCTACCCGCAGCTTGCGGTTCAGGCAGATATGCAGGGCGTCCTCGGCGATGTCGGCGTGATTGACCTCACGGAATGGCCGGATGGTCGCCTTATGGAAGATGGCCGACTTGTCCCAGCCGCTTTTATCCTTGCGCTCGTCCTCAATGGAGCGGAGCAGAGGGAATTGATCGTCGTCCGAAAAGGCGAGGATATTTCCCTTGCTGTTGATGGCTCCATACTTGGCGGTGAAACGGTCATAGACCTGATTGAGTTTATCCTGCGCTTTGCGGAGGTCCAACCGGGGTCATACTCATGGGACTGGATGCTGATGACCTCCAGCAGCGCGGTACGGATTTCGCACAGGCCCTTGATACGGGCCGCCTTCATGCCGGTGTAGGGCTGTGGGATCAGCTTGTTCTTTCGCAGAAGAAGATTTCGCCGTCCTTCACCACAAAGGTGAAGTTCCGGGTCCCTTCGGGGGCGTCCTCATAATCGGTCGGCTGTTCTTCCTCCGCTTCTTCTATCGGTTCCACATCCGGCTCCGCGCTGAAACGGGCGTACAGGCTTTCCACCGCGTCGGAGAGGTGTTCATACAGGTCGAAACCCTCCGGCGCGATACAGGCCGTGCCATCCTCGTTACCATACATATTCCGGCTGCTCTCCATCTTGCCCATGAGCATTTCCGGGTGGTCCATGAAATAGCGGTTGTAGGAAATCCATTTTGCCCCTTTCCAGGTCTGTCTGCACCCATGATGGGGTGTTTGTCCGGTCAAGCGTCATGGGGACAGCCCGCTTTTTTTCCAAAAAGACAATATCGGCGGTCACTTCGGTTCCTGCCAACATTTTGAAGGCCGTATTGGGCAGGCGGACGGCGCCGATGAACTCTGCCCGCCGTGCGATATATTCCCGCAGGCTCTCGTCCTTCCGGTCCAGGATACCCTTGCTGGTGATAAAGGCGATGATGCCGCCCGGCTTGGCAAGGTCCAGGGACTTAATGAAAAAGTAGTCGTGGATATAGGGGTTCAGTTCATTGTAGCGCCGGTCATAGATTTTCACGGAGTTGAACGGGATATTGCCCAGAATCACATCAAAGCTGTTGTCCTCAAATTTGGTGGCTTCATATCCCATGATGGAAATATCCGCATCAGGATAGAGCTGCTTTGCGATTCGCCCGGTGATGGAATCCAGTTCCACACCGTACAGCTTGGTTCCCTGATACTGCTCCGGCAGCACAGAATAGAAGTTGCCGGTTCCCATACCGGGGTCCAGGATTTTTCGGTCAGGGCCGCCCTCGAAGCCAAACCGTTCCAGGGCGCGGTAAATGTGCCGGATCAGGTCAGGCTCGGTGTAGTAGGCGGTGATGGTGGAGCGCATGGCCGCCTTATATTCTTCATCGGTCAACAGGGCCTTTAACTCCTGATATTCGCTTTCCCACCCGGCCGCTTTATCGGAAAAGCGTTGGCAAGGCCGCCCCAGCCCACATATCGGGCAAGGGTGATCTGTTCCTCCGAGGTGGCCGTCCTCTGCTCCGCCTCAATCTGCTTCAAGGTCTTAATCGCCAAAATGTTGTTTTTTATATTTGGTCTTGGCGCCGCCGGGGTAGAGGTCATAGTCTGCGGAAAAGCGGAAATTGCGGGGACGGATGGTTCCGGCCGGGGATTGGCAGGCGGTTCAGAGGCCGCCTTTTCCTCCGACGCCTGCGGGTGGCTCATCCTCCATGCGGATAAAGGCCCGTGCAGGTCGAAGCTCATCCAGTTCCTTTTCCAGCCGGTATTGAATGTCCTCTAAATCATCCATATCAGCGGCTTCCGCTGGGGACAGGATGCCGCCGTTATCCATCCGCTGCACATAGCCGTCGTACAGACGGGTAATGTCCTCAGATCGGTCATTTTGACCTTTTGATATTCCGGGTTGGGCTGTTCGTCCACCACCGCCCGGTAGAGGGCAGAACCATCCTCTGTCAAATAGCCCCCATTCAATTTCTTCATTGGGATACTGCCCTTGCAGATAGCGGAGCATCTGGGTGGCGATCCCCTGACGGCGGTAATCCTCCAGCACCTCAATCATATTGATATGGGGCCGCCCTCGAAAATGCTGTATCGGATGGTGCCTACCGTCAGTTCCCCACGGACGGCCTGCATGAGCATATCAATCTGGCCGTTGTGGGAGTCCAGCGCCTCATCCAGTATCCGGGTTTCCTCCGGCGGTTCTGCGCTGGGTTCCGCGACAGGCTCCAGGGCTGACATACGGCGGGCATATTCGTCGATTTTTTCTGTGGAAAGCCATTCGGGTTTTTCCGGCAGTTGGGCATACAGCTCTCGCATTTTGACGATCTGTGCATCCACGCTGCCCGCCCACAAATGCTTTTCCGCCCGCTGTCCCGCGCCCAGAAAATACTCGCAGTCTGTACGCAGACGGTCTAACAGGCGGTATTGGCCGCTGAAAGGCTGCGCTTCATCCTGCTGCACCGGCTGACTGACGGCGGGTGCCTCCAGATAGCGCCCCTCATCCACCAGGCGTTGGACGATACCGGCAACCTGCGGCCAGGACAGCTTGGTTTCCTCTTTTCCCCCATGTTCATCGGTCCAGTGCAGCTCAATGCTGTCCGTACCGGAATACACATAGTCAAGCCCCGCCGCTTCATCAGGAAACCCCTCGTAGCCGTACATCTCTTTCAGGAAAGAGGCAAAAGCCGAGCCTGTGGGATGGGTCAGGGGGCAAATTCGTAGATACGCTCTTTTTTCTGTGTATTCAGAGGCCCACGTAGCATAGCGCGCTCAATCAGCAGATCTTCCGGGCTTCTTTCAGGAGGCGAGGCCAGCAGGGAAAGCTGCTCCGGTTCCTCGGCTTCTGCGGCTGGGGCTGCTTCGGGGGGCTGGCCGCAGCTCCACATCTACTTCCTCATCGTTGACCAGCATGGTGGCGCGTACCGGCTCATAGCCCTGACTGGCGATGTTATTCAGCCAGGTGGCAGAAGAACTGGCCGAACCCGGCGATCCGCTTTTTCCTGCGTCGGGTCTGCGGGGTCCGCCTCTTGATACACGCCGATGCCGCTGTTTTCATAGCTGAACGCCCGCAGGGTCCCGGCCTCCCGGTCAAACAGGAAGTCCATATAAGGGTCATACATCCGGTCGCCGTTCTGCATATAGTAATGCTCCATGCAGTAGTGAGCGCCGTATTTGTGGTGGATCACCAGGGGTCATAGGCGTCCCCAGCCTCCAAACGCAGAGATTCATACTGGCCGGACACGATCTCCGGGAACAGCTTTTGAAAACGCCGGAAGTTTTATGGGCGGTGGTATTCCCTCTGGACTCATGCGGGGATGGAGATTCTTCCGCTGGTGGGGAATCAGATTGTCTTGATCTCCCGCCACGATGACCTGTTGCCCGCCAGCAACCGGCTCCGGCATGCGGAGTCTATTTCATCTGCCTTTGGGATTCGTCCTTGATTTCAGTAAATACCGCTTGCGGGCGGACAGGTTCTCCGCCGTTTCACCTGCTTCATAAGCCACAGCACCCAGAACATAGTCATAGTCGGCCTGACCGATCTCCCTCTGGGGACACCGCCCATTTCTTCTATTTCATCCGGGATATTGTAGTCCCCGATGGGGTCCGGTTCTTCCTCTGCGGCTACATCCGGGTAAACACCCGTTTCGATCAAGGCATCCAGCAGATTGGCAAGGCTGGGCCAGGGAAAGTAGGTGTAGCCATCATCAAAAAAAAGGAAATGCCGTCCTCTCCACGGAGCTTTGTGCGGTACAGTACCTCGCCCTGAAACTCCCGGTCGCCATAGGCCGTGAACAGACCGCAGATCTCCCGGCCTTTTTCTGTCCAGTTGTAGTCTGCAACGCCGTCCGCCAACACCGCCCGCACCGCCTGATGGAGTTCTAGGGGGATAGAGGTCGGTGCTGGTCAGGATATGCTCATAGTGGCGGCGGACTTCTTCATCGGAAAATGATGTTCAACCTTCGTGGGAGCAGAAAAAGAGCCGTCCTGTGCGGGCGGCTCTCCTTCATGCTCCGCGGCCTTGCGGCGCCTCGATATGCGGTTGTTCTTCGGTCAGCGGGGGATCAGCACGATGGTCTGGAGTACCGTTTCCTCCGCCATCAGCTTCAGGTCGTTCAGGTGGCGAGTCCGCTCCAGAATATCCTCGGTCTGCGGCATCGGCTCCTGCTGAAGCATCTGTTGGGTCAGCGCCTCGATCTTCTCCATGGCCTCGTCCTGTACCCGGTGCATGACTTCCATCAGACTGCCATCCATTTTCAAAATCGTATATCGCTCCGGCTGGTTGTCCTTGAGATATTCCAGCGCCATCCGCCCGTACCGGCCCAGGGGCCTGTCCGCCTCGCTGCTGTTGGAGATTTGCAGGTCGGGGAGAAGCATCCCGCCCTGTTCTTTGTAGTTCAGATTGATGTTCGGCTTGCTCATATTGCACCTTCCTTTCCCGATTGATGATCCTGATGTTGCGCTCCATCTCCAGAAGGACACCGCTTTTGAAATGGAGGTGACCGCCATGCCCAGATGGGCAACCAGCGGAACCGTGTTGAAATGATTGACCGTCGCCATTCCATCGCTCGTGCGGATCGCATCATCTGGCAAGTGGCATTTTTTCCGATGAAATAGGAAACACTGTCCGTCAAGAGCTGGATATACTGCGCTTCAAAGCCGCCTGCCGGTATCTCAAACAGATGGTTTTTGGTTTCCTGCCGAAGTCCCTGCAAATAATGCTGGTTGTAATTCTCTGCGACGGATTCGCGCCAGGGCATACAAGAGATTGGGGAATGGCTGCGCCTGAAACCCATGCGACGACAGGCGCTCCCCCAACGCCTTTTGCATCTCATCGAAAGCCGCCAGTTGGTAGGGTGAATCTCCCTGCCCACAGTTTGACTTATATCAAAGAGATAGTCAAGCGTAAGACGGGCGTTGCTGTAAACGCAGACAGCAATCCCTTTGGGACGGGAAATTAGGTTCCTGCCCACGCTGGCCCACTGTTTCTTGCTGGCAAGGATGGTCACATCCTCATCCTGCGCGTAGACCAGCAGGATATTATCAAAGCTCTGCTTGTGGAACCGGGACGCAAAGGCCAGGTAATCCCGCCAGTTCCGCTCGCTGCGGACGATGTAGGGGGCCATGACTCATAGATCGTCCGCAGGCGTTCATCGTTTCTCAATAGGCTCCTCCTTCCTGTGATGGATTTCCAGTTTAGACGGCCGCGGCCTCTTTCTGGGCAAAGTAGAGGGCAAGGGCCTCGTCTACAATGCTGTCAAATTCCTTCTGAGTGATGCTGGCGGTAAAGTATTTCTTGTAAATCGCCGGTTTGACTTTGAACGCCGCAGCCGTGGATTTTTTGGTTTCCGGCTGAACTCACCGGAGAGGATTTGTTCCGCCCGTTCCGGGGTCAGCTTGCCGGTGTATTCCCGCAGCAGGACAGCTTTGCCCTCGTTGACCTTATACTCGCTTTCCGACAAAAACCGCCTCCACCATCTGCTGTTCCTCTTGGGCCAGATAGGGAGAGCTGGACGGCTGCTGCAATCGAAAATTCTCCATCGTCGATCCTGATTTTCAAAGCAACAGACAATTCATTGATGCGGGAGATAATTCGCCACGGCACGGCCTTTCAGGTTGTACTCAGCCCCACAACATCCCTGCTTTTTGGACTTGTGGCAGTCAATGCCACAAGTCTTGTTTTCCCTGATTTCATCAGGGTTTTTCCAGCTTTTTTCAGTTCCTCGATAATATCATTCCTGCGCCCCTGACAAATCATCTTGGAGTAACGCAGCGCCAGTACAGCCGCCTTTTCAGAGGGCAACATTTCGGAGAAAGAGCGTTGCAGGACATTGGTTTCAATGACATAAATCCATGCGTCATGGTCGGAAAGATTTTCTTTTATGATACAGGGAAGTGGGCGCTTCGCAGCAATAGCGGCGTTCTGCCGGTTATGACCGGCCAGCATTTCGTATTCAAACCCATTCTCGTCCGGTTCGATCTTTCGGACAATGGCAGGAACCAAAACACCATTCTCTGAAATGCTCTCCACCAGGTCATTGAGCCGTTCGCCCTCATACAGCCGGAAAGGATGCCCCGGAAACCACGGATGATCTCCGGCGAAAGCATTTGAATTTCGTTATTTCCAGGCTGGGCAGGCTTGTCCTCCGCTGCCGCCGTGTTCTCCTCCCGCGCAACACCCAGAAGGTCATCCAGAGAACTGATACGGGGATTGATTTTAGGCATACGCAAGCACCTCCTTTGCCAGATTCATATAGGCTGCGGCTGCGGGGCTTTTGGCGTCCAGCTCCATCACGCTGAGTCCCTTGCTGTTGGCGGTCCCCACCTGAACGGTAGCCGGAATCTGGCTCTCAAAAATGGGGAGGTGGCTGAATACGGAACGCACCTGTTCGCTGGTCTGGCGGTATAGGTTGTCCGCTTACTGCATTTCGTGAACAGGATGCCGATGATCTCCACCTTGGGGGTTCAGTTTTTGCTTGATTTTAGAGATCGTTTCCGTCAGTTCCTTCAGCCCACCAGAGCGAACAGCTCCGGGTCGATGGGGATGATGATCTCATCCGCCGCAGTAAAGGCGTTGATGGTGAGAGCCAAGGGACGGGCCGGTGTCCACCAGAATGTAGTCATAATCTGCCCGGAGGGGTGCCAGCAGTTTGGCAAGGCACTCGTCCTTTCGTTCAATCAGTAGATTCACTTCGCCACGGTCAGCGTCTTTTTGACGGAAGCAGGTCCACTTTGCCTATGTTCAGGATGTAACTGGCCTTTTCCGGCAGGGCTTCATCCATGACCAATTTCATCATCAGGCTGGCCGCCGTTTCCTGCAAAGCGGCTGGCGCCACGCCAAAACTGATCGTCAGGTTGGTTTGGGGTCGAAGTCCACCGCCAATACCTTTTTACCCAGCTCCGCCAGGAGTAGGCCAGATTCCGGGTGCTGCTGGTCTTTGCCACGCCCCCTTTCTGGTTTGCCATTACAATGATTTTCCCTGTTTCCATGCCAGAAAACCTCCTATAATTCATTTTGTTTTTCTGATTTTAACTGCCTTTTCCGATACTCACTACTGGTCATGAAGTCCAAAAGGCAAACTTTAGGGATGATAAAAGCTGTACCATGAAGGAGGGCTTTTAGTTTTTTTGATCGCACCCATTTTGTGATTGTGGATGCGTGACACCTGCCATTCGAGCCGCCTGCTTTGTGGTGACTATATCATCTGAATATCCTTAAACCGATCCGTATAATATTCTCTCAGCTCTGATTCCGTCACAGATTCGGGAAGGGTCGGTTTGATGGCGTATGTACCTTATACGAACCGGGAGGCAACTTGTATTTTTCTGGATAAATTTCCTCTGGTTCAGATAACGAACAATATCTTTACCTTGATCGTATAATTTCGGGTCTTTTCCCGCTTTGCACACAGGAACCAAACCGGCTTGTAATAAATATCGGGCAGTTCTTTTACTTATGTGACACATTATACGAAATTGTTCTTTTGTACGGTTTCTGGATATTGCTTTTAGTAAGTAGCTATATTTAGAAGCTCCCGGCATTTTGCTCGACCCCCTCTTACCAGCCACAGATTTTCAAAGGTAGCTAACGATTCCTTTGCTGAATGGGGTTTTATTTTTTATGCGACGATAATACGGGCTTATCAAAAATTCTACAAAAAGTCTTTCGAATAACATATCCTTTGCCAGGTTGGAACGCCTTTAAGATATTTCGGCTGATCCATCCCACCACAGCAGATGAAGAAAAGCCCGTAACTTTTTTGAACATCTTTCACAGAAAGAAGGTCTGGATAGGGAATTAGGCGCCTCTCGTAAAACTGCTTTCATAGCACAAATGTATAGGGACTATCAAGTTCCTGTCTGCACTCCTTTTTTGTAAAGATATTCGAGAATATCTGTCAGTTT
>VOFE01002264.1_pt1 | contig 64001 bp, 108 predicted proteins | sample 5384071 | NCBI WGS metagenome assembly VOFE01 (sample SAMN12384724, study PRJNA508395) | human gut metagenome | isolation source: healthy gut D | host: Homo sapiens
TCGTGCCCTGCTCGAGACGAGCGACCTGCTGAGCATCAAGCCCGTCATTTACGCCGCCAACCTCGACGAAAATACATTCGCCGCCGGGTATGAAGATTGCAAGTACTATCAGCAGGTGCGCGATCTGGCTGCGTCTCAGGGCGCGCAGGTGCTGCCCATCTGCGCGAAGGTCGAGCAGGAGATCGGCGAGCTCGAGCCCGACGAGCGCGCCATGTTCCTCGAGGAGCTCGGCATCGAAGAGTCCGGCCTCGACCGGCTCATCCAGTGTTCGTACAGCCTGCTGGGGCTCATTTCGTTCCTGACGTGCGGCAGCGATGAGTGCCGCGCCTGGACGATCACGCGCGGCACGAAGGCACCGCAGGCCGCCGGCAAGATCCACTCGGACTTCGAGCGCGGCTTCATCCGCGCTGAGATCGTCGCGTTCGACGACCTGAAAGCCTGCGGCAGCATGGCCGTCGCCAAGGAGAAAGGCCTCGTCCGCTCCGAGGGCAAGGACTATGTCATGCACGACGGCGACGTGACGCTTTCCGGAAGTTTGCGTTATCGCTCTTTAGCCGGGGAACAAGCCATCGCGCAGCTAATCCCGCTGGGGGTGAACCGCTGGTATCTGTTCAGTGGGGTGCCGACGGCGGCGCTGCATAAAAATTACGCTAAAGACCTCGCTGGGCATGACGATCATCATCACCCTGGCTGCGTTGATCTTTTTAATGTTGATGAGCTGGCAGAGCCGCAGCATGCAGGCGAACCAGCGAGCGCTGGAAACGTTGGCGTATCAGGATCCGCTGACGGGAGACCGCAATTTTGCTTCGTTCCAGAAGGAGGTGCCGGCGCTGATCAAAAGCGGCTGCACGGTTTGGTACTGCGATATCAAAAGTTTAAATATTTCAACGATTTGTTCGGCTATGAACAGGGCGACGCCCTGCTGCGCGATTTCTCCACGGTCGTGAAAGCGTCGCTGAAGGATGACGAGCTGTTCTGCCGGGTGTCCGGCGATAATTTGCCGGTTTGCGTCAAACCGCGGATCCTCAGCGTCTGGCGAGCTGGTTCAATCAGCTGCTGGCACAGCTTGATCAACAGATGAACGAGCATTCGGCGCTTGTCCATCTGGAGCTGTGTATGGGCTTTTTCCCGGTCATGGAAGAAGAATTGAACCTGTCGGTCAACGAAATGGTCAACCGCGCCAACATTGCCCATCGTTCCGTCAAAGACCAGCCGGGCGATCAGTTCGCGTTCTTTACGCCGCAGCTCAGGGCGCAGACGCTGCGGGAATCCGAGCTGGAAGCCCAGGCGAAAAAAAGCACTGGCGCGCGGAGAATTTGAAGTGTACGTGCAGGGCAAGGTCAATATTCAGCAGAACTGCCGGATTGTCGGCGGCGAATGTCTGGCCCGCTGGATTCATCCGGAAAAGGATTGATTCCGCCCGATCAGTTCATTCCGCTGTTTGAGCATAACGGCATGATCACCCAGCTTGACCGGCTGATGTTTGAAAAGGCCTGCGCGTGGCTGCACGATTATCTGGAAGCAGGACGCCCGCCGATCAACCTGGCGGTCAACGTATCGCGGCTGGATTTGTTCCAGGACGATTTCCTCGACTGGTATACGGCGGTGAAGCGGCGTTATGCGATTCCTGATGGTCTGCTGGAACTGGAATTCACCGAAAGCGTCATGTTGAAAGATGACCAGATCTTTCTGCAGATCGTGGAAGAACTGCGGGAGCGGGGATTTATTTGTTCGCTCGATGATTTCGGCAGCGGTTATTCCTCACTGAACATCTTGAAAAATCTGCCGATTCAGGTGCTGAAGCTCGACATTCTGTTTTTCCGCAAATCCGTGGATATCGCCCGCGAACGCATTATTATCCGCAATATTCTGACAATGGCGCACGAGCTGCAGATGAAAACGATAGCGGAAGGTGTGGAAACGGCAGAGCAGGTGGAATTCCTGAAGGCTGCCGGCTGTGATATCGTGCAGGGCTACGTCTATTTCAAACCTATGCCGCTGGCGGATTTCGATCAGGTGCTGCAGGCGGAACTCGATCAGCCGCAGGGCTGCCAGGAGTCCGGAGTGGAAGTCTGAAGGAAACGATGCAGAACATAAAAACCCACTTCCAGTGGGTTTTGTTTTCCATAAGGATGCCGATATTATTTTGTTTCTGAGTTAAATTTCAAATGTAACGGGGGTTTCTTGCCGAGGAAGGTCTTTCTAATCCTATTCGGATTTAACCGAGTCGCATTGGAGCTTAACAATCTTTGTCGGTAAACGGAAGGCGAACAACCGATATATTTATGGAAACAGGCTGAAAAATAATCGGCGTTCGCAAAGCCCAGTTGCTGAGCGATCACCTTGATCGGGAAATCTGGATTGCTTAAGTATTCCTGCGCTAAATGCAGGCGGTATTCCAAAATGAAGTTTTGCGGCGATTGCGAGGTGTGTTCTTTGAACAGCTTATACAGATAGATTTCACTGATGTTCAAACTGTCCGCCACTTCTTTGACGGTCAAATGATCGCCGATGTGCTGATAGACATAGCTGACGGCCCGGCTGATCAGATAGCGGGTCGAGGAAAGGGTGACCGGCTGCAAATCTCGCACGGCTTCCCCTTGCTGAGCCATCCGCACCATTTTGATCAGCAGCGAACAAAACAGATTTTGAACGATCAGACTGGAACCCAGCTGCGGCTGCGCGGCTTCGTCGAAGATTCGCTCAAATAAATAGCGGAGGATCTGCCGTTCGTTATCGCGCACCTGATAAAACGGAAACCACTCCAGTAACCGCGTCATAAATTCATCCCGCATTGTCAGATTGCTGACGTCAAAGTTGATAAAATAAGTTTCCACTTCTTCTTTGGGGTTGGCTTGCGTCAGAATTCCCCCGCGGAGGAATGATCACAGCGTGTCCGGCATGGACGGGAAACGCCTGATCGTCGATCAGAACAAGGCTTCGCCGCGCACGACATAATTGACGCGGAATAAATGAACATAGGACTGTGGATTTTCCTCAGCTTGAGCCAGAATACATCCGGCTTGGAAAGCTTTCAGCCGATAATGATATAAACGCTGGCTCAGCGGATCCGGCGGGATGGCGTATTGCGAGATTTCATTTGTCATTTCCGTTCACTTCCTTAAAATCAGTATAACAGAATTTGACGGAAAGATCGTAAAGATAACCAAGAACAAAAGAATCCTGTTTCAAAAAAAAATAATAAGGAATGCAAAGGACGCAGGGAACTCATAAGGAGAAGGAATTTGCGTCATTTCCGCTTAACGATATTTCCTTTGTCAAGAAGAACTATGATCCAGAGGATTAACCAGGAAATCCAAGCGGATGATGTTCAACGAGCCGCAAACAACTGCGATCCAACAGAATACCTTACCTAGGAAGACTTTGAGAATACCTGATTTTAGACGGATTTCAGAGGCCGCCTGCAGTTTTTAGCGGAGCTGTTTTTCTCTTCTCCTTCCTCCCTGACGGTAAAATTACGAACCCTGAGCGCGATAAAATTTATAAAAAAGCGCTTGAAATAACTCAAGAATGGAATATACTATAGGCGTAGGGACGCTTGAGAAAGCGATACCCGTCAGACACTATCTCTTATTTGAGAAGTGGTGGACAGATAAGCGCTGGACTTCTGGGTGAGATGACACAGCGCTTTTTCTTCTGAGTTCTATAATTTTTAAGATGCAGTCCAGGCTGGTTGTCAGAAGCTGGGCAACCGCCAGAATGTCCCCTTATTGTTAAAGAAGACAAAAGTTCCATGAAAAATTTTCATAGAAAGCCCCTCCTTTCCAGAGCTGAGAAAACAAGCTCGAAAAAAACAAATGAATCAAAAGAATGATCCATCCAGGACGGGCAATCCCTTTAATCAATGACCCTACATCTTTAATATTGCGCAAAATTCAAAAGCCCCTGTGAAAATTAAAAAGTTAACATTACTTTTTATGTTTTAGTAAAACTTCGCAAAGGCAATTCTTCCCGGCTGCGGACAACATAAACTTTGATTATCGATACTTGACCGGGATTCCAATATTCTTGATGATTGTAATTTTAACTCGAAAAGGGATGGGCTGCGGACGATGAAAGAAGAAATGAAGATTCTATGAAAATCTTTGAAAAGGGATTTCAAGGCGGGCAAAATATGGTAAAATAGAGATACATAAAAGGAGGCCTTGATTATGAAACTGATCTTAGCCATTGTATCGAATGATGATAGTTCCAGTGTTTCTTCTGCTTTAACCAAAGCCAATTTCCAGGTGACCCGGCTGGCAACGACCGGCGGATTCCTGCGGGCAGGCAATACAACGATGATCGTCGGTACAGATGATGACAAGGTGGGATCAGGCGATCGAAATTATCGGCAATGAAAGCAAGCGCAGAACGGAAATCGTTCCGTCCACCCGCTTACGATATTGGGCGTTACGCCTCATTCCCGGTTGAAGTTCAGGTCGGAGGGGCAACAATCTTCGTGCTGGACGTCGAAAATTCCTGAAACTGTAATCCAAGGTCAAAAACGGGAGCGCTGAACTTCCGTTTTTTGTTGACTTCCGCATGAAGAGATCGCCGACAGGAGTCCGGAATTCTATCGGGGGTTTTTGAAATCAAGGTTTAAAAATAAAAAAGTGATCCATCCTGAAATCAGGAGGACAGATCAGAATGAAAAAAATGTATGGTGATGTACGTTTCATCGACCGGAAATACGGAACAGATGGCCGCGGCAATTGCGGAACAAGCGCGAAAAGAAGGTGCGGAAGTGGTGCTGTGTCCGGCATCCGCGCTGCCGAAGGCGGAGCTGCCGACGATCACGCACTGGGCGCTGGGCTGCTCGGCGCATGGCGTTGAGGAATTGGACGGCGGCGAGTTTTTACCGGCTTTGGAACAGATTGAACCGTATTTACGGGGAAAACCGGTCTTGTTGTTCGGCTCATACGGCTGGGGTGCGGGCGCGTACATGAAGCCGTGGGAAGAACGGACGCGTTTGACGGGCGGCCTGCTGTGCGGCGAAGGCTTTGTATTTGAGGGGCGCCCCGGCGGAAGCGGCGATTGAAGAAGGAAGGGCAACGGGCGAAGATCCCTGCTGGCGCAGTAAATCTTCGCTTTTCTTATGGTGTCGGCCTGCGTTATTTTGTGATACACTGAAAGCATGGACGGAGGGGAAAGTCATGCGCACGTTGACGAAGGAACAAAGTGCTGCGCTGTCAGCGCCACGCTCATCATTTAGATAAGAAACTGCCGCGGGAACAACGGCTGGAAGCCGTTTCGGCCTGTGGGCTTGTCAACAGTCCGCCCGGCAGCTGGGAGCTGGCGCTGGCGGTCCGGGTTGCGGCCCTGACCCGGGATGATCTGCGGTGCGATTTGATCGAAACGAAAAACCTGATGCAGACATGGAGTTGCGCGGTGCGCCGACGATCTTTCCCACCGCGGAAGCCGGTACGTTTTAAGCGCGCTGGCGGCTCAGCCGGACGAAGTGCCGGTTTATGCCCAGCCGTTGTCCTATACCGCTCAGGCGTTAGAAGCTCAGCGCCATGAACTGCTGGAAGCGCTGCGTCAGGCCTGCGCCGTACTGGAGCACAAGACTATCGTCGGGAAAGCTCAGCTCGACCATGATTTAGCGGAAGCGATGAAGTCGTTTTTGCACCCAAGACGGTCCGCGTCCATGCCGACGAACCGTCGCTGGTGGCAGAAAATCAAACGCTGCTGGAAGCGGCCGTATCCTATTTACTTCGCCAGTGCGCTGGAAGGGCGCGTGATGATGGGCGAGCGGCAGGGAAATCAGCCTGCGTTTACCAGCCCGGCGGCCTGGCTTGATCACCCGCTGGATAGGTCAACTCCGCCGCGGAGATTGGTGGAGAAATTTCTGCATTGTTACGGGCCGGCGACGGTTCATGACTTTGCCCGTTGGAGCGGATGCGGTCTGCCTCAGGCTAAACGGCTATGGGCTTTGACCGAAGAGGAGCGGGTGGAAGTCGAAGTGGAAGGAAAGCGTGGATGGATGCTGGAAACCGATCTGCCCTTGCTGGAAAGCCTGCCGCCGGAAAGTCCGTCAATTCAGCTGCTCGGCCCGCACGATCCATTCCTCGATCTGCCTCAGCGCGGCTGGATTCTGCCGGATAAATCAGCACACAGAAGAAGGTCTGGCGAACGGTCGGCAGTCCCGGCGTGGTGATCCAGGGACACACAGATTATTGGCTTCTGGAATGCCCGTGTTCAGCGGGAGAAGACAGCGGTCCAGTTCACGTTGTTTGAAACTTTGGACGAGGAAAACGGTTCCAGGTTCAAACGGAAATGGCCCGGCTTCAGACCTTCCTCGGCCGGTTCTGGGAACCTGCCGGTTCGTGGAGTAAAGGCGAACAGACAGAGATTCAGCGCCGTTGAATCCGCCGCGCTGAAGAAAGGTGAAGAACTCTCATCTGACAGCCGGAATGACAGAAATGATCGCAAAATAAGAAACGAAGGGGAATTCCTATGAAAATCAGAGCGACGGAAGAACGCGATCTGCCTGCGGTGATGGAAACCTGCATCAGGCACAGGCGTATTTCAAAGCGCAGGGCATTGATCGGTGGCAGGACGGCTATCCCGACGAGGCAACGATCCGTCAGGATATCCAGAACGGCACAGCCTATCTTGTTGAACTGGATGGCATCGTAGCTGCCTGCGCGACGATTGCTTTTACGCCGGATGAAAACACACGACGATGGTCAGCGGGCAATGGCTGACCGACAGACCCTACGCTGTGATCCATCGGATCGCGGTCGATGACAAACTCAAAGGCCGGGGGATCGCCGGCTGGATTCTGGAACAGGCGGAATACTTGTGCAGACAGCGTGGGGTTGAAAGCCTGAAAATCGACACGCATCAGGATAACACCTCGATGCGGCGGCTGTTGGAAAACAGAATTATCACTATTGCGGCGTGATCCAGCTGCATCGCGACCTGAGTCTAAGGGTTGCTTATGAAAAGAGGTTAGATATAAAAATGAGCACGAATCAATGGGAATTACTTCAAAAATCGGATTTGTAAGAGTCAGCGGCAGCGCGGAGGAGAAACAGGCGGCGGAGATCCTGCGTGAGGAAGTGGAAGCCCGCGGGGAAAAAGCCCGGCTGGAAATGTTTGAGGTCGCGGGTCAGATCATCAAGAAGGTCAGCTGCGCGACCGAGAAAAACAGCTATCCGGTCACGGCTTACGGCAATTGCGGAGAAACCGATGAAACCGGCCTGACCGCGCCGTTTTATTATATGGAAGTTCCGGGGCGGTCAGTCTCCAGCAGGCCAGCGGCAAGATCGTGCTGGTTAACGGCTATCTGAATTATAAACTGTATCAATCGCTGATCGACAGCGGCGCGGTGGGGTTCATCACCTATAACGGTGAAGCCCGCGACAGCGAGGAAACAACCGATATCGCTCATCGTGAGCTGCGGGAAAAGCTGGCGGAACTGGGAAAACTGCCGGGGGTCAACATGACGATTCATGACGCGATGCGGCTGGTTCAGGAAAACCCGAAGATGATCACGCTTGTCGTTCAGCAGGAAGCGGCCAATGCCGTTTCGCAGAACGTCATCGCGGAAATCCAGGGCTTAACCCGGCCGGAGGATGTGATCGTGCTGACGGCGCATTATGATTCGGTCGAATACAGCACCGGCGTGTACGACAATGGGGCAGGCAGCGTGATTTTGATGGAGCTGCTTCAGCACTATCATGACCACCATCCTAACCGCACGCTGCGCTTTATCTGGTGCGGCAGTGAGGAACGCGGACTGTTAGGCTCGCACGCTTATGTCGACACTCATGAGGAAGATTTAAAAGCGATCCGCTTCAATCTGAACGTCGACGTGGCCGGCGCAATTCTGGGTCATGACAGCGCCTGGTGCCTAGGCCCGCAGTCGTTGGAAGCGATGGTGCAAACCTATGCCGCCCACAACGGCATCCAGCTGGAAGTCAAAAGCGACGTGTATTCGAGCGACGAAGTGCCGTTTTCCGATCAGGGCATCCCGTCGGTCAGCTTCATGCGTTTTGGCGAGCGGGGCGCGAATTAGATCCACAACCGTCACGTCGTCCTGCGCTATCTCAGTCCTGAAAGTCTGGAAAAAACGACAAAGCTGGTGCTGAACTTTCTGGATCAGCTCGATCAAAGCGCCGTCTTCCCGATTGAACGGATGATTCCGGAGGATCAGAAAAAGAAGATCGATGCTTATCTGAACAAGACGCAGGAAAAGAAATAAACAGAAAGAGCGGCTGCCGCAGAGCGCCGCTTTTTGAGAGCTGAAATTGCCGTGCAGTCGTCTGGTTCATCAGACAAAAAGCCGTTCAAGTTTACGCAATTCCTGCCGTGCGGCTGTCGGTTTATGGTAAAATAAAGAAAATGAAGGGGACGGGAAGCGCGATGAAGTTCAGCATCCGGCATAAAATCATTTTTTTTTTTCGCTGGCCAGCCTGCTGGTCTTTTTCCGCGTTAGGCGCGTATATCGGCTTTGCGGTCCGGCCCCGGACGATGACACAGACCCGCTTCGCAATCAGTCAGATGGTCGAATCAAAGGCCAATGAGGTCAGTATGTGGGTGAAGCGCATGGCGGTGGAATACCGCACGATCGCCGCAATTCCGGCGTTCAGTTCAATGGATGTGCGCGAGATTACGCCGCTGATCGACCGTTTCACCGAGCTTTACAAGAAGAATGGGGAAACGATGGAAACGTTCTCTTTATATCGGAAAAAACGGCTTCTGCTGGATCAATTCCAGCGCGGTGGAAAATCTGATGGATCATACCGACTACCAACAAGCCTATCAGAATGACCGTGAATTTATTCTGTCGCTGCCGGTGACCAATCCTGAACACCGGCAGGTGATGCTGTTTTTTACTATCCGATCTTAGGCAGCACGGGGATTAAGGAGGCGCTGATCTGCGCGGCAATCCCGACGGTGCGCTTAAAAGAAATCGTCAATCCGGTCCAGATTTACGAAGGCCGCAGCTGGGTCATGACGCGCAATAAAGACCTGATCACGACCGACGAGGAATACTTTGTTGAAAATGTTCTATCCCGTCCTACGCTGGATGAGCTTGATATGCGCTCGATTACCAGCTCCGACCAGTTCCGCGTCCGCGACGCCCAGGGAAAGCAGGCGACGCTGTTTGTTTCACCCGTGACGGAATACGATGACTGGGTGTTCTGTACGTTGGTGCAGGATTCAGTGATCGGCCGTTCCACCCATCAGATTTTAATCGGCGTGCTGATTCTGTTCTGCGTGCTGTTGTTGATCAACATCGTGATAGGGGCTTCGCTGGTGCAGTGGGTACTCAAGCCGATCCGCGCTTTGCAGGGACGGATGAAAAGGTCGAGGAAGGCACACTGGACGCCTACTACACACTGCCCGGCACCCATGATGAAATCGACTCGCTGGGCCAATCCTACAACGCGATGCTCGACGAGATCATTTCGCTGATCGACAAGATCTATCAGGAACAGGCGGAAAAACGCCAGGCTGAGCTGAAGGTGCTGCAGGCTCAGATCAAGCCGCATTTCCTTTACAACACGCTGGATAATCTCAAATGGATGGCGAAGGCTCAGGGCGCGGATGAGGTGGCCAAAGCGATCACCTCGCTGTCAACCTATTTCCGGATCTTTTTAAGCAATGGTCAGGAAAAGATTACGCTGGCTCAGGAATTTAAACATACCGAGGCCTATTTGACGATGCAGAAAATCCGCTACGGTCAGAAGCTGAATTCCACGCTGGAGCTGGCAGAGGACGCGCGCGATTTGCCAATGCTGAAAATCCTGATTCAGCCGCTGGTGGAAAATGCGATCAATCATGGCTTAAAACCCAAGGAGAACGGCGGAACGATTCAGGTCAGCGCCCGCTTGATCGAAGATCGGCTGGAAATTCAGGTGCGGGACGACGGCGTGGGGATGGATGAGGCCACGCTGGCGGCGCTGCGAAGCGCTGCAGAAAGAACAGATGGAAGGGCATTACGGGCTGCAGAATGTCTTGCGCCGCTGCCGGATTGAATACGGCGAAAAAGCTTGTCTGAGCATTGACAGCACACTGGGCGCCGGCACCTGCGTGACGCTGACGCTGCCGGTCAGCGGAAAGGAGGAATCGGTATGATCCGCGCTTTGGTCGGGGACGACGAAGAAAATATCCGCAACGGTTTAATCCGTCAGATCGAATCGCTGGATCTGGGAATTCAGGTAGTCGCCGCCGCGGAAAACGGCCGCCAGGTCATGGAATACTATGAGAAGATGACGCCGGATCTGTTAATTCTGGATATCAACATGCCGCTGATGAGCGGGCTGGAGTGCATCGAACAGATCCGCGCTCAGGATCCCGACTGTGTGATTCTGATCCTTTCCGGCTACGATCATTTCAGCTATGCCCAGAAAGCGATCCAGCATCATGTTGATTTCTATTTGTTGAAGCCGGTGGAAGATGAGGAACTGGAGGACGCGCTGCGCCAGTCCGCGGCCCGTTTCCAGCAGCGCATGGAACAACGCAAGCTGATCCGCCAGGCAAAGGAAGCCGAGCCGGAGCCGGCGTCCTGATCCGTTATTTATATGAACACTTTACCGATCCGGATCTTAACGCCGAGAAGCTGCAGGAACAATTTTCGATCAGCCATTCGACACTGTTCAAACTCGTGAAAACCGCCACGGGCAAGACGCTGGTCGAATTGATCACCGACCTGCGGATGGAGCTGGCGCAGAAGCTGTTGGCGCAGAAGGAACTGCCGGTCAAGGAAATCGCAGGGCGCTGCGGCTACAGCGATCAGTTTTATTTCTCCCGGATTTTTAAGAAGCAAACCGGCCTTTCACCCAAAGAATACCGTGCTGAGGTTTTGAAGGGAGATCCGGAATGAAGCGGGTTGTAGCCGCGCTGGTCTTGTGTCTGGCGTTGTCCGGCTGTGTACCATCCTCATCCGCGAATAGACAGACCGATGAACAGGGCCGGGTCAGCGGGACGTTTACCGGTACGGGGCAGGGAAAGCAGGGCGAGATCAAGGTCGACGTGATGATCGACCACAACCAGATCCAGCACATCGAGATTCTCTCGCATAATGAAATTCCGGGTTTCGATACGGCGATGGTGCAGATGAGTGACGAAATCCTGTCGAAGAACTCGCTTCAGGTTGAGGCCGTCAGCGGCGCAACCTATACGTCGAAAGGCTTTCTGGAAGCCGTACAGGACGCGCTCGATCAGGCTGGGATCCGCGAGGATCAGCTGGGCTGGAGCGATGAGGAAAACGAGGAACAGGAAATTGAATGCGACGTGCTGATCGTCGGCGGCAGGGGCGCGGGATTTGCGGCAGCGATTGAAGCCCTGACGCAAAGCGGCGATGAAGTTACTATTGTGGAAAAAATGTCCTTTGGCGGCGGCAATACGCGGATGTCGGGCGGAGAGTTTGCCGCGCCGGGCAACTGGGTGCAGCTTCAGGAGGGCATCGACAACGACAGTCCCGAATTGTTTTATGAGGATTTAATGAAGGGTGGAAAAAATCTCGGCAATCCGGAACTGGTGCGGATTCTGGCGGATAACGCCTTAAGCAACGCCGAGTGGCTGCGCGATACCGTCGGCGTGCAGTACCGCGATCATCAGTCATGGTATGGCGGGCATACCGTGGCGCGCACGCTGTGGCCGGTTGGCGATGGCCCGCAGTATGTGGAAACATTGATCCGCAAGGCGGAATCGTTAGGCGTAAATGTGGAGTACAACACCCGCGCCGAGCGTTTCCTGCAGGATGAAACAGGCCGGGTGATCGGCGTGGAAGCCACCCGCGGCGGCCGGCCGCTGCGCTTTTACGCGCGCAAAGGCGTCATTTTGACGACCGGCGGCTTCGGCGCGAACGTGGAAATGCGGATGCAGTATGATACACATTGGAACAAGCTCGATGCGAGCATCCCGACGACCAACTCCCCGGCGATCACCGGGGACGGGCTGCGGATGGCGGAAGCGATCGGCGCGAATCTGGTGGGAATGGAATACATTCAGCTCTATCCGGTCAACAATCCGGCCACCGGCAATTATTATTTTCTTGATTACGCCCGCCTGACTGCCAACGCGCTGTTAGTCAATAAGGAAGGACTGCGCTTTGTCGATGAGAAAGAAACGCGCGATAATCTATCGGAGGCCGCGCTGAATCAAACCGGCGCGATGATCTACGAGCTGATCGAACAGTCGGTTGTCGATGAGATGCAGCTGGACGAAACGATTGAAGCGGAGGTGCAGCGCTGTTATGACCAGGGCGTACTGGCGATGGGGACACTGGACGAATGCGCGGCGTTCTTCGACATTCCGGTTAAGACGCTGAAAGCAACGGTGGATCGCTATAATCAGTATGCCGAAGCCGGTCAGGATCCGGATTTCGGCCGGACTGATCAGCTCCAGCCGTTAGGCGAAGGTCCGTATATGATGTTCTCCGCCGTCGTGTCCGTGCATCATACGATGGGCGGCGTGCAGATTGATCCGGATGCCCGCGTGATCGATACCGAAGGCCATCCGATCCCGGGTCTGTATGCGGCGGGGGAAGTGACGGGCGGGATTCATGGTGCGAACCGTTTAGGCTCCTGTTCGATTCCCGATACCGTGACATTCGGCCGGATCGCCGCGCGCAGCGCGCTGGCGATGAAATAGATCGTTAGCATTGAAAATCAACCTGCCTTTCCGATACAATAAAGACATTGATTTCAATGAAGAACACAGGAGGAAAGCCATGATATTTGTATGTTATCCGAAATGCAGCACATGCATGAGAGCAAAGAAACACCTGAATCAGCTGGGACTGGCGTTTGAAGAACAGGGATATTTCCCGGGAAAATCCGACCGCGGAAGAACTGGAACGGTGGATCGCGCTCAGCGGTCTGCCCGTAAAGAAATTCTTCAGATACGTCCGGCCGGCTGTATCAGTCGCTGCAGCTGAAGGAAAAACTGCCAACGATGAGCGAGCGTGAGATGATCGCGCTGTTGGCCAGCGACGGGATGCTTGTCAAACGTCCGCTGTTAATTAAGGAAAATCAGGTGCTGGTCGGCTATCGTGCCGAGGCCTATGCCGCGTTAGTATGAAGATTCTGTTATCGCCGGCCAAAACTTTCCGCAAACAGCCGCTGCCGGATGTGCCTGTCGGACAAACTCCGCAGTACATGGAAACGACGGAACAGCTTCGCACGGAGCTGAAAAACTGACTGCCGATCAATGGCAGACGCAGTTTAAGCTTTCGGAAAAGGCAGCGCTGGAAAACAGAGCGCGGATGAATCAGCCGCAGCCGGCGATGGCTGCGCTGGCAGCCTTCCATGGGGAAGCCTTCCCGCAATTTCCAGGCGGAAACCTTGAGCGCGGAGGACTGGCGCTATTGCGAGGAACACCTGCGGATTCTGTCCGCGTATTACGGCTTGTTAAGACCGCTGGATTTCATTCAGCCGTACCGGCTGGATCCATTGGATAAAAGCCGGTGCGCTGACGCCGTTAAACCTATGGAAACCGATTTTAAGGCAGGCTTTGGACAGCGAGGAGATCCTGATCCTGGCGTCGCAGGAGTATGCCCGGATGGTCGATGTTTCCGACGCGGTGACCGTGCAGTTTGTGAAGAACGGCCGGACGGCGCCGGCGATGGAAGCGACGAAGCTGCGCGGCAGAATGGCGCGTCAAATTGTGGATCGGCGAATCATAAAGCGTGCGGACGTGCGTTCGCTGGACGTGGCGGGCTATCGTTACCAACCGGAGCTTTCCACCGCGGAAGTCTGGGTGTTTGAGGAAGGGGAACAGAAATGAAAAACAAAGGGGTTCAGTTTATTTTATTGTCCGCGTTTTTCTTTGCGGTTATGAATTTGTTCGTCAAATTATCCGGCGATCTGCCGTCGGTTCAGAAAAAAGCTTTTTCCGCAATCTGGTGGCGGCCGGCGTTGCAGCGGTAATCTTGATCCGCAGTCATCAGGGGTTCGGATTCCAGAAAAGAATCTGCCGCTGCTGATCCTGCGCTCGACGCTCGGCACAATTGGCATTCTGTGCAATTTCTACGCGGTCGATCATCTGGTGATGTCCGATGCGTCCATGTTAAGCAAGCTCTCGCCGTTTTTCGTCATTATCTTTTCGGCGCTGTTCCTGAAGGAAAAAGCGGATAACGTGCAGAAGCTGAGCGTTGTGGCGGCGTTTGTCGGCAGTCTGTTTATCATTAAACCCGGCTTGCGGATCGAACAGATCGTGCCGTCGCTGGTCGGTTTTGCGGGAGCGATGGCGGCTGGCAGCGCGTATACCTGTGTGCGCGGTTTAAGTCAGCGCGGTGAGCGCGGACCGCTGATCGTCTTCTTCTTTTCCGCTTTTCCTGCCTGGTGACATTGCGGTATCTGATATTGAGCTTTGCGCGGATGACGCTGCTTCAGCTGATTTCGCTGTTGTTAGCGGGCGTGGCCGCAGCCTGCGCCCAGTTCAGCGTGACGGCGGCGTACAGTTACGCTCCAGCCAAGGAAATTTCGGTGTTCGATTATTCCCAGGTCGTCTTCTCGGCAATCCTGGGCTGGATTGTCTTTGGTCAGATCCCGGATGCGCTGTCGTTTGTCGGCTACGCGCTGATCATCACCGTCGCGGTGCTGTTGTACCGGCATAATCAGAAGGTTGGCGGATGATCAAAGAAGGTTCGCTTTATCCCGTGTATGTCAGTTCTTTTCCGCCATGGCTGCGTCCGTGGACGGCAACCCCTGCAATGCAGCGGCTGAAAGAAATCGGCATGAACTGCGGTTTGGAATATACCCGGTATCCGATTTATCGCCATCTGACAAAACCCTATTCCCGATATGAACACAGCGTCGGAACTGCGTTGATCGTCTGGCATTTCACGCAGGATCCCGCTCAGACGATTGCGGCGCTGCTTCATGATGTCAGCACGCCGGTGTTCGCACATGTGATCGACTTCCTCAATGAGGATCATCTGACGCAGGAATCGACGGAAGGGTCAACGCGTCTGTTGATCGAGCAGTCGCCGGAATTACAGCGGCTGTTAACTCAAGCCGGACTGAGTACGGAACAGGTTTGCGATTATCACCAGTATCCGATTGCGGATAACGATTCGCCGCAGCTGTCGGCGGACCGGCTGGGAATATACGATGGGCAACGCGCTGGCGTTTCAGGCCTATCCTCTGGATCGTCTGCGGGCGATCTACGCGGATCTGATCGTCGCTCATGACGAACACGATCAGCCGGAACTGGTGTTTCGCTCCTTCGATCGGGCACGGAATTCGCGCGGCTGGCTTTGATCAACTCCTGGATTTACGTCGCGGATGAGGATCGTTATGCCATGCAGCGGCTGGCGGATTTAATCCGATCCGCACTGCGTCGCCGTGTGTTGACGTTGGAGGACTTAATGACGAGTGAGCCGCAGGTCATCGCCAAGCTGAAACAGGAGGCTCCAAGCGCTCAGGCATGGGATGCCTATTGCCAGCTGCATCAGCTGCGCCGGGCGGCTGCGCCAGGGGCGGAGGAAGGCTGGCTGCAGGTCAAAGCGAAGCGGCGCTGGATTGATCCGCTCGTGCTGAACCAGGGGCGGTTAAGCATGCTTGATCCGTTTTATGAAGCGGAGATCGAAAGGTTTCTGAATCAGGATCAGACGATCTGGCTGAATGAAATCCTCAATAAATAGAGAACGGCAGAAATGGATCTGCCTTTTTTATTGGGAAAATCCAATAAAAAGTGCTGAAAAGCACTGCAAAGATCGAAACAAAGAATTTAACGAAGTAGTTATGCGGTAACGTTTTAAAACAGGCCGCGATGGGGATAAGCCTTATTCAGACCGTGTAAACGAAATGATAGAGGCCAAACATACCCGAATTCTCCAAAAGTTCTTTAAAGGTCTCCGTTTCGACAGAAAATCCGGCTTTCCACCATGCCCGAAGCATGGAAAACATCCCTCCGAAATGATGCGCGAAGATCAATTCCAACTGCTCAGGCGGCAGCTGTGTTTCTGTACTCCACCCAGCCAGGCAATACTCCTTTTCCGCCTCGTAAATCCCGGAAAGCCCCGGTCCGCCGGGACGCTCCAAGACTGAGAAAATCATATCTGCATTTTCTTTTTATGTAGGTGTAAAACTCGATCGAATGAGAAAAGTCCATGTCAAACCGATACTTGCCAATTTCGCTCATCACATCTTCCAGAATCATCAGATCGGATTTTGTGAGGAAATCTTCCATGTTCTTATAATAGGTGTAAAAGGTGTTGCGGCTGAATTCCGCTTCCTGACAAAGGTCACTCACGGTAATCTTGTCCGCTGCCTTGCGCTTGCTTAAGGCGGCATAGGCTTTCATAAAGCCTGTTTTTGTATTTTTAATCTGCTTCTCCGCCTTCATGGAAATCACCTCATTACAAATCAGGGTTGAACTGTCATGGACTGGACAAATCGGTGTCCGTCTGTAAGTTGATACCATTCTAGCAAATCATTAAAATAAAAACAAGCCCGCGCAGAACCGGGCAAAACACCAATTGTAAGGGAGGAAATGGAAATGAAAAGAATGATCTCTCTCATCCTGGCCTTAACGATGCTTGTGGGACTATGTTCCTGCGCAGCTCAGCCCAGCCAGGACAATCAGGGCAATCCTGATTCCCCAAACTGCAGCAGCGTTTACTCCGGAAGGATTCGAGGATTGGTTTATCAGCAGCAAAACCTGGATGACCGTCGATAACGGTCATTGGTCCGATGATCCCGCCGATCAGATGACCGATGAAGAATTGTTAAAAAAGTCATGCAAGCCGCAACGCTACCGGAAAGCGCCGGCGGAGGTACATCAGTTTATCTGGTCGCCGTCAAGGATGTCGAGGCCCAGCGGTCGATCATCGGTGAAAAGTATTGCCCGGTTGAAGATTCTTCCACGCCGGGAACGGTTACGATCCTGGTTTTGGCCGACAGCATCCTGTCCAATGAAGAAGGGCGCTTGAATGAAAAGGCTCCAGATACAACAGTGAACAACAAAAATTACAATTTCGCATTCCTGGACGCCGGCACCGTTGTCGGAACGATGCTTGCCACCGCGGCGACCATGGGTTATTATGGCCACGTTTGGGGCAGCAATGTCGGCGAAAAACGCTCCGTTTGACCTGGGCGGAGGCAAATGGCAGTCGATGAGTCAATTTGTTGAAAGCGATGCGATGGGACACAATGGATATTGGGATACCTACGGAACGCCTGATGACGAGCTGAACAGTGATTACGCAACACCGATTCGCGGCAATTATGTACTGACCTGCGCCGTCGTTTTAGGCAAGCCGCTTGCGGATGAAGTCGATTCCGTCAGCTTTGCGACGAATCATGCCCGGCCAGCCCGGTATACAATCTGGGATGGCACTTATAATGATGAACCACTCCTGAATACCGCGTTTGCGGAGGATTCAAAGAAGGATGCTGCTGTCGGCGAGAATGAGTATATCGGCACAGGTACTGGTGTAGGCGGAGCTTTTAAAGGTCAAAGTCACGCTCGACAATGATCAGATTTCCGCGGTGGAAGTGATCTCTCACCAGGAAACCGACGGATTGGCACGAAAGCGATCGATACCCTGCCGGCAGCCATTGTTTCCGCGAATTCTACCGAAGTCGATAATGTAGCAAGCGCGACCATCACTTCCGAGGCGATCAAAGAAGCGGTCGAGGATGCGATTCGTCAAAGTAAATAGTTTATTTTCCACAAAGAAGGAGCGCCGGATTGAATCGCAAGCCCCTGAAATGATTCGCAAATATGAAAGTTAGGACTGACAAAGCGGTTAGATCATCAATCCCCTTTATGATGCAAATTGACGAGTAAGCAAAAGAAGATACTAGAGGTGGTAGAGATTACAAAGCAGGCTGATCTGGACTTTCATCACGATGAATTATGAAGGAATAATGAGTATAGATTACGGACATCATTGCTTATCATCTTCGATATTTTCCGGCGCAAGTTCTGTCAATTCACGCAGCTTGTTTTGCAGCAAGTCCTTGTTGGGCAGATGTAGCGTGTAGTCTGCGATCATCGTAGGAGACATGGCTCTGCTGAGCGCGTATTCAACCCCAGTGTCATCCTTGCCTGTACAGAGAATTAAACCGACACTGGTGGTTTCTGTTCGGCATGCGAATATCACGGTCAAGAGTTTCCAGATAGAAATTTAACTGTCCTAATGCTCCGGTCTAAAAATATCGATTTTTAGTTCAATCGCAACAAGGCAGGACAGAGTGCGATTATAGAACAGCAAATCAATGAAAAAGTTGGTATTGTCAGCCTGCACGCGGTATTCTTCACTAACGAAAGTAAAATTCCGTCCAAACTCAAGAATAAAATCTTTCAAATGGGAAGGGGCTGTGACAAATCAGGAAAATAAGAAAAAACCATAAGCTCACAGCCATTTCTCTAAGTTTTCCACAATTTTAGATAAAACGAATGGAAAAGAAAGCATTCTGAAAACACCTTGACCCTTTCAAGGCTGTTTCTCAGTCTGCTTTTTTCTTTCCTTTCCTGTCTTTTGTGGATAACTTGTTCCTTACTTCATCAACTTTGTTCTTTGTCGATGATAATGCCTCAAATTGTACCCCAGGATCACCAGCCCCAACTCTACTCGCACTCCGCTTTCTCCCCGCCTCCGAAGCAGACTATACCCGAAGTTTTTCTTGATGTCTCCAAACGCCCTTCTGCCTCACTGCTCCGCTGCGCCATCCTTTTTCCTTCTTCCGTTTCCAGATAGGCATCGACTTCCTTCTGATATTTCTCCAGCTGCGGACTGATTCTCGCACTGCGTCCCTTCTTCGATGTCGTGCACCGGCTCCGCAGCGGACAATTCTCACAGTGCTGATTCCGATAATGAATCGTCGTTCTCGGTACTCCGGTCTTCATGTCCACTCTTATCTTCTCGATTTCAAAATCATACCCTTGCGGGCAGATCGGGGTTCCTTCCCCATTCCGTTTCATATGCATTAACTGAAACTGGTTCTTTTCCTTCACTTTCTCTTTCTTCTTTTTTGGTACCCCGGATATTTCAGGATTGCCCGAATCTGATGAAGCTGGGCATAGGCATAGTTCTCAAAGCTGCCGTATCCGGCATCCGTCACCACCATTTTCGGATCGTCTCCGAATTGATTTCGGTATCCTTCCAGAAAGGGGATTGCGGTCTTTGTATCATTGACATCCGGACTGATATAGGAATAGGCAATATACCCGTTATTCACTCCGATCTGGACATTGTATCCTGGTTTAAACACGTTCGTGTGATTGTAATAGTCATATTTCATATGCATCATTGTCGCATCGGATCGGTCTTGGAGAAACTGTTCCGCTCTCCCAGTATATCTTTCGCTAAGGCGTAACTGAACAGACTTTTGGCAACGCTGCCCAATTCCGTTTCAGCTTCGCCACAGGATGGATTCCCCGTCCTTTCCGGATCGCTCCGACTTCCTGCAGCCACGCATCCAGCCGTTCATCGATCTCCATCAAATACTTCAGTGTCGGTTCCTTCAGGATCGAATATCGCACTGCGATTCCCTGGACCTTAAAATAGCGATTCAACTGTCTTACGATTTCCATCGCTTTCTGCCAGTGACGCGGACGATACCGTTTGACCCAGGCACCCCAAAAGAACGTCATTTTATTCGCATTCGCCTCAAACTTCGTTCCATCGATCATCAGGATCGCAGCCTCCAGCGCTTTTTGATCCTGGATGCACAGATAAACCTGATGACTGATTTCTTCCAGGGTTCCTTTCAGCTGATCATTGATAAAGCGCTGATAGGTTTATAGGACGGTGTCTGTCCCTGAAGAAGCCATCGGCAGCGCAGATCGTAACGCCTCATTTCTTCCAGCTGACGCAGGGACGCATAGCCATAACGGGCATAGGCAAACAGAAGAATCGTAAGTAACGCGATCGGATCATAGGCATCCCGACGCTGACGATGGAAGTCGATCCACTTTCCGATATTGATCCTCCCGATGACTTCCTGAATCGTCTGAAACAGCGTCATGTCTCCACAATCCGATTGAGATATTGAAATTTCCAGTAGCATTTTTGTCTGGTATCCCTTATAATTTCCTTGTGGATTTAATACTTTTTGCATAGTTTAATGATACTAAAAATGCGCTTTCTTCTCTCGAAGTTACGCATTTTTTTATTTTTCCTACCCTTATCTGTCACAGCCTCTTTCTTTGTCGGGTTCTTCCAGATTGAGAAAACTCAAACACATACGCATCCGCAGCGCAGCCAAACCATTACTACGAGTGATCAGTTCTTTGTGCTTTTCGTTGGAGAGCATAGTGCGCTCGTATAACATACTGCCGATTTGTCGTTCTAGTACATGATAAAATAAATAATTAAAATAGGGTGTAATAGTGTTATTGAAGATCGTTTTATTAGGTGGATAACACGATGTCCAAGCGTGCATACCACATCGAAATTACGGATGAAGATAAGGAATATTTGCAACAGCTCTCAAAAGTCAGAACTACACAGGCCCAAATTGTTGACAGAGCCAGAATACTTCTTTAAAAAGCAGAAGCTGTGCCCGATGCTACGATCGCAAAGGGGGTTTTGTATAGCCGTGAATACAGTGCGCCTCTGCGTTGATAAATATCTCGAAGGCGGGGTTCAGCGTGCACTGTTCGACGAGTACAGAAAAGGCCGTCCAGTCGAAATCAATTCGGATGCAATTGCATGGATGATCAGCATTGCATGCCAACATCCTGTCGACCTGGGATATTCACAGGAACTTTGGACTTTAAAAAACTTACACAAGCCCATTCAGGCGCATGCAGAGGAAGCTGGATTTCAAAGACTTAAAACAGTAACAAAGGCACGGATTCAGCAGATTCTTGTCCAACAGGATATCAAGCCATTCAAGATTAAGGATTACTGTGAAAAGCGCGATCCTGATTTTGATGCAAAAAAATACATAACGTCCTCCTTGTCTATAAGCAGGTTGAAATGCAGTTTGATGAAGCCGGGGAAATCATTATCCCAACGGATAAACCCGTGATCCATACCGTGTCCTGCGATGAAAAGCCGGGTATTCAGGTGCTTTCAACAACGAGTGAAGAACTGCGCCCTACAGATAAAAACAGTTGTCATGCGGGATGCAGAATACAAACGCCTAAGTACGTTATCTCTGCTCGCAGGCATTGATCTATTGACAGGGATTGCAATTCCGCTGGTAAGTGAAAGCCATAAGAGTTCCAACTTCATCAATTTTTCTGAAAAAGTTTGATGCAATGGATCCGGAAGGGGATGAGATCCGGGTTATATGCGACAATCATTCAGCGCATAAATCAAAAGAAACACAAAACGCCCCTGCGGCCTGCCCGTAAGATAGTTTTGTGTTTGTGTTTACGCCAACGCACGGTTCATGGTTAAACATGACTGAGAGTTTCTTTAGTAAGATGACGAAACAAATGCTCAGAGGCATTCGAGTGAAATCCAAAGAGAAACTTGAACAAAGAATCTTCCTGTATTTTAATGAAGTAAATGCTGAGCCAGTTGTCTATCACTGGAAATATCGTCTTGATAAAATCTCACAGGTTGAAGCTATGGAGGCAACTCTGTAACTAGGGTATAAATATCATCTATTAATTTTTGATTTACTAGTTCTCGAATCTATATAACTATTTTTAATACTTCCAAAATCATAAAAGTATTTTGTTAAAGTTGCAAAAATCCTTACATGCTACAGCACTATAACTCTTATTTAGTGCTCTATCAGTGTAAGTACCAATAAGAGTTTTTTGAACATTTAAGCCTAATCTATCAATAATTTGGCATGATATGTATTCTGAAAAGCACTATTACTATAAGACTGCATTTTTTCTATTATTTGTTTTTTGGTGGCAATTTTAAAAAGATATAGCTCATTCTTTTATATAGATTCCTATTTTTACCGTTCCCACCGCCGTAGTTTTTTGCTTGTTCTACCTCATACGTTTCAAATTTATCCATCATTTGTATTCACCTCTTTATTCATAACCTAAATATTTTTGTCTAAGATAAACAGCTTGTTCATAAGGATACAATTATCCGTACAATAGGCAATATTGATTGATCCGTACAATTCGTCGTAATAACAATCTAATAAACTCGAATTTTCTTTAATCCTTGAATATAAGCGTCGATATCATGCACTAAATAGCTTGGAAGCCGATTCTCCCATGTCTCCTTCTCCGGAATATTCATAAAATCACCACCTTTAAATTTCTAATTCATCTTTATATTCTGTAATTATATAATAATCCAACAGCTTCTCACAAAGGCTGTAATAAATATCTTGCTCATTCAAACATGTATCCTTTAAGTAAATTGGATCACGATCGTATTCTCAAGCCTCTTTAAATAGAAAGCTTTGTCCTGATCAATACGACAAATGGAACTATTTCATTTCTTAAGCATTCTTTGAAGAGTAAGATTCTTCCTACACGTCCATTCCCATCGCTTAAAGGATGAATACGCTCAAATCGAACATGAAAATCAATTAGCTCATCAATGGTTTTCTTTTCTTGATTTTCATATATTTTAAGCAGAGAGTCTAAGTCTTTTTCAACTTTTTCAGGTGCTGACGTCTTGATAACATTAACGATACCAATAATATTTGGCAACACCTTAAATCCTCCGACATTATACCGCGGGTCATATTCATCTGATGTTCCTCTTTTTAATATTTTATGCATTTTAAAATTAGTTCTTTGTAAGCGGCTCTTCATAATGATCTAGCATAAAATCAAATAATCGAAAATGATTGAGCGCTTCTATCATATCATCAGCTCTTATCTGCTCACCTTCTTTAGCAATCACAGATCTTGTTTCAAAATCATTTCCGTTTGTTCTTCAGTTAATCTTGATCCTTCGATTTTATTAGAATTATAAGCAAATAATACCTGTGTAGTATGATAAATATTTCCTTTAAATTTAGATTTTTCTGCTCAACAAGTTCATTTTTGATGATTTCAGCGTTCATTATAGTTCCTCCTGCAGCTTCTATTATAACACTAATGAGGGGATGATCTGCTCAGATGCATAACCCATAATAATCATATCTCAACTGAAAAGTTAAGTTCCACTTCAGGGCAGGACAAGTAGAAATCACTCTTACACAAAGTTCTAGTTGACGTTACTCTTTCATTATGAAGTAATATAAGTAAATACAGACTTCTTGTTGCTTGACGCGAAAGGAACTGAATTCTATGACTTGCAACAAGGTTCTCCATCTTACTTTAACTGAACGCCAAATTATCGAAACGGGATTTCCACGGTTCCACGAAAAGCCGCCATTGTAACGATTACTGTAAATAGTAAGACTACAGCGGATAACGCTATGCCTAGTACCTGATAAAATAAATAATTAAAATAGGGTGTAGCAGAAAAATCAGCGACCACACTTATGCCTAACCAACGGACTTGACGCGTTCACTGACATAGGCGCCGATTTCTAAATACATATTGATGAGTTCGGCATTAACGGCTTTCATTGCGCGGGAACGGGCTTTGACGATAATGGGAATCACATCATCGAACTGATGATTTGAAATAGAGCAAATTTTCACTCATGCCTGCTCGTCCCCAAGAAATTCTACAATTTCTATTTTCATATTCTAAGAATTTCGATGCGTCAGAGGCAAAAGAAAATGAAAAGAATGAAACAAACTCAAATGCGTTGAGATGAGATCACGTTTATTGTATAATTAACTCACTAAAGATGATGGGTATCTCTGAAAGCGAGGTCTTCTTCATGAAAACGATAACGTGTTCCGATCGGATCTACTATGATGAATTGCTTCCCGAAGAAGCTCAGGCTATTCGCCAGGATATCCAGCTGGTTCATTCTATCCTCCATACCGCTTATCGTTATCTGACGCTGAAAGCCCGAGGAATTCCTTCCCATTTGAAGAATCGCTTCATAAAGAGCTGAAGCGCCGGTATCACACGAATGATTATTTTCCTCTGGCAGCGATATGGGAAGCTCAGCATCAGCTGAAAGCGGACTTTGAGAACCATGAACGCTGGAAGAAGTCATTAAAGGCAAGAGTGAAAAGCGTAGAGAAGAAAATCCGGAAAACAGAGAAAGAAATCCAACAGCTGGATAAACGGTTGGCGCAGCTTAAACAGAAAACGAAACTGGGTAAAACAAACCCGGGAAGATTATCTTGAGGAGGTTCAAGTGCTGCGCCAACCGGAAGCAGTTGAAGAACCAACGCTCTCAATTGATCTTTAAACTGAACCGCACCCAGCAACAGCTCAATACCGCGAATCAGAAAATGCGGTTTACCTGCTTTGGCGGGAAGAAGCTGTCGCGTTCCAGAACAACGGTTTACGCTGGAAATCATGAAGCGTGGCTTGAAGAATACCGGTATCAGAGAAACAAAACCATGATGATCCCCGGGCGCAGGCAGGGAAGTATTCCAATTGCTTATTCAAATATCATATTGAAGAAGGCGTATTGATTTATCGCTGCAGCAGTGAAAACAGAGAAATCTGGTTGAAGATCCAGTTTCACGCAAATGCTAAAGAACTGGAACGGGCGGTGAAGCTGCCGCATAACACACCGGGGAAAGCGGTCGCTTATCTATTGGAAGATCATAAGAAATATTTCATTATCAAAGCGATTGTGGAAATGGAAGAACGTGAATTGATGGAGAATAAGCAAGACGGCGTGATTGGAATCGATATCAATGCGGATCATATTGCCGTAAGTGAAACGGATGCCTGCGGCAACTGTGTACTGTTGAAGACCGTTCCGATGCCCTTAAGGGGAAAGAAGAAGAATCAGAGGAAGCATCAGATTCGTCAGACGGCGAAAGAGGTCGTGCTGGAATGTGTAAGAAGTAACAAACCGTTAGTGATGGAAGCGTTGGATTTTGAGAAGAAGAAAAGCGATATGCGATATGGGGAATCAAAAGCATAATCAAATGTTATCCGAGTTTGCGACGAAACAGATTCAGGAAGCAATAGAGAGAAGATGTTGGAAGGTGGGATATGGCGTTGTTCAGGTAAATCCAGCGTACACAAGCCAAATTGGGAGAGAAAAATACAGCCGGAAGATGGGCTGTACAGTGCATTTGGCCGCTTGTTTGTGATCGGGCGTCGCGGGATGGGATATCAGAATTAAATAGAAACGCGGTTCTTCAATCTGTCCAAAGATGACAGCTTCCAGAGGAAAGCTGGTTTCAAGGCAGAATGAACTTGAAGAACCGCAAGATAGAGAATACGCCTGAGATAAGAAATCTTCGAACCAGCCTTGAACTTTGGGAGCAGAGGGAGAGAAGGAAGAGATCTAAAATCAGGAATACCCTCCAGGCAAGAAACTGACGAGGGGTTCTGGAAGGCTTTGTCTTTCAGAATGATGCTTGCATCATTTTTCTTGGTTGTTTATCCATACATAGGCTTCAAATGTGTTTTTGACGAATGTGACCGATTTTTGTTCAGGGAGTTTGGTAACGACATTCAGAAGATATATCGCGTTTCGTATTTGTTGAAGAAATTAAATAATCTGTTTTATAAGGCTGGATCTAGGATTGGATGATCTGGTTGAATGAAAGCTGCAAAGATGGATGACGGCAGAAAAGATCTGTTTTTTATTTTGTTGTTGACAGAGAAGTTACCTTGTGATAACATTATGTCATAAGTTAGATAACACTAACTTAATCGCAGATTTAATCTCCTCTTTCCTGCGATACTGAACAAGAGGGCTGCGGTCCCGGGTTTTCACTCCTGCTGGACAGGATGAAAATTCCGCAGCTTCCACGAACAGATCATCCTAACCTCTGTATTTCCTAACTATTTCCCCAATTAAAATCCAATCAGGATGATCGGATCAAGGCTTTTCCACGCTGGCAGCGGAGAGCCTTTTTTTCTTTCTCCAACGGTTGCCTGCGGGAAGCTGCGGTCATAATGTTGCCTTATGCTAATAAAGTTAGTTAATCTTAACAAAATCCGTTGACATGCCGGGGACCATGCTAAAATTGTACTGATATAGTTAGAAAGAGGGAGTGGCATGACCTTATTTGATTGTCAGGTTGGCGAAAAAGGCGGAGGTTCTCGGCGTCAGCGGGGAACGGGCGATCCGCAAACGTCTGATCGATATGGGAATTACCACAGGCACAGTCCTGTTTATCAGAAAAGTAGCACCGATGGGCGATCCGATCGAGATCCGCTGCCGCGGTTATGAATTATCGCTGCGCAAAGATGAAGCCAAAACGATTGAAGTCAGGAGGGTCGGCTGATGAATTTTAAAGTCGCTTCGCAGGCAATCCGAACTCCGGAAAACGACGCTGTTTAACCGGCTGACCGGTTCAAGCAGCATGTCGGCAACTGGCCGGGCGTTACGATTGAGAAAAAAAAGAAGGTTCCTTTCAGATTGAGGAGCACGAAATCACGCTGGTCGATCTGCCGGGGATTTATTCGATGTCCGTTTACAGTATGGAGGAAATCGTCGCGCGCGATTTCATCATGGACGAACATCCGGATTTGATTTTAAACATTGTTGACGGTACCAACATCGAGCGCAACCTGTACCTGAGCTTACAGCTGAAAGAACTGGGCATCCCGATGGTCATCGCGGTGAACATGCTTGACGAGCTGAAAGGCAAGGGCATTACGATTGATTTAAAACAGCTGTCGGCGCTGTTAGACACGCCGGTCGTCGCGATCAGCGCAAAAACGGCAGCGGCATGGCGGAGCTGATCCATGAGCTGGTTCACAACACGCACAGCTCGGTGCTGGACTATGACCCGGCGACGGAAACCATTTTAAAACAGATCAGTGTGATCCTGAAGCCTGCCAGCACGATCATGTGCACGACAAGTTCTACGCGATGAAAATGCTGGAAAATGATGAGGCAATCGTCCGCGATCTGCGGATGTCCAACGCCCAGTTAGACGAGCTGCACGCCCTGCAGAAGCAGTTCTGCGATCAGCGCGGTCAACAGGAAATCGACATGGCGGTCGCGGATATGCGTTATTCGTTAATTGAAGCGATGATGAAGCAGTGCGTAAAAAACGCGAAAGCGAAACCTCGGTTTCCGACCGGATCGACATGATCGTCACGAATAAGTATCTCGGGATTCCGGTTTTCTTTCTTATCTTATTTCTGATGTTCATCGTGACCTTTGGCCCGATCGGCGAAGGGCTGAAGGGCTGGGTCGAAATGTTGATCAACGACGTGCTAGCGGAAAATCTGTTAGCGGCGCTGGCTTCGATGGCCGTGGCGCCGTGGGCGCTGGATCTGGTCAACACGGTGATCGGCGGGTAGGCAGCGTGCTGTCGTTTATGCCCCAGATCATGCTTCTGTTTTTGTTCCTATCGGTGCTGGAAGACAGCGGATATATGTCCCGGGCAGCGTTTCTGATGGATGGAATGCTGCGCAAGATCGGGCTGAACGGCAAGGCGTTCATTCCGATGCTGATGGGCTTTGGCTGTACGGTGCCGGCGGTCATGGCCTCGCGGGTGCTGGAACACGAACAAGACCGCAAGATGACGATTCTGTTGATTCCGTTTATGTCCTGCGGCGCCAAGCTGCCGGTATATGCGCTGTTTGCCGGGATCTTCTTTCCGGAGCATTCCGGCATCGCGATCTTCAGCATGTATGTATTGGGAATTCTGGTCGCTGTCGGCTGCGGTTTCCTGTTGCGTCACACGGTGTTTAAAGACAATGAATCCACGTTTATTTTAGAGCTGCCGCCGTATCGGATTCCGTCGTTTCAGGTCACGATGATCCACATGTGGCAGAAAGCCAAAGGGTTTCTGATCAAAGCGGGAACGATCATCTTCGATGACGGTGCTGTTGTGGGTGCTGACGAATTTCAGCTTCACCTTGCAGCCGGTAACGGATCCTACTTCCAGTATTCTGGGCACTGTCGGCCGCCTGATCGCGCCGCTGCTGATTCCGCTTGGCTTTGGTCACTGGCAGTCGGCAATCGCGCTGATTTCCGGACTGATCGCGAAGGAGAGCGTCGTGTCATCAATGGCGGTCATGTATAACGTCGGCAATGTTTCGCAGCTCGCCGGCGTTCTGACCCGTGTCTTCACGCCAGCCTCGGCGATCGCGTTTATGACGTTCGTGCTGCTTTACGCGCCGTGTGTCGCGGCAATTTCCGCGATTCACTCAGAAGCGGGCAGCTGGAAATATACGCTTAAGTCGATGGGCTTTCAGATCAGCGTGGCGTACTGCGTATCGTTTGTCGTGTACCATGTCGTTTCCTTATTTATATAGGAAAGCAGACGATATTAAAGAATGAAAAGCTGCCGGAGAAGATCCAAAGTTGCGGCGATGGATTTTACCCGCCGAATTTGCGGAGAAAGAAAGCGGTTTAGTTGTCCAAGCTTAAAAGGATTTGTTATAATTAACATCAGAAAGCGAGGACCGGATCATTATGGAACGCATTAATGAATCATCAGAAAATTATCTGGAAAGCATATTGATTCTGGAACAGCGCAACCCGAGCGTCAGAATGAGCGATATCGCCGCCATGCTTCATGTCAGCAAGCCCAGTGTCAATAAGGCGATGGGCGTCCTGAAGGATGCCGGATATATTCATCAGGAAGTTTATGGTACGATCCATTTAACCGAGGCCGGCCGGCAATATGCGGAAAAGGTTTACAGCCGGCATGTCTTGTTCAAGCGGTTTTTGACGGAAGTGCTTGAGATCGACGAGGCGACGGCAGAGGAAGACGCTTGTCACATGGAACACTGCGTCAGCGATGAAACCATGGATAAACTGCGGATTTTCTTAACCGAAGCTCTGGAACGCAGCGAACAGAAATCAAGTCAATAACGGAAGGAAGCGGCTCAGCGCCGCTTTTCTGTTGCTTATAACAAAGAGATTGTATAAAAACGCCATGATTTTTTCTGCGGCGTTTTTTGAATAAAGTATTTTTGTGATCGCGATCCTTGATTTTACTTTATGCCCTCTTCACTTTCCGGTAACAGATCGAATCGTGAGGACGACTTGGAAGTTTATTTCGTTGCTTGAATGGAAGCCGCGGCGTGCTGCGCCGCGATTCTTCCAAAGGTCATCGCGTTAGAAATGGTATAGCCGTTGGAATTGGTAACGGTTGTGACTTCGCCTGCGGCATACAAGCCGTCGATGACGCTGCCGTCAATCCGCGTAACCTGAGCGTTTTGGTTTTTGGTGATGCCGCCATGACAAACGCTCGAGAAGAACGTTGTCTTTAACGCGTAGTAAGGACCTGTCGAGATTGGGAACCAGAACTGCGCCGTGCGGCCGTAGTCTTCGTCTTCCATCTTCGCCGCGAAAGAATTCCAGCGATCCACTGTTGCTTTTAAGGCTTCGCGTCGATTCCGGTTTTCTGCGCCAGCTCATCGAGCGTATCTGCGACGACAACCCCTTCATGATCCTTGGCCGCATCTGCGATCTGCATCATTTCCAGCGACGCCTCATCGGCCAGACTCCAGAAATAATCAACGCCGGTTCTTCCATAAAGATCGACGACGTCATCTTTTGATTTCCTGATTCCAGGTCTGCGCCGTTCTTTTCTCATCCATAAAGCGGCGGCCATCCTGACCGACAAAAATGGTAAACATATACGGGAACTGGCTCGTGCGGTTTTCCACTTCGCGCAGATAGACCTGAACCTGATCAAGATTCTGAACGCCGGCGCCCACCGCGGTCGCCATGACCAGGCCATCGCCGGTTTGGTAAGCTAAATTCGACGTCTGAAATAGCGGTTCTGCTCGGCAACCGCCGCCATTAAATCCCCGTTGGCGCTGTATCCGCCGGTCGCCATGAGCGTCGCCTGGATTTAATCCGAATTGTTTCGCCATTCTCGTTCACACATTCCGCACCGATGACGCGGCCGTCTTCCATAATTAAAGCGGTGGCTTCCGTATTCAGCCGCACGTCGATGGCGCGGTCCGCAATGGCTTTTTCAAACGGTTCGCGTAAGCCGGAACCTTCGCCTTCTACCAGATGAATAGTCTGAACGTACCGTAACCGTCTTTGACGATGACTTCCGGCTGGAATTGAACGCCCAGAGTGTCGATCATCCAGTCGATCGTTTTGCCTGCGCTTTCAATCGTTAAACGGGTTAATTCTTCGTCCAGAATGTAGTGCTTTTCCCGCTGCTGCTCCGCAATGATGTCCTCGATGTCGACATGCAGATCCAATGCTTGGGTGACTTGGGTTTCCACACCACCGAAAATGCCCCCGGAGTAAACGGCGGCGCCGCCCAGCATTCCAGTTTTTTCAACGATCATGATGTTTTCAATCCCTTGATCCGCGGCTTCAACCGCACTGGCGATGCCGGCCGCTCCGCCGCCTACGATCAGGTAATCGACTTCCGCGTCAAATTTACCAGACGGGGCCGGTGCTTTTCCGGCGCGGCGCTGCATCCGGCGAAAAGGCGCTGCCAGAAGGGGTAAGAAGATCTTTTCAGTTTCATCTCTTTTTCCTCTTTTAACTCATCATTGATGAGTCTTTCTTTCTGATTTCAGAATACAACATCCGTTACCGGGACAGTCAAGCCGGATTTTTCTTCCCTTTTCCGCCTTTGTGATCTTGTTTTTCGCATTTCTGAACATTTAATTATTATTTTCACATTCTTTCTTGAAAAATCTGTCCTGTACGGGTATGCTTTGGCTGGGGTGATTTTCCATGCGCGTTCAGGAAGTATGCAAGAAAACAGGATTAAGCCGCAAAGCCGTTCATTTCTACATTCAGGAAGGATTAGTCAGACCCGCTAAGAATCAGAATGGTTATTATGATTTAAGCGAGGCGGACGTGAAGACCTTGGAAATTATTCAGCGCCTGCGGCAGCTGGATCTTCCCATCGAAGTCATCCATGAGGCGTTTCGCTATCCGATCTCATTGAATTTCTTCCTTCATCGCCATGTCTACCAGCGTAAACAGAAAATCAATGAAATGGCAGCACAGCTGGAAGTGATCCGGTATATTCTCGAACGCATTCCCTGCAACGCGACGCCGGATCTGCTTTTTGAAGCTGCCGCGCCAGCATTTTGATCCGCTGCCTCCCAACCATCTGGCAGATTCGCTGGGGGTAGTTTCGGATGCGCGGATGATCGCGATTTTGTTATTAGCGCCTTTTTTGGATATTGAAGTGGATCCGTACCGGCAATTTTGTGGGATCGGATTTCGTCTGAGCTGAGACTGCAGTTTAAAGAGAATCTAACCGTTCTGCAGCAGCTGATTTACCATCTGAGCGCGCAGCAGATCCAGCGGTCGACGGAGGCGCAGTATGCGCTGTTTCTGAGGCTGTCGCAGGGTGATTCGCTGGAGCCTTTTGAAGCGGAGCTTTTTAAATCAATGCCGTCTTCTGAATGAAGACGAGCAGCTTCAGGCGGTCTGGGTGCTGCTGTATGAGCTGATCCTGCGCCCGACCCTGGAATTTTATCAGAGTGCGCTGCTGGGCCTGATGATGGAGTTCAGCGATCGTTTCACATTGTGCATGCGCCGGCTGGAAGCGATATTGAAGAACATTCAGGAAGATCCCGCGCCGCTTCCGCTGATCGAACGGCTGAAGACAACGCTGCACGGGAAATTTGAGTTAGGGCAAGGTCTGAATTCTGATCTGTTTCTGGTTTATACCTTTAGCTGCAGTTTGTTTTCCAGCTGCACTGTTGAGCAGCTGCAGGAGTGGCTGAAGCCGTCAGCTTATTAAAAGACCTGTTTCAGAGGAGGAAGAACCGGCCGTCGATGCTGAATTAGATAAAGGAAGGATTGGGACAGGAAGCTTTTTCCGTTATTTTTTGCCGGCTGAGGAAGAAACGCGGCAGTGTGGGGTATATAAAAAGAGCTGGAAAATGAAGAAAATCAACAAATGCAACGCCTGAGTCAGTGGATTGCGGAGAAAATGGAAAAGAAATGCGTAATTTCTAAAAAGGTTGTTCTTTTCTCGTTGACAATTCACCGATTATCCGCTAGAATTAACCTCGCTTAGCTACGAATAAGGGTTTCCTATGCGGAAACTTATATTTATGCCAAGAAATGGCACGCTTGGAAGTGTGTGCTTGAAAAGATCGAAAGGAGAAAACCATGCCAACGATTAATCAGTTAGTCCGCAAGGGCCGTGAGAACAAGGTTTGAAATCGAAGTCCCCGGCTTTAAACAGAGGTTACAACAGCCTGCAGCGTCAGGCCACCACCATCGCATCTCCACAGAAGAGAGGCGTCTGCACCCGTGTCGGTACCATGACACCGAAAAGCCGAACTCGGCGCTGCGTAAATACGCGCGTGTTCGTCTCAGCAACGGAATGGAAGTTACAGCTTATATCCCAGGAATCGGTCACAACCTGCAGGAGCACAGTGTTGTTCTGATCCGCGGCGGCCGTGTTAAGGACCTCCCAGGTGTCCGTTACCACATCATCCGCGGAACTCTGGACTGCGCCGGCGTTGCCAACCGGAATCAGAGCCGTTCTCTGTACGGGGCAAAGAAGCCGAAAGCTAAGAAATAAGGAGGAATAACACATGCCAAGAAAAGGTTATATTGCGAAGAGAGATGTATTGGTTGATCCAATTTACAATTCGAAACTGGTCACTCGCTTAATCAACAAGCTGATGCTGGACGGCAAGAAGAACGTATATCGGTATCATGGCCCACGTCGATGCCGGTAAAACAACTACAACAGAGCGTATCCTTTACTACACTGGTAAAATCCACAAAATCGGTGAAACTCATGATGGTGGATCTCAGATGGACTGGATGGTACAGGAAAAAGAACGTGGTATCACTATCACTTCTGCTGCAACTACAGCTCACTGGAAAGGACATCGTATTAACATCATCGATACACCAGGACACGTGGACTTCACAATCGAAGTACAACGTTCACTCCGTGTATTTGCTGGTGCCGTTACAGTACTTGACTCTAAAGCAGGTGTAGAACCTCAGACTGAAACAGTTTGGAGACAGGCTACTACTTACGGCGTACCAAGAATTGTTTTCTCAAACAAGATGGACGCTACTGGTGCTGATTTCATCATGTCACTTAACTCATTAAATTCAAGATTAGGTGCTAATGCTGTTGCATTACAGTTACCTATCGGTGCTGAAGATACATTCGAAGGTGTCATTGACTTATTAAAGATGAAAGCTATCTATTTCGATGGTGCTGAAGGTATTGATGTAATCGAAAAAGAAATCCCAGCTGAATATGTTGATCGGGCTGAAGAATATCATCAGACTTTATTAGAAATTTGCTGCTTCATTTGATGATGATTTAATGATGCAGATTCTTGAAGGTGAAGAACCTGCAATCGAAGATGTTAAACGCTATCCGTAAGGGTACAATCGCTGTAGAATTATTCCCAGTTCTTTGTGGTTCTGCTTACAAAGATAAGGGTGTACAGCCAATGCTTGATGCTGTAGTTGACTACTTACCAGCTCCAACTGACATCCCTGCAATCAAGGGTGTTGACATTGATGGTAACGAAGTTGACCGTCATGCATCTGATGAAGAACCATTCTCAGCTTTAGCATTCAAAGTTATGACTGACCCATTCGTAGGTAAGTTAACTTTCTTCCGTGTATACTCTGGTACTGCAACTGCTGGTTCATATGTATTGAACTCAACAAAAGATAAGAAAGAAAGACTTGGTCGTATCTTATTAATGCACGCTAATACACGTAAAGAAATTGATGAAGTTTATGCTGGTGATATCGCTGCTGCTGCAGTAGGTTTCAAGAACACTACAACTGGTGATACTCTTTGTGCGGAAAACGATTTCGTTATCCTTGAAAAGATGGAATTCCCAGAACCAGTTATCGAATTAGCAATTGAACCTAAGACAAAAGCTGACCAGAACAAACTTGGTGAAGCTTTAGTTAAATTAGCTGAAGAAGACCCAACTTTCAGAACATCTACAAACCCTGAAACTGGTGATACTATCATCGCAGGTATGGGTGAATTACACCTTGATGTCATCGTTGACAGATTAAAGAGAGAATTCCATGTAGAAGCAAACGTTGGTGCTCCTCAGGTTGCTTATAGAGAAACTATTACGTCAGGCTGCTGAATGTGAAGGTAAGTACATTAAACAGTCTGGTGGTCGTGGTCAGTACGGTCACGTTTGGATCAAGTTCGAACCTAATGAAGGTAAAGGATTTGAATTCGTTGACGCTAGTTGTTGGTGGATCAGTTCCAAGAGAATATATCGGTTCTGTAAAAGTTGGTCTTGAAGACGCTTTAGAAACTGGTATGATTGCTGGTTACCCAGTACTTGACGTTAAGGCTACATTATTCGACGGTTCTTACCATGATGTCGATTCATCAGAAATGGCATATAAAGTAAGATTGCTGCTTCTATGGCATTAAAAGCTGCTGGTAAGAAGTGTGCTCCAGTAATCCTTGAACCAATCATGAAGGTAGAAGTAACTGCACCTTCTGAATACTTAGGAAGCGTTATGGGTGATATCTCATCTAGACGTGGTATGATCGATGGTCAGGAAGAAAGAGGAAATGCTGTAATGGTTGAAGCTTCTGTACCTCTAGCTGAAATGTTTGGTTATGCAACAGACTTAAGATCATTCACACAGGGTCGTGGTAACTATACAATGCAGTTCGACCGTTATGAACCTGTTCCTAAATCAATCAAGGAAGAAATCATTAAAAAGAACGGCGTAAAATAAGAATAACTATGATTTTTATTGCAATTCTCAATAAAATCTATTAAAATAGTTATGTAAAATTTTAGAATTATATAGGAGGATAACCTTAAATGGCTAAGGAAAAATTTGACAGAAGTAAAACTCACGTTAATATTGGTACTATCGGTCACGTTGACCACGGTAAAACAACATTAACAGCTGCTATTACTACTGTATTAGCTAAAAAAGGTATGGCTAAAGCTGAAGCTTATGACCAAATCGATGCTGCTCCAGAAGAAAAAGAACGTGGAATCACTATCAACACTGCACACGTTGAGTACGAAACAGCAAACGTCACTATGCACACGTTGACTGTCCAGGCCATGCTGATTATGTAAAAAACATGATCACTGGTGCTGCTCAGATGGATGGAGCAATCTTAGTAGTTGCTGCATCTGATGGACCTATGCCTCAAACACGTGAACACATCTTGTTAGCACGTCAGGTAGGTGTTAAATATATCGTTGTTTACTTAAACAAATGCGATATGGTTGATGATGAAGAATTAATCGACTTAGTAGAAATGGAAGTTCGTGAATTATTAAACGAATACGGATTCGACGGAGACGAAACTCCAGTTATCCGTGGATCAGCTTTAAAAGCTCTTGAAGGAGATCCAAAATACGAACAATCAATCTATGATTTGATGGATGCTGTTGATACTTGGATTCCAGATCCAGCTCGTGAAATGGATAAACCATTCTTGATGGCAATCGAAGACGTTATGACAATTTCTGGTCGTGGTACAGTAGCTACAGGACGTGTTGAACGTGGTCAAGCTCACTTAAACGACGAAGTTGAAATCGTAGGTATCAAAGACACTCAAAAAACAGTATTGACTGGTTTGGAAATGTTCCACAAACAATTAGACGTTGCTGAAGCAGGTGACAACATTGGTGCATTGTTACGTGGTATTGCACGTGACCAAATCCAACGTGGACAAGTATTAGCTAAACCTGGAAGTGTACACCCTCACACTAAATTTAAAGCACAAGTTTATGTTTTAACTAAAGAAGAAGGTGGACGTCACACTCCATTCGTTTCTAATTACCGTCCTCAATTCTACTTCCGTACAACTGATGTTACAGGTGTAATTACACTGCCAGAAGGAACTGACATGTAATGCCTGGTGACAACGTTGTTATGACGGTTGAATTGATCGCTCCGATCGCCGTCGAAACTGGTACTAAGTTCTCTATCCGTGAAAACCCGTATGAAACCATTCCGACATGATTACATTACTTCTCAAGTTCTGCGTTTTCATCAGACGGCGCTGCGGTATTCCGCTTCTGCCTTGAGCGTTGTCGCGATTTTGGAAGGCTGTGCCCAGGTGAAGCGGTTCAGCCGTCTGAGTGAAATGAGCGCCGGGGATGTTTTTTTGTGAATGCCGGGAAGTATGGGCCATGACATCGCGCGAAGGCTGTACGGCCTTGTGTGTAGAGATTGAAACCGCACTGCTGCCGCAGGTCAGCTATCCCTATGCCGACCGTGTTCAGCTGGTGGATTCGTTAGTCGATCCCGATCAGACCCGCGAGGTATCGCTGGTTTACCGCGACTGTATTTTCTTAAAGGATATTTTGGAAACCTATGCTTTGTTCAATCAGAAAGAAAAAGCAAGTCAGCGGCCGTTAATGGAAGAAAAGCTCGGTCTGACGCTGGTCATGGAATATAATGTTCAAAATGAAGTCAACCGGCAGTTTCGGGCGGTCAGCGAAGATAAATTTGTGCGGTATTACCGGATACTGGATTATATTGTAACGCATCTGGAGGAGAAGCTATCGCTGCAGCAGGCCGCAGACGCCGAGAAAAATGCAGAAAGTTATTTTGCCCAGTTGAAAAACAGAACGACAACATGACGTTTCTGGAATGCGTCAGCCGCTGCCGGCTGCGGGAAGCGGGCGCCGGCTGTTGTTTACGGCAGAAAGCAACGCCGGGATCTGCAAGGCGTGCGGTTTTTTTCCGACTCCAAATATTTTTACCGCAATTTCCAGCAGGAATTCCAGATGACGCCGAGTCAGTGGAAAAGCCGGTGGACCCAAGGGCGCTGTCCGGACGAGGAAAGGCTGCCGTTAACGGAAGGTCTGCGCTGCGTCGCGGTTCAGCAGCGGCAGTTGGATTATGTGAAAACGGATACCCGTCTGTACCAGCAGTATCTGTGGCTACGCGAAGGTCCTGAAGCAAAAGCGGCGGCGCTGGAGCTGAAGCTTGATCTGTATCATCCTGATAATGTCCTGATGCTTGGGCAGCAGCGGGTTCCTGACGTGGTATGGTTTCGACTTGTTGATGAATATCGTCCGCCAGCGCCAGCTGAGCGTGACGCTGCAGCTGCGGATGGATTGTCTGCTTGAATCGCAGGATCAGCAGGAGTTTGAAGAATTGATCGCCCAGGTCTATGCCCGGCTGGGAACCCGGGTCACGAAAAACTGGAAATTTGAGCTGGCCTGCCGTTCTGAGCGGGAATTGGATCAGGCTGAAAAGCTCTGCGGCTGGCTGCAAAAGAAGCTGCCAACCTGTAAGGCGGTCTGCGTTTTAACGTGAATGGTCAATATATCAAAAAATAAAATGGTAAAAATATAAATAAACGCTATACAAATTCCGGACGACTTGTTATAATAATCTCACAAAGGAGAAACGGGGTATGAAGATAGGAATTGCCGAGATCATCGTGATCTGCGTGATCGCGTTGGTGGCCTTAGGACCGGAGAAGCTTCCGATCTACGCGAAAAAGCTGGGGGCGTAGCTGAAAGAAGTCAAGAAAGTGACAGGCGATCTGTCCAAGGACATCCGCGAGAATATCGTTGAACCGCTCGATGAAGCGAGCGCGCCGTTAAAGGAAGCGATTGAACCGATCGTGTCGCTGAAAGAGGATGTCAACAAGTCGATTGACGACGTGACAAAATCGTTCAAGTCGATTGGCAAGCCGGCGAAGAAAGAAGAAGCCAAGCCGGAGGTTATCGAAGCGGAAGTGACCGAAACCGCCGCCGCGGAAGTTGAAACACAGGCCGTTGCGGAAACGGCTGAAGAAAAACGCCGTCGTTAGCGGAAACGTATACCGGCCGCAAAGCACCGCGCCGTCAGCGTCCAGCTGCGAAAACCGCGGGCCGCCGCTCGCATAACGCGTAATTTATTTATTAAAAAATCAGGAGGGAAAAATCATGTTTGGAAAATTGGGGAACCACAGAGTTATTAGTCATCTTAGTGATCGTCATTGTTATTTTTGGTCCGAAGCAGCTGCCGAAGCTGAGCAAAATGTTTGGCAAGACGATTAAGAACTTTAAGGAAGGCATGTCCGATAATAAGGATTCCGACAAGTCTGACGACGAAGAATAAGCAGTATGGCGAAGCATAAACAGAAACAGGAACAAGAGAATGAAGAAGCGGTCATGTCGCTGACCGGACATCTGAAGGAACTGCGCAACCGGATTCTGATCGTGATCGCGGTTCTGTTCGCTGGCTTACTGATCTGTTTCAACTACGCGGGGCCGATTGTTAACCTGTTGACGGAACAGGGAACGGAGCTGGGCTATCAGTTCGTTTACCTTTCGCCGCAGGCGCTGTTCATGCAGTATATCGAGGTCGCACTGATCGGTGCGGTCTGCCTCGGTTCGCCGGTGATCCTGTATGCGAAATCTGGGCGTTTATTCGTCCGGGCCTGGAACGCAAAGGAAAACTTCGTGTTCTTCTTCGCGATGGTCGCCGGTTTGTTTTTTCTTTGTTCTCGGCGCCGGGTTTGCTTACAAGATCGCGCTGCCGTTCATGTTGTATTTCTTCATTCATGTCAACGCCTCGACGTCGATCATCGCGTCGATTTCCATTGAAAGCTATCTCAGCTTCATCATGACGATTTTTATCACCTTCGGCGCGGTGTTTGAAATGCCGGTTGTGACGGTGATTCTGACCCAGCTGGGGCTGATGCGGCCGGAATGGATGATCAAGGGCCGCTCGGTAGTGATCGTCGTCATCTTCATTGTCGCTGCGATCATTACGCCGCCGGATGTCGTGTCGCAGATCATGATCGCCCTGCCGATGCTGCTGCTGTATCAGTTGAGCATCTGGCTGTGCCGGATTTTCCGCAAGCGTAAAATTGCCGGGAATGAAGACGAAGACGAGGATGAGGAAGAAACGAAGGCATCAAAACAGGCATAAGCCGTCATTCTCAAACCAGATCAGGAGCAATCCTGATCTTTTTTGAAAATTCCTCGAAATCTGCCACAATCCTAGGAATTTTCTCAGTCTTCGTGTAAAATGAAATCAGAATGGGGAGATTTTTTATGTTTGTACGCGCAGAATTGAAACGCCGGGCGAAAGAGGTATTGAGCCGGAAATATTTAAAACTGTTTGTCGCCTGTTTGCTTTGTATTGGCTGGGAATGGATTAAATTTTAAGATCTTTCAGATCAACTTCATTTCAGCGGACCGACAGCGCAGTGGCTGGACGCCATGACGATTACCTTGTTTGGCAAGACCTATTCCGGGTTGAGTTCTTTAATGACGCTGTTTGGTCCGCTGGTTCTGATGTATACGCTGCTTTCGGCGGCTGTTGCGGCGCTGATCCGGCTGGGATCGTGCTGAATCCGCTGAGCTTCGGTTTGATGAATTATATGAAAAAGGCGTCCACAGATGAGGAAAACGCCAACGATGTATTCCGTTGCTTCAATCAATGGGAAGACTTGAAACGGTGGCGCTGACCGGTTTCTGGCGGGATCTGATCGTGTTTCTGTACTCGCTGTTGTTTGTTATTCCGGGGATCGTTAATCGTACAGCTATCGGTTTGTGCCGTATTTGACTGAGGATGAACCGGATCTTGATCCGCAGCAGATCCTGGCGCTTTCCCAGGAAATGACGCAGGGGATCAAGCTGGATCTGTTTGTGCTGGATCTTTCCTTCTTTTTATGGTATTTATTAGGGCGGTTACGTTTATATCGGCACGTATTTCATCCGGCCTTATATCAACCAGACGGATGCGGAGTGCTATCTGGAAGTGCGTAATCAAATATGGAGGAACGCATGAGAACTGGGATTAAAGGAATTTTGTTTGATTTGGACAACACGCTGATCGACCGGCAGGCAGCTGCTGACGCCAAGGTCAGAAAAATTAGTGGACGAGCTGTTTCCGCAGCTGCAGGGATGAACCGGTGGAGCGGGAAAATATCGTTCAGAAGCTGCTGACCTGGGATGAATATGGTTCAATTCCAAAGATTCATGTATTCGATGCTGGCAAAGGAATACGGTATCAGCCAGGAACAGGTCGACGCGCTGTGCAAGGACTGGAATGATACATTCGGCGATTACACTGTCGTAGTTTCCGCAGGCGCGCAGAGTCGTGGAGCAGCTGAAGAAAAAATATAAAGGTGGGCATCGTCACCAACGGCATTTCGCCAATGCAGCGGCGTAAGCTGGAAATTGTGCGGTCTGGCAGACCTTTTGAGGTGATCGTTGTTTCCGGCGAATTTAAGGCCCATAAACCGGATGTGGAAATCTTTCTGGAAAGGGGCGCGCCAGCTGGAGCTGCCGCCGGAGGAAATCGCGTTTGTCGGCGATACGTTCGCTACCGATATCATCGGCGCCTACCGGGCAGGGCATGCAGCCCATCTGATTTTCGCGAATCCCGGCCAGCAATGCCAGGCAGATTCTGCCGCGGATTTTACCGGATTGAGGAATTGCTCGATCTGTTATAAGCCGAGACTTGAATAAAACAGGCAGGAGAAAGCGGATTCGGATCGCAAGAATCAAGGCTGGAACCTGGCCTTTTTCTTTTTTTGAGGGAAAATGCCGAGAGCAAAACTACAGCTCGGGCCGTAAAGTAAAAAGTATTTGTCAAGTTGAATGCTCGGAAAAAGGAAATCCTTCAAAAAAAGATTGACATAGATGTTAGATTAAGATAACATAGACTGTAAGTTAGCCAAAGCTAATTAAACAGATCTTTTACTTAAAGGAGGAGTGAGGTTGATGCCGTTAACCTTGGCCCAGGTTGGACAGATCAACGCCAAAACGAATCGGCGGGAAGGAAGAAGTTCGGCGTTTCTTAAATTCACTCGGTTTTATCGAGGGCAGCGAGGTCATGCTCATTTCGTGCAGAACCAGGGCAATGTCATCGTCAAGGTGAAGGAGTCCCGCGTGGCCATCAAAAGAAATGGCCGCAAGATCATGATATAAAAGGGGGGGATAAAATGAAACGTTAAAGGATATCCGGGTCGGAGACACCGTTTCCGTCAAAAAGCTTCATGGCGAAGGCGCGGTTAAGCGCCGGATCATGGACATGGGCATTACGAAGGGTGTCGAAGTCTATAGTGCGCAAGGTTGCGCCGCTGGGCGATCCGGTGGAGATCAACGTCCGCGGTTATAGAATTATCGCTGCGCAAAGCCGACGCCCAGATGATCGAAGTGGAATAAAGGCCGGAGGGCCTGTCTTTTTGGATATATAGTTAGCTTAAGCTAATTTTAGGAGGGATAGAACATGGCAGTTAAAATTGCGCTGGCCGGTAATCCGAACAGCGGAAAACAACACTTTTTAACGCCTGACGGGTTCCAATCAATTTGTGGGCAACTGGCCGGGGGTTACGGTCGAAAAGAAGGAAGGCAGGCTGAAGGATCAGAAGGACGTTACGATCACCGATCTGCCGGGGATTTATTCCTTTCCCCGTATACGCTGGAAGAAGTCGTCGCCCGGAATTATCTGATTCACGAACGTCCCGAAGCGATTCTGAACATCGTTGACGGCACGAATCTGGAACGCAATCTGTACTTAACCACACAGCTGCTGGAGCTGGGCATTCCGGTCGTCGTTGCCGTCAATATGATCGACGTCGTCAACAAAACGGCGATCAGATCGACACGCAGCAGCTCGCCAAGGCGCTGGGCTGCGAGGTCGTCACGATTTCGGCACTGAAACAAACAGGAATTCAGGAAGCTGCGGCGCTGGCCGTTAAATTGGCGAAGCAAGGGCAAGCCTTGCCGCCGGCTCATCGTTTCAGCCCGAAAGTGGAAAAGGTGCTCAACGCGATCATTTCACAACTACCTGCAGAAATTCCTTCGGAAATGCAGCGGTTCTACGCGATCAAGCTGTTTGAGCGCGATGATAAGATCACGGCGATGATGAACACCGTTCCGGATGTCGGAGCGCTGATTCAAAAAGCGGAAGACGAGCTGGACGACGATGCGGAAAGCATCATCACCAATGAACGGTATAATTATATCGGTTCGATCATTCGTCAATGCTATACGAAGAAAAATCAATCCCGGATGTCGGTTTCCGATAAAATCGACTCCATCGTGACCAACCTGCTGGCTGGCGCTGCCGATTTTCATTCTCGTCATGGCGCTGGTCTACGCGATTTCGATGGGCGGCTGGTCAATCTCAATCGGCACGATGGGCACGGACTGGGCCAACGATGTGTTGTTCGGTGAGTGGGTGCCGGGCGCCGTTGACGCTTTCTTACAGACGATGGGCGTCGGCGGCTGGCTGGCCAGTCTGATTCAGGACGGAATGGTTGCGGGCGTCGGCGCAGTCTTAGGCTTCGTGCCGCAGATGCTTGTGCTGTTCTTCCTGCTCTGCATTCTTGAAGATATCGGCTACATGGCGCGGATCGCGTTCATTATGGACGGATCTTCCGCCGGTTCGGCAAGCGGCAAGAGCTTTATCCCGATGCTGGTGGCGACTGGCTGCGGCGTGCCGGGATCATGGCTTCGCGGACGATCGAACAGGATCGCGATCGGAAAATGACGATCATGACGACGGATTCATTCCCTGCGGGGGAAAATGCCGATCATCGGTCTGTTTGCCGGGGCGCTGTTCAACAATTCCGCTTGGGTTGCGACATCAGCGTATTTCATCGGCGTGGCCGCGGTGATTGTAAGCGGAATTATCCTCAAAAAGTTTAAAATGTTTGCGGGTGATCCGGGCGCCGTTTGTGATGGAATTGCCTGGCTTACCATATTCCTCGGCATCCAATGCTGCGGGGAACGTGGAACGCGGCTGGTCGTTTATCAAGCGGGCCGGTACGATCATTCTGTTAAGCTCGATTGTCTTGTGGTTCTTACAGGGCTTGGCTTTGCTGGACGGCGTCTTCCAGGCATGGTTGGAGGATAACAACAGCTCGCTGCTGGCGCGATCGGCAACGCGGTGTCCTGGATCTTATCCGCGGCTGGGTCGGCGATATGGCGTGGAAAGCCGACAGTGGCGACGGTAACCGGCCTGATCGCCAAGGAAGAAGTTGTCAATACCTTCGGTGTTCTTTACCATTACAGCGGGGAACTGGAGCGAAGCGGGCAATGAGATTTGGACGCTGATCGCGGCGGATTTCACGGCCCTCTGACGGCGTACAGTTTCATGATCTTCAACCTGCTGTGCGCGCCATGCTTCGCGGCGATGGGCGCGATCAAACGGGAGATGAACAACCGAAATGGACACTCGGGGCGATCGGCTACATGCGGCTTCGCTTACGTCATCGCGATGATCGTCTACCAGGTCGGCGGTCTGATCACGGGTGAAACACCGTTTACGATCTTCACGGTGATCGCGATGGTGCTGCTTGGGCTCTGGTCTATCTGTTAATCCGGCCATATAAAGAAAGCCGGACGCTGGAAGTTGAACTGAAGGAAACGGCGAAAGTTTAAAGCCGGAATCGGCGGAAAGGAGAACAAATGCTCTGCTGCTATTCAAAGTTATTTTGGCGAAGGTGCTGTATTGTTGATGGTGATCGGCGCCTGCCTGTTGGCAATCCGCAGTCTGCGGCGGCAACATCGTCAAAAGCTCTCGCCTGCGCAGGCGGCTGCGCGGGCTGCGGCATGAAGGGAATCTGTCACAGCGAGGGACTGCAGAACCTGCTGCTCAGCGCTTACCGGCACGATCATCCTCCGGGGCAATCGTCGCGTTATCCTGGTTAATTTTCCGGCGGCAGCGTCAGAGCGCGGCTGCGAAAATTGAAAACGATCATGCAGCGTTCAACCTTCCGGTCATTTCCATTCATCCTCTGTTAAAATCCTGATATAATAAGGAAAAGAAAAGGCGGAAGGACGATGGCAACGTGGCTAGTCATTCTGATCATTGGCGGTTGGACGGCGTATTGCCTGATCCGGCTGCGCTTCCAAAAAGAACCGCGGCTGCGCTGCGTGCGCCAGCTATCAAGCAGGCAGTTGCCAGGCAAAGCAGGCGTTGTGCGATTACCGCAAGGATCACCCGCGCTCTGTTCAATAAGAAAGATCCCGCTTGTCCTCTGACAGGCGGGATTCGTTTATTTGGCCGGCGTTGAACAACTTCATCTTGCGTTCCAGCACCGCCAGATTTTCCTGCAGCTGTTCAATCTGATGTGTCGATTTGAGCTTTGTGATGCTCAAACAAAGCTGTCCGTTTCCAACGTCGCGTCGCCCTGACGGATCAGGCCGACGAACTTCGCGGATTTCTCGACCGGCATGCCGTCGTTTTAAGCATTGGATGATCTGCAGCAGTTTGAGATCCTCTTCAGAGAAGACGCGAACCTGGCCCGTGCTGCGCCGCAGCGGGACCGATTAATCCGCGCTTTTCATAATACCGCAGCGTGGAGGCGGGGGATGCGGAGCCGCTCAGAAATTTCTTTGATCGAATAATTCATACCATTTTCCCTTTTTGGCTTGACTTCAACCTGGGTTTAACTTGTATTATAGAGAAGTCATAAGGGGATGCAAGCATGACAAAAAAAGAAATCAGTGTTCAGGATGCTGGTGATCACGGTCTTGTTGGGAATCGGTATGAATTTCCATCATCCGGTAACGCCGACCTTATATACGGCGATGGGACTGCCGTCGCGGATTTTCGGAACGTCGATTGCGGTGATGTGCTTCTTTTTCATTTCTGACGTCTGTATTCTGGGGCGAGTTCAGCAATCATATCGGCCGCGTCAAGGTCTTTACCATTTCCTGCGTCTGTTACGGACTGGCGCAGCTGAGTCTGGGGTTTTTCATCGAGCGAGCTGATGGTGCTGATCTCGCGCGGGGCCGCGGGTGCTTTTGCGGGCGGCGCGGGGGTTGCGACGATGGCGTATGTGATCGACGTCAGCGAACCTTCAAAAGCGCGCCGCGAATCTGGCGGTCTATACGGCGATGCAGTCGGTGTCGCTGGCGGCAGGGTATCTGCTGGGCGGTGTTCTGGGAACGATTCACTTTCAGCTGGCGTTCAACGTCCAGGCGGTCTGGATGATCGCACTGGGCATCGGCACGGCGTTCTTTGCCGAAGATTCGATTGTCGATCCGCAGACGGTTCGCCCGCGCGAGCTGTTGAAAGCCGTGAATCCGTTTAATTCCTTCGCCAGCGCCCGCAGTCTGATGAGCACGGTCATGGTTCTGTTTCTGATCGTCGTCTTTCTGACCGGGTTCGCCAGCAACTGTCACGAAAACGCGTTCAACTATTTCTTAAAGGCGGAGCTGGACTTTAAACCGGTCTATAACGGTTTGATCAAAGCGATCATCGGTCTTGTCGGCCTGATCGCCAATTTCTCCATCAATCTGTGGATCATCCGCCGCACAGACGCGAAGAAATCGCTGATTGTCGTGCTGGCGCTGTGCGCGCTGAGCGCGGCCGGAGCGCTGATTCCTGGCAATCTGACGCTGTTTATCGCAATGAATCTGGTGTTCTTTACCGCCAACGCCGTTTATCAGCCGATCACCCAGGCTTTGTCCGTGGAAGGCCGGAAAAACAGCGAGGTCGGCGTCATCACCGGGCTGTTCAACGCGATCAAGTCGATGGGCAACGTGCTCGGGTCGCTGGCCGCGGGATCGTCTACGATCTGAATATGTTGTTTCCGTTTATGCTGAGCGCCGGAGCGTTCGTTCTTTCGGCGGCGACGGCATTCGCTTACTGGCGCAGCGCGAAGCGGTAGCCGGCAGAAAAGCGGAAAAAGCAGGACATAAAGCAAAACATAAAAGGCTGCGGCGCAACGGATTTTGCGCGGCAGCCTTTCGTATTTCAGATAGAATGGGAATTGCGGGATTAGAAATGAATCTGATCCTCGATGAACGCGGCGATCGTATTCAAGGCCAATGAAGCATAGACCGGATCGTCCAGAATCGCGTGACCGACGCCTTCCAGCAGGATCAGTCCCTTTTGCGCGGCCGGAATTTTTTTGTAGATCCTGCGGCTGGAGGAAACGGCAATCGTATCGTCCTCCGTGCCGTGCAGAATCAGCACCGGACATTCCACCATCGCCGCGTCCTGCTTTAACAGATCAACGACGTTCATGAACACCGAAGTAAAATCAGCGGGCAGCGGCGGATAGGCTTCCGGCTGTTCTTTTTTTATTCGGGCTGCTGAACCAGCCGGTGATGTAGTCTGCGGCGTTGCCGACATTGATATAATTGAACGCCGGGGCTAACAGGATCAGTTTCTTCACGGGTTTGACAGCGGCCAGGTGCGCGGCGATGACGCCGCCCATTGAGAAGCCGATCAGAATCACGTCCGCATTCTGAGCTGTCAGTTCGTCAACGACTTCCTCGGCTCGCTGAATCCATTTCTGCGGATCAACGTCCTGCGGATTGCGCGGGTTAAATAATTCCGGCAGGATCAGCTCAATTTTCTTGGCGGCAAGGAAATTCTTCAGCGGCAGAAATTCGTCCGTCCGCCGCCGGCCGAACCCGTGCAGCGCCACGACGACACATCGGCGCTCCTGCTTTTTGGATTTCAGAAATTCAAACATGGGCTCACCTCCTGGAAATATCCTTAGTATAATATAAAAACAAGTCGTCCGGGGAAGGTTTCCTGATTAAAATTAGAAAAGAACGGCGAATTTCGACGAATGTAAGCGGTAACAATTGAAGAATGTCGAAAAATGATCAAAAATACGCGTAAAACAGTGAGAAAAGTAAGGAGAAACTGGAGGAAAAAGGAGAGGAATACTCTCAATGACCCACTGATCTGCGTTGTTTTGGATCAAGCAAAATCATTGATTTTCAAAACTTAAAAGAGCTTGATCTGAAGCCGTTTTTCTAAGTATTTAACTTTTTTGAAAAAAAGTGTTGCATTGCCTGTTTTTGAGTGCTATAATAGCGAAGCATTCGCATGGACGTGGGAGGTTGCCGGCACGCTGATCGGCGTTGTCACGATAGCGCCAGCTAAGCGTGAAGACCGGGGAATTCACACCGAGCGAATCTGCCGAAAAGGCGGATGAAATGAAGGAGGAAGATTTCATGGCAAAAAACAGCGTAAGAATTCGTTTAAAAGCTTACGAACACAGAATCCTGGACACAGCCAGCGAAAAAGATCGTTAAGGCTGCTCAGGAACACGGCGCAAAAGAAAGTCGTCGGACCTGTACCCCTGCCGACAGAACGTCAGGTGGTAACCGTTTTAAGAGCTGTCCACAAGTACAAGGACTCGCGTGAACAGTTTGAAATCAGAACACATAAGCGTTTGATCGAGATTGTCGGACCGACCGCAGAAACCATTGACGCATTGAGCCGTCTGGAACTGCCGAGCGGCGTCGACATCGAGATCAAGCTGTAAGGACAGTGGAGGTGACATCATGAAAGGTATTTTAGGACGTAAACTTGGCATGACGCAGGTATTCACTACGGATGGCGTATTGATTCCTGTCACAGTCGTTGAAGCACTGCCGAACGTAGTGCTGCAGAAGAAAACCCTGGAAAACGATGGCTACGAAGCTGTTCAGCTGGACGAAGATCTGAGCGAAAAGGGTTCCAATAAAGCTGAAAAGGGTCATGCTGCCAAGGCATCGACCGCAGCGAAGCGTTTCGTTCGCGAAATCCGCGGTACGGAAATGACAAACCTGGAAGTCGGCAACGAAGTCAAGGTTGATCTGTTCGCCGCCGGCGAAATCGTCGACGTAACCGGCACCAGCAAGGGCCGCGGCTACAACGGCACAATCGTCAGAAACAACGCGACGATGGGCCCGAAGACGCATGGCGGATCTAAGAACATGCGGCATATCGGTTCTTTCTGGCAACGACCGGACGTAACAACGGCCGGATCGAAAAGGGAACGGCTGGCGCTGGCCAGGAAGGTGGATATACCACAACGACACAGAATTTGGAAATCATCAAGGTTGATGTTGAAAACAACTATATGCTGATCAAGGGCAACGTTCCGGGACCGAAGCGCGGACTGGTTGTTGTTAAATCATCCGTCAAAGGAACAGCTGCTGTTTCGGCCAAGGATCTGATCAGCTATTCCGAAGAAGCAAAAGAGGAGGAATAACAGATGCCAAAGTTAAATGTATATAACCTGGAAGCTAAAGAGATTCGTGAAATCGAACTGGCTGAGGCTGTATTCGGCATTGAACCTAATCAGCAGGTCATGTTTGACGCGCTCATCATGCAGCGCGCGAATATGCGTCAGGGAACGCATGACACCAAGAGCCGTCATGAAGTCAGCGGCGGCGGCAAGAAGCCTTGGCGTCAGAAGGGCACCGGCCGTGCTCGTCAGGGATCCATCCGCGCCCGCAGTGGAGAGGCGGCGGCATCGCTTTCGGTCCGACGCCGCGCAGCTATGCTTACCGTCTGAACCGCAAGGTCCGCCGGTTGGCTTTGAGATCGCTGCTTTCTGAAAAGGTCATTGAAAACAACCTGGTTGTCGTCGATGCGCTGAAGTTCGACGCGATCAAGACAAAGGAATTTGTCAAGGTTATGGATGCGTTCAAGTTTGAAGGCAAGACGCTGTTTGTAGCGGATATCGCCGAGGACTTCGACAATGCCTTCATGTCCCTGCGCAACATTCCGAACGCTGCCTTATTGACAGTTGAAGAACTGAACGCCTTCGACATCGCCAACGCTCAGAAGCTGGTTATGACGGAAGCGGCTGCCAACAAAGCTGGGGGAGGTATTCGCATAATGAGTAACGCAAGAGATATCATTATCCGCCCGATCATCACTGAAAAGACGATGAAGCTGATGGACACTGACAACAAGATCACTTTCGCGGTCGCAAAGGGCGCGAACAAAACGCAGGTCCGTCTGGCTGTTGAAGAAATTTTCGGTGTCAAGGTTGAACAGGTCAACATCCTGAACTGCAAGCCGAAGACGAAGAGAATGGGCAAATACGTCGGCAAGACGAGCGCTGTCCGCAAAGCAGTTGTCAAGCTGCCGGAAGGACAGGATATCAACTTATTCTCGGAATAAGCTGAACAACATATCGGAAGAACACGCTATTTCCGGAAAAATGCGTAAGGAGGACTAAATCCAATGGCGATTAAGAAATATAAACCAACGACTCCAGGTCGTCGCGGTATGTCAAGCCTGAGCTTCGAAGAAATCACATCGACTTCTCCAGAACGCTCGCTGCTTGAACCGCTGTCCAAAAAAGGGCGGCCGCAACAACACCGGTCGGATCACAACCCGTCATCAGGGCGGCGGACACAAGCGTCAGTACCGCGTGATTGACTTCAAGCGTAATAAAGACAACATCCCGGCGAAGGTCGCAACGATCGAGTACGATCCGAACCGTTCCGCCAACATCGCACTGCTGAATTATGCAGACGGTGAAAAGCGCTATATCCTGGCTCCGAAGGGAATGCAGGTCGGACAGACCATCGTTTCCGGCGAAGCGGTCGACATCAAGGTCGGCAACGCGATGGAGCTGCGCAACATCCCTGAAGGTACTTTCGTTCACAACGTTGAACTGAAGCCGGGCAAGGGCGGCCAGCTGGCACGTTCCGCTGGCGTTTCCGCACAGATCCTGGGTTCTGAAGGCCGCTACACGATTCTGCGTCTGGCGTCCGGCGAAGTCCGCAAGGTTCTGAGCAACTGCCGCGCCACCATCGGCACGGTCGGCAATGAAGATCACAGCCTGGTTAACTTAGGCAAAGCTGGACGTTCCCGCTGGATGGGCATTCGTCCGACAGTCCGCGGTTCTGTTATGAACCCGAACGATCACCCGCATGGCGGCGGTGAAGGCAGAACTCCGGTTGGCCGTAAATCACCAATGACGCCATGGGGTAAGAAGGCGATGGGCGTTAAGACCCGCAAAGCCAAGAAGGCCTCGACGAAGTTGATCACACGCCGCCGCAACGGTAAGTAAACGAAAGGAAGGAAGCTAAAATGAGTCGTAGTTTGAAAAAAAGGACCGTTCTGTGATGACCATTTAATGAAAAAGTGGAAAAGCTGAACGCGTCAGGCAAGAAAGAAGTCATCAAAACATGGTCTCGCCGTTCCACTATTTTCCCGCAGTTCGTTGAACATACGTTCGCGGTTTACAACGGTAAGGAACATGTCCCTGTCTATGTCACAGAAGATATGGTCGGCCATAAACTTGGCGAATTCGTCCCAACCCGCAAATTCGGCGGTCATGGCGACGACAAGAAAGCGTAGGAGGTGCCACAATGGAAGTCAAAGCAACAGCGAAAACTGTCCGCATCGCCCCTCGCAAAGTCAGACTTGTTCTGGATTTAGTCAGAGGCAAAGATGCGAAAGAAGCAGAAGCAATCCTGAAGTTCACACCGAACCACGCTGCCGAAGCAGTTGGGAAAGTGCTGAAATCAGCCGTTGCCAATGCGGTCAACAATCATCAGCTGGATGAATCAAAATTGTATGTCAAAGCGTGCTATGCCAACGAGGGAATCACCATGAAGCGTTTCATGCCTCGGGCAAAGGGCAACGCCGCTCAGATTTTAAAGCGCACCAGCCACATTACTGTTGTGGTTGAAGAACGGTAGGAGGTACTCTCATGGGTCAGAAAGTTAGTCCAATTGGAATGCGTGTCGGCGTCATCCGCGACTGGGAATCCAGATGGTATGCTGAAAAAGATTACGGCACCCTGTTGATGGAAGACGTCAAAATCCGTGAATTCCTGTTGAAGGAACTGCATGCGGCTTACGTTTCCAGAATCGAAATCGAACGCTCTAAGAACCGTGTTGAGATCATCATCCGTGCCGCTCGCCCGGGTGTGATCATCGGAAGCAACGGTGAAAGCATTGAAATCTTAAAGAAGAAGCTGCAGAAAATGTGCGCTGGCAAGCAGATCCACATCAAAGTGGTTGAAGTTGCCAATCCGGATCTGATGCACACCTGGTTGCCCGCGCTATCGCGGAGCAGCTGGAACAGCGTGCTTCGTTCAGAACCTGCCAGAAGCGTCAGATTCAGAAGACGATGCGGGCAGGCGCCAAGGGTATCCGTACCCTGGTTTCCGGCCGTTTAGGCGGCGCGGATATCGCGCGCAGCGAAGGCTATTCCGAGGGCGTTGTTCCTCTGCATACGCTGCGTTCGGACATCGACTTCGCAATTGTTGAAGCGATGACGACCTACGGCAAGCTGGGCGTTAAAGTCTGGATCTGCCGCGGTGAGGTTCTGCCGGGCCAGATGGTTCAGGAACCGGAAGCACCGAAGATGCCGCAGGGCCGCGATCGCCGGCGTGGCGGACGGAATGACCGCCGCGGCAATCGGAACAACAATAACAACAGCCGCAATGCCGAAGCTAAAGCAGCTGCGCCAAAGGCGGAAGGAACCGTTGAAGGAGGTAAGTAATCATGTTAATGCCTAATCGAACAAAAATATAGAAGACCTCATCGTCAGAGTTACGAAGGTCGCTCTAAGGCCGGACGTGAGATCGTATTCGGTGAATACGGATTAATTGCTTACCCGGTGCATACGTCAGCAACCGTCAGATCGAGGCGGCGCGTGTCGCCATGACTCGTTACATGAAGCGTGGCGGCCAGGTTTGGATCAAAATTTTCCCACATCTGGCAATTACGAAGAAACCGCTGGAAGTCCGAATGGGTTCCGGTAAAGGCGCACCTGAAGGATGGGTAGCCGTAGTTCAGCCAGGCCGCGTCCTGTTTGAAGTCGGCGGCGTCGATGAAGAAACCGCGCGTGAAGCTCCTGCGCTTAGCAGCCCACAAGCTGCCGGTCAAGTGCAAATTCGTGCGCCGAGGCGAGGAGGAATAGGAAATGAACGTTAAGGAAATTCGTGATAAGAGCAATACTGAATTACTTCAGGAAATTGAATCTTTAAAAAGAAGAGCTGTTCAACCTGCGTTTCCAGCAAGCTACCGGCCAGCTGGAGAATCCTTCCCGCATGAAGGAAATTCGCAAGACGATCGCTCGCATCAAAACTGTCATCACTGAGCGCGAACTCAGTGAGGCGAAATAAGGAGGATAACTGGTCATGGAAAGATCAAACCGTAAAAAGTATTACGCGGAAAAGTCGTTTCTGATAAGATGGACAAGACCATTACGGTTGAGGTAGCAACCAGCAAGAGTCATCCGCTTTATTCGAAGCGTATTAAATATTCAAAGAAATTCAAAGCACATGATGAAAACAATGAGGCGAAGCTCGGTGATATCGTAGAAATCATGGAAACTCGTCCGTTATCCGCGACCAAGCGTTTCCGCCTGGTTAAGATCGTCGAAAAGGCTGTAATTCTTTAATAGCACAAGGAGGAACTGACAATGATTACGAATGAAAGTAGATTAAATGTCGCGGACAACACCGGTGCTAAGGAATTATTAGTCATCCGTTGCCTGGGCGGCAGCAAGCGCAAAAGAGCGAACATCGGCGATATCATCGTCTGCTCGGTTAAGACAGCAGCTCCAGGCGGAACTGTAAAGAAGGGTGAAGTCGTTAAGGCGGTCATCGTCCGGACTCGTTACGGCATCCGTCGTGAGAACGGCAGCTACATCAAGTTTGATGACAATGCAGCCGTTATCATCAAGGACGACAACACACCAAAGGGAACCCGTATTTTCGGGCCTGTTGCAAAGAGAACTGCGTGACAAAGACTTCATGAAGATTGTTTCTTTGGCACCAGAAGTTTTATAGGAGGTGGCTTGAGATGAAAATTAAAAAAGGCGATAAAGTAAAAGTCATCACAGGACATTACAAGGGAACGATCGGCGAAGTTCTGGCCGTTATGCCGAAAGAGAACAAAGTCATCGTTGAGGGTGTCAATCTGATGAAGAAACACCTGAAGCCGACTCAGGCTAACCCGGACGGAGGTATCATTGAAAAGGAAGCTCCGATTCATGTATCCAATGTCATGGCGTATGATTCCAAAGCCAAAACAGCCAGCCGGATCGGCTTTAAGGTCGAAAAGGGCGAAAAGGTCCGCGTATTTAAGAAATCCGGCAACGTCGTCAAGGGAGGTAAGAAATAATGAACCGTCTTGTTGAAAAATACCAGAAGACAGTCATTGAATCTCTGATGAAGCAGTTCAATTACAGCTCTGTCATGCAGTGCCCGAAGATCGAGAAAGTCGTCATCAACATGGGTGTCGGCGATGCGATCGCCAACCCGAAGGCGCTGGACGAAGCAGTTGCCGAACTGACTCAGCTGGCAGGCCAGAAGCCGGTCATCACGAAGGCGAAGAAGTCCATCGCGAACTTCGCTGCGTGAAGGCATGCCGATCGGCTGCAAGGTCACCCTGCGCGGTGAACACATGTATGAATTCCTGGACAAGCTGTTCAACATTTCCCTGCCGCGTGTCCGCGACTTCCGCGGCGTCAGCACAACGGCGTTCGACGGTCGCGGCAACTACACGCTGGGCGTGAAGGAACAGATCATTTTCCCGGAAATCAACTTTGATAAAGTAAGCAAAGTACGCGGTATGGACATCGTTATCGTAACGACGGCCAATACTGATGAAGAAGCAAAGGCATTGCTGGCAGGTATGGGCATGCCGTTTGCGAAATAAGGAGGACAACAACCATGGCAAAGACATCAATGAAAATTAAGCAGCAGCGTCCTCAGAAGTACAAAGTCAGAGAGTACACGCGCTGCGAACGTTGTGGACGTCCGCACTCTGTCTTAAGCAAGTACAAAGTATGCCGTATCTGCTTCCGCGAATTAGCCTATAAGGGCCAGATTCCGGGAGTCAAGAAGGCAAGCTGGTAAGGATACGGAAGGAGGAAAAAGCAATGATGAATATGACTGATCCTATCGCAGATATGCTGACCAGAATCCGTAACGGTGTTCAGGCGCGCCACGAAGCCGTTGAAATTCCGGCAAGCAAGCAGAAGGTTGAAATTGCGAAGATCCTGAAGAACGAAGGATTTATCCTGAATTACGCAGTCACAGGTGAAACCGCTGCAGAAAAGAAGATCACAGTCACTTTGAAATACGGCCCGAATAACGAAAAAGGTTATCAGCGGCATCAAGCGTATCTCGAAGCCAGGCTTACGGGTATACGCCAAGAGCGGCTCGATCCCACGTGTCCTGAACGGTTTAGGCATCGCGATCATCTCTACCTCTCAGGGATTGATGACCGACAAAGAAGCAAGAGCGAAGCATACAGGCGGCGAAGTTATCGCCTACGTATGGTAAGCGTGTTAGAGAAAGGAATAGAAAACAATGTCACGTATCGGTAATAAAACGATTACCATTCCAGCCGGTGTTGAAGTCACGGTTGCGGCTGGCAATGAGGTGACGGTCAAAGGACCTAAGGGTACTTTAACACGTCAGTTTAACGAAAACATGCAGATCGATGTCAACGGCAATGAAATCAAAGTCGTTCGTCCGAACGATGAGAAGCATATCAAACAGCTGCACGGTACAACCCGCGCGCTGCTGCACAACATGGTCGTCGGCGTTTCTGAGGGCTTCACCCGTGAACTGGAAGTTGTCGGTATCGGCTTCCGTGCCGCTGTCAGCGGCAACAAGCTGACACTGAACGTCGGCTTCTCTCACCCGGTTGAATTCGAGGTTGAGGAAGGCCTGAAAGTTGAGTGCCCGTCCGCAACTGAAATTAAAGTTTCCGGCATCGACAAGCAGCGCGTCGGCGAATTCGCTGCGGTCGTCCGGGCAACAAAGAAACCTGAACCTACAAGGGTAAAGGTATTCGCTATAAAGGCGAACATGTCCGTCGTAAAGAAGGCAAGACGGCTGGTAAGAAATAGTGGGAAAGGAGAGAGTGAACAATGCTTAAGAAAGTATCTAAAAATGATGAAAGAATTCGTCGTCACATTCGTGTCCGTACAAAGATCAGCGGAACTCCGGAACGCCCACGCCTGAACGTCTTCCGTTCTAACAGCCACATCCACTGCCAGATCATCGACGATGTTAACGGCACGACGTTGGTTGCCTGCAGCAGCGTGGATCTGAAGCTGGAAAACGGCGGAAATATCGAAGCCGCAAAACTGTCGGAACTGAACTGGCAAAGCGCGCTTTAGCTAAGAACATCACTAATGTTGTATTTGACCGTGGAGGTTATGTTTATCACGGACGTGTCCAGGCCCTGGCCGAAGCTGCCAGAGAGGCCGGACTGAAATTCTAGGAGGGCTCGCTGAATGGAACGTAAACCAAGAAGAGTTGAACGCGATAAAGAATTTGAAGAACGCGTTGTTGTCATCAACCGTGTAACCAAGGTTGTTAAAGGTGGACGTCGTTTCCGCTTTGCCGCCCTGGTTGTCATTGGTGACAAAAAAGGCCGCGTAGGCTACGGCACAGGAAAGGCTAACGAAGTTCCTGATGCAATTAAGAAGGCCAGTGAAAATGCCAAGAAGAATCTGTTCAGAGTTCCTCTGGTAAACAATGGCTCCACGATCCCACATGCTGTCACCGGCGTTTACGGCGCGGGTGAAGTGTTCCTGAAACCGGCTGCAGAAGGTACCGGCGTTATCGCTGGCGGCGCTGTCCGTGCGGTTTTGGAACTGGCAGGCGTCAGCGACGTTCTGTCCAAGTGCATCGGTTCCCGCACTCCGATCAACATGGTTCATGCCACGATTGCCGGTCTGAAAGAACTGAAAACGATCGAAAGCGTTAGCAAACTGCGTGAGAAGAAGCCGCAGGAAATTCGCTAAGTTAGACGGGAGGCAGCTTAAATGAAATTAAACGAACTGAAATACACAGAAGGTGCACGTCGTAACTCCAAGAGAATCGGCCGCGGCCATGGCTCCGGATGGGGCAAAACTGCAGGTAAGGGTTCCAAGGGCCAGAACGCTCGTTCCGGCGGCGGAGTCGCACTGGGCTTTGAAGGCGGTCAGACACCGATCTGGCGTCGTCTGCCGAAGCGTGGATTCACCAACTTCACCCGTAAGGAATACTCGATCGTCAACGTCGAACTGCTGAACCGGTTCGAGGACGGCGCAGAGATTACCCGGAACTGTTAAAGCAGGCGGGTTTAGTCCGCAAGGAACTGGACGGCGTGAAGATCCTGGGCGTCGGCGAACTGGAAAAGAAGCTGACGGTCAAAGCCAATAAATTTTCCAAATCAGCAGTAGAAGCAATTGAAAAGCAGGCGGAAAAGTAGAGGTGATCTAACATGATCCAGACCTTTACCAGCCTGTTCAAGAATAAAGAAATCCGGTCTAAGATTATCTTTACTCTGGCCATGCTGTTCATCTACCGACTCGGATCCGGCATTCCGGTTCCGGGCGTAGATGCGACGGCGCTGACCGCCGGCATCGCTGATAATTCCATTCTGGGAATGATGAACCTGCTGGGTGGCGGCGCGTTACAGCGTCTGTCGGTCTTCGCCTTGGGCGTTACACCGTACATCACCGCTTCGATCATCATCCAGCTGATGTCGATGGACGTCATTCCGGCACTGACGGAAATGGCGAAATCCGGTCAGCAGGGCCGCATGAAAATGGATAAGATCACACGATATATGGGTGTGGTCTTAGCGTTTATTCAGGCCTTTACGATGGTCTACGCGTTTGACAAGAGCTATGGAATCCTCTCCGGCGCCGGCGTTTCCACTTACTTGTATGTGGCGACGGTGCTGACGGCGGGTACCATGTTCCTGTTGTGGGTCGGCGATCAAATCTCAGTGAAGGGATTGGAAACGGCGTTTCCATCATCATCTTCGCAGGGATCGTTGCGAACATTCCGTTCCAGTTCATCCAGGTCTTCAACACCCTGGTTGACACGACGAACAACACGGCGATGTTCAACGGCATCCTGACGTTCATGCTGTATGTATTAATGTATCTCTTGATCATCGTGCTGGTTGTCTTCATGCAGCTGGCAACACGGAAGATCCCGGTACAGTACACATCCAGTTCCATGACCAAGGGCCGCAACGATATGACGTATTTACCGTTGAAAATCAACTCTGCCAGCGTCATCCCGGTTATCTTCGCTTCGGCGATCATGACGGCGCCGCTGACGATCATGAGCTTCTTTGAAGCCAATAGCTTCACAACCACTCTGAATAACATCCTGTCGCTGCAGAAGCCGTTAGGCCTTTGCATCTATGCGGTATTGATCGTTCTGTTTACCTTCTTCTACACTAATTTACAGGTGGATCCGGAGAAGATTGCAGAAAATCTCGGCAAGTCTGGAACGTATATTCCTGGCATCCGCCCGGGTACAGAAACCAAGGAGTACTTATCCAAGGTGCTGAACCGGATCACGGTGCTGGGCGCGATCTTCCTCGTGTTCATCGCGCTGCTTCCGTATGTGCTGCCGATGGTGACAAGCCTGCCGTCCTCGGTTTCAATGGGCGGAACCGGAATCATCATCGTCGTCGGCGTTGCCATGGAAACGATGAGCCAGCTGGAAAGGTCAGCTGACCCAGAAATCATATCGCGGTTTTATTCAAAAATAAGAGGTGAGTGAGAATGAACATTCTGATCATGGGACCTGCCGGAAGCGGCAAGGGGACAATGTCGGCAAAAATTCTTGAAAGCTTCAATATTCCGCATATCTCCACCGGGGATATGTTCCGCGCCAACAGCAAAGAAGGCACGGAGCTGGGTAAAAAAGCGCAGGAATACATGAATGCCGGCAAGCTCGTACCGGATGAAATTACGGTCGCAATGGTCGCAGATCGGCTGAAACAGCCGGACTGTCAAGCTGGTTATCTGTTGGATGGCTATCCAAGAACGCTGGTTCAGGCAAAATTTTTCGAAAATTTATCAAAAGAAATTGCCAAACCGGTAGAAGTTGTTATAAACTTAGTAGTGGAGTTTGAAGCTCTGGCCGATCGCATCACGGGCCGCCGCATGTGTAAGAACTGCGGTGCGATCTATCATGTCCGCAACCACCCAAGTCAGGTGGACGGTATTTGTGATGTCTGCGGTTCTCCGCTCATTCAGCGTGCTGATGATACAGAGGAACAACTTCGTGTTCGTCTTGACGAGCATGAAAAAGAATACCAAGCCGGTTCTTGATTACTACCGTGAAAAGGACTGGTCGTCGACATCAATGCCACGCGCTCAATTGACGAAGTGTGGAACGATGTCGCCGCGGCATTGGAGAACGTGAAATGATCTCTGCCAAGTCGCCGCGAGAAATCGCAACGATGAAGCAAGCCGGAAAGATCGTAGCGCTGGCCCGCGCGGCTGTGGCGGCTGCGATTGCTCCGGGAGTAACTACTAAACAGCTGGACAGGATCGCTGAACGGGTGATCCGGCAACAGGGAGCCTCACCGTCCTTTAAAGGGGTACGGGGGCTTTCCTGCGTCTATCTGTACTTCGATCAATTCAGTGCTGGTTCATGGAATTCCGGATCAGACTGCGTTGAAAGACGGAGATCTCATTTCCATTGACATCGGAGCTTGTTATAAAAGGCTATCATGGGGACGCCGCGTGGACGTTCGCCGTCGGCCGCGTCAGCGAGGAAGCGGTGCGATTGATGGAAGTTACGCGCCAATCTCTTTTTATAGGTTTAGAACAGGCAAAAACCTGGGAATCGTTTAAGTGATATTTCGCACGCGATCGGCGATTTTGTCGAAGCGCACGGGTATTCAGTGCCAATCGATTATACAGGTCATGGAATCGGCACGCACCTGCACGAAGAACCTGCGATTCCGAATTTTGGTTCGCCGGGCAAAGGCATTCTGTTAAAGGAAGGCATGACGTTCGCAATCGAACCGATGGTTCACGCAGGCAAGCCGCACACACGGGTGTTGGCTGATGACTGGACAGTCGTTACCAAAGACGGCTCTCTGGCAGCACATTACGAACATACTATTGTCATCACACATGACGGGTATGAAATTCTGACAATCAATCCAGATGAGGAGGAAGATTCAGTTTATGGGCAAACAGGATGTCATTGAAATTGACGGGATAGTAGAAGACACACTTCCCAATGCGATGTTTAAGGTGAAGCTCGCCAACGGTCACACCATTTTAGCTCACGTTTCTGGTAAAATCCGTATGCATTACATTCGCATTTTACCGGGGATCGGGTTACCGTTGAAATTTCACCGTATGATTTAACACGTGGGCGAATAACATTTAGACACAAATAGTCTACAGGAGGAAAACGCATGAAAGTAAGACCATCTGTCAAACCAATATGCGATAAGTGCCGCATCATCAAGCGCAAAGGCCGCGTTATGGTTATTTGTGAAAACCCTAAGCACAAGCAGCGTCAAAGGAAACTAGGAGGAATTAGAGAGATATGGCTCGTATTGCAGGAATCGATATCCCACGTGACAAACACGTCGTGGTATCCTTAACTTATATCTACGGAATCGGCAGCTCCACAGCGAAGACCATTCTGAAGAAATGCGGAATCAGCGAAGATATCCGTGTTAAAGATCTGACTGACGAACAGGTCAACGCAATCCGTCAGGAAGTTGACCAGATTAAAGTTGAAGGCGATCTGCGCCGGAAACCCAGCTGAACATCAAGCGCTTGATGGAAATCGGCTGCTACCGCGGTGTTCGTCATCGTAAAGGACTGCCTGTCCGCGGACAGAGCACCAAGACCAACGAACGTACATGCAAAGGACAGCGTCGTACAGTAGCGAATAAGAAGAAATAAGCGGGAGGATAGTAGTCAATGGCAAAAGTGAAACAGACAAGCCGCAAGCGTCGTGTCCCGCAAGAATGTCGCTCGGGGCGTTGCACATATTCATTCAACATTTAACAATACAATCGTAACGATTACTGATGAAAGCGGAAATGCCATCGCATGGTCCAGTGCTGGCGCATTAGGCTTCAAGGGTTCTCGTAAATCTACACCGTTTGCCGCTCAGATGGCAGGCGAAGCTGCCGGCAAGGCTGCTGTCGATCACGGCATGAAGGTTGTCGAAGTTAACGTTAAGGGTCCGGGACCTGGACGTGAAGCGGCTGTCCGTTCTTTACAGACGGCTGGCTTGGAAATCACAGTCATCAACGACGTTACTCCGATTCCGCACAATGGATGCCGTCCACCGAAGCGGCCACGTGGTTAATAACCTAATTGAGGAGGGAAATGGTTATGCAAAAATTTGAACGCGCAAAGTTTGAAGTCAAAGAATATGTTGAATCTGACCATTATGGAAAATTCGTTGTAGAACCTCTTGAAAGAGGGTTCGGCACTACCCTTGGTAATGCCCCTCAGACGTGTTTTACTCTCCTCTTTACCGGGAGCTGCGGTTTACTCGATTAAGGTCGAAGGTGTTTACCACGAGTTTACATCCATTCCTGGCGTTGAAGAAGACGTCACGATGATGATTCTGAACATCAAGAATCTGATCATGAAGATTGATGATGATGAATCCTATACCTTAAGAATTGCCGCAAAAAGGCCCAATGACCGTGACCGCGGGTGATATTATCTGCCCGACGGGTGTGGAAGTATTGAACAAAGATCTGGAAATCGCGCACCTGGAAGAAGGCGCCACGCTGGAAATGGAGCTTAAGGCCCGCAATGGCCGCGGCTACATCAGCGCTGATGGCAACAAAGCCTTGTACCAGGGATCTTCTCAGGGATTGGAAACGGTATATACCGATTCCATCTATACCCGATCGACCGTATTTCGTACAATGTGGAACCGACTCGTGTCGGCCAGGACGCGAAATACGACCGCCTGATTTTTGAAATCTGGACGAACGGTTCGATTACGCCGCAGATGTCGCTGGCGCTGGGCTCCAAGATTCTGATCGATCATCTCGATCTCTTGACCCATGTCAATGAATCCGTAGCGGATATGGAATCCGTCATGAAGGATGTCAACGGCGAATCGCCGAAGAACATGCAGTCCATGGCGATCGAAGATCTGGATCTGTCTGTCCGTTCTTACAACTGTTTGAAACGGGCCGGTATCCAGACGGTCGAAGAACTGACTCAGCGTTCTGAAGAAGAAATGATGAGAGTCCGGAATCTGGGTAAAAAATCGTTAAAAGAAGTCAAAGACAAGATTTACGAATTGGGTCTGAGCTTCAAATCATACGACTAATCGCAAGTAAAGGAGGAACCCCCTATGTGGAATCGTAAATTAGGACGCACTGCTGACCACCGGAAAGCGATGCTTCGCAATATGGCTACCAGCCTGATCCTGAACGGCAAAATTGAAACAACTGAAATGAAGGCGAAAGAACTGCGCTCCGTTGTCGACGAACTGATCACGTTGGCTAAGCGCGGGGATCTGCATGCCCGCCGTCAGGCTGCCGCTTACATCCGTAACGTTGTTGCGGACGAAAAGACAGGCGAAACAGTACTGAAGAAGCTGTTTGACGAAATCGGTCCGAAATATGCCGACCGCAACGGCGGATATACCCGCGTCTTAAAGACCGGCTTCCGTCGCGGCGACAGCGCACCGATGGCAATCATCGAACTGGTTTAATTATTGAATGAGAAGCATGGCTCCGGCTGTGCTTTTTTTTTTTCTTCAGAACCGCAGGGAATACACCTGCCTGATTGAAAAGATCGCGGCTGCCAAGATGTTCCAAATGCTGTGAAATCGCTCTTAGAGGCTGTTTGCAGGGCGAAATGAAGCTCGATTAGGGATAAATGAGCGATAAGAATAGAAATGCCGCAGCAATGTCAAGATGCGCTTCTTCTTTTCAAGAAATTCATGTTCATCTGATGATTTCCGGGGTTGTAATGCTGAGTCAATCCCTATAATAAAATGTAGACTGACCTGGTCAGTCAGGAGGAATTCCATGAACGAGAAGTTCTATGAACTGCCGCCGGAAAAGCAGCAGCGGATTATCAATGCCGGATTGGAAGTGTTCGGCGCTCATGATTATCCGCAGGCATCGACGGATGATATGACTGCTAAGGCTGAGATCTCCAAGGGGTTACTATTCTATTACTTTAAAAATAAAAAGGAATTCTATCTGTTTCTGTTTGATTACTGCTGCGAATTCTTCCGCTCGCAGGTAGTCACTGAGGATTTCATAAAGATCACCGATTTCTTTGACCTGATGGAATATGCTGCGCGGATCAAATATTCGATTATCCTCCAATATCCTTATATGATGAACTTTGTGATGAAAGCTTATTATTCACGCCGTGAAGAAGTCAGCGAGGCGATGAAAACCCGGATTGCGTCGACCCTGGGTGAAATCTATACCGTGTATTTCAAAAATATTGATTTTTCCGGTTTAAACCCAATGTGGATCCCCAGCAGCTGCTGCAGATGCTGACGTGGATGGCGGAAGGTTACATTCAGGATAAGCTGAGGCAATCAGAAACGTTGAATATCGACGAGTTAATGCAGGATTTCCATACCTGGCAGGAAATGTTCCGTAAAATCGCATATAAGGAGGAAGACAATGAAGACGATGCTCAAAGTTAAAAATATAACCAAGGACTACGGCCATCAAAGCGGTGTGTTCGATCTGAGCTTCAATGTGGAAGCAGGCGAAGTCATGGGCTTTCTCGGCCCGAACGGCGCTGGGAAGACAACGACAATCCGCACATTAATGGGATTTATTCAACCCGATCACGGACGCGTCAGTATAAAAGGCCATGATTGTTTCCGCAATGCCGCGCAGATCCAGAAAGATGTCGGCTATCTGCCGGGCGAGATTGCGTTTATGGATGATATGGACGGCATGGAGTTTATCAAATTCATCGCCGCGATGAAAAAATGCCGAATCTAAGGAAAGCTCAGAACTATTGGACTATTTTGAGTTGGAGCCGGGCCGGATTAAGAAAATGTCCAAGGGTATGAAACAGAAGATCGGCCTGGTCTGCGCGTTGATGAATGAGCCGAGATCCTGATTTTAGACGAACCGACCAGCGGTCTTGATCCGCTGATGCAAAAAAAAGTTTATTGATAAAATCAAGGAAGAAAAAAAAAAGGAACAACGATTCTGATGTCGTCCCATTTGTTTGAAGAAGTCGAACAAACCTGCGACCGTGTTGTCATCATTAAGGAAGGCCGCCAGATTGCGGTGGAAAAATGGATGTGCTGAATCAAAATCATCAGCGGACACTGACGCTGACTTTCCGCTATCCCGCGGAAGCTGCGGATTTTGCGTCGCGGTTAAAAAAAGCCGCGCTGCATGACAACCAGGTTACGCGCTGCAAACTACCGGCGCTCTGGACCCCTGTTGAAACTGGCCGCGCGCTATGAAATCGTCGATCTGGAAAACCCGGCGGCAAACGCTGGAGGAATTATTTCTGCATTATTATGGGAAGGAGCAAACTGTATGAGTCTGCCGTTACTGCGCCGCGAACTGCGCGCCAATTATAAAATGATTTTGTTGTTTCTGGCGGTGATTACCCTGTACAGCACGGTGATTATCGCCATGTATGATCCCAAGCTGGGAGCGAGTCTGGATCTGATGGCAGAAAGTATGCCGGAATTGTTCGCAGCGTTTGGGATGACGAATGCCGGGGCAACCATGCTGGATTTTGTCGCTAATTATTTATATGGATTCATCCTGATCGCAATTCCGATGCTGTGCCTGGTTCTGATCGCGGTCCGTCTGGTCGCGCGCTATGTTGATCAAGGTTCAATGGCCTATCTGCTGGCAACGCCCAATACCCGTGGTACGATTGTTACAACACAACTGTTTTTCATTCTTCTGTGTACATTTTTCCTGTTGGCTATGCCACGGCTTTAGGTCTGATTGCCAGTAATTTGTTATTTCCCGGCGAATTGGATGTGTTCAATTACCTGCGAACCTGCCTTCAGGCTGGGGACAACAGACGGAAACGACTGCTAATACCGAATAAGTTCCAAGAGCCGCATGGCCCATGGAAGAAAAGGTGGCCTCTACCTGTAAGCTATCGCCTGAAGAGGGGTTTGCGTCTGATTAGCTGGTTGGAGGGGTAACGGCCCACCAAGGCGACGATCAGTAGCCGGTCTGAGAGGATGAACGGCCACACTGGAACTGAGACACGGTCCAGACTCCTACGGGAGGCAGCAGTGGGGAATCTTCCGCAATGGGCGAAAGCCTGACGGAGCAACGCCGCGTGAGTGATGACGGCCTTCGGGTTGTAAAACTCTGTGATCCGGGACGAAAAGGCAGAGTGCGAAGAACAAACTGCATTGACGGTACCGGAAAAGCAAGCCACGGCTAACTACGTGCCAGCAGCCGCGGTAATACGTAGGTGGCAAGCGTTGTCCGGAATTATTGGGCGTAAAGCGCGCGCAGGCGGCTTCCCAAGTCCCTCTTAAAAGTGCGGGGCTTAACCCCGTGATGGGAAGGAAACTGGGAAGCTGGAGTATCGGAGAGGAAAGTGGAATTCCTAGTGTAGCGGTGAAATGCGTAGAGATTAGGAAGAACACCGGTGGCGAAGGCGACTTTCTGGACGAAAACTGACGCTGAGGCGCGAAAGCGTGGGGAGCAAACAGGATTAGATACCCTGGTAGTCCACGCCGTAAACGATGGATACTAGGTGTAG
>VOFE01000146.1_pt1 | contig 64000 bp, 77 predicted proteins | sample 5384071 | NCBI WGS metagenome assembly VOFE01 (sample SAMN12384724, study PRJNA508395) | human gut metagenome | isolation source: healthy gut D | host: Homo sapiens
CGGTTTGCTGCGTGCCCAGGTAGGCGATGACAACCGGGCAATAGAGGATTTTGATTTTGTGTTGAAGATGGAACCGGATAATATGATGGCCACCTTCAATCGTGGTTTGTTACGTGCGCAGACGGGGGATTACCGGGGAGCTATCAGTGACTATTCCAAAGTGATTGCAGAATATCCTAACTTTATGGCCGGCTATTATCAGCGTGCCGAAGCCCGTAAAAAGATTGGCGACTGTAAAGGAGCCGAGCAGGATGAGTTCAAAATCATGAAGATGCAGATAGACAAGCGTAACGGTGTTTCTTCGGTGACAAAAAGGAAGGTGGACGACAGTAAGGATGTTGCGGATAATTCCTCGGAAAACTCCAATGGAGATGGCGGGAAGACCCGTAAGAAATCCGACAAGAACATGGAAAATTATCGGAAAATTGTAATAGCGGACGATTCGGAAGCTGACCAGCGTTATAAGAGCGATTATCGCGGACGTGTACAAGACCGGAATGTGACCATCAAGCTCGAGCCGATGTATGCTTTGACTTATTATGAGAAACTGAGCGATGTGAAGCGTATCGTACATTATCATAAGTATATTGAGGAACTGAACCATTCGAAACTGTTCCCGAAGCCACTGCGCATCACCAATATGGAAGCTCCGTTGACGGAGGAACAAGTACGCTTCCACTTTGCTTTGATAGACGCTCATACGTCTGATGTGGTGGCTGACGAGAAGAACGCCAAGAAACGTTTCATGAGAGGTCTGGACTTCTATCTGGTTCAGGATTTTGCCAGTTCCATAGATGACTTTACAAAGAGTATCTTGTTGGACGACACTTTCTTTCCGGCATACTTTATGCGTGCTTTGGTGCGTTATAAGCAACTGGAATATAAAAAGGCCGAAGCCACAATGAGTGAAGGCGCCACTTCGGGTACAACGGAAATGAAGAAGCCAGAAGTGATGGCCATCGATTATGAAGTTGTGAAGAATGACCTGGACCACGTTATCCTATTGGCTCCTGATTTTGTCTATGGCTATTATAACCGTGGCAATGTGTCTTCGTTGCTGAAGGATTATCGTGCCGCCTTGGCGGATTATGACAAGGCGATTGAGCTGAGCCCCGATTTTGCTGAAGCATACTTTAACCGTGGATTGACGCACATCTTCCTGGGGAATAACAAACAAGGTATTGCCGATTTGAGTAAAGCAGGAGAGTTGGGTATTGTGTCGGCCTATAATATCATAAAGAGGTTTACAGATACACGGTGAATAACATTTTTTTGTTAAAAAATAGAATATCAAAAAGAATTAGCTATTTTTGCGTTCTGAAAAATGAAATATACATATAAACTATGATAAAGATAACATTTCCCGATGGCTCCGTTCGTGAGTATAACGAAGGAGTGAACGGGTTTGCAGATTGCAGAAAGTATCAGTTCTCGCCTGGCACAGGACGTGCTGGCTTGTGGCGTGAACGGAGAAATTTATGATTTGGGGCGTCCTATCATGCAAGACGCTGAAGTGGTTCTTTATAAATGGGAAGACGAACAAGGCAAACATGCTTTCTGGCACACAAGTGCTCACTTGCTGGCCGAAGCATTGCAAGAACTCTATCCAGGCATTCAGTTTGGTATCGGACCGGCTATTGAAAACGGTTTCTACTATGATGTGGACCCGGGTGAAACGACTATCAAGGAAGCTGACCTGCCGGCCATTGAGAAAAAGATGGCTGAACTGGTGGCTAAGAAAGAAGCGGTTGTCAGACAAGACATTGCCAAGGCAGATGCTTTGAAGATGTTTGGTGACCGTGGAGAAACTTATAAATGCGAGCTGATTTCCGAATTGGAAGACGGACACATCACCACTTATACACAAGGTGCGTTTACCGACTTGTGCCGTGGTCCTCACTTGATGACGACAGCTCCGATCAAAGCTATCAAGCTGACTTCTGTGGCCGGTGCTTATTGGCGAGGGCAGGAAGACCGTAAGCAGCTGACACGTATCTATGGTATACATTCCGAAGAAGAAGATGCTGGACGAGTATCTGGTAATGCTGGAAGAAGCCAAGAAACGCGATCATCGTAAGATAGGTAAGGAAATGGATTTGTTCATGTTCTCTGAAACTGTAGGTAAGGGACTCCCCATGTGGCTACCCAAAGGTACTGCCTTGCGTATCCGTTTGCAAGAGTTCTTGCGTCGCATCCAGGCCCGTTATGATTATCAGGAAGTAATGTGTCCACCTATTGGCAACAAGAACCTGTATATCACTTCCGGCCACTACGCCAAGTATGGTAAGGACTCGTTCCAGCCTATTACATACACCCGAAGAAGGTGAGGAGTACTTCCTGAAACCGATGAACTGTCCTCATCACTGTATGATTTATAAAAATTCACCTCGTTCGTATAAGGACCTGCCGTTGCGTCTCGCTGAGTTCGGTACGGTTTGCCGGTATGAGCAGAGTGGCGAGTTGCACGGACTGACCCGTGTACGTAGCTTTACGCAGGATGATGCACATATTTTCTGCCGTCCGGATCAGGTGAAGATGAATTCCTCCGTGTCATGGACATCATTTCTATCGTGTTCGAATCTATGGACTTCGAGAACTTCGAGGCACAGATCTCCTTGCGTGACAAGGTGAACCGCGAAAAATATATTGGTAGCGATGAGAATTGGGAAAAAGCCGAACGCGCCATCATCGAAGCTTGTGAAGAAAAGGGGCTGAAGGCAAAAATAGAATATGGTGAAGCCGCTTTCTATGGTCCTAAATTGGACTTCATGGTGAAAGATGCTATCGGCCGCCGTTGGCAGCTGGGAACAATTCAGGTAGACTACAACTTGCCCGAACGATTCCAGTTGGAATATACCGGTGCAGATAACCAAAAGCATCGTCCCGTAATGGTTCACCGTGCACCTTTCGGCTCAATGGAACGCTTCGTGGCCGTGCTTATTGAGCACACTGCCGGTAAATTCCCGTTGTGGCTGACACCTGATCAGGTGGCAATTCTGCCTATCAGCGAGAAGTTCAACGACTATGCGCATGAAGTGAAACAATACTTGAAGCGATATGACATCCGTGCTATTGTGGATGAACGCAATGAAAAAATTGGTCGTAAGATTCGTGACAACGAAATGAAGCGTATTCCGTACATGTTGGTTGTAGGTGAGAAAGAAGCTGAAAACAAGGAAGTTGCAGTCCGCAAGCAAGGCGAAGGCGACAAAGGAACTATGAAAATAGAAGAATTTGATAAAAAATGCCGAAGAAGTTTCTAATATGATAAATAAATGGTAACTTTGCGCCCAATTGTAGAAGCATAGCATATATTAGATGTTCTAAAGTTCGCTTTTACTTAACATAAAACATTAATTTGGGAATAGTAAATAAGAAACAAACTGGAACTAAAAGTTATTTAATGAAGAATGACAGTTTAAAAGGGCAACACGGATCAATGAACAGATCCGGGCCAAAGAAGTCCGCATAGTGGGCGACGATGTAGAACCAAAAGTATATCCGATAGCGCAGGCTTTAAGACTTGCTGAAGAACATGAAGCGGATCTCGTGGAGATTTCTCCAAATGCACAACCCCCTGTTTGTCGTATTATTGATTATTCTAAATTTCTTTATCAATTAAAGAAGCGTCAGAAAGAGCAAAAGGCAACAGGTGAAGGTAAACGTAAAGGAAATCCGTTTCGGACCTCAGACTGATGACCATGACTACAACTTTAAGTTGAAGCATGCTAAAGGCTTTTTGGAAGACGGCGACAAGGTGAAGGCTTATGTATTCTTTAAAGGCCGTTCTATTCTGTTCAAAGAGCAAGGTGAAGTATTGCTGCTTCGTTTTGCCAATGATTTGGAAGAATATGCGAAAGTAGATCAAATGCCGGTATTGGAAGGTAAGAGAATGACAATCCAACTCTCTCCGAAGAAAGTGGCGGCACCTAAGAAGAGCGCGGCTCCCAAGCCTGCAGAAGATGCGCCAAAGGCTGCGTCGGCTGAAACCGAAGAAGAATAAAGAAGTGAGTAACGCCATAGGTATAGTGCGTTGCCATATAATTTAATAATTAAAAATTAAAACAAGATGCCAAAGATCAAGACTAACTCCGGTTCTAAAAAGAGGTTCGTTCTTACCGGAACAGGTAAAATCAAAAGAAAGCACGCTTTTCATAGTCATATCCTGACTAAGAAGACTAAGAAGAGAAAAGAAATCTGTGCTACTCTACAACTGTTGATACAACAGATGTAAGCCAGGTTAAGGAGCTCTTAGCAATGAAGTAATCAAAAGCGTACAAAAGTATTAAAGTATTAACCGAATGCATTAGCTTGAAGTTCGCTGCGTGAAGTAGCGGCGCTAACATTCAAAAACAAGTAAAACTATGCCAAGATCAGTAAATCATGTTGCTTCAAGAGCAAGAAGAAAGAAAATTTTAGGTTTTACCAAAGGTTATTTTGGTGCAAGAAAGAACGTTTGGACAGTTGCCAAGAATACTTGGGAAAAAGGTTTGACCTATGCATACCGTGACCGTAAGAACAAGAAAAGACGTAACTTCCGCGCTCTTGTGGATTCAGCGTATCAACGCTGCTGCTCGTCTGGAAGGAATGTCTTATTCTAAATTGATGGGCGGTTTGCACAAAGCCGGTATTGAAATAAACCGTAAGGTTTTGGCTGATTTAGCAGCTATGAATCATCCGGAAGCTTTCAAAGCTGTAGTTGCTAAAGCAAAAGCTGCTTAAGCATCAATAGTTTACGAGTTACAAAGTGTCAGTTATCGAAGCGGTAACTGGCACTTTTCTTTTGTTAGGCAGATGAAAGGGAATAAAAAAAATGTTAGTTGGCAAACAAATTCTTTCTTTTTCTTGCTAGTTTCAGGTATTCTTATTACATTTGTGATACAAAAATATTAGCCGTATCGACTGGATCGGGAAACTCTTCAAATTAATCTGATATACCGAGAAAGCTTCGTTCTTCAATGGCGGGCCACATCCTTCGGGACAGCTTTTAAGCCGGTGGATTACAAAGGGGGCGGGCGCTCAAATCTTGTTCTATCAGAGTTTCATCACATCGTCGATGCGGCTTTTTTATATACTTTTCTATGATATTCTATTTCTCCGGTACAGGTAATTCTAAATGGATTGCAAATCGCTTCTCCAAAAGGACAAAAAGAAGGTTTTTATTCCCTGCATAAAAACAGAACGTTTGAGTTTTGTTTGCAGGAAAGATGAAAAGAATTTCCTGTCTATTCGTGGGCGCCTCCTGCAATCGTACTTTTTTTGGCAATTTCTTTGAAAGTACCAAAAGACAATATTTGTTTTTTGTTTGTTCCTGTGGGGATGATACCGGGCTGACGCAGCAGGTGATGGAGAAGGCTTTGGTGATAAAACTTGAAAATGCCGGCTTTGAAACTATGCCCAATAATTATGTATTTTTACTTTTTTGTGGATAGAAAGGAGTTGGAGGAGAAAAAACTCATTCCACGGCTTTGAAATCAAAAATATAGATAAAAAAGAGCCGTTTTTCTTTGTTGAAGGGAGATGCCTTTTCTAAAAGACGAGGATTATCAATCCTTTATTTAATCGCTTTCAGATGTCTCCCGAAATTTTTATACTACGGAGCTTGTATTGGATGTAGGCGTTGTGAGAAGTTGTCCGGTAGGGGAATATTAATGGTGGGCAGAAAGCCTGTTTGGGGGATGGATTGCACCTTGCCTGGCATGTTATCATGTTTGTCCGCAGCATGCGGTGCAATATGGGAAAAGAACGAAAGATAAAGGGCAGTATTTCAACCCCTAATCTCTCATTGTCATTTTGATTTTAATGCAGCAGTTCAATCGATGATGCAAGGCTTTCTACCCTGACGCCTTTCTCCTCAAGTTTTTTGCGCCCGTTTTGGAAGCTTTTTCAATAATGAATCCCATTCCTACCAATTTTGCTCCGGATTGCTCTATGAGGTCGATAATACCTAGTGCAGCATTGCCGTAAGCGAGGAAGTCGTCTACGAAGAGAACATTGTCACTTGGAGTGAGGAAATCGGCACTGATTACCACTTCATAATCACGGTCTTTAGTGAATGAATGTACAGTAGTACTTAGTGCGTTCTGAATGGTCTTAGGAGACTTCTTTTTGGCGAATACAACTGGTAAATCCATTAGGTAGCCGGTCATGATGGCAGGAGCGATGCCGCTTGCCTCGATAGTCATAATCTTGTTTACGTTTGTGGCTGCAAAGCGACGGACAAATTCCAACTCCGATTGATTTCATCAGGACAGGGTCCATCTGGTGATTGATAAAACCATCTACTTTCAGGATACCTCCTTCGTAGCACTTTCCGTCCTGCAGGATTCTTTTTTTAGTAATTGCATACTGTATATATTAATTAATAATGTGCTAATATTCCATCCCGCATGGTGAAACAGCAGGTTTTTATTTTGAATTTATTTGTTGTCCCGTAAGTCTTTTACCCGGACGGCTTTTCCTTCGCTCTGCGGCAAGGAGCCTTTCTTTACCAGTTTCACTTTAGGCGTTACCTAGAATTTCGTCTTTCAGCTGGCGGGTAATGGCTTTGCTAATCTTTTGTAGCTCGATGTAATTGTCAGTAGAGAGGTCGCTAAGTTCAACTTCCACAATCATCTCATCCTGATTGTTGACGGTTTCCAGCGTAATCAGGTAATTGCTGCCTAATTCGGGGAATTGTACCAGAATCTTTTCTACCTGCATCGGGAAGATATTGACTCCCTTGATGATGAACATATCGTCGCTACGGCCTTTGATGCGGTCTATACGGATGTGGGTACGTCCGCAAGGGCACTTGCCGGGCAGGATGCGGGTAAGGTCGCGTGTACGGTAGCGGATGAGGGGCATCATCTCTCTGTCCAGCGTTGTCAGTACCAGTTCGCCGATTTCACCTTCCGGTACGGGTTCGCCGGTTTCCGGGTTAATGATTTCGACCAGGTAGCAATCTTCCCAGAAGTGCATGCCGTCTTGTTCGGTGCACTCGAAGGCTACGCCGGGACCGTTCATTTCAGTCATACCAAAGCTGTTATAGGCTTTGACGCCAAGCATGCGTTCAATCTTTCTGCGTTGCTCGTCTGTGTGGGGTTCGGCACCGATAACAAGCGTTTTCAGACTTGTGCCGGCGGGGTCCATCCCTTCTTCCTGGAATACCTCTGCCAAGCGGATGGCATAGCTGGGAATGGCATGCAGGGCAGTGGTCTTGAAGTCGGTGATGAACTTTATCTGACGCTTGCTGTTTCCGGCAGCGGCAGGAACAGTCAGCGCACCCAGGCGTTCGGCTCCATACTGAAAGCCCAGTCCTCCGGTGAACATGCCGTAACCGGAGCTGTTTTGGAAAACATCCGTCTTACGGATACCTACCATATAGAGGCAGCGTGCCACTAAGTTAGCCCAAGAGTCCAAATCGTGTTGGGAGTGTACGATGACCGTCGGCGTGCCCGTAGTGCCACTGGAAGAATGGATACGTACTCCGTCCTCACGCATATCGCCTGCTACTAATCCAAAAGGATAATTGGCGCGCATATCGGCCTTGGTAGTAAACGGTATCTTACGTATGTCTTCTATAGACCGGATGCTGTCGGCAGTGATGCCATGCTCTTGGAATACCTTTTTATAATAAGGAGAGTTGGCGGCAATGCTGACAGTCTTTTTTAACCGTTGCAGTTGCAGTTCGCGCAACTGCTCACGGGGCATCGTTTCAATCTCTTCTTCCCAGTATTTGTTATTCATGGTATGTTGAAATTTAGAGTCAATTATAGTTTACATCAGTTTTTCAGCAATCTCTTTGCCGGCAGCCAACGCTTTGAGGTTCAGCTCTACAATGGCGTCGCCCTTGCGTTGGAAGATTTCGCGGATGCTGTCTTGCACCTTTGCGTAGTCGATGCCGAGGAAGGGGATGGTGGCGCCCAGCAGTACGATGTTCGCTACGCGGGGAGAGCCGACTTCTTTTGCCACTTCGTTTACGTTCAGCATGATTTTATGCGGCAGCTTGTTGATTTCGGTCTTGATGTCTTCTTCTGCCGGATAGTTGGGAATGTTGATGAAGGGGGCTTCATTGGTCACCAGCCAACCTTCGGGGCTGAGGTAGGGGAGGTAGCGCAGTGCTTCCATCGGTTCCAGGGAGATGATGAGGTCGCATTTTCCTGTGGGAATGAGGTCCGAAGCGATAGGTTGGTCGCTGATGCGCAGGTTGGACTGCACGTCGCCGCCTCGCTGGCTCATGCCGTGTACTTCTGCCTGCTTCATGTAGAGTCCGTCCTTGAGGGCTGCTTTGCCGATTACGGTGGCGATGGAGAGGATACCTTGTCCTCCTACGCCGGAAAGTATGATGTCTTTTTTCATGGCTTTACTTGTTTCTTTTTTTGCGTGCTAATGTTTGGATACATTCTCTGCGGGGGATGATGACGGATACGCCGTGGTGCTTGATTTCTTCCCGGATGATTTGCTTCATCTCTTCGTAGTTTTTCTTCAAGGGCACTACGACGCGGATGTGTTCGGGAGCTACACCGATGCCGGCGCAGATGGCTTCCAGACGTCCGGTGCCGGCAGAATCTTGTCCTCCGGTCATGGCGGTGGTTTCGTTGTCGGAGATGACGATGGTGACGTCGGCGTTTTCGTTGACGCAATCCAGCAGTCCCGTCATGCCCGAGTGGGTGAAGGTGGAGTCGCCGATGACGGCTACGGCAGGATGCAGGCCGGCATCCGAAGCACCCTTCGCCATGGTGATGGAGGCGCCCATATCCACACAAGAGTTAATGGCGTTGAATGGGGCATTGGCTCCCAGCGTGTAGCAACCAATGTCGCTGAACACCTTATAAGTGGGATATTCTTCTTTCAATACTTGGGTCAGCACCGTGTACATGTCGCGATGGCCGCAACCCTCGCACAAAGCGGGCGGGCGCATCTCTACCAGAGAAGGAACGCTGAATTCAGCCTTGTTCTCCTTGCCTACGGCACGTGCCACGCTGTCCGGGTTCAGCTCTCCGTCTCGTGAAAGAGTGCCGTCCAAACGGCCTTTTACTTTGATGCCGATGCCCAGATAGCCTTTTAGCTGTTTTTCTACGAACGGTTGTCCGTCTTCCAGTACCAGAATCTCGTCACATGCTTCTACCAGCTGCATCAGCTGTTTCTTGGGCAACGGGTATTGTCCGATTTTCAGTACCGGATATTCGCAACCTTCGGGATAGTTCTCCATCAGGTAGTTGTAGCCGATGCCGCATGCCACGATACCCAGCTTTTTGTTGGGGCCGTCGGTATATTTGTTGTAAGCGGAGTTTTCAGAAGCTTTGATAAATTCGTCCTGGCGTTGCAGCAATGCTTTGTAGCGTTTGCGTGCATTACCCGGCAGGAGGATGAACTGACGCGGGTCTTCGCTGAAGGAAATCTCATTCTGCGGCTTTTGCTCCTTACGCTCTACTCCGGAACGGGAGTGTGCCAGGCGGGTAACCATGCGCATCAGGATGGGTTCGCCGGTCTGTTCGGAGAAGTTGAATCCGTTGTACACCATGTCGTATGCTTCCTGCTGGTTGCTTGGTTCGTACATCGGTATCAGTGAGAAGTCTCCGTAGAAGCGGCTGTCTTGTTCGTTTTGAGAGGAATGCATGCTGGGGTCGTCGGCAGCAATGACTATCAGACCACCTTTTACTCCGGTAATGGCGGAGTTGATGAAACAGTCGGCAGCCACGTTCATACCCACGTGCTTCATGCACACCAGTGAACGCTTACCTGCAAAGGACATGCCCAGGGCAGCTTCCATTGCAGTTTTCTCGTTAGAGCACCAGCGGTTATGGATGTTCTTTTCGGCAGTAATCGGTGCCATCTGAATATATTCGGTGATTTCCGTAGAAGGAGTACCGGGATAGGCATATACACCTGAAAGTCCGGCATCCAGTGCAGCTTGTGCAATGGCTTCATCTTTTTTCTTCATTGTTGTTGGTTTCTTCTTCAACAATGGAGGCGAGGGTGCAGACTTCTTCCGGTGTCATGCCGATGGCGGTAGCGTGACAGGCGATCTTTATTCCAGAAGCGTTTGTGTTCGTCCTTTATTCGTTTAAAGAATTCGTCTACGCTCATATCCCAATATACCTGATAGGTTTCCGGTATGAAAAGGCTGGGGAGTGTTATACTGGTATATCCCATTTGAGCCTGAAAGTAGAGTCGAACAGTTGGCTTGCGATTTCGGCAGAGTCTATCATGAGCTGTCTTGCCGATGCTTCGCGCCAATCGGTCTAATGTCCGGACGCTTCCGATAGTGAGGTTTATCGGTTCCTGATAACCTCTGGAAAGTCGGCTGAATACATGATATACGTTGTCATTCGGTCGTATTGCATAACGTCCGGTGTGGATATTCTGATTGAAATCCTTGTATTTTGCCATCCACTGGAATCCGGTGAACTTATTGACATGCCGAATTCTTTTATTTTATGGTAGATAGAATCGGCAGTATCATCCCGGTCTACATAAATATATACGGTTTTAGATGGGTGAAATTGGGGGGCAAACAGATAATAATAAAAGGTGCCTCCGGCAACTGCACAAAGGAGGAATGCTCCGATTAGAATTGATAGTAGAATATTTCTCTTTTTTTCTTCATCTTTTGAGGTGTATTTAAAAAGTTCGTCAAAGATAAAAAAGAATTTGGATAGGAGTGTTCTCTTTTTAGGATGAATCATAAGGCGACTACATCAAAAGTATATTTCTTTCGGTGCGATTGTGAATTCATTCTTTCACGTTACGTCTGCCTTGCTTGATTTATTCAGCTGCTTATTGTGTCTCTTTGTTTTCATTGTGATTATCTTTTTGTTTCCAGAGTAGTTCCATTATTCCCATATATTGTGGGACTATTTTCCCGCAATATATGGGAATGTTTTCTCATAAAATAAGAGAATACTTTCCCACAATATGTGGGAATAAGACAATCTCTTGACGTTACAATGGGAAACCTTGAGAGTAATACAACAACTCCCTTTTATTGAAGTGAGAGTCTGTTTGTAACTAGAATGCCATTGGCACAAGGAAATGAATTCATTTCAGAGAAACGAGTTTTGCTACTTAGTTCGGCCAGAGAGAATAATTTGCATGTTGCTTCTATTTTGTTTTCTATCTCATCGGGTAAAGGTGCGAAGAAATCCATATTAGTCAGGCTCTCGATGCTATCCACTGTGACTACATATGAAGATAGAGGTTCTACTGCCTGCTCATTGTTGAATAAGAAACCGATAGCCCGCATCGGCTTGACAAAAGGAGAAAGGACTACTTTAAAAAACTTTTGAGGTACTACGACTTTATTCTTTCCAATCGTTTTAGGCTATTTTTCAATAATAGGTCCACATATAATAATAATGGCACTATCTGCTATAGCCCAATTCCGGATCTTTTCTTCCAGATTTTTCCAGCCTCTTCTGTTCAGTTGCGGATGTTGCGGACACATATTGCTGAAATAGAATGATTCTTTCATGGCTTCAGGACTCCATTTCATATCTGCTGCGGGAGCCATGTGACCTTTGTCATATCCTGAACGGGTATAGTCGGCATTTGTGGCAATCGGACCTGTCACTAGTGGATCGGTAATAAAGCGATTACCTCTTTTTTCTTTTCCTTTGGTTTCTTTTCTTGTTAATTCGTAAGAAACCCAGTTGGGAATTTTTAAATCTTTGTTGTATGATACCGTATATCCGCTATGGCGGATGATTTGTTCTTGCCGGGGAACTAGTGATACAGGTGTCTCCAGATCTTTACCGGGTGGAATTTGAAAGGAAGTATCAGTTTGCGGTTCGTTATTTTTCTGGATATTAATCTGCTGGCAATACAAATAAACACCAAAAAAAGAATAGGAATGAGCACAATAATGGCGATGATACATCCTAATCTATTATTAGAGTGTGATTTCTTTTTGAATAGTTTTCTGTTTTTACCTTTTTTATTTCGATTCATTGATTGGCTGGTGATGACAGGTTTGTTTTATTCTTCTTTTCTCATGCTGAATTCGCAACCGCAATATTGTTGGTTGTAAAAGTTATATTCTTTAATGATGGCAATACGTCGTTCGCTAAGTCCCCCTTTCCGCCAATTCTGTTCCCAGTACGTAACATCCGGGTAAAAGGCGGTAGCATATTGTCCGGCTTCATTTATCTGTTCCAGGCTTTTCCAACGGCTGGAAGCAAGGGTAGTGGTAATTACGGAGAAACCATGTTCGTGTGCGTAACGGGCTGTCTCCAATAAACGCAGTTTAAAACAACGCAGGCAACGTCCTCCTCTTTCAGGTTCCTGCTCCATTCCTATTATGTGACATCGCCAGTTTTCATGATCGTAATCAGCATCTATAATCTCCAATCCCAATGATTGGGCATAGCGCGTACATTCTTCTTTTCTTATAATATACTCTTCCTGCGGATAAATATTAGGATTGCAATAATAAATAACGGGGGTGATATGATGTTGCATCATACATTCAATAATGGCTGATGAACAAGGAGCACAACAAGTATGAAGCAAGACTTTATCGGCTCCTCCCGGAACTTCGAGTTGGAATTTCTTTTTCATGCTGTAAAGTTAGTACATATTTACGATACGAGTCAATGGTTTATGTTTTATTCAGAATAGTTTTTTAGTATCTTTGTCCACTCAAGTTTATAACAGAACAATAATGAATGAATTAAATTGCGGGCAAGAAGAGCAATATGCAGGCCCGGAGAAGAAAAAAAGTACCTCGAAAATTGTAAAGAGAACTTTAGTTGTGGCTGCATTGGCTTTGGCGGTATATGTTGTATATTCCGTAGTTTATTTATTTGTTTCACCTGATCGTAATATTCAGCAAATCTATCTGGTTCCCGAAGATGCTGCGTTTATCATTCAATCATCGGCCCCGATTGAAGATTGGGAAAAGATTTAGTGGAAGTGAAACATGGCAGTGTCTGAAGAAAGCGAAGTCTTTTGAGGAAGTAACGGAAGTGTAGAAAAGCTCGATTCGGTTGTCAGAAGCAATAAAGTGTTGTTGTCGCTTGTTGGTGAACGGGATATGCTTATTTCGCTTCACAAGACCCGTGCCACAAAGTGGGATTTTCTGCTGATTCTGGATATGCAGAAAACATCGAAAATGGATTTATTGAAAGACCAGGTGGAAACTGTATTGGTCATGAGTGGCTTTACTGTCACCAACCGGATGCATAACGGCATTAATATCCTTGAAATGCGTGATTCTGAAACAAGGGATATTTTCTATATTGCTTTTGTGGATAATCATTTGGTAGGATCTTATACGTCCGGGCTTGTCGAATCGGCTATTGATTCGCGTAATAAACCCAAAATCGGACTCGACCAGTCTTTTATTGAAACGGAGAAGTTGGTTTCCGGCAAGGGGCTTGTCAGAGTCTTTATTAATTATGCGCGCGTACCTCAATTCATGTCTATTTATCTGGGGGCAAGAAACGAATACATTGATCTGTTTAGCAATTCTATGAATTTTGCCGGACTTTACCTAAATACGGATAAGGAGCGGATGGAAGTGAAAGGGTATACGTTGAGAAAAGATTCTGCCGATCCTTATGTCACTGCTTTATTGAATTCGGGAAAACATAAAATGAAAGCGCATGAGATTCTGTCCGGGCGGACGGCTCTTTATACCAATATAGGTTTCAACAACCCGGTAACTTTTGTAAAAGAGCTGGAGAATGCGATGTCGGTTCATAATAAACAATTGTATGATTCTTATCAAAGTTCCCGGAAAAAGATTGAAGGGTTATTCGGGATATCTTTGGAAGAAAACTTTTTGAGTTGGATGTCGGGAGAATTTGCTATTACGCAATCCGAACCGGGGTTGTTGGGGCATGACCCAGAACTAATTCTGGCTATCAGAGCTAAAAGTATAAAAGATGCCCGTAAGAACATGGAATTAATAGAAAAGAAGATTAAGCGGCGCAGTCCGGTTAAGATAAAGACGGTCAATTATAAGGATTTCGAGATTAATTACGTCGAAATGAAAGGCTTTTTCCGCCTGTTCTTTGGAAAACTATTTGATAAATTTGAAAAGCCATATTATACTTATGTCGATGATTATGTAGTTTTTAGTAATAAAGCTGCTTCTTTACTTTCCTTTGTAGAAGATTACGAGCAGAAGAATTTATTAAAAATAATCCGGGTTTTGAAAATGCACTGTCATATTTAAAATCAAGTTCTACCATTTTCTTATATACGGATGTGCGCAAGTTTTATTCCCAGTTGAAACCGATGATGAATCCTGCTACATGGAATGAAATACAATCAAACAAAGACGTTTTGTATTCATTTCCTTACTGGACTATGCAGATTATAGGAGATGGACGGTCAGCTTCTTTGCAGTATGTGATGGATTACAGTCCATATCAACCGGAGGAGGTTGTTGCCGTTGCTACCGATGAAGATGATGAGGAAATGAACGAAGATGCTGAAACTGAAAAAGAACAGATGAGCGAATTGAAGCGTTTCTATGTCGAAAAGTTTGAAGGAAACGTTTTGAGGGAGTTTTATTCGGAGGGAGCGTTGAAGAGTGAAGTGGAAGTAAAGGAAGGAAAACGTCACGGTCGTTACCGTGAATATTATGAAGATGGGACATTGAAGCTTCGTGGAAAGTATGCAAATAATAAACCGAAGGGTACATGGAAGTACTATACCGAGGACGGGAAATTTGAACGCAAAGAAAAGTTCTAGATTACGTCAACAAAAGTTGATTTAAAAATTATGCTCAAAAAATAATCGGATTCTTTTTGTTTTCTCAAATAAAGCTGTAATTTTGCACGCCGTAAACGAGAGACAAACGCCGCTATAGCTCAGTTGGTAGAGCAACGCATTCGTAACGCGTAGGTCGCCAGTTCAAGTCTGGCTACGGCTCTTTCAATTAGAACGCTGATTATTAATTAATAATCAGCGTTCTAATTTTTACAGGATTCCCTATTCTTATTTTAAAAGGGAAATCCTGCGTATGTAATAGATGTGAAATATAAAAATGTAATCTATGTTGAGTCGTATTATTGTTTTAGTGGTTGCCGGAGTAGCCGTAGTCTATATCGTTCGCTTTATAGATAACTTTTCTCCCAACGTAGAAGATAAAACTAGCTTTCAAACATTCTGCTGCGTGCGAGCATACAAGCGCCAACGATGCCGGCTTTGTCTTTCAGCTTAGATGTGATGATGGCTGAATCTTTATTAACCAGATTTAGAGAACTTGCGTACGGCTGTTTTTATGGGCTGGGTGATGTAATCTCCTGTTAAAGATACTGTTCCGCCTATAATGACCAGTTCCGGATTAAAGATATTGATTAATCCGGCAATCTGTTTGCCTAGTTTCTGTCCGATTTCTTCTACAATTTCAATGCAAAGCAGGTCTTCTTTATTCACAGCGGCAATGATCTCATCAAGAGTGATCGGGTTTTCCTCTGTGGCGATTCGTGTAGATAGAATGGAACTTTCCCCACTTTGAATACGCTCTAATAAGATACGATGAAGTGCCGATCCGGAAGCTTCCGTCTCCAAGCAACCTTTTTTTCCGCAATGGCAGATTATCTCATTATCATAAGCACTCATGTGTCCAAATTCACCGGAGAATCCGGATTTTCCGGTATAAATCTTACCATCAATAATAATTCCGATACCTACTCCCCAGCTTACATTTACAAAAATGATATCCTTTTTCTCCTTTTACGCAGCCTTGCATGTATTCGCCATAAGTCATGGCACGCGTGTCATTATCAATGGTTACTTTATATCCCAATTTTTCGGATAATACATCCGCCAACGGCCTTTCCTCAAAATTGAATTGACTGAAGCTATACCCTGATTCAGGATTTACACGTCCCGACACATTTACATTAATATTTAAGATCTTCTCCTTATTAATAGGAAGCTTTTTTATGAAGTTGAGAATGAGCTTGCATAACTCGTTCATTCCTTCTATCGAGTTCTCAAATTTATAAGGGATATTCATTTTAAGTTCGACCATATCACCCTTAAAGTTGATCAGCCCGATATTGACAGCAAATCTTTTTATGTCTACACCCATAAAGTAACCGGATTCCGGATTCAGTCCGTAGAGGTTCGGATGGCGTCCTCCGCTGGTTTCCAGTTTCCCATAATCATTAATGTAGCCATCTTCACACATCTCGCCAATAAATTTGGTAATAGTGGGTACACTTAAGTCCAGCTCTTTTGAAAGATCGGGAATGGTGGAACTTCCATTATATATATAATGTGTAATAATCCTCTTTTTGACGAGAGCATTTTGGAGCCCATTTCTATTTCTTTCAAGAATTGTTGGTTCATAACTATGCATATTTGGTAATTCACACAAAGATAATTAATTTTTTTATTAATACGTGGTTTTGAAGCCTTGAAAATTAGAATATCTTGAATGTTATATTTCCTATATACTATGTAATGGATTTATATATAGATAATTATATGGAGATTGTGGATATAATAAATGAAAGAAGATGATTTGTGAGGTAATTCCCCCTTCTATTAATTAATAATGCGAGAAATAATGATTTTATTAATAAAATATTTTATTATCTATTGTTTATTTAATAAATATAGCTATATTTGTGCCGTGATATTATTAATAAAACTCTATATCCTTAAATGAATTTAGTATGAGAAACTATTTTTTAGGTCTGTGTTTATTATTTGCTTTGTGTTTTACAGCATGCTCTCATTCGGATGATTCTGTTGATGTGCTAATTATTGGTGGAGGTGCCAGTGGAGTGACTGCTGGTATTCAGTCTGCTCGAATGGGGGCTGCAACATTGATAGTAGAAGAAACTGAATGGCTGGGTGGAATGCTTACATCTGCAGGCGTAAGTGCTGTTGACGGAAACTATGATTTACCAGCAGGCTTGTTTGGTGAGTTTCGCGAACATTTGGCAGATTATTATGGTGGACTTGATTCTCTAAAAACCGGTTGGGTGAGTGCAGTGTTGTTTGAACCTTCAGTCGGAAATAAAATTTTCCATGAAATGGTTGATGTAGAGAAAATCTAAAAGTATGGCATAATGCTACCTTGGTAAAGCTGGAAAGAGAGAAAGATGTTTGGATTGCTCAAATTCAGATGAAAGATAATACAATAAAAAAATACATGCTAAAATATTGATTGATGGTACCGAATTAGGGGATATAGCAAAAATGTGCGGGTGTGAAATATGATGTCGGTATGGAAAGCCGTCATGATACTAAAGAAGATATTGCTCCGGAAGAGAAAAATAATATAGTTCAGGATATTACATACGTAGCAATCTTGAAAGATTATGGCAAAGATGTGACTATTCCTTGTCCTGAAGGATATAATAAGGATGAATTTGCTTGTGCTTGTGCCAGTCATGTTTGTATCACGCCTAAAGAACCGGATCGTGTATGGTCTAAAGACATGATGATAACTTATGGAAAACTTCCTAATAATAAATACATGATTAATTGGCCGATAGAAGGCAATGATTATTATGTAAACTTGGTCGAAATGACCCGTGAGGAACGTGAAGAAGCTCTGAAATATGCAAAACATTATACGATGTGTTTCGTCTATTTTCTTCAACATGAATTAGGTTTTAATACATTGGGCTTAGCTGACGATGAATATCCTACAGCTGACAAATTACCCTTTATTCCTTATCATAGAGAGTCTAGGAGAATCCATGGATTAGTGCGCTTTAATCTAAATCATGTTTGTGAACCGTTCAAACAGTCTCAACCTCTTTATCGTACTTGTATTGCTGTGAGGAAATTATCCTGTGGACCATCATCATACGCGTTATCATGGATATGAAGAGTTGCCTAATCTTTATTTTCATCCGGTACCTTCATACGGTTTGCCTTTAGGAACTTTGATTCCAAAAGATGTTAAAGGATTGATCGTTGCTGAAAAATCAATATCTGTTTCTAATATAATTAATGGTACCACTCGTTTGCAACCGATGGTTATGCAGATCGGACAAGCAGCGGGAGCATTGGCAGCTCTTGCGGTGAAAGAAGGTAAGAGCATTAGAGAAGTATCTGTTCGTGAAGTGCAAAATGCAATATTGGATGCGAAAGGATATTTATTGCCTTATTTAGATGTTGCAATAGATCATCCGATGTTTAAATCGTTGCAACGTGTAGGTTCTACAGGAATTTTGAAGGGTATAGGTAAAAGTGTCGATTGGGCTAATCAAATGGTTCAGAGCAGATACTTTGTTATTGGCGAATGAACTGGAAGGATTAGGTGATGTCTATCCTTTTGTCAATAAGCAATTATTGAAGGTAATAACACCATATCAATTCAGAAAGCTACAGAGAGTTGATAGGAGGATTGCCGAAAAAAGAAGGTATCGAAATAAAGAGGGTAGAGTAGAAGAGATATGGAATGAATTTGATTTGAAGGATTTTGATATGGATCGAGATATTCTACGAAGTGAAATGGCAATTTTGATTGATCAGATATTAGATCCTTTCAATAATAAAAAAGTAGATATTACAGGACAGTATATTCAATAGGTAATGATAATATAAGTGTTAACTGCTGTTTTAATTAAACTAATATGAAAACATTAGATCGAAGAGGCTTTCTAAAAAAAGCCACATTAGCTGGTGCATCAGCTTTGACTGTACCAACTTTGTTTGAATCTTGTACTTCAAAGGCTAGTGCCAGTACAGTAGTGGTAGCTGATGGTTTGGAAAAGTAAACTCATTGTTCCTAAAAACAATGGCTTGAAAATTACAGGAACCTTTTTTGGATGAGATATCTCATGATATTCCTCATCAGAATTGGGGTGAGAAAGAATGGGACTTGGATTTTCAGCACATGAAAAATATAGGAATTGATACGGTAATAATGATCCGTTCGGGTTATCGTAAGTTTGTCACTTTTTCCTTCTCCTTATCTGCTGAAGAAGGGGTGTTATATGCCATCAGTCGATTTAGTAGATATGTTATTTGCGTCTGGCTGAGAAATACAATATGAAATTCTATTTTGGACTATATGACTCGGGCAAATACTGGGACACAGGAGATATGACTTGGGAGGTGGAAGATAACAAATATGTGATTGATGAGGTCTGGGAAAATTATGGTTCCAAGTATAAAAGTTTTGGAGGCTGGTACATCAGCGGAGAAATTAGTCGGGCAACGAAAGGTGCGATTGGTGCTTTCCATACATTATGGGAAAACAATGTAAGGATATATCTAATGGATTGCCGACTTTTATATCGCCTTGGATTGACGGAAAGAAAGCGATAATGGGAACGAGGAAATTGACCAGAGAAGATGCGGTTTCTGTACAACAACACGAAAAAGAATGGAATGAAATTTTCGATGGTATCCATGAGGTGGTAGACGCATGTGCTTTTCAAGATGGTCATATTGATTATGATGAATTGGATGCATTCTTCTCTGTCAATAAAAAATTAGCAGATAAGTATGGTATGCAATGTTGGACAAATGCCGAATCTTTTGACCGTGATATGCCTATTAATTTTCTACCCATTAATTTGATAAGCTTCGGCTGAAGTTCGAAGCTGCCAAACGAGCCGGATATGATAAGGCTATTACCTTCGAGTTTTCTCATTTTATGAGTCCACAGTCTGCTTATTTGCAGGCCGGACATTTATATGACAGATATAGAGAATATTTTGAAATAAAATAAACAATATGAAGTCTGCAATCAACTTTAGCTATCTTATATTCCTTTCTGTTGTGGCTGCATTAGGAGGCTTTTTGTTCGGATATGATACTGCTGTCATCTCCGGAACAATTGCTCAGGTTAGTCAACTATTTCAGTTGGATACGTTGCAACAAGGATGGTATGTAGGATGTGCTTTAGTAGGCTCTATCGTAGGTGTTCTTTTTGCTGGAATCCTAAGCGATAAGTTAGGAAGAAAACTTACGATGGTTATATCGGCCGTATTGTTCTCCACATCAGCTTTGGGTTGTGCACTTTCTGCGGATTTCACTCAATTGGTGATCTATCGGATAATAGGTGGAGTAGGGATAGGGGTTGTTTCCATTGTTTCTCCTCTTTATATATCTGAAGTAGCCGTGGCACAGTATAGAGGACGCCTAGTGTCATTGTATCAGTTGGCTGTAACAGTCGGTTTCTTAGGAGCTTATTTAGTTAACTATCAATTATTGGCATGGGCGGAAAGTGGTACGCAATTGAGTGTGGATTGGTTGAATAAAGTATTTGTGACTGAAGTATGGAGAGGTATGTTGGGGATGGAAACATTGCCAGCAATCTTATTCTTCATAATCATATTCTTTATTCCGGAAAGTCCTCGCTGGTTAATCGTGCGTGGAAAGGAATCGAAGGCTGTAGATATATTAGAAAAAATATATAATTCAATTTCAGAGGCAACAAGTCAATTAAAAGAAACGAAATCCGTTTTGACGTCTGAAACGAGATCTGAATGGGCGTTACTAATGAAACCGGGAATCTTCAAAGCTGTTATTATCGGTGTTTGTGCATTGCATTTTAGGGCAATTTATGGGAGTGAATGCAGTGCTTTATTACGGCCCTTCTATTTTGAAAATGCAGGACTTTCAGGTGGGATTCTTTTTTACCAAGTTCTGGTAGGACTAGTCAATACTTTGACCACGGTTCTGGCTCTTGTCATCATTGATAAGGTAGGCCGCAAGAAACTGGTTTATTACGGAGTTTCGGGAATGGTTGTTTCTCTGATTCTCATCGGCCTGTACTTCCTCTTCGGAGATTCTCTTGGGAGTATCCAGCCTCTTCCTGCTCGTTTTCTTCCTGTTCTATGTATTCTGCTGTGCCGTGTCTATCTGTGCCGTGGTGTTCGTACTCTCTCGGAGATGTATCCCACCAAGGTTCGCGGACTGGCCATGTCGATAGCAGGATTCGCTCTGTGGATCGGAACGTACCTGATCGGACAGTTGAACCCCCTGGATGCTCCAGAACCTTACCCCCGCCGGAACATTCTTCCTGTTCGCCCTCATGTGCGTGCCGTATATGCTGATTGTCTGGAAACTCGTGCCGGAGACTACAGGGAAGTCGCTGGAAGAGATTGAAAGATATTGGACCCGTTCGGAATAAATATAAAACAGACCTTAATAACAATAAACTAACATCTTTAAATATGGATAGTAAGAACAACATTGGTCATTCAGCAGACATCTCTTTCACTGCTGAATTGCCCATACCAATCTATAATGGAAATAATAGTATGGATTTGAAACTGGCAAGTCTGTACAAGAATGAACTTCTGGACAGTGTCCTCCCTTTCTGGCTTGAAAACTCACAAGACCATGAGTATGGTGGCTACTTCACCTGTCTGGATCGTGAAGGAAGAGTTTTCGATACAGATAAATTTATCTGGCTGCAAGGCCGCGAAGTGTGGATGTTCTCTATGCTTTACAATAAAGTGGAAAAACGTAAGGAATGGCTTGATTGTGCCGTTCAAGGTGGTGAGTTTTTAAAAAAATATGGACATGATGGAGACTATAACTGGTACTTTTCCTTGACCGTTTGGGTAGACCATTGGTAGAACCATACAATATCTTTTCATATACATTCGCTGCCATGGCTTTCGGACAGTTGAGCCTTGCAACCGGTAATCAGGAATATGCGGACATTGCCAAGAAAACTTTCGACATAATCCTTTCCAAAGTGGATAATCCGAAAGGGAGATGGAATAAGCTTCATCCGGGTACCCGTAATCTGAAGAACTTTGCCTTGCCAATGATCCTCTGTAACTTGGCACTGGAGATAGAGCATTTATTGGATGAAATGTATCTGCGGGAAACAATGGATACTTGTATCCATGAAGTGATGGAAGTTTTCTATCGTCCTGAACTCGGAGGTATCATTGTTGAAAACGTGGACATAGACGGTAATTTGGTCGATTGTTTTGAAGGCCGTCAGGTGACCCCGGGACATGCCATTGAAGCGATGTGGTTTATCATGGATCTAGGCAAGCGTCTGAATCGTCCGGAATTGATAGAGAAAAGCCAAAGAGACTACTCTCACGATGCTTGATTATGGTTGGGACAAAGAATTTGGCGGTATCTACTATTTCATGGATCGTAAAGGATGTCCACCCCAACAATTGGAGTGGGATCAGAAATTGTGGTGGGTTCATATTGAAACGCTTATTTCCCTGCTGAAAGGCTATCAATTGACGGGAGACAAAAATGCTTGGAATGGTTTGAAAAGGTACATGAATATACTTGGGAGCATTTCAAGGATAAAGAGCATCCCGAATGGTATGGATACTTAAATCGGAGAGGTGAAGTGCTACTACCACTCAAAGGAGGAAAATGGAAAGGATGTTTCCATGTACCAAGAGGACTGTATCAGTGCTGGAAAACATTAGAAGATTTGATGAATTATAAATAACTATCTTGTTTTATTAACATTAATATTTAATATGGAGAAACAAATCACATGGAGTATAAGGTTTATAGCCTTATTCATCTGTTCGCTTTCTTTCTTAAACGTTCATGCTCAAAAAACACGAACGTGAAAGGGACAGTGTATGACTCAAACAATGAGCCGCTTGTCGGTGCTACTGTTAGTGTAAAAGGGAATTCGTCCAACGGTACTATTACCAATATTGACGGACAGTTTAGCCTAAATGTACAGGATTTAAAATCGACTTTAGTAGTTTCCTTTGTCGGGTATCAGACTCAAGAGGTTGCTTTACATGGTCGTTCAGAAATTACTATTAGACTTCAAGAAGATGCACAAGCATTGGATGAAGTTGTAGTGGTGGGGTATGGAACTCAAAAAAGAAATTCTTAATAGGTTCCGTTTCTCAAGTAGGCTCTAAAGAGTTGATGATGGCTCCTCAAGCTAACCTTTCTAATATGATGACAGGTAAGTTACCGGGGGTAACGAGTGTTCAACGTTCCGGTCTTCCCGGAAACGACCAGACATCTATCAACATCCGTGGTTTAGGTACTTTTTTAGATTCTAGTCCTATGATATTAGTGGATGGCGTTGAACGTATGTTGAATACTGTGAATCTAATGATGTAGAAAACATATCTATTTTGAAAGATGCAGCTACAGCATCCGTTTATGGTTTGGCAGCGGCAAATGGAGTAATCCTGGTAACGACCAAGAAAGGTACTGAAGGTAAAGTAACTCTTTCGTATGACGGTTCTGTTACTTTCCAGAAAAATACAGCCATGCCTGAAATGCTAAATGGTCCTGACTATATTTATTGGTATAATAAGGCAAGTGAACTTGATGGTAACGGGCCATATTATGGAGCTGATATTCAGACGAAAGTGGCTAACAACTATGATCCGGAAGGTAAATATGGAAATACAAACTGGACAAAAGAAGTTTTTAAGGATTATGGCTTCACACATCAACATAATATTTCAGCTTCCGGTGGTAACAAGAATATCCGTTTCTTCACCAGTATAGGCATGTTGGATCAATCCGGTATCATCGAAAATGTGAATTATGATCGTTACAATGTCCGTTCTAACGTAGAAGGTAATATTACCAAAGATTTAACGTTCGAACTTAATATTTCTGGCTTTTATGAAGAAAAGAACTGGCCCGGAATTAGCACAAGCGCACAGGCTGAACAAAATCCCATTCAGCAGGCTGTTTATTCAGCCCCTATTATTCCTATTTATTATCAAGGAGAATATACAGCTTGGATTGGTCCTGGTAGTTCCACCACACAGAGTCCACTCGCTACTTTAAGGAATAGCGGATTTCAGAAAAAACAAAGACATGAGTTTGATGGTACAATGAAAATTAGTTATGCCTTTCCTTGGGTAAAAAGGGTTGAAAGCTTCTCTCGGTTTAGTTTATGATACTAGTTATTCGGAAGATAACGGTTTCTTGGTAGGATACAATGTTAATGCTTATAGTGCAGATTCTAAATCATATAATTTAATGCGTGCCTCTTCTACAAGCGAGAAAGGTAATTACACTAAATCTGCATCTTCTTTCAGAAGATTTATGGTCCGCCCGAGTGTGGAGTATGCTAATACCTTTGGCAAAGCATGCAGTTTCAGCCCTATTCTTATATGAACAGACACAACTGAAAGGCTCTACAATGACAGGAAAGATGGGCGGCTATAATTTTAATGATCCGGTTGATCTTTCATTAGGTACTGAATTTATATCCAATCCTACAGGTAGTCATAGCGATAAAGCTACTATTGGTTATGTAGGGCGTTTCAATTATATTTTCGATAAAAGATATCTTGCAGAATTTGCTTTTCGTGTAGATGGATCCTATAAATTCGCAAAAGATAAAAGATGGGATTCTTCCCTTCTGTATCTTTAGGATGGGTAATCTCTGAAGAAAACTTCATAAAAAACAATTTCTCTTCTATCAACCTGTTAAAGTTGCGTGCTTCTGTCGGTGAATTGGGTAGTGATAATACAGATGCTTTTTTGCATAGAAGCATTTTTAAGGTAGAGAAGAATGCGTATATATTCGGAGGAGTTCCTTATGCAGGATTAGGTGCATCCAACTCTATTACTTCCAGCTTAACCTGGTCTACTACCCGCAGTTACAATATTGGTGCTGACCTGACAATGTGGAATGGATTATTGGGAGTAGAATTCGATTTATTTTATAAGCTGACAAAAGATATACAAGAAAGCCGGAGTGGCGGTTTCCCTCCTTCATTAGGAGGAAATTATGCTCAAAAAGGAAATACGGGTAAGATCGACAATCGCGGTTTTGAATTGGTATTGACGCACCAAAACCACGTTAATGATTTTATTATAGTATAACCGGTAGTGTAGCGTGGGCTAGAAATAAAGTTCTGTCGCGGATTGAAAGTGAAAGTACTCCTTGGTACCGGACAAACATAGGTGAACCTTTAGGACAAATTTATGGCTATAAAGCTATAGGCTTATATCAAACACAAGAGCAATTGGATAACCGTCCTTTTGTTGGTAATGGAGTTCAACGTTTAGGAGATATCATGTATGAGGATATCAATGGAGATGGTAAAATTACGCAGGATGGGGATAAAGTTAAAATCGGCCACAGCACTTTACCAGAGTTAAACTACTCTCTGTCTATGGACTTCAACTGGAAAGGGTTCAATTTGAGTGCATTATGGCAAGGAGCTGCTATTGTTAGTTATACGTTGAATGGTACTTATAATCATGGTTCAATGGACAATACGGTCTATACACGACCATTCTACTCGGGAGGAAATGCTCCTTATTATCTGGTAGAAGATTCATGGACACCGGAAAATACGAGTGCCCGTTATCCCAGATTAAGTGCCATTCATAATGGAAATAATGCATATACCTCTTCCTGGTGGTTGGTAAATGGTAATTTCTTGCGTTTGAAGAATTTACAGTTTGGTTATACAATTCCTAAAAAAATACTTGCGAAAGCCAATATTGGACTATCTAACGTTCGTGTATATGTAGCAGGCACCAATCTGTTTACTTTCACAGAATTCAAATATTGCGACCCTGAAATGGCTATTATAAATAATGGTTATTATCCCCAACAAAAGAATTATAGTGTTGGATTAAATATCACATTCTAATTAAATCAATAATTATGAAAATAAAAAGATTATATCTATTAGGGATAGGGCTGATGTTTACGTCACAGTTTCTAACCTCATGCCATGATTTGTTGGAGAAAGATCCCACAGACTCATATTCAGAAACAGTAGCCTGGAGCTCTGAAGCTTCTTTAGATATGTATGTGACTTACTTATATAAGCCTCTCAATGGCTTATCCAACTTTTCTTCTTTATCCTTAACCGATGGATATACAGATTTAGTTAAGTATGGAAATGGAGTTCCACAAACATGGAGTGCTCATAACAAGATTCTGTTGCAGCAAAACACAATAACATCAGATAATAATCCGATGTCATCGTGGGGACTTTATACTGACATATTTAGAGAAAATGTATTTTTGCGTGATGCCGGTATCTATGGAAGTAAGTTTAATGAAGATTTTCTCAATACTCGTATTGCTGAAATTCGTTTTATTCGCGCTGTGAATTATGCACGTATGATTAGAATTTTCGGAGGAGTTATTCTTCGTGACGAAACAAATGGAGTTGATTCAGAAGGGGAAAAAGCAAAAGCAAGAGCAACTGAAGCCGAATCATGGGATTTTGTTCTGAAGGACCTGGAATTCGCAGCCAAACACCTTCCGAAAGAATGGGACAGCAAATGGGATGGGCGTTTGACTAAAGGAGCAGCGTATGCCTATATGTGTCGTACAGCACTCTTTGCAAAACGTTGGGATATTGCTATTACCGCTGCTGATGAGATTAAAAAGCTCAATAAGTATGACTTAATGGATGAATATAAAGATGTATTTAAAGTGGCAGGTAATAAAGAAATTATTTTCTCCATAGCATACAAAATTCCGGATATGCCCCATTATTTCGATCGCTATTTTGCTCCTGACGGTAAACAAGGAATAAGAAGAGCTGTCCCGACAAGTGAACTGGTTGATTCTTATGATATGGCTGACGGAACTCCTTTCTCGTGGAGCGGCTCCATGGCCAAAGATCCTTATGTAGGTCGTGAACCTCGTTTCTATGCATCCATTATATATAATGGGGCTACTTGGAAAGAAAAGACTATTTATACCTATGTAGACGCTGAAAACGGTTTTGCTGCTTACAGAGATAATATGAATCCGGGAGAAAAACAAACTGTTACCGGATATTTCATCAGAAAATATCTACAAGAAAACAATACCGAATTTGATGATAAGGGAAGCGATCAGTTTTGGATTGAAATGCGTTATGCGGAGGTTTTGTTAAATCTGGCTGAAGCTCTGGCAGAACAGGATTATGCTAAAAATCAGGATGATGCCTTGGAAGCTCTCAATGAAGTAAGAAGACGTGTTGACCTACCGGAACGTACAACACAGGAAGCACCGGATAAAGACTCATTTATGAAACTATTACGTAAGGAGCGTATTTGTGAATTGGCCTTTGAAGGATTCCGTTATTGGGATTTACGCAGATGGCGTTTGGCTGGCGAAGTTATTGATGGAAAACAGGCACATGGAACAAAAATAACCAAAAAAGATGATAATTCTTATACTTATGAACAAGTGTCATGTGACGACAATATAAACCGCTTCTTTCCAGAACGCTATTACTTGCTACCTATTCCTGTAGATGAATTACAGAATAATCCGTTATGTGAGAATAATGCTCCTTGGTAATATTAAAAGATTATTATAGTTATGAAAAATTTCAAAGTAATTACATACATCATATTAATGATAGCATTTAGCTTTTCCTTTTCTTCTTGTGAAAAGCATGATGATATCCATTATCATTCTGATTGTGATATCATATCCATTATGGTTCGTGCTAATTCTCGGAAGATGGTACTACTTATGATGGGGTTATATCAGAGAATGGAAAATAACTTTCGAACTTCCGGCAAAAGTGAAATTGAGCGAATTATATGTAACAGCCAATTTGCCTGTAGCAGCATTTGCTTATCCTTCATTGACTGGTGCTAAAGATTTATCTACTCCATTTAAAACTAACTATTGTAGCAGGTGATGGAACGCAAAAGGAGTATACTCTGACTGCTAAACACCCAAATAACTAAAAAAGTAGATGTTATGAAAATAAAATATCATAATTGGCTTCAAGTTGCTGTCATGGCAACAATGGTTGCATTTTCCGCATGCTCGGATGATCCAACATTATACTCTGATACCGATATAACCGGATTCAAAGTTAGATTGGGCGAGGGTAATTATAAACAGGGTACCATTAAGGATGGTAACATCATTGAATTTAAGATTACTCCGGACTTGGATTTGAGCAAACTCAATGGAGTTACTTGTTCTTTCTTTATCTCTCCATATGCAACAGTTACACCTACCCCCGATGTACCTCAAGATTTTTCAAAAGATGTACATTACACAGTGAAGGCGCAAGATGGCACAACCACTGACTGGACCGTAAAATGGACTTATGGCGGAAAAGTAAATGATGGAGAAGGTTTTGAATATTTTTTCAAAAATGGGAAATTAGTGTACCCACTCCATCTAATAAAAACAAAGATGGTTTCGGTGCAGTGTTTGGTAATTATATAATAGACACCCAATTTAATTTCTATGATAAATATACAGGGCAGAAAGTAGATAAGACTTTAAATGTGACAGGAATAGACGCTTCTTTGTGCCAGTTAGTCAATGATGACGCTGGTAATTTGATCGGTGTAGTAAAAACGTAGGATTATACAGATGGACTACTGTTGAGGGAGCTCCACAAAAGGTTGCTAATGTAACTCCCGGAGCAAATAAAGTTTCTGCAATCGGTGATATTGACAAAGTGGGATATGTTTATGATTCTAAACCTGATGGTGTAGGTACACATGCAGTTTACAAATTTGAGAATGGTACATATACAGGCACTTCAACCTTGGTTACCGGTCGTCCCAGTAATGATAGTAACTGGCGACAGATTGTGGCTGTACTGGAGTGTCAGATAACCCGCCATTTTATGTTATAGACGCAGTGAATACCGGAGGTGTAATGGGACCGGAAATCGGTTATAAAGCAAATACGGCAGGGGCATTTAACAGCATCACAGGTCCATATATAGACATGTGGAATAAGAAAGGATACGCTGGCTGGGGAAATCATGTACTTATTTCCGGTAGAGGTATTCCATTCAATGGCAGATGGTACGGAGCAACCATAACTTGCGGTTGGGGCTGGGTTGGACTACACCTGCTAGACCCGTCTAGTAATCATTCATTACCTATCACAGAAACACTCGAGCCATGGACTACCAACTCTTGTATCTGGACTACTTGTTCACCAAGTGATGACGGAGAATCATTATATCTCTATTACGGTTATGGTGTAGGTATTCGTTGTTATGAACTTACAAAATACGAGAAATAGGTATACTCCTAATTATATAGAATTGAAATATGTTGAATAAAAGCATTATATCGTTTTTTCTATTGTTATTTGCTACCTGTTCCTTTGCCGGGAACAGGGGCAAAGAACAACCTAAATACCTTTGGTTTGATGCAGAAGCTAATTTTGAACGCTTTGCCTCTAAAGATTCTATTTCTTACTATTTGGAAAAAGCCAAGTCAGTAGGATTCAATCAAGTAGTAGTAGACGTCAAACCTATATACGGGGAAGTACTGTATAAAAGTAAAATTCTACCTCCACTTACAACAGTAAATGGCAAAGTAATTCATCGTGATTGGGATTACCTGCAGTATTTTATCAATGAAGCTCGTCGGTTAGGATTAAAAGTCACTGTTTCTACTGCAATGTTTCCGTCCGGACATCCCGCTACCAACGAAGGTTTGGTCTATGAGGAGTCACGTTGGGATGGGAAAACATGCTTGGAATATACACCTGACGGAAAGATGCTTGACATCAGAGAGGACAAGAAAAAAGTAGGGAGCTTTTTTTAAATCCGGTTCGTAAAGATGTCCGCAAATTTGCTTTAAGTATTGTTCGTGAAATAGTGAAAAACTATGATGTTGATGCTTATGCATTAGATTATTGCCGATATCCGGGAGATGATAGTGACTTCTCTGCTGACAGTCGTAAAGCTTTTTGAACATTACTTAGGAAAAAAAGTCCGGAACTTTCCAGACGATATTTTCACTTGGAATGCCGATGGAACGAAAAATCCTGGTGTTTATTATAAAGAATGGTGGGCATTCCGGGCTAATGTTATCACAAGTTTTGTGAAAGAAGTGCGTAAGGAGATTCATTCTATCAATAATAAAGTAGAACTGGAGTATTGGGCTGCTTCCTGGATTCATGGTATTTATGGACAAGGCCAGAATTGGGCCAGTCAAAATCTGATTTCTCATTAAATTATCCGTGGGGATCGAAAGCCTACAATGAATCAGGATTTGCACCTTATCTGGATACTTTCTTATGTGGAACGTATTTAGAACGTATCTATGGCATGGATGATCCGGAATCTATAGAGTATGGTATTGCCCGTGCACAGAGATTGGTTGGTAATGATTGCAAAGTATTCGGAACGATATATGCTTTAAATCATAAAACCAATATAGCCGATGCAGTAAGTCTTTGTCTTGAAAAATCGGAAGGCTTGATGATATTCGACATAGTACAGGTTATTGAAATGAATCTGTGGGATGATATCCAAAAAGGTATAGAACGTGCGGAAGCACAAAGATAACTAGAAATAAATATTTACGATCAAATCGATATGATAATGAAAAATATATCAAAATATTGGCTTTTTTCATGATTGCCGCCATGTCTGCAACAAGTTGTTCAGATGATGATAATGAAAAGGTGGTAATGCCGGATCTGATCCGACAACATTAGGCTGGGTTAAACAGACAACAGAGTTTGGCACGTTACCTGAATACATAAGTGTATACAAATCTCCGTCAGAACTGGAAGGCATGAAAGCCATAGCTTTTATTGCTGTTGCGGATATGTCAAAAGCAAATTTTGCAACTATCGGAGACCAGATATATTCTAAGACTCCCAATCAAATCTGGCAAGCAGAACAACAAAAATATCCGATAATTATGAATGGTGGATATTTTGTAATGGGAGCCGGAAAGTCTGTCAGTCTGCTATGCCGTGAAGGAGAGGTTTTAGCTGTGAACTCGCAGGAGGAAATACGTTCAAAAGAGTTATTATCCTACACGAGGTATCTTTCAGCTGTCGAAGAATGGTTATTTCTCCACAGATTGGGCTTATACAACAACTGATGGTGTGACATATACCTATGAACAACCTTCTCCCAATAAGTCCGGTTATGAGCCTCAACCTGCACCTTCGGCTTATTTTCCGACGAGAGGCGTGAAATTAAATGCAGAAACGGCGATTGGAGGTGGACCGATCCTGTTGAAAGACGGAAGTGTGAGAAATACTTTATTGAAGAACTTTTGATGAAGAAAGTGGAGTTGCTCCCGAAAGTTATCATCCAAGAACCGCTATCGGGTAACAGCCAATAATAAGGTGATATTTTTCGTTTGTGAAGGCCGCAGTGTAACGGAAGGTGTAAAAGGTATGAATATGGCTATGATGGCTAATATCCTGAAGAGTTTAGGTTGTGTAGATGCTATGAATCTTGATGGTGGTGGTTCAACTTGTATGTTGGTCAACGGTCAACCGGTGATAAAGCCAAGTGCTGGTGCCCAACGTGCTATAACTACGGCAGTAGCTTTAAAATAACGGTCGAAAGATCTTTAGGATAACAAATTTATTTTATTTAGCTTTTCTTATTATTCTCGATTTCAGACTGTATTTTTTTCTAAATATCAGCCTGAAGTCGGGAAATAAAAACAATAAAGTATGAAATACATTCCAAGCATTTTATTATTCTTTTTCTTCTATCATTTAGTAGTTGTTCTACAAAGACTGTAGAATCCGAGCTTCCCGAGCCAAATCCTCCCACTCCTGTCATTCCGGAAGAACCCACTCCTGAAAAAGAAAAAATGCTATGGTTTGATGCAGAAGCAAATTTTGAACGTTTCTCAAAAAAAGAGAATATCACATATTATCTCGATCTCGCCAAATCAACAGGTTTTAATAAAATTGTAGTAGATGTGCGTCCTGTACAAGGCGATGCCCTGTTTAAAAGTTCTTATTTAACCCCATTGACCGATCTTGCCGGTACACATATCGAAAGAGATTGGAATTATCTTCAATTTTTTATTGATGAGGCTCATAAACGTGAACTTAAAGTAACGGTCTCTGCTACTATATTTACGGCAGGTCTACCTTCTTCTGAAAATGGAATGGCGTACCGTGATGATACATGGGATGGAAAAACTTGTTTGGAATATACCAAAGATCAGGGTTTGATAGATATTAAGGACGATAAAACAAAAGTCTCCGCCTTTTTAAACCCAGTTTTACCGGAAGTACAAGACTTTTGTCTGAATTTTATAAAAGAGTTAGTTACAAATTACAATTTTGATGGCTTTGCCTTAGACTATTGCCGTTATCCGGGGAGATGAAAGTGATTTTCGGAGGCAACAAAAACGGCTTTCGAACAATACATCGGAAAGCAATTAGATCGGTTCCCGGATGATATTTTCATTTGGAATACAGATGGCACTAAACGGACAGGGACTTATTATAAGAAATGGTGGGAGTTCCGCTCTATGGTCATACGTAATTTTGTAGAACGGGTGCGTACAGAAATTAAAAACATTAAACCGGATATTCAATTAGAATATTGGGCTGCCTCATGGATTCATGCTATTTATGGGCAAGGACAAAATTGGGCATCCACCGAATACGATTTTTCCAAAGAATACAGTTGGGCTTCACCTGAATATAAAAATACAGGTTTTGCCGGATTGTTAGACACCTTTCTATGTGGAACTTATTTAACCAAAATATTTGGATTGAACGATCCCGAATCCATAGAATATGGAATAGCGCGTGCACAACGCATTGTTCATGGAGCATGTAAAGTCTATGGCACTTTGTATGCTTTAAATCATAAGGACAATATAGCAGATGCTGTTTATGTCTGTCTTTCCCAATCCGAAGGATTAATGGTGTTTGACATTGTGCAAGTAATAGAATTCAATCAATGGACAGCCATTAAAGAAGGAATTCAACGAGCAGAGAGTCTTTAAATAGAGAATATTCAATAAAATATAATATACAAAATGAAACGAGTACTTATATTATTACACATTATTTTATGCACATGCATAGTAACTCAAGCCAAAAACTACACTGTAAGTTCACCGGATGGAAAAACCAAGGTGACGGTAACAGCCGGAAAACAATTGAGTTGGAGTATTAATTACAATGGTGAACGTATACTAAATCCCAGTCTGATGCAGATGGATATTGAAGGGCAGACTGAACAACCGGGAGTAAATCCGAAAGTAATAAAAGCTAAAACACTTAAAGTAAATTCGGAGCAAACAGCTGTCATTCCACTTAAACAAAGAATTATCAAAGATCAATATAACCAGTTAACTCTGACTTGTAAAGGTAACTACGCAATAGTCTTCAGAGTATATAACAATGGAGCCGCTTATCGTTTTGAGACTTCATTAAAGCAACCTAAAGTTATTATTAATACCGAAACTATTGAACAGAACTGGACTGAAGGGTGTAAGCTATATTGGCCAAGAGAAAAGAATCAAGAATACCTCACACACTGCGAAGCCATTTTTGATGAATTAAACATCTCCTCGCTCACTAAGGATATGAAAGGCTATCTACCCATTTACCTCTCTACTCCTAAAGGAACGAAAGTTGTTATTATGGAATCCGATCTTTTCGATTATCCCAATCTATTTTTAACGGGTGATCGTAATAACACGCATATCCGGTGAATTTCCTCCTGTAGTTTTAAAAAGTGCCTTAAAGGAAGGTGCCGACCGTGACGAAGTATTATTGGAGAAAGCCTCTTACATTGCTGAAACTGAAGGAACAAGAACTTTCCCTTGGCGTGTGTTAATGATTAACGAAGACGACAAAGCGGTTATTGAAAATAACTTAGTGTATCAATTAGCCTCTCCATCTGTTACTCAAGACACAGACTGGATAAAACCCGGAAAGATTTCTTGGGATTGGTGGAGTACATTGAACGTATACAGGGGGTAGATTTTAAGGCAGGTGTGAATACGGATACCTATAAATATTTCATTGATTTCGCTTCAAAATACGGAATTGAATATATTTTATTAGATGAAGGTTGGTCAGCCGGAACCTGGAATATTAAGGAGCCAATACCCGGATTGGATATACCGGAACTGGTACGATATGGAAAGGAAAGAAATGTAGGTCTTGTATTATGGACTTTTATGGAACCCACTTGATAAAGAATTGGACGAAATTCTGGATGTTTATGAAAAATGGGGAATCAAAGGTATAAAAGTAGATTTTTATGCAACGTTCGGATCAATATATGGTTAATTTCTACGAACGGGTAGGAAAAGCCGCAATGGAGCGTAAATTACTCGTTGATTTCCATGGATCTTTCAAACCTTCCGGTTTACAGAAGAAATATCCCAATGTGATGACTTTTGAAGGTGTACTTGGATTAGAGCACGATAAGGATTCAAGAGATATTAATCCGGTACATGACTTGATTCTTCCGTTTACAAGAATGGTTGCCGGTCCGATGGATTATACTCCCGGTGCAGTAAACAATGCAACAGCGGAAGACTTTTACATCAATTTCGTACATCCGATCAGTCTAGGTACACGCGCCCATCAGGCAGCTTTATATGTAGTGTATGAAAGCCCGTTACAAATGTTAGCAGATTCTCCCTCAAATTATTATAAAGCTCCAGAATTTGCCTCTTTTATTTCCCGTATACCTACCATTTGGGAAGATACTAAAGCTATAACAGCTAAAATCGGAGAACAATTAGTTATTGCCCGTAAGAATGGTAAGAATTGGTATTTGGCAGGTTTAACAGACTGGAATGCCCGTAATATTGAAGTGAAACTGGATTTCCTTGAAGCATCCAAATATAAAATGGAAATTTTCAAAGACGGTGTGAATGCAGACGTTTACGCCTCGGATTTTAAAACAGAAGAAGTAATGGTTTCAAAAGATGAACTAATTAACATCACCATGGCTAAAAGGTGGCGGTTGGGCAGCAATTCTTACTCCAGTTGAATAAAAAGGTTTAGTAATGAAGAAAATACTATTTATATTATATACCTGTTGCATTTTATCGTTTCCTGTAAGTGCGCAGCAAATTCCGTCATTTAAAGCAAATGACAGAATTGTTTTTCTTGGAAATAGTATAACGGAAGGAGGGCATTATCATTCTTATATATGGCTGTATTACATGACGCACTTTCCCAATTTACCTCTTCGTATGTATAATGGAGGAATTGGTGGTGATTGTGTGAGCCACATGGTTTATCGTTTCGATTCAGATATTAAAATCAAAAAGCCGACCTATTTGATCTGTTCTTTCGGGATGAATGATTCCGGATTCGACGGATATAATAAGCCCGGATATGATAAGTATGCGAATCAGCAGGTAGAGTATGCTCACACAGAGTTTGAAAAACTGCAACGGCAGATTCTTGCTGACAAAAAAATAAAAAGCGTAGTACTTCTAGGTTCTCCTCCCTATGATGAGAATGTGAAATTGAAAGGAGTAGAAGCACTACACGGAAAGAATGAGACGATCAAACGAATTATTGAAATGCAGGCAGAAGTTGCCCAAAAGAGAGGATGGGGATTTGTCAATTTCAATACTGTGATGTGCGGGTTGAATAAGCAGATTCAGCTATCTGATTCTACAGCTACTTTCTGTGGCGGTGACCGGATTCATCCTGATAAAGACGGTCATATGGTAATGGCATACTTATTCCTGAAAGCACAGGGACTTGCAGGACAGGAAATCGCTTCTTTCCAAATCAATGCCACTAACAGGAAAGCAATGGAAGAGCGAAACTGCCGAATATCTCATATAAAGAATGAAAATGACACAATATCTTTCAGATATTTATCCGTTCATTGCCTTTCCCTATCGACACGATTCCTCGCTGGGGAACGAAAGGTACAGCTCGGGATGCTATCAGACAAATTCCCTTTATGCAGGAAATGAATCAGGAAATAATGAAAGTAACTGATTTGCATGGCATTTTCCGGGTTACTATTGATGGAATAGAAATTGGCTGTTGGAGTGGCGACGAATTGAGTAAAGGAGTTAATCTGGCAGAAATAACATGTACGCCCCAATACCAACAGAGTCTGTCTATCATGTATCTGAATGAAGAAAGGTGCGCCATAGAAAAACGTTTACGTCAGTATATGGCTATGCAGTATGTCTTTTTTAAACATAGAGGATTACTTTTTTGCAGATAATAAAGCTGCTCTTGATGCTGCCAAAGCGGAACGGGGAAAGTCATTATCTGGTGAAGTATTTATATACCAATTATACTCAAGCCATGTTTCCGCAGATACGTGAAGCCTGGCAGGCTGAAATAGCCCAGTTGATAACTCAAATATATAAAATAAACAAGCCTCTTACGCGTTTGATTAAAATAGAAAGGATTAAAGAATGAAATTAAGACTATTATTACTTTTATGTCTGTTCCAATGGAGTATTTCCTGCGTTAGTGTACAGGCTGCAACTACTCCCGTAGTCTATTACGGGAAAGTACTGTCCGGAGGTAAGGGAGTGGCTAATGTACCTGTGACAGATGGTACGCAGATTGTCCTTACAGATAAAAAAGGACGATACTCTATGACAAGTACCTCTGATGCAGAATACATCTATATTACCCTTCCTGATGGCTATGACGTTCCGATGAAAGGTAAAGTCCCTGTATTCTTTCAAAAGTGCCTGCTCAACCTTCAAAGAAAGTACATTTTGATTTTGAGCTGACACAATCATCTACGAATAACCAAAAAGCACGTTTTGGTTGTATGGGCTGACCCACAAGTGTATTTTGACGAAGAAATGCCACAAGTACGGGAGGCCTAAAAAGATGTGAAAGAGCTGTTGGCAACTAGTTATCAGGGAATCCCTGCGTATGGAATAGTGTGTGGAGATATTATTGGTGACATCAATAAAAAGCCCAGCTATTTTGCGCCCATGATAGATGCAATAGCCGAAACGGAAATTCCCTTCTTCTATGTAATTGGAAATCATGACTTAGATTTAAATGTACGTTCCAATGAACATGCACGTACTACTTATAAATCTTATTATGGTCCCACTTACTATTCATTCAATAGAGGAAATGTGCATTATGTTGTTCTCGATGATATTTTCTTTATTGCAAAAAGCTATTTGTATGTTGGTTATCTTACCGAACAACAACTCCAGTGGTTGGAACAGGATTTGAAACAAGTCACTCCGGGATCCACAGTAGTAGTTGCTACACATATCCCTACCTATTCAAGAGAAGCACGCCGAAAGGAATGGGGAAAGGAGTCTACTATGAAAGTAATGAATAACCGCTCTCATTTGTATGAGTTGCTAAAACCTTATAATGCTCATATCATGTCAGGACATGAACACTATAATGAAAATTATGTGTTGGCAGACAATCTTTACGAACACGTGCACGCCCCCTTGTCAACACTGTTTTGGCAAGCTCCCTGGGCTTGTGATGGAACTCCGGGTGGATATGCCGTCTACGAATTTGACGGAGGTAAAGTTAACTGGTATTACAAATGCGTAGGAAGAGATAAGGACTATCAATTTGAACTTTATCCGGTAGGTGCCAGTCGAAATAAAAAGGAAGCAGTGGTGGCAAATGTCTGGAATTACGACCCAACCTGGAAAGTGAAATGGTATGAAAACGGTATTGACAGAGGAGAAATGACTCGTTTTTCCGGATACGACCCTGCTATTTATGAATACTGTGATAAAAACAGTTCTACATTTAAACATAAGTATTTGGGAGCAGACATTACTGAACACTTGTTTTATGCGGTTCCTGAAATGAAGGATTCCGAAATACGTGTAGAAGTTACAGATCATTGCGGTAATGTATATACCCGTAAAATGCAGCAACCTAAATAAGCAAAAATATAAAAAAGGAAAGAAGATGAATCGATTAACTGTATTAAGGAGAATATTTTATATTCTGGGAATCACCAGCCTCCTTTCAGCTTGTAGCCAAACTGATAATCTGGTACTAAAGTCCCCGGATGGTAAGATACAACTAACAGTCACAGAGAATGATAATACAATATCATACGCAGTAAATAAAGAGAATGAAACCATGATACTCCCTTCTAAATTAGGGTTTATCCTGGAACATGGAGATAGCTTGAACCATTTTGTAATTAAAGGCACCGAACGTTCCTCCTTGGACGAAACTTGGGGAACAACCTTGGGAGAGAGCCGATATGTACGGAACCACTATAATGAATTGAAAGTACTACTTCAAGAGGTAGCAGGAAAACGTAAACTTAATGTAATATTCCGTCTCTTTAATGATGGTATCGGATATCGTTATGAGTTTCCGCAACAGGAATCCATGGATTCATTAGTTATTATGAGCGAAGCAACAGAGTTTAAAATGCCGCGTATACATAAAGCTTGGTGGATTCCCGCATCCGATCCATATTATGAATGTATAGCAACATTCTCTCCCATAAATGAACTGGATACTGTACGCACTCCTCTAACAATGGAAACTGCGGAAGGAAAGTATCTTGCCATTCACGAAGCTAACCTGACAGATTATCCCAAAATGAATCTGACAGTCAAGGATTCTACCACACTCTGCGCTTCATTAGTTCCTTGGTCTAATGGAGTAGCAGCGTATATCAAAGCTCCATTTGTTACCCCTTGGAGAACAGTTGTTATTGCTGATAAACCGGGTGATCTGGTTACATCTTATTTGATGTTGAATCTCAACGAACCCTCCAAAATTAAAGATACTTCCTGGATAAAGCCAGGGAAATACATCGGTATATGGTGGGAAATGCATTTGGGTAAAGGAACATGGTATTATGGTCCTAAACACAGTGCTACCACTGCTAATACAAAGAAATATATAGACTTTGCATCAGAGAATGGTATCTCCGGTGTGTTAGTAGAAGGATGGAATATCGGCTGGGAAGGAAACTGGATGAAACACGGGGATTCTTTAGACTTCACCAAACCTTATCCGGATTTTTGATATTAAGGCAATCACTGATTATGCCCGTGAGAAAGGCGTAGAATTGATTGGACATCATGAAACAGCAGCTGCTACCCGCAACTACGAGAACCAACTGGACAAAGCCTTCGCTTTCTATCAACAATATGGAGTGCATGTCGTGAAAACGGGATATGTGAATCGTCTGATGGACTTTAAAGAAGCTCACGACGGTCAGTATGGTGTACGTCACTATCGGAAAGTGATAGAAACTGCTGCCAAATATCAAATAGCTATTGACAACCACGAGCCTGTTATGCCTACCGGTATTGAGCGCACATGGCCTAACCTTATGACCCAGGAAGGTGTGCGCGGACAGGAACACAATGCATGGTCTCCCGATGGAGGAAATCCGCCGGAACATACAACTGTTATTCCTTTTACCAGAGGATTAGCCGGGCCCATGGACTTCACATTCGGAACTTTCAACTTTACTAACGAAGCATATCCGGGGACTCGTGTCAATACTACACTTTGCAAGCAATTAGCACTATTTGTCGTGATCTACAGCCCCTTACAAATGGCCTCGGATTTACCAGAAAACTACAAAGGCATCAAAGCGTTCGATTTCATTAAGGATGTACCTACCGACTGGGATAAAACTTATGTAGTAGATGCCAAAATTGGTGATTATTCCGTCTTTGCGCGGAAAGACCGTAACACCAGCGATTGGTATGTAGGCTGCATCACAGACGAAAATGCAAGAGAGCTAGATATTCTTTTGAACTTTTGGATGCGGACTCAAAGTATACTGCTCAAATATATGTTGACGGTGACGATGCGGAATGGAAAACGAATCCGACTTCTTTCAAGTATGAAGAGAAAATAGTAACAGCTTCCGACATGCTTCATGTCAAACTGGCAACAAGCGGTGGATGTGCTATTCGTTTTATCAAACAATAATATGATTATGAAGAAAATACTAAGTATACTCCTTTTTTCTAGTTGTTGTCTGCCAAATACGTGCGGAAGATACTAATATCACTACCATGCATAAAATGACACAACGGTTGTTTCCTCAACAGGCTTCATCTTTTGATTTTCGTCTGTTGAATGATACTTGCAGATACTTTTACCATCAAAAAGTGAAGGGAATAAAATTATTATTTCCGGAAATAACGCCAACTCTATGGCTGTAGGTTTGAATCATTATTTGAAAAACTACTGTCTGACCACTATTTCATGGTATAAGGATGATCCGATAGAATTACCTAAAACTCTCCCTTCCATATCAACAGAAGTCACTGTTAAGGCAAATGTCCCAACCCGTTTCTTTTCTAAACTATTGTACGTTCGGGTATTCAATGACTTGGTGGAAATGGAGTGATTGGGAATATTTTATCGACTGGATGGCTTTAAATGGAATCAATATGCCTCTAGCTATTACCGGTCAGGAAGCTATCTGGTATAAAGTTTGGAGTAAACTGGGATTGACAGATGAAGAAATACGGGGATATTTTACAGGTCCTGCACATCTTCCATGGCATCGAATGTGTAACTTGGATGGTTGGCAAAGTCCTTTACCTAAAGAGTGGTTGTCAAGTCAGGCAGCGTTGCAGGAACAGATTGTTGCCCGTGAACGTGAGTTTAATATGCGACCTGTATTGCCGGCTTTTTGCCGGGCATGTACCGGCAGCATTGAAACGGGTTTATCCCAATATAAAAACAACCAGAGTAAGCGAATGGGGAGGATTTGCCGATCAATATCGTTGCACTTTCCTTAATCCTATGGATTCTTTGTATGCGATCATACAAAAAGAATATCTTACCGAACAGACTCGTTTATATGGCACAAACCATATCTATGGCATCGATCCGTTCAATGAAATAGATCCTCCTTCATGGGATGCCGATTCTTTGGGAATGATGGCTAAGCACATCTACGAGTCTGTGGCTGCTGTAGATCCGGAAGCAGTATGGCTACAAATGACATGGTTGTTTTATGCTGACATCAAGCATTGGACCACTCCACGTATCAAATCCTATCTTCGTTCTGTGCCTCAAGACAGATTGATTCTATTAGACTATTTCTGTGAATATACAGAAATCTGGAAACAGACAGACAGTTATTTCGGTCAACCTTATCTTTGGTGTTATCTGGGCAATTTTGGTGGCAATTCCTTTCTGTCAGGTCCGGTAAATTTGGTGAGCGAACGATTGGCAGATGCTTTAAAGAATGGCGGCAGTAATCTTAAAGGAGTAGGTTCCACTCTCGAAGGCATAGACCTGAATCAGTTTATGTATGAATTTGTTCTTGACAAAGCATGGAATGGAGGTCAAACAGATAAAGAATGGTTCTTTAAACTGGCAGACAGACGAATTGGCAAGATATCTCCCGAAGCGAGAAAAGCATGGGAAATACTAGCAAATAAAGTGTACGTTCAACCGGCACAAGTGGGACAAGGCACACTCACCAATGCGCGCCCTTGTTTGAAAGGAAATGGACACTGGACTACCAAACCTACGATTGAATATCAACCCAAAGATTTAGTTGAAGCATGGAGATTACTGTTATCAGTAAAAGACTGTCAACGAGATAGCTATGAGTTTGATTTGGTCAATATTGGACGACAAGTTTTAGGGAATTATTTTAATGTAGTCCGTGATGAGTTCACCCTTGCATATGAAGCGGGAGATATACCGATGATGAAAAACCGAGGGAATAAGATGAGAGAGATTCTTGCTGACCTTGATAAACTCGTTAGCTGTCATCCAACTTTCTCATTGCATAAATGGATCACTGATGCTCGTGATATGGGACATGATGCCGCTTCTAAAAACTATTATGAAATGAATGCCCGTTCTCTGATTACCATTTGGGAGATAGCTATCACCTGACCGACTATGCTAATCGATCATGGGCAGGTCTAACCAATCAATATTATTCTGTTCGGTGGGATCATTTTATAAATGAAGTAATCGAGGCTGCTGAAAAGAAGAAGAATTTTGATGAAGAAGAATTCTTTAATCAATCACGGATGTATGAAAACGAATGGGTAAATCCGAGTAACAGAATCAGCTACAACGAAGGCGGTGACGGAATAAAACTTGCCCGCCAAATCTATAAAAAATACGCAAAAGAAATCATTCGATAAAATTATAAAGTATACTTCAATATGAGAACGAATAAACTACACTTGTTTTATTTCTTTTAATGTATTTCTGCCTGAACCTTTCAGTTCAGGCGGAAGCCTCTATCAACATTATCAAAGGCAAAGTTACCTGCGAAGGTAAAGGAATCGGGGAGTAATGGTTACCGACGACGGTCATATATGTGTGCAGACCGACACTTCTGGGAAATATAGTATCCCCACTTTGGGAGACAGTCGTTTTGTATATATTTGTACTCCTTCAGGCTATCTGACAGACCGGAAAGGAACTATCCCTTCTTTCTATCTACCTATTGATTATTCTAAAAAGCAAAACTATAATTTTAATCTGAAGAAGAATCCCAAAGATGATGTTTCCCATGTTTTTGTAGCTCAATCTGATATACAAGTTACTTCCAGAGACGAACTGGCTATTTATCAACATGTAGTCGACGATTGCAAACAACTTCTCTCTTCTTATGCAACAACAGAAGTTTTTGGAATTGATTGTGGAGACATTGTAGGCGATCATCAAGAATTATATCCCGATTATTTGAAAAGAGCCGATCAACTGGATATACCTATCTATCGTGTAGTTGGCAATCATGATATGAATTATGACGGTCGCACGCATGAAACTTCCTACAAGACTTTTGAAGATACTTTTGGTCCTTCTTACTATTCTTTTAATAAGGAAATGCCCATTATATTGTAGTAGACAATAATTTCTTTATCGGACGTGATTATTTCTATATGGGTTATCTGGATGAGAAAACATTTGCATGGCTTGATAAGGATTTATCATACGTACCGAAAGGGGCACTCGTATTCTTCATTATGCATATCCCTTCCCGCCAAACAGAAAAACAAGAAGCTTTTTTGTATAACTATGATATGATTGGTAATCAGATGGTCAACGCAGGTGCACTGCATCAGATGTTGAAACCCTACAAAGCACATCTTATCACAGGACATACTCATTACAATCTTAATGTCGTATTCGATGAGAATCTGATGGAACATAATACGGCTGCAGTTTGTGGTACGTGGTGGAAAGCGGATATTTGTCTGGATGGTACTCCCACGTGGTTATGGCGTATATGAAGTAAATGATAACGATGTAAAATGGTATTACAAAAGTTCCGGATATCCCAAAGAACATCAATTTCGTTCTTATCCTGTAGGAGCTTCTAAGGAACATCCGTCAGATATTATTGCTAATGTATGGAACTGGGATAAACTGTGGAAAGTGGAATGGCTGGAAGACGGTCAGTTGATGGGAAACATGACACGATATACTGGTTTAGATCCATACGCATCAGTAGTATGTTCGGACCGGGAAAAAAGATGGTATATACATGGATTACCCCAAGACCTACCCAACATATGTTTCGGGCAACTCCTAAAAATAAAGATGCTCATGTAACGGTTAAAGTAACCGACCGTTTTGGCAAAGAATATATTCAAACAATCAATCCATAGATATATGAATAAACGCGCTTATGCTTTAGATGCCCTACGAGGTTATGCTATCATCACGATGGTGCTTTCGGCAACTGTTGCATGGAATTCTCTACCCGGATGGATGTATCACGCACAAACTCCTCCTCCGGACAGAGCTTTTCGACGCCAGTTTATCGGGAATCACCTGGGTGGATCTTGTTTTTCCATTCTTTCTGTTTGCAATGGGTGCTGCTTTCCCTTTTTCGATCAAAAAGATTTGAGAAAGGGGGATACTAAGTTACGATTGGTATATGAAGCTATCAAGCGAGGTGTGCAATTGACTTTCTTTGCTATTTTTATTCAACATTTTTATCCGCATGTTTTGAGTAATCCACAAGACGTGCGTGCCTGGTTATTGTCCATTCTTTGTTTTATTATACTATTTCCCTATGTTCATTCGCATCCCTCTGAAAATGCCAGATTGGATGCGTACAGTTATCAAGGTAACGGCCTATGTAATAGCCATTGTCTTGTTACTGACAACTCAATATGCAAATGAAAGAACTTTTGATGTATCATTCAGCAATATTATCATATTATTGTTGGCAAATATGGCTGTTTTCGGTTCGGTCATATATATTTTCACCATGCAAAATCTCCGGGCACGAATAGGTATATTGCTGATATTGATGGCCTTGCTATTAAGCGGACAAGTCGAAAACTCCTGGACACAAGCAGTATACACCTACACGCCTCTGCCCTGGGTTTTCCATTTTGAATATTTACAATATCTCTTTATTGTGATTCCGGGAAGCATTGGCGGGAGAATATTTGATGGGCTGGCTGAAGCAACACAATGATTCGTGTGTTGAATCTACTGATAAATGGAAAGCTATAATAATGATTCTTTTGACATTAGCTATAATTATTGTAAATTTGGCGGGACTTTATACACATTGTACAGTCTTGAACCTGATAATAAATATTCCGTTATTGATAAGTGGAGTCTTTTTATTGAGAAAGGGCACAGGATTTATAAAGCTTTGGAGAGAACTTTTCATAGCCGGAGCTTTCTTAGTTGTTTTGGGATTATGCTTTGAACCTTTTCAGGAAGGTATAAAAAAGATCCCGCCACTTTTGGCTATTTATTTCTCACTTCAGGTCTGGCATTTATGGCTTTGTTGCTTTTAAATGTGATATGTGACTATTTTCGTTGTGTGAAGAGTACCCGTTTTCTCGTAATGCCCGGACAAAATCCGATGATGGCTTATGTAGTAGGAGATCTGTTGATTATGCCCGTAATCAATTTATTAGGAATTGCATCATTGCTTGTTTATTTCAATGAGAATGCATGGATGGGATTTTTACGAGGGGTAGTTTTAACGGCATTATCAGTATTGGTAACGATGTTCTTTACCCGAATAAAATGCTTTTGGAGAACTTGAAACAATAATATTCAAAATATGAAAAGAAGAATTTGTTTGTTTTTATAATGCTTTTTTTGATGTGTCATATATATGCCCAACTAGTATATCATGATGCATCAAAGTTCCCTCTATTAGGAAAAGCCACCGAAGCCACCGGAACACGATATGAAAGACTTCCGGATTCATTGAAAAATATCTCCTGTGCTCCATTATGGAATTTAAGTCGTAATTCTGCCGGAATGGCAATACGTTTTCGTAGCAATTTACCACGATAGCCGCAAAATGGGAAACACTCATCAATTTTCACATGAATCACATGACTGACACTGGTGCAAAAGGTCTAGACCTTTATTGTCTTCAGAAGAATGGGGAGTGGCGTTTTGTAAACAGTGGTCGTCCAAATGGAAAAACAAATCAAGCAACAATCATTGCTAACATGCAACCGGAAGAGAGAGAATATATGCTTTATCTTCCTCTCTATGACGGTTTGGTTTCCCTATCTATAGGGATTGATTCGTTAGCTACTATCGATCAGCCTTTAATTGATTATCCGATTCGCCAGAAGCCGATTGTATTTTATGGAACCAGTATTCTTCAAGGAGGTTGTGCTTCACGTCCCGGAATGGCACATACCAATATCATATCAAGAAGACTGAACCGTGAATGTATCAATCTGGGATTTAGTGGAAATGCACTTTTAGACTTGGAAGTGGCCAAAGTGATAGCCGAAGTAGATGCCAGTGTTTTTTGTTTTGGACTTTGTGCCTAATGCTTCTGTAGAACAGATGAAAGAACGCATGGAGACATTCTATCGTATCATTCGTAGTAAACATCCGGATACGCCAGTTATTTTTATAGAAGATCCTATTTTCACTCATACACTTTATGATGAGAGAATAGCTAAAGAAGTGCAAAGAAAGAATGACACATTAAAGGAGATATTCAATCGGCTAAAAAAGGAAAATGAGAAAAATATCATTTTAATCTCTTCCAAAAATATGCTGGGAGAAGATGGGGAAGCTACAGTTGACGGCATTCATTTCACAGATTTAGGCATGATGAGATATGCAGATTTAGTTTGTCCAATCATTAAGAAAGCAATCAAATAAAATAGTGACGCTATCGGCTCGGTATAGCGTCACTATATGAAGCTTATAGCAACGCTATCCTATTGACATAGCGTCACTATTTTTAATACTCCTAATAGATGGCTTTTTTATATGTTATATCGGTAAAAACAAATCTCCAAATATCAAAATGGTAAAATATCATTTTGGTATTTGAATGATGCTATAATTGAATTTATTCAGTCTCAATGCCAGGCGTAGAAAAGAATCGTACGGATTAGTGATTTGTATAATTCAGGAATCAAAGAAATTCTTCTATTATAGAGCATAATCATTATTATTGAATATTATGCGCTGCATAGTGAATGCATTTATCAATCCATACATGCTTTTTGTTTAATTAAACAGAGTCCTAAACACACTTCTAATAAATCAAGAAACCTATTTTCACGAGTAAAATATACTTCCTTTTAAATGTACGTGGCGTTTCTTATAAACCAACCTTGTGTTTCTTTAAAACCAACCGTACGTTTCATTAGAATCAACCGTATGTTTTTTCGCAAATAATACGGTAATTTATATGCAAATGACCGTTCTTTTATTCGTAATTATGCATATAAATACCATATTTTATTTATTTACTTCTCTACTTAATGTTCTTCCTCAAAAACTAAAAAATATTAAAAACAAACAAATCATGAAATAGAGTTTTCGTTTGACTTTTTTTCTATCGTTTTTGTTTTTCTTGAATTTGTTGGAAACATAACTTTATACTGGTATATTTGTTTTAAGACTTTCCTAACAGAAGGATTATCAATCCCCTTATTATAAAAAATAAATTTCACTATTAATCCCCAACTCCCGGTTTATACGAAGTTGCTTTTTGTAATAGTTCCGGCGACATTTTGGAATTACTTCCCTCCATCAAAATCATGCCAGGTGCAAACAATTGGTTTGGATTATTCTGATGTATATACTTCAAAACTTCTGAAACCGTAGCACGATAAGCGTCAACACTATAGCGATAACACTGAACAGCTAACAGGTCACAAACTTTCTCTTTACACCAACGAGGCCATTCCTGCATCAGATTCTCTTCACACCAAGGATAGGGGTTCGGGGCGAAACTAATCATTACATTTGGGCTCTTTGCTTTGATTCTTTTTATAATCGTTTTGCAAAGGTATTTAAAATATCCAAACGCCAATGTACCCATTCCGAATTATTATAATCTACAGGAGGATTATTCCTTGATGTTGTGACTGATAAAGAGAAACTGTATAGGTATCATATCCGGAATTCCGAGGCATAGCGGGAAAGCGATCATCCCCTTGAATACCATCTAAATCAGGATAAAGCATCAATGCTTCTTCTATAAGTTCTATTAAGAAATTCTGCACGGCAGGATTATAGGCATTGAAATAGTAATCATGTTGATTATAATTAGCAGGGTGTTGTTGATTGTCTATTCCTAGCCAGTGGGGGTTCTTTGCTAACAAAGGATTATTAGGTGATATCGGACGTCCTTCTCCCATAAAGCCATACTCAAACCAGAAAAACACTTTTTTATATCGTGTTTATGAGCTTCATCAATCAAATCACGTACCGGATCATTAGTTGGACTTTGATATTGCTTTGAATATCCACTTAGTAAATAGCTTTCTTCTTGTGTTTTATAAGTAGAATAATGCATCAACACGTCACTTCTATATATCGTTTTAGTTTCCGCATAAGATACAAGAAATATGGAATTCATATTCAACTCATCCAATGTCTTTACAAAATCTTTCACTCCCTGATAGGAATGTAATACAGGTGAAACGGGGAGCAGGGACCCAGACTCCCCGAATCCCTTGCTCTGTTGTTTTTGCTATGCTTTGTAGACTAATAAATAAAATCGAAAGACATAAACAAAACCTTAACTTTTTACTCATAAATAATAATTGGTTGGTTAATTACTAGTATTCTATAATTACCTCTATTTTATTGCTACTGCTGTTGTTACAGAACGTTGTGCACCATCACTTGGCTTGATAGTCTCCTGTCCATTAACCAACATACAGCTCGAACCACCGCCATCCAGATTCATAGCATCCAGGCAACCAAGATCTCTTAAAATATAAGCGACCTCCTCTAATGTGAATCCCGGAACATTAGGTGTCTTATTTCTTCCTTCACAAACAAAAATATCAATCGGTTATCTCCAGTAATACCAATAGCAGAACGTGGGTTGTTACTGGTTGGTCCGATACCACTGGCAGTATCGAATAATTCTGCCTCCCATGTATTTTTTATACAATCCGTTTTTTAATAGTACAGGACCTCCTCCTATTGCATTTTTAGCTTTCCATATAGAAGCTCCCTCCGGATAATTTACTGACGGAATCTGCATAGGGGAAACTCCTGACTTATTAGGTGAAGGAGCGGGATAAGCATAGGTTTGACCGGAAGATACAGTATATACCCAATTTACCTCAAATTTGCCATTCTCTATTTCTCCAAAAGCTGAACGAGTGGGATAAAATGCCACATTTGAGGTTCCATCCGAACGCGACATTGATTGCAAATTAGGAGCCAACATTACATTGTTTCTATAGAGTAAACTCACAGTGGCGCCATTGGAAGCAAAATACCCTCCATTCATCACAATTGCAGGTTTTACAGATTCTGCATTATAAAATTGTGTGAGTGTTTTTACTCCTGTGGCATTTCCAAGTACACTAAAACTTGCATTTTTATCCATATCAGCTACGGCAATGTAAGCTACTGCATTTTTACCTTTTAAAGTAGAAGGTGATTTGTATATAGCCAGATAATCGGGAAGAGTTTCCCATTCGGTCGATTTTACCCACCCCAAAGTTGCCGGATCTACAATATTATATTCAGTGTCTATTATAAAATGATATGTTATTATCTCTTCTTTGTATTTAAGAGTAACAGAAGCTGGCTTGGTGAAATCATATACGGACTCTGTATTTGCTGGTTCTACCATCTCTACCCCTTTAGCCAAAGTTAAATTTACGTGTACATTGGATAAATCTCCTCCTGTTATCAATTTAATGAAAATAGTCCTGGAGGGAGTATCAATTTTAATTTCGTCAGTTTGCATATTGGTTACTCTAGCCATAAGTATATAATTTATGGAAATAGACTCTTTTTTATCTCCACAGGCTAATAGTATAAAGACATAGTAGAATAACAATAATATTCTAATAAAGATTTTCATCATATCATAGTTTTGGATCATACTATCTTGCAAATAACACAGTAGCAAACCGGTCGTTGATGATGATATTTATTACATGGTTTTATAGTCTCTTTACCATTAATCAACATACAGCTCGAACCTCCTCCGTCTAAATTAAGTGCATCTACACACCCGAATGATCTCATTAACCGGGCAAGTTGGGCTAGAGTCATACCTGGAATATCCGGTGTTTGTTCGCGTCCTTCACAAACAAATAAAATCAATTTCCCGTCTTGCGTAACTCCTACCGCAGAACGAGGCTGACAAGTCTGTGGATTTATACCACTTGCAACGTCTAATAGTTCTTCTACCCAACTATTACGAATCGTTCCATCCTTGATTAATATAGGACCTGCACCAATTCCCATTTCGGCAGTCCAGACTTTTGCCCCTTTTGGAAAGCCTTTTGATGGCACAGATAACGGAGGACGTGTGGAGCTGTTTAAGGCCGGCATATCATACGCATAGGTTTGTTGAGCCGATTTATATATCCAGTCAACATGATATGTCCCATCTGTATAAAGACTGAAAACTGAACGGGTAGGGTAATATGCAGTCTTTTTACCTTCCAATAAGCGATTCACTACAGATATGTTGTCAGATAAGATTTTCCATTTTTGCATATAAGACTAACAGTCCTTCCATTAGCAAAATATCCTCCATTTAATACAATAGATGGTTTTCTTTTTTCAGACTGGTAAAATTCTATCGGAGTTTTTACCCCACTATCTGCACCTCCGACATCCAAACTCCCTCCTTTCTTGGTATCTACAACTGCTATATAAGCATTTGTTCGTGTACTTTCAATCCATTCCGGAGAATGATAAACACTAATGTATTCGGGTAACTTCCCAAAAGTAGTGACACGGGGTCCATCCTAGCTTTCAGGGTTCTGAAAATCCATTTTTCGCAAGTCCATCCGAAAAGGAGCTGCTGGTAATCCGGCATTGTTTACCAGATTTCCACGCAGAAAATTACGGAAAGCATAACGTACATAAACTGGTTGAGCCACTTTGTCACTCCATACTTTTACACGAGAGGTTCCATTTATGATTTCGGCATTGGCTGGATAAAATATACTATCTTCACTTGCAATCTCAAAACCTACTAAAGGCTCATTCTCCGGGTTTAGTCCATCATCTGCATGAGCAAAGAGAATTTCAATTATCTTTCCGTTCTTCATATATGAACGATGGATAGGACCACTATATTCAAATCCCTCTAACTGATATGTTTTAGCTAATGCCCAATACGCTAAACGCTGGCCGATCTCTCGTTTTTGGGCGCATGAATGAATTTCTCCGAACCAAGATCGTTTGTGAATGCCATACCTGTATTAGAAACTTCATGCATACTTTCCAATTGCGCTTCTCGAAAGATGGCCCTCTGAAACGGTCGGTCTACAGGTGACGCAACAGGTGCTATTTCTGTATAATAAATAGGCAAGTCTTTCGAACGGAACAATGCTCTGTTTTGCTTGGCCCACACAGCAAACAAACGCTGATATTGTTCCGGCCGTGCAGAATTAGACTCTCCTTGATACCATATCATTCCTTTAATATTATAATTCTCCAGCGGTTTAATCATGGCATTGTATAATACGGTAGGAGTACCATTAGCATATTTCAATTGTGGATTCTCTGCCGGAGTCAGATCGACTTCGGGAAATTGCAGGAGATTTTCTTTACTAATCCATGGCTCAATTGAAGACCCGCTCCAGGAGGCATGAATCAACCCTACCGGTATTCCTAAAACTTTCTGTAATTGATCGCCATAATAATAAGCTACGGCACTAAAAGTAGAAACAGACTTTGGAGTGTTTTTTTCCCATTGCCCTGTTACATCCTCTTCCGGAATACTACTGTATGCACGTTGCACTGTAAACAATCGTAATGAACGATTAGGATTTGCATTTACTATCGTATTCTGTGATTCTGCGGCAGGTTGGCCCCGAAAGCCTTTCACGGGCATTTCCATATTCGATTGACCGGAGCACAGCCAGACTTCTCCAATCAAAACATCATCTAATAGCAGTTCTTCACCATCTGAAATACGAATAGTGTACGGACCTCCAGCTTCCGGAGTTGTGACGGTTACTATCCAATCTCCCTTTTTATTACTATTCACTTCCTGCTGTTGTGCGTTCCATGAGGTATATATGGTAACTTTCTTATTAGGTGTAGCTTTCCCCCACAGCCTTACTTCTGACTTTTGTTGGAGCACCACCCCGTTACCTAAAATAGAGGGGAGCTGAATTTTAGCTTCACCATAAGAGCAATAGGAACACAGGATGAAGATGATATACGTTATTTTCTTTATTAGTAGTTTCATATCTCGATTATGTTCTCCAGAACCATTTAAGTTTTGTGAAAATTATAGCTATTAATGTCGCCAATGCAGTGATAATAACTCCTCGTAAGAAACCGAGCCAGGCATTTTGCTGAAGATAGGCTAAACATGATGCTACTCCTATCAGATTCAACATAGGCATTACTACCAAATTAGTAGCTACATAGGCAATCATAGGGTTTTGTCCTGCCATTTCAATGGGCGTGTCAATCGCCGATATTTATAGATATCACATAGAATTGAAAAAACAATCATCGCCATAAAGGCAAGACCAGCAGTAACAAAATAGTAACTGTAGGTTGAATCGTCCTTACGGATTCCGCCTTCATAAGCTTCAAAGAACAAACCCAGCATAAGTAAATAAGCTCCAGCAACAAATAGTTTTCTCCAATAATCCATGTTGTTACTTCTTGTTTTCAGAAGCCAATAAATACAAGCTAAAATAACAACTGTACCACCTAAGTTTAATAATAACTGACGCGTATACAGACCATACAGATTAAAGATAATAACCCCAGTAGTTAATAATAGAATTAGGGGATTTTCCTTTTCTCTTCTAAAGACGAAGCGGCCTCTGTTCTGTTTTGTAGCCATTCTTTTAAGTATTCGCCGGCAATACTTCCGGGAATGATAATAAATAAGTATTTCAAATAATAAAACTATACATCCAGGGAATCGGAGAATAGTTCATCAGGACCTTCACCCAAGAGCCGTCAGTTTTACTTCCTAGAAAAACAGCCATAATAAATGGGAGAATAGCTATTCTGGCCCATTTATTATTTGCCGTAAACAAGTATGCCAAAGAACCGAAAATAGACATATTTGCCAAAACTAGAATAATAATATTACTATATGACAGGCTAAATTCTCTGCCATTAGCATAACTTACAGTAAGTAACATGAAAACGCCTAACATATAAGCAGATAGCTGTATCCCTCCACGCAACCATTTAGACATTTTAACCGGAATTCTCATAAACATGGGAAACATAAGAACAAATGCCGATAGGGCCAACAACCACGACCGCACATCTTGAGGAGAAGATGTTACCCAAAGGATACATATGCTGGATAAAAATAGCAAAAGAAAGTTAACCGGAATCCACGTAATATACAATCCCACGCTATTTTTAATTTAGATTCTCCTTTTTCCAGCTTATTACCAATAGAAAAAGGGAAAGCTGCTCCCATTGCAAATAAAAGAATGGGAAAACTAAATCAACCCATGTTATTCCGTAAAATGATGGGTCAAATGCAAAATTAGAGCGGGGGACCCACTTGTGCATGGTACATCCATCCTGGTAATACTCCTGAAGCAATGGTACCCGATAAAACCATAGTAATAATGGCATATCCTCTTAATGCATCAGAGAAGGCTCTTTTATTCATGACTTATTATTTGAAATATATCTATTTGTTAATATCCTGCACCATTAATCTCTACAGATTCAGCACCAATCTTCTGTTCTGCTTCTGTTGAATTAATATCGAAATACATAGCATCCGGACAACGCATATCAGTATATCTTCCTGTATGAAGTGGAGCTTTACTATTTTACCGTCATACATCCTGAATAAAAACTTTCCTTCCATTGAGCACCTTCAACTTTTGTTTTCGTGGCTTGTGTCGGTTTTCCTTCATTAGATACCTGGTCAATAGCATTTACACGTTTAAATTCTCCACGAGTTCCTTGTTTGTATCCGGCACATTCATATTCTGACTCATAATGCTTACCATTACCGTCCACAATAAATTTGAGAACTCCACTTCTTATGATCTGAATAGAAATTGTAACTTCCTCACCCGGATACCAATAATATTCTTTTTGCGCAGGAGCATTTGAATAGTTAGATGCCTGTCCACTTGAATGACTTGTGCGTCTCATGAACGGGCGGAATGCTTTTTCTTTCAGCGCTGATATTGCCTTGTTCATCTTTTATAACTTCCCAAGTCAAACCTATATCAGTCTCCTGTCCACCCATATTTCCTCCTAAATATATAGAAGGATTATCAAGGTATTGTCCTGGTTTACTAGGATTCTTACGATCTTCGTCAAAAGTAGCTGTAGGTAACTTTATAGTTCCTCCGATGCCTAGCCATAAATCTTTACTTGTTACGGCTTTATGATAATAGGCACCGGCAAAACAAGCAATACTCGCTTGTGGCTTTACCTCGTCTTTAAAGTAAGTGTTAATTGGATCTGTGGGTTCTGGTTTCGGTTCCCCATCGTCGCTACTGGAACAGTTGTAAAACCCATAGCTAAAATCACGAATAATGAATAGAATAAATATTTTTTCATCTTACATCATTTTTGTTAATCAATAATATTCTTTTTGAGGATTAGTATCCATTTCCATTAATACTAATAGTTTCTGCTCCTTTTTTCGATCTTCGTCAGTTGATATTATTTCAAAGAAATGAGTGTCCGGGCAACGCATATCTGTGAAACGTCCTTCATGAATCGGCACTTTCACTATTCCATCTTTATTTTTCTAAAATAATAACTTTCATCCCACCGACTATTCAGCACCTTTGTTTTTGTAGCTTGCGCCGGTTTACCTTCATTCGCAACTTGGTCAATGGCATTCACCCGCTTAAAGGTACCCAATTGCCCGGAATATAACCTTCACAGTCATAGTCACATTCAAAACGTTTCCCAGCTCCTTCTATTACAAAATGTACTTTTTATGGGGTTCTAGTACTTGAAAATACATTGTTACTTTTTCTCCTGGATACCAATAATATTGATCTTCCGGTGGGGCTTGTGCATAATTCGGCTCTTGTCCGTTAATATGTTCACTGCGTCTCATAAACGGACGAAAAGCTTTTCTTTCTTTGGATAGCTTACCATCTTTCTCTCGAATAACCTCCCATGCTAATCCAAAATCCGTTTCCTGATCTCCCATATTACCTCCCAAGTATACAGATGGATTATCTAAAATTGCCCCGGTTTCTTTTGCGTTTTTCTTGTTTGATCGAATGATAATTGAGGTAAAGTAACAGTTCCTCCAACTCCCAACCAAACATCCTTACTGGAATTCACTTTGCGATAATAGGCTCCGGGAAAACATTCGATGAACTTTTCAGGTTTCACTTCATTCTTAAAGAATGTTTCTATTGGCTTGGAAGAAGATGTTCTGTATTTATGGGAACAAGCTGTACCTCCTATAATGAGACAAGTAAGAAAAGAAATATATAATTATAATTCTGTTTCATATTGATAAAGATTAAATAAGACCATGTCAATTAGACATGGTCTTATTTATTAGTTATTATTTGCATGCTATGCGGTAGAAGTATAAGCCGGAACCAGTGCAGCCAAATACTGCATATAATTCATTATTTTTCACCATTAAACAAGCAGAAGCTGTGCCATTACCATTAGCCCCCGATGCTTCCATTGTATAATTGAATATTTGATTATATTTACCATCAGTTATATCACAAATGCATAACACCTTTTTTGATCTCCCGAATATGCTGTATATGCTACATACACACGGCCATTAATTGTTGTTACATCTCCACCACTGGTTCTAACTCCAGAACTTTGGAAACTTCTCCCATAGTACTGTTCATCCAAATAAGACCATTAGTTGCACTTGTACTAAAAGAATCCCATATATCCGGTCATACCTATAGGCATCGGAACCACGCTCCAATAGTAACTTGGAGTAGCAACAGGAAACGCATATTTTTGAGGAGTAGGATTCACAACTCCATTTGTAACTTTCCAAACAAAGACATCTACTGACTGTGCTTTAGTAGCAACTATTGTAGCATCACCATCTAAATCACCAATAATGCCAATACCAGCTAAACGAGGTCGCAGATTCACCAAGAGCTGATTTATCATATGAAATAAATTCTTTAGCTTCTGCTGTTACATTACTCCAACGATATAATACAGGTTTATCTCCAGATAAAGCCAATGAAGTTCCAAGAATATTACCTTTGTCATCTGTAGCCATTAGACGTATACCATGTCCTGCAATACTTAACCCTTTTTCATTCAAATTTTCGATTTTATTACCTGTATAGTCAAAAATATGCTGGGGTTTTCTTAGTTGAAGAATGGTTGCCGGCAATAATATAAGGGTCACTAATTCCTACACTAATTAAGTTGTCGGATCCAAATCCGGCTAATTCTGTATAGTCTTTTTTTGAATACAGGTTCTGCAAAGAAATTTGGGGGTATACCAATAGTGAACTCTGTTGTTACCCCATTACTTCCTTTGATTGAAACCTTATTGTTACCATTCATCAAATTTAATCCTTGTCCAGTGAAAGATTCATCTATTTTATTTCCAAATCCAGTAGTCAGTTCTACGTTTACAGAAGTAAAATCCATTAACGCTGGAATATACGGAACTGCTACATTCTTATCATCCGTAAGCACATAATCTGTTTCAACTCCATTGATCGTCATCGTTTTTATAGATGCAGGACCTACTTCTTCCGTAGTGATAATAAACTCATAAGTATAGATTGTTTCTTCATCTACACCTTTTATTTTAAAACTTCTCGGATTTTGTATAGTCTAGTGTAACACCATTCTGAAAGTCCATAATTGTTCCATTAATATATTCCATGGTAACCTTTAGTGTTGTCAAATCAGTTTCTTCCGGAACCTGGACAATCAATGATTCTTCACCTGTATGAATGTCACTATTAGGAACAGTCATTCCTTCTATTATGAAAGATACCAATTTAGGAGGAGATTGGATACGCAATTTTGTTTGTACAGTGGTTCCATCAAATCCATTCAATGTTAAATCAAGGGTTTACGAGCATCGTATTCCTGATCATCTATAAAATTAGCAGTACCATTTATAACCAGTAATTGTAATTTAGCTTTAGATAAATCGACTCCGGCGGGAATCAATACAGTCGTCTCTGCTGCACTGACAGAAGAAGGTGTGTATAATTCATTATTCACTTTGACTCCTACTATTTGCACAGATTCATAGGCTCTGTTTTCGTCATCATCTGAACAAGAGCTAAAAGTTACAGTAAAGAGTGTAGTGATGCACATTATACTGAATATTAAATTTATTAGTTTTTTCATCTTTCACGAGTATTATATGTTCATTATTTTTTCTTAATGGAAAAAGCTATTTTCATTTGTTCGAAAAAAGTATTCCAATCAACATAACAATTATCGAAAATCATCAAACCTGATGAATTCTTTAGTGAAGCCCCAAACACTTTTCCCTGATCGGTAACACTTAAATCAGGCAAACTCATTGAACCTAACAATGGAATTTGTCCACATGTAAGGATATTCCCTAGAGTAATGTATCGATTGACTTCTTTAGGCGTTTTATAATAAGTTCCGATCATCAGAAAGTCTAAATTGTTTAAGTAACTTGTTTTATTGTAATTTTCTCCGTAGATTTCACTATCTGGAAATGATAATCGATCATCATATTTAAATTGATTACTAGCCCAATTTACTCCATTTTGATAATATACTTCATACCAGGACCCTACATAAGCTGCCATTTTTAAATCCGGATTCTTTTCAGTTTTATACTTATCTACTAATGAGCGAATACGTCCGGTAAAGTCACAAATAGTTTGAGAGCGGAAAGTAATCCATTCTTTAAAGAATTGACCTTTTACTAATGTGCCTTCTTTGTCTATTTTGAAAGCATCAGCAGGAAAGTTCTCTAAAATTTTGCCTTCTTTCTCCAGGTATTCTTCAAATGCGTTTCGAGTCACATGACTAAAGTCAGCATATAAATTATCATAACGACAGCGATCTAATACGATACCATCTATATCATAATTTTTAGAACTTCTTCCACGCGCAACAATTGAAAGTCCTGCACTTCTTTATTAGAAGGATTCACAAAAGCTAAAGCTAATAGCTTACCTTTTGCTGCTTCTTTTCCTCTTGTACTTTCTGTGATTTTCAGTAGTTTACCTTTGTCTTCGGGGCGTTGCACTATTTCCTCCCAGTCTTTATGTTCATGAAGAATGGCATAATCATTTACAGTAATATTTCCTTCTGTGAAGAAATTAAAACTAGTATAAACTTTCAATCCGATTTTGTGTGCCTCCTGAAGTACAACTTCCAATAAATCGAAACCATCATCCTTTACTTGTTTATTCGGATTTTTAGTTGCAGTTAGATAAGGAGTTTTTGAAAGATCGTTTTGCGGTAAGAAACATATCCTTCTGGTCCTTTTACATCCAACCCAATTGAAGTGAACCCAGCTTTCTTTACGTTATTAACCATAGTGGCTACTGCTTCTCTATTAGTCAACACCTTTGCATTAGGAAACTGCTCCACCCACATAACCAATTCACTCTGTTGTTGATTTGGAACTTTGGAGAATATGGCAACAGACTTACGAGTAATTTCTTTCCCTTCTTTTTCAATATCCAATTGAAGAAATTAGTACCATCATTCAGAGTTAACTGATTACGAAATAGCCCCTTTGTTGTAACAGCTACTGGTTTTGTTTCTGTTCGGTTTTCTATAAACAACTGATAATTGGCTTTTTATCATAATTAGCAATACAACCGCTTAATGTAGTCTTACTTCCTACAACAGTAAATAAGAAATCATTATCCAATTCTATTTGAGGCGGAATACTCTCTTTGGAAAAAGCAATCACTTTATCCAATGAATGTACTTCTCCATCAATCCGCAGCTTTACAACATCTCCTACATGGAAGTTCTCGGCAAGAAATTTACGGTAACCATCCTTTAGATAGTCAGTATCATAACCAATTAATGTAAACTCTGCCTGTCCCAATGTTATATCCAAAGGAGCGCTAAATGCTGGTTGAGCATTTTTAGAGATTACACCATTCAGGACTTTAATCACTTTCATATCTCCATTTATCACTACGGCTGTATATGTGCTTTGAGTCGATTTTATAGCTTTTTTATATTCCGTAGATAATAGGACAATTCCTTTATCTTGCTTTTCCCAGGCAGAATTATTGAATAAGTCTATCTGCTTTTCAGGACCGCGTACAGTTAATGTCGGATCCGGACTTGCAGCTTCAATTGTCACTACGGTCTGTGCCGATATAAAAACCGGCACTAACAGTAATGATAATATAATAATTAATCTATTCATACTAAACACATTAGATATTACTCACCATATCCTTTATTTTGTTCTAACCAAGGACATTTATTTCGCTCTGTTTGTGGAACAGGCCATAAGTAATGCCTATTATTCCAACTACGGCCTTTATCACGAGATCTTAATTTATCACCATATGCTGCATAACTAGCAATATCATTGATATCTCTGTCCGATCCTGAAGCGCCATAAGAAGGAACCATATCTGGAGTAGCCTGTTCATACCCATCGGGGTATTTTCCTGTGGTCGGATCTACCCCTGTTGCTTTAGGGTAACCATAAGTGGGTTCGGCATTTTGAATATCACCTGTTCTCCAACGACGCATATCAAATAACATTAATGCCTCTTTGGCTAATTCCACTTTACGTTCACGACGTACAATTTGACGCATCTTTAATTGATCATTCTCACGTGTCGGATCAACACTTAAGATACCAGGCATACCTACACGAGCTCTAACTCGATCTATTGCATTTACTGCCGTTGCATCTAATTCATTAAGTTCTATTTTTGCTTCGGCATACGTCAAAAGAATCTCTGCAAATCGCATAATCAGGATATTATAGCTCGGATTAGCGTTTGCCTCATCATCAAAATGGTTATATTTCTTCCAGGCAAATCCCACACCACTACTTACATATCCATATTGAGCAACAGCACCTGCATAATCTAAGTTGGCAACCAACTTTTCATTACCGTCTTTATCCCAAGAAGTAGTTTGAGGATTATAAACTTCCATCAAGAATTTCATTTTATTATCTCCACCAGTATTACCGATGATAACGTCATGATGAGTGTAAACCGTTTCTTTTTAAACGAGGGTCACGACTTTCAAATGGTTTCTTGGGGTTATATCCGGAACCTGTTTCATCAATACGTTTACCATTTTTCATTTCATAGGTATCTACTAACTGTTGAGTAGGAAAACGCCCACTTTGTCCAATCATGCGAACTTGTTCGCCTAGAGACATGTATTGGGTAAAAGAATGAATTTGGTTGGAAAACATCATAAATAACATTGTTTCCTTTTTTACGTCTTCTTTTAGTTGCCCTATCCGGGTAAACAGATCTGCATAATTAGTAGCCAGATCACGTCCACTTTCGTCTATAACTTTTTTAGAAGCTGCTGCTGCAATTTTAAAGTATTCTGTAGCTTTAGCCTGATCTTTTTTCACCATCCATACCAAAACCAAATTTACACCATGAACCGGCATATAAAGCCAATCTGGCTTTCAGTCCTAATGCTACCGATTTATCGACGCGTCCATAATTGGCCGCTGTCCAAGGTAAAAATATCCGCAGCTTCGTCCAATGTTTTTAATATATCATCTACAACTTCTTTCCAAGGTGTACGAGAAACTTGCTTTGTTTGTTCCTCTGTGACTGCAGATGTAAAATATGGAATATCACCCCATAAAGAAACTAGTTGAATATAATAATGAGATCTCAAAACCTGAATTTCTGCAAGGTAGGTTTTTGGCCTTATCACTTAATTCATTATAAAAGGCTTAGCTCCATCTAACACTGAATTACATCTTGCTACAGAAGTGTATAGAATAGACCACGTTTGTTCTACTGTGAAATTCGTACGTAACTCAATATTGCCAACGCCGATAGAACTATTGTCTGCGCGTTCGATACCATAAAGGAGTATACATATCCCATAATATACAATAAGGTATACTACTAGTATTACTATGGTCCATCAGTAGACGTTGGTAACACCCATTAGCACCTTGTGCTATTGCACCATCGTTATTGTAAAGTTGGATGATAAGTATTCACTCATAGGCTCTTTGTCTAAATAGTCACTACAGCCCGCTATCCCTAATGATAATATCAAAGCTCCACTTGCCAGAACCTTGTTATTAAATATATATTTGATTGCTTTTTTTCATAATATCTGATTATTTAAAATTTTAAATCAATACCAAACGTAAATGTTTGCATAATGGGGTAGAATTCCCCGCCAACAGAGCCGCTATATGCAACCTCCGGGTCATATCCCTTATAGAAATTACTAATAGTAAATAGATTCTGTCCACTAGCATACACTCTCAAGCTACCAATATTTAATTTTTTAGTCCATGAATTAGGTAAAGTATAGCCTAAAACAACATTCTTCAAACGACAATAAGAGGCGTCTCGTACCCATTTATCAGATTTTTGATAGTTAGGGCCCGCATTGGCTTCAGGAACCAAAATCGGGTATGCTGCATCCTGATTGTCCGGAGTCCATGAATCCATTTGATGTCTGAAAAGATTTGAACCATTGGCAAAAGGTTTAAGACCAACTCCGCTCATGTAATTTACACGTTGTCCTACTCCTTGGAAGAATGCTGTAAAATCAAAATTTTTCCAACCAGCATTTAATGTTACGCCATATTCAAAGTGCGGAATGGGTCACCAAGATAAACCATATCCCGAGTATCAATTGTCATAGGATCGGAATCTTCCCCCTGATAAACTTTAACATACTTAACAAATCCCGGACGGGCATCTCCTAATTTTGGAGAATTATTGACATCATCCCAGTCCTTATAGTATCTGTCAGTCACATATCCCCAAATACCTTTGTTAGGATAACCCTCTACCATTGTTTTATCTTGAGAATTAAGTCCGTTTAGATTAGTAATTTTGTTGCGGTTGTCACTTAAAGTAAATGTTACTCCATACGTAAAGTCATTTAATTTATTTTTATGACTGACACTCACTTCCCAACCCTTGTTGGACATATCTCCTGCATTGGTATACGCGGGACTCATTCCTACATAGTATGGTAATGGGAACTTCATTAACATATCATAAATATTTTTGATGTAATAATCGGCTGTAACGCTTAACAAACCATTCCACAAACTGAAATCAATACCAAAGTTTATTTGCTTTGATTTTTCCCAACTGATATTAGAATTAGCCAACGTCGTTTGGGCAACGCCTGATACTAATTCTTTGTCTGCTTCATCACCACCTAAATAGTATCCGTATCCAGTAGCAATGGTTGCAGCATAAGGATAATTACCGATGTTTTGATTTCCCAAAAGGCCGTAAGAAGCACGTACTTTTAAAAAGTCAAGCACTTTACGGGTAGGTTTCATGAAGTTTTCTTCAGATATGACCCAACCGGCAGATACCGAAGGAAAAAATCCCCATCGATTATCTCTGGTAAAGGGAAGAGCCGTCGTAACGACCATTCACCTCCAGTAAATAGCGCTGTTTATAGTTGTAATTCAAACGAGCATACCACGACATCATAGCCCATGAATTTGCCCCACCAGAGGAAGTTGCGGTTGCAGAATCTCCATTACCTAAATAATAACGTCCTAGGTCGAAACCCCTTTTTCCACCAGAGAAAGAAGTGTTCAGATTATCTTCTGCCTGGAAGCCGACTAATATTTTTCCATAATGGTCAAAGAATTTATTTTCATACGAAGCTTGTGCACGATAATAATTTCTAACGGTTTCGCTCCAGCTCTCTGTTAATGAATCATCTGTTGGATATGATCCCATAATTTGGCCTTTTAAAGACGTTGTATATGGGGTTATTAAAGCTCGTTCTCTACTTGTGGATTGACGACGAGAGTATTGTCCAACAAGCTCCAATCCTTAATAGGAGTTAGAGTTAATGTACCGTTTACTACAGCATCCGTACCTTTACTTATTTTTCTCCGCTATCATATGCCTGCGCAGTAGGATTCATTCCATTCTTTCCATATCCCCAATTTCCATCCAGCTCTCTGGCAGCAGAAAGAGTGGGCAAACATATATAAAGACTGATTGATAATCTGTTTGGGAGTACTCAAACCCGGATTTACTTTTTTACCTTGTCTTAATGCTGTTTCAATACTAAACTTAGCCCATGGAAGTATTTGAGCATCTGCATTTTAAACGAAGGTTGGTACGACTATAATTATCATTAGGTATCAAACCATCTTGATATAGATAAGTACCAGAACCGAAGAAAGTCAGTTTGTCACTACCACCACTAATTGTTACATTATGATTATGCATGATTGAATGACTTTTCATCGTTTCGTCTTTCCAATTTGTATCATACCTGTTCCAATTATCTGGACGTAATGTTTTTGTTCTTCTATCTGTTGCAGTTGTTGAGCTCTTTGTGCATCGGATACTGTAATTTCTGCATTATCCCAAGCATTTAGTTCTGCTTGTAAATACTCCCATGCAGCCACCGGTTCGGGCATGTTAGTCGGGCGCTGAATTGTCAGATAGCCACTATACGTAGTTGTTATTTTCCTTTTTGTCCTCTTTTTAGTTGTAATAAGGATAACACCATTAGATGCCCGGGAACCGTAAATTGATGCAGAAGCTGCATCTTTCAGAACAGAAATCTCTCTACTGTATTGGCGTCTACTTGGTCGATACTCATTTCAATTCCATCAACTAAAACCAGCGGATCCGTATTTGAATTAATAGAACCGATACCGCGAATTCGAATAGAGCCACCATCACCACCAGGTTCACCGGAAGTTTGCTGAATAGTCACACCGGGCATGGCACCTTGTAAAGCAGTAGGTCCTCTCGGTACGTGGAAGCATCCTTTCCATTTTCCGCCTTTAAGTGGCAGCAACACTTCACCTTGCCGATTCAGATAACCGAACCATTCCGGATATTCCGAGTCTTTGAAATGTGTCCATGTATAGTCATGCACCTTCTCAAACCATTCCAGACATCTTTTATCTCCGGTCAACCGGTAACCTTTCAGTAAGGAGATCAGTGTCTCGATATGCACCCACCAGAGTTTCTGATCCCATTCCAACTGCTGGGGAGGACAACCGTTACGGTCCATAAAGTAATAGATGCCGCCACATTGCTTGTCCCAACCATAATCAAGCATTGTTAAGGTGGTTAACATTGCTTGTTGTACCAGCTCCGGTCGGTTCAGCCGTTGCCCCAGATCCATGATAAACCACATCGCCTCAATAGCATGTCCGGGAGTTACCTGACGGCCTTCGAAGCAGTCAACCAGATTACCGTCCACATCCACATTCTCAACGATGATGCCACCCAGCTCCGGACGGCAGAACACGTCCATCACCTCATGAATACAGGTCTCCATTGTCTGCTCCAGATAACCGGCAGGCAGCAGATGCTCAATCTCCAATGCCAGATTACAGAGAATCATCGGGAGTGCGAAGTTCTTCAGATTACGTGTGCCCGGATGGAGCTTGTTCCATTTGCCTTTAGGGTTGTCAACTTTGGAAAGGATAATCTCAAAAGTCTTCTTGGCTATGTCTGCATACTCCTGATTTCCCGTGGCAAGACTTAACTGGCCAAAGGCCATCGTGGCAAACGTATATGAAAAAATATTATACGGTTCTACCAGTGGTCTACCCGAACGGTCCAGTGAAAAATACCAGTTAAACTGCCCGTCATGTCCGTATTTCTTTAAAAACTCACCACCCTGAACGGCACAATCGAGCCATTCCTGTCGTTTCTCTACTTTGTTGTAAAGCATGGAGAACATCCACACCTCACGTCCCTGCAACCAGATGAACTTATCCGTATCGAAAACCTTCCCTTCACGGTCCAGGCAGCTGAAATAACCGCCAGACTCATGATCCTGGGAATGGTCGAGCCAGAAAGGAAGGACGTTTTCCAGCAGCTCATCCCGGTATTGATTCGCTAATTTCTTAAAATCCATAATATTGTTTTTATTATAGATAGGTAC